>Ga0207679_10001751_pt1 | contig 13536 bp, 11 predicted proteins | sample KBSC73metaG_FD_184320 | JGI IMG/M metagenome (GOLD analysis project Ga0207679, IMG submission 184320) | Corn rhizosphere microbial communities from Kellogg Biological Station, Michigan, USA - KBS C7-3 metaG (SPAdes) (version 2) | ecosystem: Host-associated > Plants > Roots > Rhizosphere > Soil ... | reverse complement strand
TCCCATCAACCTCGCCTGGCACGTGCACTTCAAGCACTACAAGGACGCGAAGGAACTGAGCTTCGCGCTCGCGCCGATCTTCAATCAGGAGATGAAAGACCTGGTTGCCGCTGGTGCCAAGTACCTGCAGCTCGAGGATCTGGGCCCTTGGCTGCCGCTCTTCACCGGCAACAAGGACGACTACAAGTGGATCCGCGAGGTCGTCGAGCAGTGCTGCGACGGCGTCGACGCCAGGATCGGCTGGCACTTCTGCTTCGGCAACGCCTGGGGCAACGACATCCTGAGCGCTGCCTTCCCGACCGGCTATCAGACGGTTCTCCCGTACTTCTTCGGCACGGCCGGTATCGACGAGTTCGTCCTCGACTACGCCAATCGCCACATGGACGGCGTCGAGTTCCTGAAGAACCTGCCCGCCAACCAGGGTGCGCAGGTCGGCGTGCTCGACATCCGCACGAACGCCGTCGAGTCACCGCAGATGGTCGCCGATCGCGTCCGCAAGGTCGTGAAGGCGGTGCCGGCCGACAAGGTCACGCTCAGCACCGACTGCGGCATGAAGCCGCTGGCGCGCATGGTGGCGAAATTGAAGCTCCACGCGCTCGCCGAAGGTGCTGCGATCGTCCGTAAAGAGGTCGCGGGCGTCTAAAACATTTTTGATTACTGATTGAGGGCTGAAATGGCTGACAAGAAGATCATTGCAGTAACAGGAGCAACGGGGTCACAGGGTGGCGGCCTCGTGCGCGCGATCCTCGCCGATCCAAACGGCGGCTTCGCGGCGCGCGCCATCACGCGCGACACCAATAAGGACAAGGCGAAGGCGCTCGCCACGGCTGGTGCCGAGGTCGTGAGCGCTGATCTGGACAACGTGGAGAGCCTGAGGAAGGCGTTCGCGGGCGCGCACGCCGTGTTCGCGGTCACCAACTTCTGGGAACACTTCTCCGGTGATAAGGAAATCCAGCAGGCCAAGAACATCGCGGAGGCCGCGAAAGCCGCCGGCGTGAAGCACGTGGTCTGGTCGACGCTCGAGGACACGCGCAAACTGATGTCGCCTGACGACACGCGCATGCCCATCCTCCAGGGCAGGTTCCGCGTCCCACACTTCGATGCGAAGTCGGAGGCCGACGCAGCGTTTGCTGGCCTGCCCACCACCTACCTCCTGGTGTCGTTCTACTGGGACAACCTCTACATGTTCGGGCTTGCGCCGAAGAAGGACGACACGGGCGTCCACAGCTGGGCGTTCCCGATGGGCACGGCCAAGCTGGCCGGTATCGACAAGGACGACATCGGCAGAGCCGCCTATGGCATCTTCAAAGGCGGCTCACAGTACATCGGCAAGAGAATCGGCATCGCCGGCGAGCACGTGTCGTTTGACGAGATGAGCCAGAAGCTGAGCAAGGGTCTCGGAGTCGGCCCGGTCAAGTACACCGCGCTCGACGCCAATCTGTTCCGGAGCTTCGGCTTCCCCGGCGCCGACGAATACGGCAACATGTTCCAGGTCTATCGCGACTTCGAAAAAGAGGTTAACGAGATCCGCAGCGTCGAACAGACGCGCGCGCTCGTTGGTGGATCGCCGAATACCTTCGACCAGTGGCTCGCGAAGAACAAGGCAGCGGTCCTCGCAGCGGCGAACCCTGCACCCGCTACGGCGTAGTTCCTTTCGACCATCACAACAAGGCGGGTCTACAAAACAAGACCCGGCCTACACTGCACGTCAGGCCGGGTCCTGCTTTTCGGACCCGGCGTCTTTCGCTCCCGATTACAATCTGCCGCATGTCTTCCCACTTGAGAAGCGTTACTCTGTGGTGCGGCGCTGTCGCCATCTTTGCCGCCGCGGCGTTCCCTCCTATCACGACGTTCGGTCAGGCGAGACAGGCAACCGCCGACCCGTGTGCTGGCGCGCGTGATCTGCACCTCACGAACGGCAGGTTCGCGACGATGGATGCACGCGGGTCCACGGCAACAGAGGTCACCATACAGAATGGACGGTTCACCGCCGTCGGCCCCCGCGGCAATCAGCGACTGAGTCCGTGCACGCGGGAGATCAATCTTCGCGGCCGAACGGTCGTGCCTGGCCTCATCGACAACCACAACCACATCGTCCTGCTCGGTATTCGACCCGGGTATCACACGCCGCTCGAAGGCACCGCGTCGATCGCCGAGGTGCAGGCGGTGATCAAAGCGCGCGCGAAGAACGTTCCCGCTGGTGCCTTCATCACGTCGATGGGCGGATGGAATCAGGCGCAGTTCGCGGAGAAGCGGCTCCCGACTCTGGCCGAGCTCGATGCCGCCACCTCGGATCACCCCGTGCTTGTCTACCAGTCGTTCACCGGACCGGCGGCCACAAACACGAAAGGCAAGGAATTCTTCGCGAGCAAGGGTGTTGCCGTCAGCGACACCGGCCAAATCGCCATCAACGCCCCCTCGCTCGCCGCGCTCAATGCGTTGCGTGCGGTGCAGACCTTCGACGACAAGAAACGCGGGACCCAGGATGCCATGGCGTACTCCGCCAGCGTCGGCGTCACCACAAGCGCCGACATGGGAGCGTTCAATCTGCCTGGTACGCCAGACTTGCAGGGCTCCTTCGAGGCCGACACGCTCGCGAGCGCGAACCAGTTCACGATGTACGACCCCGTCGTCGCGCTGCATCGCGAAGGCAAGATGACGACGCGGCTGCGCGTGTTCTTTTTGACGATGGATACACGACAGGACGTGCCGATCCTGTCCGAGCGCCTGCGCAACGACTTCGACGGCTTCGGCGACGACATGATGCGCATCTCCGGCATCGGTGAGTTCGCGTCGAGCTGGCCGCTCTTCGGCAACAAGCCGCCGGACAACTACCAGGCCGCACTGTCGCGCATCGCGAAAGAAGGGTGGGCATTTCAGCAGCACAGTCTCTCGCCTGCCGAGAACGAGCTCACGGTCAGCACGTTTGAAGCCGTTAACAAGGTCACACCGATCGCCAACCTGCGATGGTCACTCGCGCACGTCGGGACGGTCGACGCGGCAACGATCAATCGGCTGAAGGCGATCGGCGCCGCCATTGCGGTGCATCCGTTTCAATTCCTCGCCGGTGGACGAGGCGGTCCTCCGCTTCGCACACTGGTCGACAGCGGCATCAAGCTCGGCGCGGGATCGGATTCGGCACAGATCTCGACGCTCAACCCGTGGCTGGTAATCTCGTACATGGTGACGGGCAAAGCGTTGGACGGATCGCTCATCAACGCCGGGCAACAACTGACCCGCATGGAGGCGCTGCGTCTCTACACCGCCGAGAACGGCTGGTTCCTCAAGGAAGAAGCGACGATCGGCACCATCGAGCCCGGCAAGCTCGCCGACGTCGTCGTGCTCAGCGACGATTATTTCGATCCGATGCGCGTCCCGGACGATGCGATCAAGAAGATCAAGGCCGTGCTGACCGTTGTCGACGGCAAGGTTGTGCACGACATGATTTCTGGCCCTTCCGGCAAATGAAGAAGAGGTCAGCCGCGGCTGTACCCGGGCCGTGACAGGCCGTTGTACAGGAACTCTACGCGTTCGCACCTCTGCTGCAATGCCGATCTCGACACACCGAGGCGCAGAGGCATTGAGAACCGACGCTTCGCTACTCCTACGCGTGGCGAAACCGAAACTGCCCTCAGGCTTCCGCCTGACCTGCCAGCATTGCGCCCGGAGTACATCCAAACGTTTGCTTGAACGCCGCGATGTAGGCACTCACGCTCGAGTAGCCCGAGTCGAGCGCCGCGTCTGTGACCGAGCCGCCTTGCGCCAGGAGACGTACTGATTCGAGCAGCCGCGCCTTCTGCCGCCACAATCCGAACGACATCCCGGTTTCGGCGCGGAACAGGCGTTCGAGCGTTCGCGCGCTCAAGCCGGACTGCCGTGCCACGCCGTCCGTCGTGACATCGTCGGCCGGGTGCGCAAGAACGTGTTGCGCCGCCGTGAGTGCGCGCTCGTCCGCCGGTAATGGCAGCAGCAGCGGCTCGACCCGCGCCGCCGCGAGTTCGTCCATCAACACGGCCATCACACGGGCCTCGACTGGCTCCCGCGAATCGAGCGCCCGCAACTCCGCGACGCGAAGAATCAGCTCCCGTAGCAGCGGACCCACCGAGATCACGCGGCAGCCCGCGACGTTGAACGCCGGCGCCGCGGCACTCACCGGGAAGTACAGCGACCGCATCGCCACGTCGCCCCACATGCGGATGGCGTGCGGGCTCCCTGCCGGGATCAGGACTGCGCGCCCCGGAGGAATCATCCACGACGTCCGATCGCCAGTCACCGTCATCGCGCCACTCGACGCGAACAGCAACTGATGCGACGCATGCCGATGAGGATGGAGTACCGACCCGTTGCTGTACGTCGTGCTGAGGGCGCGCGCCACGAGGAAGGGCTCCTGCTCCGCCGAGAGCCGCCGGCGTGGCACCACATGTTGACGGTCTGGCGACATTCATTGTCAATCTAGCGCAAGACACAGACGAATCGTCCGTCGTACAGTGCGACCCATGTCCAATGACGTCGATTTCTTTGCCATCAATGCGGACGACGTGCCCCGGGCCCGCCAGTTCTACACCACCGTATTCGGTTGGGCCTTCGAGCCCTGGGGACCGCCTGGCTTCTATCTCATTGCCACCGCTCAAAATGCTGACGGCGGTCACAGCGGCGCGTTGCAGGAGCGCCGCGAGCTGGTGCGTGGCCAGAAGATGACGGGCTTCGAGTGCACGATCACTGTGGACAACATCGATCAGACAATCCGCGCCATCGAAGCCAGCGGCGGCCGTCTCGCCACGCCGAAGTTCCACATCCCCACCGTGGGCACCGTGGCGTACTTCCTCGATACAGAGGGCAATGTGGCCGGCCTTCGCCAGCCCGAAAAAAGCGCGTGACTGGAACGGTCCTCCAGCTCAACGTGTCGCGGGGTGGTATTCCCAAACGGGCGATCCCGTCTGGGGAGCTGATGGCCGCAGGAGTTGCCGGCGATGCGTGGCGCTACCCTTTTCACGGCGGCGGGCGGAAGGCGATCCTCTTGATCACCATTGAAGGGATCGACGAGCTCGTCTCGCGGGGGTTTCCGATCTTTGCAGGGGCGCTGGGTGAGAACCTGACAACACGAGGTCTCGATCGGCGGGCACTGCGGCTGCGCCAGCGCCTGGCGGTGGGTAGCGCCGTAATCGAACTGACAACTATCCGCACGCCGTGCGCGACGCTCGATGTCTACGGTACCGGCATTCAGGCGGCGATGTACGATGCGCAGGTGCAAAAGGGCAACCCCGACTCGCCCCTCTGGGGCCTGAGCGGCTTCTACGCGTGGGTCGTGCAGCCAGGTATTGTGCGTGCCGGCGACGCAATCGTCCTACTCGCCTCGCCACGGCCAGGCTCCGAGGCCGGTCTGAAGACCGGCCTCTACATCACGTAGCGCGGCGTCTTTAGACCCGCCGATTCATCGCAACGACAACAACGAGACACAGGACGCCATGCTGAATTTGGGTGGCCGGCTCAACCGTGATGTGCCACACTCGTCCTCCGGCACAGCCGTGTCGCAACGGAGGGGGCATGCAACTCGAGACCATGTACTCACACGTCGACGGCCCTGTCGCCACTGTCGTCCTGAATCGGCCCGAAGTCCTCAATTGCGCGAATGAACAATGGGCGCGCGATCTGAACACGCTCGCCGATGACCTTGCCACCCTCGAGCAATTGCGAGTGGTCGTTGTACGAGGCGCCGGTCGTGCGTTCTGCAGCGGAATCGATCTGACCGCCCTCGCCGCCGGCGAGACGTCGATGAATTTCTTCCGCAACTGGGAGAGCGCCCTCCGCAAACTCGAAACACTCGATCCTGTCGTCGTTGCCGCGATTCAATCGCACTGTATCGGGGGAGGGCTGCAGGTCGCCCTCGCCTGCGATCTCCGCATCGCGCGAGCCGATGCACGCTTCGGAGTCACCGCGGTCAAAGAAGGAATCATCCCAGGCATCGGCATGTGGCGGCTCGCCCGATTTGCCGGCCTCGGCCGGGCGAAGAGACTCGCCCTCGCGGCAGACGTCATCGACGCCCAGACGGCGTATGAATGGGGGCTCGTGGATTGGGTGGTCGATGATGCGGGCTTTGAAACGACCATCGTCGATGTCGTCGCGCGGCTGCAGCAGATGGCGGCGACTTCGACGCGGCTGACGAAGAAGCTCACGAACATGGCATGTGACACCTCGTTCGCCGACTTCGTGCAGACGTACGTTGAATATCAGCGGCTCGCAACCAGCTCACCCGAGCATCAACAGGCCATGCGCGAGCATCGCGCGAAACGGACGCAACGGGCGGCACGCGCCTGACATGGCCAGGCGTCACCACACGGCCGATTGTTACGACCCGATCGAGCTTGCCAGCAGCGACGAGCTCGCGGCCCTTCAGCTCCGGCGCCTCTCATCCTCGATCCGTCATACATACACGCACGTCCGGGCGTACCGGGCGAAATGCGAATCGGCGGGCGTCCACCCGGACGATTTGCGATCGATCGAGGATCTCGCACTGTTTCCGTTTACGACAAAGCGGGATCTGAGGGACGGTTATCCCTTTGGGATGTTCGCGGTCCCTCGCGAGGAAGTCGTCCGCGTGCATGCATCGAGCGGCACGACCGGCAGGCCAACTGTCGTCGGCTATACAGCCCGCGATATCGAGACATGGGCGTCGCTGATGGCACGTTCCATCTACGCCGCCGGAGGACGCAAAGGTGACCTCGTCCACGTCGCCTATGGCTATGGGTTGTTTACCGGTGGCCTAGGGGCACACTACGGGGCCGAAAAGCTGGGATGCACTGTCGTGCCGATGTCGGGAGGCCAGACCGAAAAGCAGGTGCAGCTGATCGCAGACTTCGAGCCAGACCTCATCATGGTCACTCCGTCTTACATGCTCAACCTCGCCGAGCACTTCGCGCGTCAGGGGCTGGACGCGAGGACGTCCTCGTTGAAGATCGGAATTTTCGGAGCGGAGCCGTGGACGGAATCGATGCGCAGGGAGATCGAGGAGCGATTCGATATCGATGCGGTCGACATCTACGGGCTCTCAGAAGTGATGGGCCCTGGCGTCGCGTCCGAATGCGTGGAAAGCAAGGACGGTCCAGTGATCTGGGAAGACCATTTCTACCCGGAGATCATCAACCCCGACACGGGAGCGAGCCTGCCGGACGGTGAACTCGGCGAGCTCGTGTTCACCTCGCTCAGCAAGGAAGCGCTCCCGGTGATTCGCTACCGAACGCGCGACCTCACCAGGCTGCTGCCGCCCACCTCGCGATCGATGCGACGCATGGCCAAAATCACCGGACGCAGCGACGACATGATCATCATCAGAGGCGTCAATGTGTTTCCGAGCCAGATCGAAGAACTCATCCTCAAGCACTCGCAGCTGGCGCCTCATTACGTGCTGGAAATCAACCGCCGCGGCACGCTCGACGAGTTGACCGTGAAGGTCGAGGCTCACCCAACCATCGCCGACCACTCTAGAGCATGTGGAGAGGCGGGACAGGAACTGCAGCATTACATCAAGTCCTATATTGGGGTCACTGCGCTGGTGCTGGTCTGCGCTCCAGGGACCCTGGAGCGGTCGGTCGGCAAAGCGAAGCGTATCGTGGACTTGCGCAACTAGCTCCACGAAATCGCGCCGCCGGCGAACAGCCGCAAGGGGCAGTTCGCTGTCAACAGCCTGAGGAGTTGCCGATGCTCGACGATGTTCGACTGGGTTGGCGAAAGTTGCGGCAGCAACCCGGGTTCACGATGGTCGCCGTATTCACGCTGGCGCTCGGGATCGGCGCCACATCGGCAGTGTTCAGCCTGGTGCAAGGAGTTCTGCTGACTCCTCCACCCTATCGAGATCCGGACAGGCTCGCACTCATTCAACCCGCACCCACCGAAGGGCGCCTGGTCAACGCGCGGAGATGGTCGGCCGCGCAATGGACAGAATGGCAGCGCGACAGCAAGGGCTTCGCGGCATTCGCCGGGTACGGCTGGTCGTTCAACTTCATGGTGCTCGACGAGGGGAGCGAATCGCTCGAGGGCATGTTCGTCAGCAAGGACTACTTCACGGTTGTCGGTCTCGAGCCCATACTCGGGCGCACGTTCTCCGACGCCGAAGCCAGTTTCCCTCCTGCGCCCGTCATTGTCATCGGCTATGACCTCTGGCAGCGCAAGTTCGGTGGCGATCCAAACATCATCGGCACGAAGGTCCGAATCAGCCGGCGCGACACGCCGCCAACGATCATTGGCGTCATGCCGCCAGGAGTTCGCTTCCTGCCTTCGCCGGCCACCGCACAAGAGCCGAACTACAACGTGAACGCTCAAGTCGACTTCTGGGCGCCGCTGGCGCCGAATCCCGAACGGATGAAGGCGCCCATCTGGGACATGGTCGGACGGCTGCGAGACGGCGCAACCATCGAGCAGGCGCGCGCCGAACTTGAAGTCATTGCCGCGAGGCAGGCCAAGGCGGATCCGGACTTCGAGCGCATGACGCCTCAACTTCAACCGCTGACCGAGAATTTCAATGGCGACGCCAGCCGCATACTCCTGCCGCTGCTTGGCGCCTCGGCATTGGTGCTCCTGATCGCATGCGGCAACGTCGCGGCGCTGTTGCTCGTACGCGGATTACAGCGGCAGGACGAGTACGCCGTTCGCACGGCTCTTGGCGTCCGTCGACTGGCGCTGTTCCGGCAGGTCTCGGTCGAGAGTCTGCTGCTGGGGCTCCTCGGCAGTGCGCTCGGCGTCATTCTCGCAATCGGGATCGTGAGGATCTTCAAGGTCATCGCCGGGCCCGCGATTCCGCGGCTCGACGCCGTGACCACCGTCTGGCCGGTTCTCGCCTCGGGACTTGCGGTGGCCCTCGCCGGTGCGGTCGTGGCCGGCCTTCTGCCGGCACTTCGGGCCTCACGGCTTGATGCCATGGCGGTGATCAAGAGCGCCGGTCCGAAAAGCAGTGCGGGCCGAGGTGAACGCCGGCTGTTGCAGGCCGTCACCGTCGCCCAGACCGCCCTGACGCTCGCGTTGCTCATGGGCGCCGGCCTGCTGTTGCGCACCACGAACAATCTGGCGCGAGTCGACTCCGGCTACAGAACGGGGCAGATTCTGAACATGACGGTCACCGCAGTGCAGGGCGACTGGAATGCATTTCATACTCGCGCGTTGCAGAGCGTGTCCGCTCTTCCGGGCGTCGAAGGTGCGGCCTTCGCTTGGGGCGTTCCATTGACCGGCAACAACTGGCCAGGCACGTTCGAGTTCGAGGGTCAGCCGCCTGTCGCGCGGCCGAGCGATGCGGCATCGTTGCCCGTGCGCTCCGTGACACCGGGCTATTTCAACATCCTGCGCATGTCGATTACCGAAGGGCGAGACTTTCGCGACTCGGACACGCGCAATGCGCCCGCCGTCGCCATCGTCAACCGTGCGCTCGCGGATCGATATTTCTCTGGCGGCAGCGCGATCGGCAAGAAGGTGTGGCGCTTTGGCGGGCGCCAGCAGCCGCCAACGGAAATCATCGGCGTCGTGGCCAACAGCCGAACCGGCGATCTCACTCGACCACCGGAGCCGGAAATCTATCTCTCGCTGTGGCAGGCCGGTGCCTTTTCAAAGGACCTCGTGGTCCGTACGACGGCCCACCCACGCGCCGTCATGGCCGATGCTCAACGCGCGCTGCGGAGAGTTGATCCGACGGTCGCGGTGGAAAACATGAAGACGCTCGACCAGGTTCGCGCCGACTCGGTAGCGACCCGCACGTTCGCTACGCAGCTGCTCGTCGGGTTCTCGATTGTCGCCAGCATCCTGACACTGGTCGGGGTGTATGGCGTGCTGTCTCTGTCGGTAGCGGCGAGGCGGCGCGAGATCGCGGTGCGCAGCGCGCTCGGTGCGCAGGGCGCTCACATTCGCAAGCTGGTCTTCTCCGATGCCTTTCGCCTCATCGCCGCTGGTGTGGTGGCGGGCATCATCGTGGCCATCGTGCTGTCGCGCGCCTTGACGACATTCCTGTTCGAGGTGGAGGCAAGTGATCCCTCGACGCTAGCCGGCGTTGGCCTGCTGTTCGCCGCCGTCTCGCTCCTCGCGTGCTGGAGGCCAACTCACCGCGCGGCACAGATCGATCCACTCGAAGCACTGCGCAGCGAATAGCCTCGCGAGCCGTAAAGCGGGTCCTGATTTTTGGACCCGCCGGGTTCTAAAGAACAAGACCCGGCCTACGCCCGCCTCTACGAGGAACTCTCCTCGTCGATTGACTGCGCGAACATCAGTTCGACGCCATTCGGATCGCGGATGCCGAACTCGCGCTGGCCGTAGAACGCCGTGGACAGATCGAGTGTGAATCGCACGTCGGGCGCATCTGACGTCTCACCGGCAAGCATGGCGTGCGCGTGGGCGAGCTGGCGCCGCTTCAAATGGGCGTAGAGATCGTCGATCCGGTCGGTGCGAAACCACAGACTGACCCCGGACACGCGCGATCGCCATGGATCGGTCGACGGCACGAACATAATCTCGTCACTTCCCAGCCGCACACAGGCCCAGCCCAGCTTCCCCTCGTCTCCGTGACTGCCAACGAGTTCGAATCCAACCGCGCGATACCACGCCACGGTTGCCGCAACGTCCGGAACACTGAGCATGGGTGTCTGCTTCGAGATTGATGCACTGAGTGCCGAGAACGCCGGTACAGCGGGTGCTTCGGACTGCCCTTCCAGTTCGGGCATCATCGCTCCGGCGGCACTAAGTCGCCGCATCGCTTCCCAGTCGCCGCGGAGCATCGCGAGCGCAAGCGGCGTGCGCCCCTTCGCGTCGCGAGCTTCGACGTCGGCGCCGAGCTCAATCAGGAGTTCCAGCGTGCGATAGTGATCGCCCGTACGGAACAGGCCGCCGACGAGTCCGTCGGGCGGCGCGATCACGTAATGGAGCACTGTCTGTTCCTGCTCGAACTGCGACAGACGCCGATGGATCGCGTTCGGGTTGCTCGCAATCACCTGTCGCAACAGACTCAGATCGCCGAGGGCGACTGCAGAGAACGCGTGGTGCTGCGCCCCGCGCTCGACCAGCAGATCGACCAGGTCGCGCCGCGCGTCTGCAAACACGGTCGCCCACCCAATGACATCCAACCGATGGAGATCGCCAACGCCTTTCGCGTCGGAGCCGGCGTCGAGGAGTGCCCTTACCGATTCGAGTGGACCGCCCCCGGCGGCAAAATGCAACGGCAGCGCGTTATCACCTTCGTCGCGGGCGTTGGGATCGGCGCCGCGCCCGAGCAGCAGCCTGACGGCCTCGGGATGGTTGACAGCGGCGTGGAGACCGGTCGTTCCCAAGTGACGCTCCCGAGCAAGGCCGGGCTCGCGCGCAAGCAGTTCACGAAGGGCGGCGACGTCTCCGGAGCGGCAGGCTGCAAAAAAGGCTTCGATGGTTGGGGTTGCCTGACGATCCACGGCTGGCGACTATACCTTGCCGGAGCCGTATCGCGTGCAACGCTCAGGTCACACCGGTGGCGCGTCGCTCGCTGGAAACGACTGCCTGACTCGCTCGTCGATCAGCGCCTCACGCGCGGCATGCCGGCGTCGCGACACGATGACGGCGGCCAGCGCGGCGAGACTGCCGGTGGCCAAAGAAGCAGCCGCGGGGACGACGTACCGGCCTCGTCGTTTGCTTGCCACCAGCAGGAGCACGCCGGAAGCGATCAGGCCCAGCAACTGAACCTTCTCAATCGATGGTGTCCGATTTACTTTCACGGCAGGCGATCTATGCAGTCTCAGATTGAGTGGAACCTCATCCTGCACGGCAACAGGTTGGTCATCATTCACGGCGCACCTCTCAAGTCTTCGGGGAAACTCACGCTCCGCCAAACTCCGTTGCGCACGACACAGTGCAAATGTCGTCGCATGATCCGGGCCATGAGCGCAGCAGAGCTCGCGTACAATGCACGCGCGCCGATGTCACTATTCCGTTATGGGCGCGATTTCTACACGGACGAGGCAGCGGAACAACTGTTGTCGGCTGGCGCGTGGCTCCTTGTCGCACTTGTCGCCACCGCCCATTGGCGTGCATCTGCTCAGGCGGTCGACAGGCCACCCCGTCTCAACCTTGTCGACACGGCAGGTTCATCCCCGCGCACGCGTCCTGCGATATGAAATCGGTGCTCGCTTGTACCACTGGGGCAGCGTGAAGTCGCCTGCGCTGACGGTTACAGCCTGCTGGAACTCGAACGGGCAGGCATGAGCGAAGATCAGGCGCTCGCCGCCGTCACCCATGGGCGGCCATTTTTCGACAATTCCGATAGCGATTACACAGGGGCTCTTCCCGCGAAGGTTCTCCAGTCGATCAACGCGAGCGTTCAACGTTTCTCAGCCTCACCCGCAGGCCTGAATTACGTCGACCAGAACTACACGCCGACTGGCGATCTCGAGATCCCGGCCCTCACGATCTCGACCTTTCGCGATCCGCTCGCGCCGGGTTTTCACCGCGATTTGTACGGCGCCGCCGTCGCCGCGGCCGGTAATTCCGATTTGCTGGTCCAGCACACCGTCCCTGGGACGGCGAATGGATATGGCCACTGCACGTTCACGTCTCAGGAACTCGTAACAGCGTTCTCCCAGCTCGTTCAGTGGGTCGAGTTCGGAATAAAGCCGGCTCCCTGACCGCGTGGTTTTCACCCGACGAGCGAGACGTGGCCTTCGCTCACGACGGGAATCGTATCCATGAAAATGCGCCATCTCTGCTCGATACTCGCCCGGTTCTGTGATAGCGCGCCGCCGTACCAGATCGTCTGACCAGAGTTCGACTCGGACCGAGTCCATCTGCGCTGCACCGTGAAGGCAAGATCGGCGAGCGGCAGCCGGACGGTGAAGATAGGCGGAAGCACCGACCGTCGACCTCCAGGCAGCTCCAGGCGCAACCCCTCCGCGCTGACGTCGAGGATATGCGCGGGAACGCCGTTGACAACGGCCTGGATCGGATTGACCCGTTTCCGCACCGATCGTCTAACGGGCTTGTCCTGGTGCAGAGCCATCGTCACAAAGCAGGTGAGCATCGCTTGATCGACAGGTCGCGTCAGGTGCATCGTCCGCCCGCTCCAGCTGACAGGCCGCGAACCAGGGTCGCCGATCAGGATGATTGGGGTGAGTGGATTGCGCGCGCGGCCTTCACTCTGTAGACGGCCATCCAGCGCCAGGGACACGTCCGCAATTACAAGATCGAAAGGTTGGGCTCGCATCGCATCCCCAACCTCGCGCACATTTGAACACCACGCCGGATCGAATCCAGCCGAAAGGAGCCCATCGTAAACGGCAGCGCCTTCAAAGGCATCTGCCAACGCAACGATCACACGCAGACGTTCACCCATCATCACCAATCCTGTGACGACAGTTCGGCAACCGCCGTGCCAGCGGCACGGCACCTGCGGCAGTTCCACAAAGGCTGGAGCAATCGGGCCCTGTCGTTGGTGCCCGAGGATCGTCGCCCCGAACGCCACGAGGTCATGTGCGCCTTTCTTGAACACGATGCCGCCATAGCCACCAGCAAGTCGCTGTAGGGACGTCGCTTATGCCGATCACG
>Ga0207679_10001748_pt1 | contig 13538 bp, 10 predicted proteins | sample KBSC73metaG_FD_184320 | JGI IMG/M metagenome (GOLD analysis project Ga0207679, IMG submission 184320) | Corn rhizosphere microbial communities from Kellogg Biological Station, Michigan, USA - KBS C7-3 metaG (SPAdes) (version 2) | ecosystem: Host-associated > Plants > Roots > Rhizosphere > Soil ... | reverse complement strand
CCCGAGCGGCAGACGAATCAACCGCGGAGAAGCAGCCCAGTCAACGCGCCAGCAGCTGGTTCGCAGCCGCAATGTCCGCCGTTCACTGGCCTGGGCGATTCGATGCAGTGGGTACCGGCGTTCGCCGGTATGACGGGGTGTGTGCTGCGGTGCGGAACAACCATGTCACCCCTGCGAAAGCCAGGCGAAAGCCGGGGGCCTACTGCCCGCCCCGGCGCCAATGCACCGGGCGGCAGACGAATCAACCGCGAAGAACCAGCCCAGTCAACTCGCCAGCAGCTGGTTCGCAGCCGCAATGTTCCCCGTTCACTGGCCTGGGCGATTCGATGCACTGGGTACCGGCTTTCGCCGGTATGACGGGGTGTGTGCTGCGGTGCGCAACAACCATGTCACCCCGGCGAAAGCCGGGGCCCATTGCCCGCCCGGGCGCCAATGCCCCGAGCGGCAGGCGAATCAACCGCGAACAAGCAGCCCAGTCAACGCGCCAGCAGCTGGTTTGCGGCCGCAATGTCCGCCGTCTCCAACTGGCCCGCCGCCTGACGCAGCCGCAGGTTGTTGACGATGACGTCGTAGCGCGCCTTCGCAAGGTCGCGCCGGGTGGAGTACAGCTGCGTTTGCGCATTGAGCACGTCGAGGTTGACGCGCACGCCCACCTTGTAGCCGAGCTGCGTGGCTTCCAGGGCGAGTTGGCTCGATGATTCCGCGGCCTCCAGCGCCTTCACCCGTGCTTGCCCCGACTGCACGCCGAAGAAGGCGGTGCGGGTGGCCTGTGCGACGGTGCGGCGGGCGGCATCGAGGTTGTTGCGCGATTGTTCTTCGAGGGCGAGCGTTTCCTTCACGCGGTTCTGGACAGCAAAGCCCGAGAACAGCGGCACCCGCAGCGTGATGCCGACGCTCGATTGCATGGTGGAGCCGTTGTAGCTGCCGGTGTTGGTGCCAAGCGCCGTGGGCGTGGTGGAGGTCTGCTTCGCGTGGCCGCGTCCATAGCCTGCTTCGAAGTCGACCGTGGGCAGGTGGCCGGCACGGGCCTTCTCGGTCTCGAGCCGGGCGATGTCGTAGCCGAGCAGCGCCCTGCGCACCGAGGGGGAGGTCTCGGTCTGGCTGACCCAGGCTTCGACGTTGTCGGGCATGGGAGGCGGCAGCGCGACGGGCGTGGCAAGCGGCCGCGGATCGACGCCGGAGCGGCCCACGAGTTGGTCAAGCGCCAGGCGTTTGATGCGCAGGTCGTTCTCCGCGGCGATCTCCTCGGCCGAGCTGAGGTCGAAGCGTGCCTGGGCTTCGCGGGTGTCGGTGATGGTGGCCGTGCCCACTTCGAAGTTGCGCTTGGCCGAGGCGAGCTGTTCCGCGATCGCCGACTTGCCCGCGCGGGCGCTGGCCAAGGTGTCCTGCGCGGCCAGCACATCGAAGTATGTCTGCGCCACGCGCACGATCAGTTCCTGCTCGGCAGCCTGCAGATCCGCCATCGACACATCGGCCGCGCGTTCGGCCTGTTCGATCGAGACGCTCGCGTTGCGGTTGAAGAGCGGCTGCTTGCCGGAGACCATGGCCGAGGGGCCGCGGGATGTCTGATCTTGAAAGCCGTTCTGTTCCGTGCGCGTGTAGTCAGCGGACAGTCCCACCGACGGCCGCAGGCCGGCGCGTGCTTGCGCCACCCGGTACTGCGCCGAATCAGCAAGCGCGCGTGCGGCGAGGTAGGTGGCGTCGTAGCCGCGGGCGATCTCGAACACTTCGGCCAGGCTTTGCGCATGCGCCGGCATGGCGGCGGAGAAAGCCAGGGCGCAGGCCAGTGCGAGGCGGGCAGGGGAACAAAAACGCATGAAGGGTTCCTTGAGGGAGATCAGTACAGCGGGACGGAGGCATCGACCTCGCGGGACCAGGCGTCGATTCCGCCTGCGATGTTGAACACATGCTTGAACCCTTCCCGCTCGAGGAACATGGCCACTTGCAGGCTGCGCATGCCGTGGTGGCACAGGCTCAGGACCGGTTGCGCCGGATCCAGTTCGGCCAGCCGGCCGGGCACCTCGTTCATCGGGATGCACCGGGTGGGCGCGCCGTCGAGTGCAAGCGATGCGGCCTGAACTTCCCAAGGCTCGCGCACGTCGAGCACGACGGGACGCACGCCGGCGCCGAACGAGGCGATGAGCGCCGGGAGGTCCTGGACCCTCACTTGCTGCATGGCAAGCTCAGAAGGAGAAGCGCGAGGGCTCGCCAAACCCCTTGAGGCGCGGTGCGACGGTGTCGAACACCTCGGTGTGGCGGTATTCCTGCTCGCCCAGGCGGGTGACGATGGTGGCGCGCATCACGGGTTCCTGGCCCACGATGGCGAACAGGCGGCCGCCCACCTTGAGTTCGGCGAGCAATGCCTTGGGCACCTCGGCGACCGATCCAGACAACACGATCACGTCGAACGGACCAGGCGTGGGCACGCCTTTCGAGGCGTCGGCCTCGAGCACGCTGACGTTCGTGATTGCGGCGCGGCGCAGGTTGTCACGGGCGAACTTGGCGAGCGCGGGTTCGATCTCGAGCGTCACCACCTCGCGCGCCTTGTGGGAGAGCAGTGCGGCCATGTAGCCAGAACCTGTGCCCACTTCGAGCACGCGCTCATGCCGGCGCACGTCGAGTTCCTGGAGGACGCGGCCTTCGACCTTCGGGGCCAGCATGCACTGCCCATGGCCGAGTGGCACCTCGGTGTCGAAAAAGGCCATGCTGCGGTGCTCGGCGGGCACGAAATCCTCGCGCTTGACGACGGCCAGCAGGGACAGCACACCCTGGTCGAGGACGTCCCACGGCCGGATCTGCTGTTCGATCATGTTGAAACGGGCTTGTTCGATGCTCATGGCTGGGATTCTCGGGAGCGAAAGCTGACAGGAAAGGGCGTCATTTTATGGGGCAGAGACGGTCGCCGCCCGGGCGGGCGTGCCGCGGAATTTCCGAGCGGCCCAACGGGTCAGGTCGTCGAGGTAGCAATAGATGACCGGCACCACCACCAGCGTCAGCAGGGAGGAGGTGATGACGCCGCCGATCACGGCCTGTCCCATGGGGGCGCGCTGCTCCGCCCCTTCGGACATGGCGAAGGCCAGCGGCACCATGCCGAAGACCATCGCCAGCGTGGTCATCAGGATGGGGCGCAGACGCACCTTCGCAGCCAGCAGCAGAGCCTGCTCGCGCGGCAGCGGGGCATCGCCGTGGCCGCCCTCGCGTGCGCGGATCGCGAAGTCGACGAGCAAAATGGCGTTCTTCGTGACGAGGCCCATCAGCATCACGATGCCGATGATGCTGAACATGTTCAGCGTGGAGCCGAACACGAGCAGCGTGAGCACCACCCCGATGAGGGTGAGCGGCAGCGAGCTCATCAGCGCAAGCGGCTGCAGGAAGCTCTTGAACTGGCTGGCCAGGATCATGTAGATGAACACGATGGCCAGGCCGAGCGCGCCCACGGCGTACGTGAACGATTCGTTCATGTTCTTCGTGGAGCCGCCGAACTTGTAGCGGTAGCCGGGTGGCCAGGCCACGTTGTCGAGCACATTGCGGATGTCGGCCGAAACGTCGCCCGAGCTGCGTCCGAACGCATTGGCATCGATGTTGATCTCGCGGCTCATGTCGCGCCGGTTGATCTGGTTGGGCCCGCTGGATGCGCGCACGTCGGCCACCTGCGACAGGCGAACCGATCTGGGCGACCCATCGGCGGCCGGGGCCACGTTGATGGGCAGGCGCTGCAGGTCGTCGATCGATACGCGGCTGTCTGGCGTGAGCCGCACGTTGACATCGTAATTCTCGCCATCGGGCGCACGCCAGTTGCCCACCGTGGTGCCGGCCACGAGCGTGCGCAGGCTGTCGGCCAATGCGCGCACGTTGAGCCCCACGTCAGAGGCGGCGTCGCGCCGCACGTCGATGGCCACCGTGGGTTTGTTGGGCTTGAGGGTGGTGTCGAGGTCCACGAGGCCGGGGATGGCCTGCAGCTTGGGCACGATCTCGTTCGACAGTCGCTCGAGTTCACCGAGGTCGCTCCCCTGGATGGAGAACTGCAGGCTCTTGTTGCCGCTGAGGTCCATGGGGCCGATGTGGGTCACCGTGATGCCGGGAATGCGCGCCATGGCCTCGCGCAGCGGCACGCTCAATGCGGCCAGGTCACGGCGGCGTTGGGCCCGGTCCACGAGGCGGACGTACACCGTCCCATAGATCTTGCCCGCGGCCTGCCCGCTGTTGATCGTGGTGACGGTGAAGCGCACCTCAGGCATGGCACGCAGCGCCTCGTCGATCTGCTTCGCACGCGTTTCGGTCACTTCCAGGGCGGAACCCACCGGCGTGTAGAAGTTGATCATCGTTTCGGAGAGATCGGCCTTCGGCACGAACTCGGCGCCGAGCAGCGGAATCACGAAGAAGCTGCCGATGAATGTGGCCAGCGCGATCAAGAGCGTCGCGAGCTTGTGCGACAGGGACCATCCGAGCAGGTGCTGGTACACATCGACGAGCCACTCCGTCAATCGGTCGAACAGGCCGGTGACGCGGCCGATGGTGCGGTCGTACCAGGTGACCGGCGGGCCCCGGTGCCCGCCATGGGCCTGCGGATCGTGCCAGACGCTCGACAGCATCGGGTCGAGCGTGAAACTCACGAACATCGAGATCAGCACGGCCGCGACGATGGTGATGCCGAACTCGTGGAAGAACTTGCCGATGATGCCGCCCATGAAGCCGATCGGCAGGAACACGGCGACGATCGACATCGTGGTGGCCAGCACGGCCAGGCCGATCTCGTTCGTGCCGTCGAGCGCCGCCTGATGCGCGCTCTTGCCCATCTGCACGTGCCGCACGATGTTCTCGCGCACGACGATCGCGTCATCGATCAGCAGTCCCACGCACAGGCTGAGCGCCATCATCGTGATGTTGTTGACGGTGAAGCCGAATGCGTACATGAACAGGAAGGTGCCGATCAGCGCGATGGGCAGCGTGAGGCCGGTGATCACCGTGGAGCGCCACGAGTTCAGGAACAGGAACACGATCAGCACGGTCAGAAGCGCCCCTTCGAACAGCGTGCGCTTGACGTTGGCCACGGACACCCGGATGGGCCGGGAGTTGTCGCGGATCACCTCCAGCTTGATGCCCGGCGGCGTGACGTCCTGGGCTTCACGGAGTGCATTCATCAGGCCATCGACCACTGCGATGGTGTTCTCGCCCTGGGACTTCTGCACCGCCAGCAGCACCGTGCGCTGCCCGTTGTAGAGCGCCAGGCTCTCGATTTCCTGTGGGCCGTCCACCACCTCCACCACCTGCGACAGCCGAATGGGGGCGCCACTCTTGCGGGCCACGACGATGTCGCGGAAGTCTTCCGGCCGCTTCATGCGGGCGTTGATCTGCACGACCCGCTCCTGCTCGAGCGAGCGGATGGCCCCCATCGGGAGCTCCTGGTTCTCGCTGCGCACCGCGGCGAGCACCTGTTCCACGCTGACGCCGAGCGCTTCCATCGCCTGCGGGCGCAGGTACAGGTTGATCTGGCGGGCACTGCCGCCCACGACAGCGACCGAGCCCACGCCGCGCACGTTTTCCAGGCGCTTTTGAAGCACCTGGGTGCCCCAGTTCGTCAGCTCCTGCGCGGTTTTCGTGCCCTCGGGAGACAGCAGCGCCACGTTGAAGATGGGCATGCTTTGCGGATCGAAACGGGAAACGCGCGGTTCCTTGACCTCGTCGCGAAGCAGCGGGCGGATCAGGGCGACTTTCTCGCGCACGTCCTCGGCGGCCTTGCGGCCATCCACATCGAGGTTGAATTCGACGATGACGACCGATGTGCCTTCGTACGAACGCGAGTACAGCGCGTTGATGCCGGCCACCGTGTTGACCGCTTCTTCCACCCGCTTCGTCACCTCGCTTTCGACGATCTCGGGCGAGGCGCCCGGGTAGTCCATCGTCACGACGACGGTGGGAAAGTCGACGTTCGGGAATTGGTCGACGGCCAGGCGCTGGTAGCTGAACAAGCCCAGCACCACGAAGGCGAGCATGACCATCGTGGCCATGACGGGGTTGCCGATCGAGACACGGGTGAACCACATCGGGCGTCTCCCGTCAGCGGGCGGCCGAGGCCGCTGGCGCCGATGCGCCTGCCGTCGTGGCGAGGTAGGCCGCGGTGCCGCCACGGACCGCACCCACGCTGCTGCGCAGCACCAAGGCGCCGTCGACCAGGCCGCTGGTCACTTCCACAACGGCTTCCCGCTGGCCGCCCACATCGGCCTCGCCGCGCCCGCCGAGTGTCACGACCCGCTCGATGATCTTGCCGTTGTCGAACACGAACACGTACGGCCGCGGCTGGTCGACCCGGACGGCACTGACCGGTACGGCAAGCGCCTTGCGCCGATCCAGCTCGATGCTGCCATTGGCGAACAGCCCCTGGCGCAAGCCGGGGCGGGGGGTGAGGGCGAGGTAGACCATCACCGAACGCGTGCCCGTCTGCGTACTGGGATTGATGCGTGCGACCTTCGCTTCCACGGAGTCGGCCAGGCCATCCACCTGCAGCCGCGCCCTGTGGCCCACCTGGACCGCCCCCACATCCTCAGGCGCCACGGCGGCCTCCAGCTCGATGCGCGAGAGGTCGACGATCTCGACCACACGTCCGTCGATCGCCACGCGCTCGCCGGGTTGCGCGAGGCGCTGCGACACCGTGCCGGTGATGGGTGCCACGAGCCGGGTGTCGACGACCGATTTGCGTGCCAGGTCCACGGCGGCCACGGCCGCGCGGTACGAGGCCTGCGCGGCCGTCTGGTTCGAGATGGAGGTTTCGAGGCCGGTGGACGAGATGAACCCCTGGGCCACGAGCGCCCGGTTGTTGTCGAGTGCGCGCTGCGCGATGTCGAGCTGGGCCCGCGACGATTCCGCGGTCTGGGCCGCCTGCTGCACGCGGAGGTCGACCTCGGCGGTGTCGAGCTGACCGATGACCTGGCCGGCCTTGACCGCGTCACCTTCGCGCACCGTGAGCGTCTTCAGCTCGGCAGCCACCTTGGCCTTCACGATGGCGGTGTTCACGGCCTTCAGGCCGCCGGACACGTTCAGCGTGCGGGCGAGTTCAAGCTGCGTTGCGGGCACGACATCGGATGGCGCCAATTCGAGCATGGCCGGGGCCCGCGATGCGGTGCTTGTGGCGCTGGCGAGCTTGCGCGCATGGAGTGACCGGAGCACGAACAGACTCAGGACGAGGATCAGCGCAAGGGCAATCAACCACGGCAGCCGGCGTTTCATCATGGATGGGTGTCTGAGGGAAGGGGGTCGCGCAACTGCAGTCCGCGCAGAACGATGTCGATCTGCGCTTCGATGACCTGGTGCGGTTCGATCGTGTTCACGGCCATGGGACAGGCGCCGAACGAATGCTTGTGCAGAGCCAGGAAAATCAACGGGGCGATCAGCACGTGGGTGACCTCGGGCGGGGAGACCTTGCGGAACTCGCCGCTGTCCACCCCCCGCTGGATCGTCTTCGAGATCAACTCCCGTGCTGGCAGAATGACTTCGCGGGTGTAGAACTCCGCAATCTCGGGGAAATTGCGCGCCTCCGACATCATGATCTTGTGAATGCCCCCGGCCGGTGTTGCGCCCACCTGTTCCCACCAGGTGCGCAAGAGGGTGGACAGCAATTCCGATGTGGGGCCTTCGAAGCCTTCGGCGATGTTCCGGCCGTCGGCGAGAATGCGCGACAGGTTATGCCGGATCACCGCCTTGAGCAGTTCTTCCTTGCTCGGGTAATACAGATACAGCGTGCCCTTCGATACCCCGGCAAGTGCGGCGACCTCTTCAGAGCGGGTGGCAGCAAAGCCTTTCTCGACGAACAACGCCAGGGCGGCATCCAGGAGTTCCTGTGGGCGGGCTTCCTTGCGGCGTTGGCGTGCGGGCAGGGCGGAGGGTGAAGACGTGGGCATGGCAGTACTGACTGATCGGTCAGTAATGTAGCCGTCAGATTGCCAAGGGGTCAAGAATGGCACCAGACCTTCATCGGGCAATGGCCGCACGGTAAAGAAGCGTGAACTGACGTGCAGTTTCCCGAGCGCGCAGGCATGCTGCGCGCGTCGCTATCATCCGGCGTCGAATTTTCTGCGAGGAACTGGTTTGGACTTACTTTTATGGGTCAAGGCGGCGATCATGGGGATCGTCGAGGGTTTGACAGAGTTTTTGCCCATCTCGAGCACCGGCCACCTGATACTCACCGGCTCACTGCTTGATTTCACTGGAGACACCGTCAAGGTGTTCGAGATCGCGATCCAGACGGGGGCGATGATTGCCGTCATCTGGGAATACCGCGAGCGCATGGTCAGCACGTTCGCGGGCATACGCAGCGAGGCTGTGGCCCAGCGCTTCGCCCTGAACCTGATCATCGCATTCATTCCCGCGGGCATCGTCGGCTTTCTCTTCAACAAGGCCATCAAGGCGCACCTCTTCCATCCGGTGCCGGTGGCCGTCGCCTTCATCGTCGGCGGTCTCGTGATTTTGTGGGTGGAGCGACGCCACCGCCGCCTCTACGGCGAGCGGGACCTCGAAGGCACGCGCCACGCCCGCATCGAAACGGTGGACGACATGACCCCGCTCGACGCCCTGAAGGTGGGCATGCTGCAATGCCTGGGTCTGATCCCGGGCACCAGCCGCTCCGGTTCCATCATCATCGGCTCCCTCGTGCTTGGCTTTTCGCGCAAGGCCGCCACGGAGTTCAGCTTCTTCCTGGGCATCCTGACGCTGACGGCCGCCGGCGCTTACTCCATCTGGAAAGAGCGCAGCCTGCTGCATTGGGGGGATGTGCCCATCTTCCTGATCGGCAACGTGTTCGCGTTTGTCAGCGCGCTGATCTGCATCCGATGGCTGATCCGCTATGTGTCTTCTCACGACTTCACGGTATTCGCGTGGTACCGGATCGCGTTCGGGTTGATTGTGTTGGCTACGGCTTGGACCGGCATGGTCACGTGGGCGGCATGATTTGACGGGGGGGGCCGGCAACCCCCTTTTGTCACCCCGGCGAACGCCGGGGCCCGCCGTTTCGCTTGGCGCGGAGCCTGTTCTCTGGCGAGGCCGCGCCGGGTCTCGGCCCGGCAGCCGAATTACCTTTCTGTCGCGCCAGAAAGGTAATCCAAAGAAGCGCTTTGAACACCAGCTTCCCCGCATTTTGCTCAGGCGCTTCGGCCACCAATCCCCCGCACGACCACTGTCTCCAGCTCCACTGTGACCGTACGAGACACGGCCGTGCCGACTCGCCTCGGCTCGCTTCGCATCGCATGCATCGCATGCATCGCATCGCATCGCGGCACCACCTCGTCGTCCCGGCGAAAGCCGGGATCCACTGCCCCGCTGGGCACGGCCTCGCACGACCACTGTCTCCAGATTCATCGTGACCGGACGAGCACCGCCGTTCCGATCAATCCAGCAGGCCGGCACCGGAACCGGCATCTTCACTCCGCAACTGGAATGAAAACGGTGAAGCCGCATCCAGTGCCCTCCAGCCCGTGGGCCAGTCGAACGGTTCCCCCGAGCCGCACCGCAGCTTCCTTCACGATGGCCAGCCCGAGGCCGGATCCGGTAGCGTCGTGGCCGGCGCCGCGGTAGAAGCGATCGAAAACCAGCTCGCGGTTGGCGGGCGGGATGCCGGGCCCGTCATCGGCCACCCACAGGACCACTCCTCCGCCGCCTGCAAGCTGGGTCAACTCGACGACGACCTGTCCGCCTTGCCGGCCATATCGAATGGCGTTGTCGAGCAGGTTGTGCAGCACCGATTGGAACGCTTGCAGCTCCAGCCGCAGTTTCAGCGAGTCCGGTGCCTCCAGTGAGAGTTCGATGTCGCGGTCCGCGGCAGCCGGAGCGAGCAGCGCCATTTCGGTGCGCGCAAGCTGGGCCACATCGACCTCGCTCGCGCTCAAGGGGCGCAGGACGTCGATGTGCGCCAGCACCAGCAGTTGTTGCACCAGGTGTGAGGCGCGTGCGATGGCGTGATCCATGCGGTGTTCGGCAGCGGTGCGAGCTGCGTCATCGGCTGCCTTGGCCAACACATGGGCTTGCGCCGAAATCACGGCCAACGGCGTGCGCAATTCATGCGCCGCATCCTGCACGAAAGCGTGTTCGCGTCCGATCTTGTTGCGCAGCTGGACCATCAGTCCATCGAGCGCGGACAAGAGGGGCCTGAGTTCCGCATACTTGAGGTCGACCTCCAGCGCCGACAAATCATCGGGGCTCCTGGCAGCAATGCGATCGGACAGGTGCTGCAGTGGGCGAAGCCCCTGCTTGACGGCCAGCCAGACGGGCAACAGCACGAACGGGAAGGCAATCGCCATGTATTTGATCAAAGTGCCCCCCAGCTCCTTCAGAAGCCAACGCTCCTCGAATCTGGGCACGGCCATGACCAAAGCCCAGTGCGGCGATGTTGCGACATGCACCACATGGGCTTCGCCGCGCACTGACTGAAGCAGAGTGCCGCTTCCCGCGGCAGGTTCGGGCATCGTGACGTCCTCCGCCCCGTCTGACGCATAAACCAGGCGGTGATGCTCGCGGTCCCACGCCTGCACGAGCACCGGCGACGACCGTCGGTTGCGCATCCACGGGGTGTTGGATTGCTTGAAGGTGGCAATTGCCAGGATGCGAAGCTCGTTGCGCTCACGGACGGACGAAAGGGCATCCGCAGTGGCGGCGATGAAATCGCTCACTCCTGCATCGTCGATTTCGCTGCGGCGGGTTTCGATGTACTGCACGAGCATCAACATGATCCAGGCGACGCTGAAGGCGCAGAGCAGCGCGATCACCACGCGCCGCACCAGGGTCGGCTCCAACAGGCTTCTCATGGCGCGAGCCTGTAGCCCACGCCACGCACAGTGCGTATTCGGTGAGCGCCAATCTTGCGCCGCAGGTTGAAGACGTGCACCTCGAGTGAACTGAAATCGACCGCTTCGAGCAGCGGATTCAATCGCTGTGCCAATGCCTGCTTGGGCACCACGGCCCCGCCCTCGCGCCATAGCTCCAACAGCAGGCGAAACTCGCGCTGCGACAGCTCAACGGGCAACCCGTCCAGGCGCACCACGTGGCGCCGGGGCTCGATCTCAAGGTCTCCCCAAGTCCATACGTTGCTGGCCTGCAGGGCATAGCGGCGCACCACGGCACGAATGCGCGAAACCAGTTCCGCGGTGGCAAAGGGCTTGACGAGGAAGTCGTCGGCACCATCGTCCAGGCCACGCAGGCGGTCCGGCAATGCCGAACGCGCCGTGATGATGATGATCGGAACCGACGCCCCTTCGCGTCGCCACCGCTTCAGCAGCTCGAAGCCTGTGCCATCGGGCAGGGTCAGGTCGAGCAGCACGCACGCCACCGAGGCTTCGTCGGGCATCTGGGGGGCGTCGACGGCGCGCCGCAGCCATTCGCTGCTGATGCCCTCGGCTTTCATGGCCTGCTGCAAGGCCTGGCCGAGGTCGAGATCGTCTTCAATGAGTAGGACATGCATGGCGCGCATTATCGAAATGTCCGCTTAAGCCGGGACTAAGGTTGCGTGGCACACACTGCACGCCTTTTCCTCTCCTGCCCTTCCCGATGAGCTTCGTATACCCCGGCCCAGTGCGCCGCCGCACGCGTGTCGTCACCACCATCATGTCCTTGGCGGCCCTGTCTTTTGCGGTGCTGGCGCTTGCCGCCTGCGGCGGTTCGGACGACGAACCCGCACCGCCCACGTACGCGCAGCGCTGCGGTCTCGCCAAAGCAGAAGAGGGCGTGCTTGAATTGCCAGCGCCCACAGGGAACCACTGCGTCGGCAAGGCCAGCTTTCAGGTGGCCGATCTGGGCAGGCCCGAAACGCTGACTGCAGATGACACCGATCAACGCGAACTCAGCGTCAAGATCTGGTACCCCGCACCGGCAGACACCGGCGCACCGCGCGCGGACTACCTGCCGGGCCCCATCTTCGAGGTGGTGAAGAGGATCCAGCAACTTCCCGGTGACAGCAGGCAGCCGGCAACCAACGCAAAGCCGGATTTGCGGATGGCGGCGCAAGCACGCCATCCCGTGCTTTTGTTTTCGCCTGGGTACGGAGGCAACGTCGAGATGTACTCAACGCTGCTCGAAGACGCCGCAAGTCACGGTTACGTGGTGGTGGGCATCGACCATCCGTACATTTCGGGCGTGACCGCGCTGGCCAATGGCAGCATTGCAGCATTCGGAGACCTCGAGCACACACACGTGCCGCTGTCGGCAGCCATCATGGTTGCAGACCAGCGCAGCATGGTGGACTGGCTGGAAAGGCAGAATGCCCCGGGCAGCGGCCATCTCCTCGGTGGGCACCTGGACCTGTCGCGCATCGGAACCTTTGGCCATTCGATCGGTGGATCCGCAGCACTGAGTGCATCGCGCGCGGATCCCCGCCTCAAGGCGGCGATCAACATGGACGGAGCGGTCTGGGGCGATCTCACAGGGCCGTGGCCAAAGCCGCTGATGATGATGCTTGCCGAGGATCACACGTCCGACGAGACGATCGATGCGGTCTTGCGCAATGCGACTGGCGCCGCTGTTCGCTCCGTGCTCCTGGGAGCCGGACACAACGACTTCAGCGACTTGAAGCTGTTGGCAAAGCACTACTTCCCGAACGCGCAGGCTCAGGAATTGGAGGCTCAAGGCTTCGGCAGAATCGACGCCAACGAGGCGTTGCAGTTCGCGCGGACGAAGACAATGGCCTTCTTCGCCTCCTACGTGCAGCGCTGAGAACTTCGTCCGGAACTGGGGTTTGATGAAGTGGGTTTCGCTCGGCGCGGGGCCCGTTCTCTGGCGAGGCCGCGCCGGGTCTCGGCCCGGCAGCCGACTTCCCTTTCTTGTCGCGCCAAGAAAGGGAAGCCAAAGAAGGCGCTTGAACACCAGCTTCCCCGCTATTTTGCTCAGGCGCTTCGGCTACCAATCCCCCGCACGCCCACTGTCTCCAGCTCCACCGTGACCGTACGAGACACGGCCGTGCCCGCACGCTTCAGCTCGCTTCGCATCGCTCCCCGTCTCGTCATCCCGGCGAAAGCCGGGACCCACTGCCCCGGTGGGCACGGCTGTCAGCGCCTGGTGAAAACCAGGTCCCACACGCCATGGCCGAGTTTGAGCCCACGGTTCTCGAACTTGGTCAGGGGGCGATAGGGCGGTTTGGGGGCGTAGCCTTCTGCTGTGTTCGCCAATCCGGGTTCGGCGGTCAGCACTTCCAGCATTTGTTCGGCATAGGGCTGCCAGTCGGTGGCGCAATGCAGGTAGCCGCCCGGGGCCAGTCGCGTCACGAGTTTCTGCACGAACGGTGCCTGGATGAGGCGGCGCTTGTTGTGCTTCTTCTTGTGCCAGGGGTCCGGGAAGAAGATGTGCACGCCGGCCAGGGCACCCGGCGGGATCATGTGTTCGAGCACTTCGACGGCGTCGTGCTGCACGATGCGGATGTTGCCGATCTGCCGCTCGTCGATGTGCTTGAGCAAGGCACCCACGCCAGGGGTGTGCACTTCGACGCCGAGGAAGTCGGTGTCGGGCAGGGTCTGTGCGATGGTCGCTGTCGCATCGCCCATGCCGAATCCGATCTCCAGCACGAG
>Ga0207679_10001742_pt1 | contig 13548 bp, 5 predicted proteins | sample KBSC73metaG_FD_184320 | JGI IMG/M metagenome (GOLD analysis project Ga0207679, IMG submission 184320) | Corn rhizosphere microbial communities from Kellogg Biological Station, Michigan, USA - KBS C7-3 metaG (SPAdes) (version 2) | ecosystem: Host-associated > Plants > Roots > Rhizosphere > Soil ... | reverse complement strand
GTCTGGACCGTAGCTGTCCTTAATGCGCATCAGCGACGAAAGCGGGATCATCTGGCCCTTGTCGTTGCGCACCTTGAGCTGGGCGATGTTTTCCGCATGCGAACGGAAGGGCGCATCAGCCTGCACGAGCACCTGATAGGTGCGGCCGAACTGGTTGAAGTCATTCACGTACAGCGAGCCGAGGTTGATTTGCAGCGTCTGGTAGATCGTGGACAGCGGCACACCGAGCTGCTTGGCCTTGGTACGGTCGATGTCGGCGAACAGCTGTGGCACGTTGATCTGGTAGCCGGAGAACACTCCCGCCAATTGCGGCGTCTGCCATGCCTTCATCTGCATCGCCTGCACCGCCTTGTACAACTCGTCGTAGCCGACATTGCCGCGATCCTCGATCATCATCTTGAAGCCGCCGATGGTGCCCAGGCCGTTCACCGGCGGGGGCGGAAATACCATGATGAATGCGTCCTGGATGCCGGCCAGCTTCTGGTTGATCTGCTGCGCGATCGCCATGCCCGAGAGCTGCGGCGACTTGCGTTCATCTAACGAGTCGAGATTGAAGAACACGATGCCCGCATTTGGCGCATTGGTGAAACCGTTGATCGATAGGCCGGGGAAGGCCACAGAGCTCTTCACGCCCGGCACGCTCTTGGCGATGTCGGACATGCGGCGGATGACGTCTTCGGTACGGTCCAGTGAAGCAGCGTCCGGCAATTGCGCGAAACCGACCAGGAATTGCTTATCCTGTGCCGGCACGAAGCCGCTGGGTACCGCCTTGAACACGAATACCGCAGCCACCGACAGTACCGTATACACTGCAAGCGCAGCAGTCTTGCGTTGCAGCACGCCCTTTACACCACTTTCATAGCTGTGCGAGCTACGATGGAAAACGCGATTGAAGGCGGCAAAGAATCGGCCGAACATCCTATCCATCGCACATGTGAGGGCGTCCTTCGGTGCATTATGCGGCTTAAGCAACGTCGCTGCCAGCGCCGGCGAGAGCGTGAGCGAGTTGAAGGCGGAGATCACGGTCGAAATCGCGATCGTCAGCGCAAACTGGCGGTAGAACTGGCCAGACAATCCCGACACGAAAGCGATTGGCACGAACACCGCGCACAGCACCAGCGCGATCGCGATGATGGGGCCGCTCACTTCCTTCATCGCCTGCACTGTCGCATCGCGCGGCGAGAGGCCGTTGCCGATGTTGCGCTCGACGTTTTCGACGACCACGATCGCGTCGTCCACCACGATGCCGATCGCCAGCACCATGCCGAACAGCGACAGCGTGTTGATCGAGAAGCCGAAGCCGAGCAGCACTGCGAAGGTACCAATGATGGATACCGGAACCGCCACCAGCGGGATGATAGAGGCGCGCCAGGTCTGCAAGAACACTATCACCACCAGCACCACCAAAGCGACCGCTTCAAGCAGGGTGTGGATCACCGCACGGATCGACTCGCGCACGAACTGCGTCGTGTCGTACACCACGCTATAGTCCACGCCTTCGGGGAAATCCTTCTTCAGTTCTTCCATCTTGGCGCGTACGTCGGATGACAGTTGCAGGGCGTTCGCTTCCGGTGCTTCGAAGATCGCGATGGCAGCAGCCGACTTGTTGTTCAGCAGCGAGCGCAGCGCATAGCTGCTGGAACCGAGTTCGAGTCGGGCCACGTCCTTGAGCAGCGTGACCGACCCATCGGCGCCGGTGCGCACAATGATGTTGCCGAACTCTTCTTCCGACTGCAAACGGCCTTGCGTGTTGACGGTGAACTGGAACTCGGCATTCTTCGACGGCGCCGCGCCGATCACGCCGGCGGCGACTTGCACATTCTGCTCGCGGATTGCGCTAACCACGTCGCTCGCTGTCATCCCGCGCGCCGCGACCTTCTGCGGGTCGAGCCAGACACGCATTGCGTAATCGCCGGCACCGAACAGAATCACTTCACCTATGCCGGGGATACGGGCGAGTTGGTCCTTGATGTTGAGCACCGCATAGTTGCGCAAGTAGACGTCGTCATAGCGGCCGTTAGGCGAGGACAGGTGCACCACCATCGTCAGGTTCGGCGAACTCTTGACGGTGGTGACGCCGATCTGGCGCACCTCTTCCGGCAAGCGCGGCAACGCGCGCTGCACGCGATTTTGCACCTGGGTTTCGGCCTGCTCGACATTAGTGCCGATCTTGAAAGTGACAGTGAGCGCGAGCGAGCCGTCGGAAGTCGCCTGCGAGGACATATAGAGCATGTTCTCGACGCCGTTGATCTGTTCTTCCAGCGGCGCAGCGACGGTTTCGGCGATCACCTTCGGATTGGCGCCGGGATACTGCGCGCGCACCACGACCGAAGGCGGCACGACTTCCGGGTATTCGGAAATCGGCAGCTTGAAGATCGCCAGCACGCCGGCGACGAAGGCGATAATCGACAGCACAGCCGCGAAAATCGGCCGGTCGATGAAAAATCGCGAGAAATTCATGGTGTTCTCTCTTGTTGCATGGGTTGAGCGAGGGACGGATTGTCGTTACGACTTCGCAGGCGTTTCCGCCTTTGCTTCTGCCTTCGCATCCTCCTTCTTGCTTTCCTTCGCTGCTGCCTTGCCCTGCACCGTCAGCTCCGCATCCATCGCCACCACTTGCGCCGTTACCGGCGCACCGGGATGCACGCGCTGCAAACCGTTGACGACGATCTTCTCGCCCGGCTTCACACCGGTGCGCACAACGCGCAGGCCGTCGATCACCGGGCCGAGCTTCACTGGACGGTATTCCGCCTTGCCATCGTCATTGACGACGACCACGAACTTGCGGTTCTGGTCGGTGCCCACTGCGCGTTCGGCGATCATTGCCGCCTTGGTCTCTCCACCCGCCCCGTTGCCTGCGGCAAGCTGTACACGTGCGAACAGGCCGGGAGCGAATGCGCTATCCGCATTCTTGAAGACGGCGCGCATCCGTACGCTGCCGGTCGCGGGATCGATACGGTTGTCGACGAATTCGAGCTTGCCCTCATGCGGGAAACCGGTTTCGTTGGCGAGGCCGATACGCACCGCCACCTCTTGGCCCTTGCGCGCGAGCGGACCGACGCGCAGGTAAGTGTCTTCGTCGCCGTCGAAGCTGGCATAGATCGGGTCGCTGGAGACCACCGAGGTCAGCACCACGTTGGCATCGACCAGGTTGCCGAGCGTGACCTCTGCCTTGCTGACACGACCGTCGATCGGCGAGATGACTTCGGTGAAGCCGAGGTTCAGCTTCGCCGCTTCATAGGCAGCCTGTGCAGCACGTGCGGTGGCTTCGAGTTCCTTCAGCGAAGCGGCCTTTTCGTCGGCTTCGCGCTGGGCGATGGCCTTGTCCGCAACCAGCTTTTCGGCGCGGGCAAGCTCGGTGCGTGCGAGGTCGGCCTTGGCACGCGCAGCCAGTGCGGCCGCTTCAGTACGACGCGCTTCGGCTTGGTAGGGACGCGGATCGATCACGAACAGCACTTGGCCCTTCTTCACTTCCGAACCCGGCTTGAAGTTCACCTTGGAGATGAAGCCGGACACACGCGGGCGGATCTCGATGCGATCCACCGATTCCAGGCGACCGCTGAACTCCTGGGTTTCGACAATGGTTTTCTCGATGACCGCGGCGGCAGTAATTGGCGGACCGCCGGCTTGCTGGCCGGTTTCCTGCGCAGCGGGCTTGCCGCAGGACGACAGGACGATGGCGACGAGGCTGTACAGAGATAAAGCGACTGCGAGGCGAGTAGCGTTCTTCATATTGTGTTCTCCCGTTTTTCAAAAAAGTAGGACTTACGTAAGCGTCCGCTCAGAGACGTATTGAAATCGAATATGACAAGTGCTAGATGAGGTCTTTCACACAACCTCAACGGTAGCGATAACATTCGCGCAGTAGTGCGCCATTATTCATTATTGAGTTATATCGCTGCGTCTATTCATCCTTGATCTCTAAAAACTTCACGGGTAGGGTACTGTCAAGTTGCTGAAAGAAGTCGAGGCCGATAAGATTTGTGCATGAAGAAATCAGACTTGTACAAAGACTTCCGCTATCCGACAGAGATCATCAGCCACGTGGTATGGCTGTATTACTGGTTTTCCCTGAGTTTTCGAGGCATCGAAGAGTTGATGCCCAGCCGCAACATCTTTGTCTCGCACGAGGCCATTCGGCAGTGGACATTAAGATTCGGTCAGAAGTACGCCAACGCGCCGCGCCGCAAGCAACCTGCGCGAGGCGACAAGTGGCATCTGGATGAAGTGGTGCTGACCATTAAAGGTACGCACCATTATCTGTGGCGGGCGGTCGACCAAGAAGGCAACACGCTCGACGTGCTGGTACAAAGCCGGCGCAGCAAGAAGGCGGCCAGGCGTTTCTTCGCCAAGCTGCTCAAGGGCTTATGTTACGCCCCGCACGTGCTGGTGACGGACAAACTCAAGAGCTACGCTGCCGCCAAGGCAAACATTATGCCTAGTGTCGAGCACCGGCAACACAAAGGATTGAACAATCGGGCGGAGGTTTCGCATCAGCCCACCCGGCAGCGGGAGCGGCAGATGCGCCGATACAAATCCTCGCGCCAACCTCAACGTTTTCTGTCGGCGCATGCCCAGATCAACAGTGTTTTCCGCTGCTGCCGCCGCCAACATTTGTCGGCGCAACAGTACCAGTCCGCCCGTCATTGGGCATTCCTGCTCTGGAGTGAAGTTACCGATGTAGACTGCTTCCAGTACCCCCTTTCTTCCGGACATCCTCTCGCGCCATTCACCGCGCGACTCTCAAACTCGTTTCTTCAGTTCATTACCTTGACAGTACCTCCGGAACGTTCACAAACCGGCAGGCGTTCAACTCGCCAAGGGCAGTTTAGCATGACTTAAAGAACATGGACTAACTGCGCCCGCCCTTGGTCTATGTTGGTGAGTTCTACAAAGTGAGCGCATTGCCAGATTTTAGATTGCTTAGCCTGCGCTGCTACCGGTACGGTCCAAGGCGCGTAAACCCGAAACGCGCGTTTTCCCCCTTCTGATTGTTCGGAGAAAATGCCCTTCTTAACCAACAGTTGAGGTTGGAAAACGAACAAACCAAAGCGTGCATTTTCATCTGCAAAGATGATCACCCGGTCGATACCATCGTCGCGGTCAAACGGCGCGATTTCACTGGACGGTGTCGGACGTTTCCAAAGAGTGACAAACTGACCGATCTTTTTTGGGGTGTGTTTAGCCTGACGATACAAACATGTCTGGCCATCCATCTCAAAGCGAATCGCACCATATTCGGCACTTTCGTGTTCCCGCTCAATGCTCGTGACTGTTTTACCTAATGGCTTCAAGAACCGTTCCTGAAATACTTTAAATGAATCGGGTACACTACCCAACGAAGGATCTGTCTGCCAAGGTGCGTCAATCTGATCCAACAGGGTCATTCAAATCTCCATAAAATTAAATTATATCCAGTTGTAACAAGCCGGACCGAGTACGTTCATTAGGATACCCAAAGGCATTATTCACGTATTTAATCCCTTGATGTATTGTCTTCGTGTTGACGTGGCTGTGTCCATAAATGTGTATATCGGGTCGTAGCCGCTCAACCTGTTGTCCCAATATTGTGGAACCCAATACAGGCCATAAATAGTCAAGACGCTTTGGAATGTAATCCGGCAGCAATTCAATCCGCGGCATAAAATGCGAGACACTGATACGCCATTTGCAGTCTACCGTCTCACGCAAAGTAACCTCATTCATGTTATGAAAATGTGCGGCTAGATCTATCACTGGCATCGGCCAATGGCACAGTCTAAAGTCAGACCAAGACACTTCAAGCTGTTCATTTAATGGTGCGAACGAGTAATCGTACCAACTGTACAAAGGAACGACATCTATACCATCCAATGTTAATCGCTCTGTTATCACACCCAACTCGTGAGCGGTCTTCAACACCCAGTAAAACTTTTCCAGTGAATTACTAAGCCGACTACGATGCACCCATGCTTCATGATTACCGGGAACAAACACCACCCACTGAAATTTATGTGTCAGTGTGGTCAATGTTTCTACCAACAGACTTTCATCATCAGTTAAATCACCAGCGACGATCAACAAATCATGTTGGTAATCGAAGTCGCTCAACTGTCGAACCCATTGCCGATTGGGTTCGAAGTCCACGTGAACATCCGAGACGGTAAATACTCTCATCCGCCGTGGGCAATCTTAAAACGATCACTCATCATCAACAGTTCGTCCACTTTGCTAGACAAGCTGCTGTTAAGTGCCGGGTAGACGTGCCTCCCCGGGTGATGGTAAGCAATCAGATTGGTGAATGAACGAGCGAACTTCGGTGCTGCGTCAATAAAAACTGGCATGTCGTTATCGCCGACGATCTGCAATACCGGAAGATCTAAACTGAGTCCCGCATCAAACAGCCCGTCTTTAACAAACAGCGGCGGTTGCCACGGTGAAATAGCAAGGAAAAACTGGATGTCCTTCACGCCATGGTCTGCCCCCATCGCTTCTAGGTGCAGAGCGGTGGTTAAGATCGCAGCCCCTTCGCAGAAGCCCGCCACGCCATCAAATGGACCGTATTCATCCAGAAGCGTACGCAGGTAGCCGAGTGAGTAATTCCAATTCTTCCGAGCTTTTATTGGCTCCGCAGGATCAGGGCTGCCATGAAACTCTGCCCACAACGTTTCGAAACCAGCACGCCATTCACGATAAGTCGCTGCACGGTCATAGACACCGAGTGATACCAATCCATCGAGTCCTACTTGTCGTAACTGCTCTTCATTGGTGAAGGCCGGCAACTCAAATGGTGCATCTGGTATGGTAAATTCCAAATCAGTGCGAGCCAACCAGCCAGTTCGTTCCAACAGTGAACGTGCCAAACGCGCATTGGTACCCTGCCCAGGTAAAAACAGAACACGTTTCTTGCGTGGCGTAAATACTGAAAACTGGCCGAATTTCTCTGATTGCGTTCGCCGTTCCACTGGATTACTGGGCAGACGACGCGCCAGAATGCTGTGCACTGGCCGCAACAGCGACCACATTGCCGAGGATGGCAAACCCAACAGTTCACTGTACTGCCGCCATTCACGCTCACGTTCGACAATAAAGCGATCAAACGGCAGTAGCTCCTGAGTACGCTTGGCTGTCAGCTTTTTCGCGGGCTCGATGAAGTCCCACAGTTCCATGAAAATCCGTTCGGCAACGGTTTTGCCCTGTTGAGTATTAGCAATGCGACGCAGCGCCGACTTATACGACTCGGGATGCCGTCTAAAATGAATGTAAGCTTTGGCAAAAACTTGGACAAAGAAAGCATAACTAGAACACAGCAGCGTTTTCACCTTGCGAGGTACTTGTGCGCCATCATTGTAGGTGAATAGATTGACGTCACCGTTAATCCACAACCCCTGGACGTCTGCGTCCTCTCCAAACAACTGACTGATTCTCGATTCTGTGGAAAAGCCCAGACATTTGAGTAAGATGTCAGCGGACAAGTGCTGACCTTGCTTGGTGCTTACACCGCGCGCATTGACGGACTCGATTTCATCCACCACCACTGACACTTTTCCCGCCATTTGCGCCAGGAAAAACAGATCCGATCCAGGCGGGACTGTGGTCTGATCAAGCACCCGCTCCCCGGCGTCATCGAACATGAAGGACGGCAAGTCATCAATTTCGATGCCAGTGGCTTGATAAAACGGTCGCATGACTTCCATGACATCGCTCACCGACATGACTCCTGGAGCGCTGTTCAATAACCAGTTACAGAAAGTGGACATAACCAGATTACGTCTTCGACATAGGATAGTCACATGGTTTGCCCCGTTTTCCAGTGCTGTACGCATATTTTCCAGCGCAAACGCACCGTGTCCGACGATGATGACGTTGGCGCCGTTGAATTTTTCCCGGGAGAGGTCGTTACCAATGCCATAAGCAATCGCACCTAAAAATGAGGCCTCATGCGGGAATTCGTGCCGCTTGGGCGTATGTAAACCGCCGGTCATGGAGACAACCCCGGAATAGCGATTCTCCGTGGTTACGCCGTTGCTTAAGAAACTGACCTTGTATTCTTGTTCTCCAGTTTTCTCAACCTTGCTAACTTTAGTCTGATACTGAACGGCTTGTTTCAGCTCTTGCGCTATACGGTTGCAATCTTCGTGGATTTTTGGCTGTGCCGGAAAGGCAAGCTGCCAACGATGGTCTTTATCGAGCGGCAATTGGGTGCTGTCAAAATCATAAGCGGGTGAATCGATCTGCAGTTTGGAATCCACATTGGCGTGCAGGTTCCAAACTCCACCAGCCGCAGGCTGTATATCCACGACATCGACTGGCAGTCCCGCCAGCTCCAGCTGTCGGGCAAAACTCAATCCCCCGATCCCAGCGCCAATCACCAATACCGGCAATTCACTGTCCTGGACGGCAGCTGCCGCAGCGCTTACTTCCTCAACGCCAGTCAAACCTACCACATGACGCACCATGCTGTTGATATCCGGACATTCCACCACAAAGGCGGAAGGTAAGGTGACATTCAGACGCATCGCAATCTGATTGCGCAACGACATGCCACCAAGCGAATCCAGGCCGCTTTCCATCAATGGCTTATCATCGTCGATGACCTCACCCAGTGCCTCATAAACCGCTTCCTGGATGAATTTACGGATCGTGCTGTCCTGAACGGGTGAGTGTGATGTAGATGGTGCTTGGCCAGCACTGACAAACGCGTTCAAAAACGGGGTGCGCAGAGACATCTTTGACCAATCAAATGGTGACACGATCACAGAAGTCTGAGACGGTGAGTTTGCCAGAACGGTTTGCAGAGCATTTCCGCCCATCTCTGCATCAATTGATCCCAGACCCAGTTGCTCGGCCCTTCGCACAGCACCCGTCCGCACCGCCATGCCGCCGCTGGACCAAGTCCCCCAGCTGATGGCCACTGCATTGAATTCCGTATGTTGCCACTGCGCCATGAGCACGTTCAAAGCGGCGTTAGCCGCAGCGTAACTGGCTTGCCCTGGTGAACCCAATTCTCCTGCGAGCGAGCCATATCCGATGAAGAAATCACTTGGTTGTAATGCTGCACGCAGATTGATAGCTCCGTTCACTTTAATGTCAAAACTGGTTCGGAACTGTTCGGGAGTCTGAGTCTCCAACACACCGTCGGTTAAAACTCCTGCGGTATGGATCACGCCTGCCACCGGTGGCAGTCCCTGCTGAAACAATTCCCGGAATGTCCGGGTCAAGCGGAATCCATCGGCAATATCACAAACTACCAACTGCAAGCTGGCGTTGATTTGCAAAGCCTTTAACGCTGATGATGCAGACTGAGAGTGGTCTGAACGATTGATCAGTACCAAATGGCGGGCGCCCAGATCGACGAGTCGCTGTGCAGCGACCAGGCCGAGTTCGCCAGCGCCGCCACTGATCACATAGGATTTATCAGGCGAGAGCGTGATCGATGTGTCTTTAAAGGACGCACGTGACAATCTTGGCACCTTGATCTGCCCATTATCATCGATCAGCAAATCTTGTTCGGTGTCGTTCAGACAGACTACCGGCCAAAGATTATCCAAATGATCCCCCACCGTGACACAGTTGAGAGACAACTTCGGACGCTCATGCCGTGCCGTACGTGAAAGCCCATACAAGCCTGCATCTGATGTGTGCGCCTGTTGGCGTAAAAAGGTGAGCTTCGCAGGAAGAGCATCGCTTTGCAGAAGGGCCAAGGCTAGGGTCGTCGATTGCTCACTTCCGTCACTGAGCAGCACCACCCGAGGCCATACCGCTTCTCGCAAAACACCCTTCAATTGCAGAGGATCGGATATACGGGCATAGAGCCACGAATCCGGCAAGTTGAACGGACACTGACCCAACCCAACACACAGTACGTTGGATTCCACTACTGAAGCCACCAATGACGCGTTTTGCCATTGCGACGTATACAGATGCGACTCCGAATTAGCGGCGCCGGAATTGCGCTCTGGAAGCTGGCGCGCTGCTAGCGCTGCAACCGGTGTTGCATTATCCCAGCTTAGTTTCGTGCGTTTAAAATTGGGCAAATTCTTAGACATGCATATTCCCTTTGATTTGGTGAACAGTCGCATCTGAGGATGCAATCCATTGAGGATGTGCGCCATCGACGATGCGTTGAGCCATCTTGATCAGCGTGTTGCTTGGTCCGAGTTCAATCACAGTGGTGGGTTGTTCAGCCGATTCGAATAGCGCTCGCACTGCGGCCAGGTAGTTCACGGACCGCACCATTTGCTCACCCCAGTAATTAGCGCTGGTCAGCGCTTCAGTTTCAGCTTGTCCGGTTAGCGTGGAGATAAACTTGGCGCCTGTCGGAATATGCAATGACTGGCTGCTCAAGTGTTGCCTTAACCTGTCTTGCGCTGGGTCCATCATAGGCGAATGGAAGGCGTGTGAAACCGGCAGCTCAATAAATGCACCAGCGTGATGCTGTTGCAACCAAGGGATGAGGATTTCTTTCGCGCCGGCGACAATGGTCAGCGTAGGACCGTTTTCGGCTGCACACACAATACCTTCTGGCAACGGCTCTAGTTCAGAACGCGCGACCATCAGCGCCGCCATGCCGCCAGGCTCACAATCCATCATCGCCTGCCCACGAACAACTGCCAGTTCCAATGCCTGGTCAGGGGACATTACACCGGCGGCGACTGCCGCAGCAAACTCACCCACCGAGTGCCCCAACACGGTGGTCGGCCGAATACCACGGTTGCGCCACATCTCCAGCATGGCTAATTGCATGGCGACCAATGCAGGTTGCTGGATACGTGTTGGCGTCAGAAACCGTGTATGTTCATCACTTGGCTCCAGTAGTGCAGGCAGCAAATCGATACCATGCGTCTGCAACTTACTCGTATAGTTGCGCAGAGCATCACGAAACACCGGATCCGAAGTGTACAGTGCTTTTAAAGCGCCGGATTGCAGCGCCCCCTGACCTGTGAACAGCATGGATACCCCTTCGTCAGGAGATCGACTCGCTGGTGATTCAGGCTTGGCGCTCGCTTCCCCATACGACTCCAAAACAACATGCACGTTTGTGCCGCCAAATCCAAATGAGGAGACTCCACCGACTACCTTACCTTTGGGCAAAGCTGTAGCTTCGGCGCGAATGATGAGTTTCGAACCAGTCAGGTCAATTTTCGGGTTGAGCGTTTCAAAGTGCGCCAAACCCGGCGCCTGACGTCGTCTCACCGATTCCACGGCCTTGATAAATCCAATAATACCGGCAGCACCTTCCAAATGACCGATGTTGGATTTGATTGTGCCGACAACCAGCGGTTTCTCGCGCCCCTCAGCAGTCACTCGCTGAAGAGCATCGATCTCAATAGGATCACCCAGAGGCGTACCCGTGCCATGGCATTCGACAAAGTCCAGATCTCGGCCTCGATACCCTGCGTCGTCCAGCGCTCGCTGAATCACTTTTTGTTGCGCTTTACCATTAGGCGCGGTCAAAGATGCGCTGCGTCCGTCCTGATTGACTGCGGTGCCCTTAATCACTGCGAGGATGTCATCGCCACTGGCTTTTGCGTCTCTCAGACGCTTGAGCACCACAGCACCCACGCCTTCCCCTCGACTGTAGCCATCAGCTGCGGCATCGAAAGAAGCACAGCGACCGGCGCGCGACAGCATATTGGCAGCACAACAACCAATAAACGAACGATGACTTAAGATCAGGTTCACACCGCCGACCAAGGCCGCCGAGCAATCCCCCGTGCGTAATTTGTTCACCGCCAGATCCAGCGCAACCAGCGACGATGAACATGCGGTATCCACCGTCATCGACGGTCCCGACAGCCCGAACACGTAAGAGATTCGATTGGAGGTAATTGACGCGGCAGAACCGGCGCCAAAATACGGATCGTGCAGCAAACGATCACCGTGCATGTGCGCCCAGTCATGGCTCATCTGGCCGACAAAAACACCAATATCCTGCGACTTCAGCGAATCCATATTGTAGCCAGCTCGATAAAATGCTTCGCAGGCCACTTCCAGTAGCAGTCGCTGTTGCGGGTCCATGGCTCGTGCTTCGACCACCGGAATGTTGAAAAACTCATGATCAAACGCATCAACATCATCCAAGAACGAACCTTGCTTGGTGTATGTTTTCCCAACGACCGCTGGATTCGGATCATGAAAAGGAGTCAAATCAAATCGATGCTTTGGCACTTCACGCATCAGTTCGGGCTTTGCCAGCAGCATTTGCCACAGCTCGCCAGTATCTTCAATCGATCCGGGCAGCTTGCAGGCAACGGCGACCACCGCGATGTCATGGTCCTCATTCGACGGTACCTCAACCGAAACCGAAGTCAATGTTGGCGCACTTGCCGGCACAGCTTGTTCAATAGTCGTGACTCGCTGAGGAGCCCGCGTCAACAACTCGGCCACCATGTCATTAATAGATGGGTGATTTATGGTGAAGATAGCGCCCAACGATTGCCCAACATTCCGACCGATCTCTTGGGCCAGTGCGACACCATTCAAGGAATCCAGACCTTTCGCCATGAGTGTGTCGTCATCAGATACATCCTGACCGAGAGCTTTGCGCACTGCACTTCGGACAATCAGTCTCAATTCGATTTCGCTGAATGCCGTCACTGTTGTCGTCTGCTGATTCTCAGTCACTGACACAGCTTCGACTGGTTTAAACGCTTCTATCAATGGCGACGAGAGCATTACTCGAGACCAGTCAAACGGACAATAACACCAGACACCGGATTGCCCAGAACGAAGAATACTATCCAACACTTTCAAACCTTGGGCAGTCGATATGCTGCCAAAGCCAGCATCGATGGAGCGGGCGACAGCTCCGGAACGCGCGGCCATGCCAGTCTCTGACCACGCCCCCCACTGTACACTCACCACCTGTACACCCTGTTCGGACCAACGATTAACTAAAGTATCCATACGCGCATTCGATGCAGCGTAACTGCTTTGTCCCATAGAACCGAACACCGCTGAGGCTGACGAAAACATCATCATCACATCGCTTGGTTGGCAGATTTCAAACAAATTCTCTGCCCCAGTCACCTTTACAGCCAATGATTGAGCGAGCATTGAAGGCGTCTGATTGGGTAGAATGGCATCGGTCAACACACCCGCAGTGTGGAAGACGCCCGCCACATCCGGCCAACGGGTCAATGTGGTTTGTATCGCACTTTGCAGTACCGCCCGATCTGAAATATCGCAAGCCACATAAGCCACCTGAGCTTTGCCTTGGAGTACCTTCAATCGCTCAGCGACAGCAGCGGTTGGCTTCAATGACCGTCCCACCAACAACAAGTGCGTCGCACCCTGCTCGATTAACCAATCGGCCGTGGCCAGACCCAATGCACCCAAGCCACCGCTGATCACATAAGTTGCCGAAGTCCGGACCGCCTGTTGAGCTGACCGAGTCAATGACGCAGACATCAAACGGTCTACTTTCCATCCCTGCTCATTCGAACGAACGACCGGCTCATCGCTGGGCAACGGTTGCTCAAACAAGCGTGCAATTGCTTCACTCGAAGTCAGTACCACGCACTGTATAGATCGATCCTGATGCTCCAACAAAGCGCTTTGGCACAT
>Ga0207679_10001741_pt1 | contig 13552 bp, 10 predicted proteins | sample KBSC73metaG_FD_184320 | JGI IMG/M metagenome (GOLD analysis project Ga0207679, IMG submission 184320) | Corn rhizosphere microbial communities from Kellogg Biological Station, Michigan, USA - KBS C7-3 metaG (SPAdes) (version 2) | ecosystem: Host-associated > Plants > Roots > Rhizosphere > Soil ... | reverse complement strand
AAGCGTCATCGTCGGCATGCTGGAGCTGGCACCCGCCGCATTCGGGAAAGTGACGGCACGGGGGGTCTTGATGGTGCGGACCCGGGGCAAGAGCGCCGTCGTCGAGCAAAGCATCGCCCGGCACTCCGAAAGCGACATGGCGGCCGCTACTTGTCACTCCGTCACCGCGCGCGGCAATGCGGACGATCAGTTCGTTCACAGGTTGGCGAGCACGCGGGCGATCGCGTTTGCGAGGTCGTCCGCGATCAGGCCGCTTCCGGCCATCTCTGCCGCACGTCCCTGCACCCAAACGCCCGCGCAAGCGGCATCGAAGGCCGGCATGCCGCGCGCACGGAACGCAGCGATGATCCCCGACAGAACATCGCCGGTGCCTGCGCTGGCCAGCCATGCGGGCGCCGGCGGAGCGAAGCCCAGGCGGCCGTCCGCAGCCGCAACGATCGTGTCTGGGCCTTTGTAGACGACGACGGCCCCTGAGCGCCTTGCAGCCTCGAGCGCCTGCTCCGCCTTGCTGCCCTCGATTTCACCGAACAGCTTCGCGAACTCGCCCGAGTGCGGCGTGATGATCGCGTCCTGGCGCTGAAGCCGCTCGGGATCACCGAGGTGCGTGAGACCGTCCGCGTCGATCACCTTTGGCGCCTTGGACGTGAGCGCGAGGGTCAACACTTGCGGAATGTCGCCCATGCCCGGTCCGACCAGCAGGCAGCCGATGCGCTCGTCGTTGACCTCCGCCGTGTCGACCTGAACGATGGACGCCGGAAGGCCCTCGATCGTTCGCGACGTGCTGACGCGCACATAACCCGCACCGGCCCTGGCCGCGGCGGTCGCCGCCAGCGCGATTGCGCCGGGCATCTTGCCCGCGAGCGCGTGGACCAGGCCGCGATCATATTTGTGTCCGCCGGGATCGAAGGCCGGCAGGATCGGTGGGCCGACTTCGCGCCATTGGGTATCGGCCGTTATGCGGATGTCTGCGAGAACGACGCGCCCACAGCTGTGGATGGCGGGGAACAGCCGATGCGCTGGCTTCAATGCGCCGAAGGTCACAGTCAGATCGAAGATCGGGATATGGCTGAGCTCGGTGCCGGTGTCGCTTTCCACGCCGCTAGGCAGGTCGCAGGCAATGCGCACGACGGCTTGCCTGCAAAGCCTCGAAAGCTGTTCAGTGACAACATCTTCAAGGCCCTTCCTGAGGCCCGTTCCAAACAAGGCGTCGATCACCAGCGGAGCCGGCGCAGTGTTGTTGTCGAGGACTTCGACCTCGCCGTCCCACTGCGATCTCGCCCATCGCGCGGCTTCGCTCTTCGGCTCGGCAAGCGCAGCTATGCGCACCGCGACTCCGCGCGCCTTCAGGTGCCGCGCCGCGACGTAACCGTCGCCTCCGTTGTTGCCAGGGCCGCATAGGATGAGCGCCGGCAGCGGCCCGGCGAAACGGTAAGCCGCTTCGGCGAGCCCCGCGCCCGCCTGTTCCATGAGCTGTTCGACGCTGGCGCCGCGATGGATCGCGGCCTGCTCCGCGGCGCGCATCTCGGCGGCGGTGAGGATCGGGCGGCCAGTCATCGCCCGCGCTCTAGCGCAGGCTGGTCGCCAGATGCCACCATTCGCGCGGCACGGCTTCGGCGCCGCGGTCGCGGGCCTCGTCCGTATCGAACAAAGCGAAGCAGGTCGCGCCGCTGCCGGACATGCGGACGAAATTCACGCCCGGCTGCGCAGAAAGCCAGGCGAGCACGGTCTCGATCTGCGGCACCAGCGCGATTGCCTGCGGCTGGAGGTCGTTGCGGCCCATCCGCCAATCATCGAGCGGCCCGCGGTCGACGCCGTCCCATCCCGCGAAGCCCGCGGCCGTGCTCAAAGCGATCCGCGGATTGACCAGTAGCACCGGTGCGGCCGCGATTTCCGGAAGGTCGACGGGCGTCAGCCGGTCGCCCGGCCCTTCCCCACGCATCGGCAGGCTGAGGAGGCAGGCGAGTACGTCGCTGCCGAGCTGCGGCGCGATCTCCTGCGCCAGAGCGGGGTCGGTCCCCCACATCGACGTCAGTAACCTCAGCGTTGCGGCCGCGTCCGCTGAGCCGCCGCCAATCCCCGACGCGACAGGCAATCTCTTGTCGAGCGTGATCGCGGCGCCTTGCTGAACTTCAGCGGCGCTGCGCAGGGCCTCTGCTGCGCGAAGGACGAGATTGTCGTCGGCAGGAACATCGGCGGCGAAGGGACCGGTCACATTCAAGCTCAGCGCATCGGCAGGTTCCGCGCTCAACCGATCGCCGTCGATGCAGAAGGCGAAGACCGTCTCGATGGCGTGGCGGCCGTCCGGCAGCTTGCCCCGGACGTGCAGCGCGAGGTTGAGCTTGGCCGGCGCGATCTCGCGCGCCGGGTTCACGGCGCAGCGTTAGCGGTGGTGAGGCCTGACGCGAGCTTCGCCTTTACACGGGCGGCGATCTCATCTTCCGCGGTAACCAAAGCGGCGTTCCAGGCGAAGCGCGCTTCGTAGCGCCGCCCGGACTTGTAGAGCGCATCGCCGAGGTGCTCCTGGATCTCGGCCTGGTCGGGGTCCTTCTCGGCGGCGCGCTGCAGAGTCGTGATGGCGTCCGCGGTCTTGCCGCGCTTGAATTGCGCCCAGCCAAGCGAGTCGATGATCGACGCATCGTCAGGCGCGAGCTGGCTGGCCTTGGTGATCATGGCTTCGGCCGCATCCGTATCCTCGCCGCGCTCGAGCTTCGAGTAACCGAGGAAGTTGAGGAGCAGCGGCTGGTCGGGGGCGAGGGCGAGGCCGCGCTGAAGCGTCGTCTTCGCTTCCTGCCAGCGGTTCGCCTCCTGAAGCGCGCTCGCCTGGAGCAGCATGAGCGTCCACAGATCGGTCTTGCGTCCCTGCGCTTCGCTCATGGCGATGGCGCGGCCGTAGGCGTTGGCGGCTTCATTGTTGCGCTTCATCGCCGCCAGCACGTCACCAAGCCGCGAATAATCGCTCGCCGTGGCTCCGGGCGAGGCGGCGGCGCCCGCAGCGATCGCATAAGCGTCGTTGAAGCGCTTCTCCTCGCTGAGGATTCGGGCCTGGCTGTCACGCACCTGCGAGATCATCGCATCGTTCTGGGGAACCGAGCGGAGCAGCGTCAGCGCCTCGTCGGAGCGGCCCTGCGCATCGAGCAGCACCGCAAGCAGGACCGTCGCGCTGCTGTTCTGCGGATTCGCGTAACGTGCCGCCTGCACGAGGCCCACCGGAGGCGCCGCGCGCTGCATCCGCGCGAGGTCCGCCGCGAAGGCCGTCAGCATTTCGCTGAGGGCGTCTGCGCCGTTGTCGATAGCCTGGCCGATCCGCCGGCCGCCGAGGATACGTTGCGCCCCGTCGGACGCACCGGGCTCGATCCCTTCGAGCATGATGCGGGCGCGCGCACCGTCACCCGCCCCTAGGAAACCGTCGGCAAGCGCCAGGCGCAGCCGAGTTTCTCGACCCCCGGCATTACCGATTGCGCGGCGTGCAAAGGGCTCGGCTTCGGCCGTGCGCCGGAATTTGAGCAGGATCAGCGCCTTCTCCTCGTCGCGGAGCGGCGCAAGCAGGCTGCCCGACGGGATCTGGTCCACTGTCGTCACGGCCCGCGTGAAATCGCCCCGGTCGGCTGCGTCCCAGGCCGTGATCAGCGGGGTCAGGAAGGACAAGTCCCCGTTGTCGGCCGCGACCGTCAGCCAACCGATGGCTCGGTCCGCACGCCGATGCCGGACCTCATCCGCGACGAGGAGCAGCCGAGCGTCGGTCGGCAGCTTCGTTGCAGGAATCGACCGCGCCAGCTTCAAAGCGAGGTCGAACTGACCGGCGCCCAGCGCTTCGCCCAAACCCTTGCGGGCAAGATCGGTCTGGTTCGGCTGGGCTTGAGCCATTGCGGCAAACAGCGCCGCCGAACGGGCATGGTCGCCGTTCATTGCCGCGGCGCGAGCCTGGATATAGCTTCGGGCGGGGTCGCTCGAAGCCACTGTCGCCGTGGCGCTAGCAGGGATCAGGACGAGGGCAGCAGCTGAAAGCCACTTACATGTTTGGATAATTCGGGCCTCCCCCGCCCTCGGGCGTGACCCAGTTGATGTTCTGGGTCGGATCCTTGATGTCGCACGTCTTGCAGTGGACGCAGTTCTGGGCGTTGATCTGAAGCCTGGGTTCACCGTTCTCGCCGTCGACAAATTCGTAAACTCCCGCAGGGCAATAGCGTTGCTCCGGCCCCGCATAAATCGGCAGATTGATCGCAGTCGGTATGTCCGCGTCCTTGAGCGTCAGATGAACCGGCTGATCCTCCTCGTGATTAGTGTTCGAGATGAACACCGACGACAGCCGATCGAAGGTGAGCACGCCGTCGGGCTTGGGGTAGTCGATCGGTTTCGCTTCCTTCTTCGGCCGGAGGCTCTTGTGATCCGGACGGTTCTTAAGCGTCCATGGCAGCCCGATCCCAAGCTGTCCGAGCCACATGTCCAGACCGGCGTAGAGCGTCCCCAGCGTTCCGCCCCAATGCGCGACCGCCGGCTGCGCATTGCGGACCATGTGCAGCTCGCTTGCCACCCAGCTCTTGTGAAGTGCCGGCGGATAGGCTTCCAGAACGTCGGCGGCGCGATCGTTGACGATGGCGTCGAAGGCGGCTTCGGCGGCGATCATCGCGGACTTCATCGCCGTGTGCGTGCCCTTGATGCGCGGGACGTTCACGAAGCCCGCCGAACAGCCGATCAACGCCCCGCCCGGGAACACCAGGCGCGGAATCGCTTGATAGCCGCCCTCGTTGATCGCTCGCGCCCCGTAGGAGACGCGGCGACCGCCTTCGATCTCGGCGCGAACCGCGGGATGCGTCTTCCAGCGTTGGAACTCTTCGAACGGGGACAGGTAGGGGTTGTGGTAATCAAGGGCCACAACGAACCCGAGCGCGACCTGGTTGTTCTCCTGGTGATAGAGGAACCCGCCGCCCCAAGCGTCCGTCAGCGGCCAGCCCTGCGTGTGGATCACTCGGCCAGGCTTATGTCTCTCCGCAGGAATATCCCATAGTTCCTTGATTCCAAGTCCAAAAACCTGCGGTCCGCATTCGTCGCGGAGCCCGAAGATCTCGGTTAGTCGCTTGGTGAGATGGCCGCGCGCGCCTTCCGCGAGGAAGGTATAGCGGGCGTGAAGCTCCATTCCGCGCTGGTAGTCGGCGCGATGGCTGCCGTCCCTGGCGATGCCCAAGTCGCCGGTCGCGACGCCCTTAACGGAACCGTCGTCGTTGAAGAGTATCTCCGATGCCGGGAATCCGGGGAAGATTTCGACGCCCAGCTCCTCGGCCTGCCCTGCCAGCCAACGGCAGAGATTGCCGAGGCTCAGCGTGTAGGTCCCTTTGTTGCGCATGAAGGGCGGCAGGAGCGCATGGGGCATTCCCCACTTGCCGCTTCTGGTCAGCAGCCAATGGTGGTTCTCGGTCACTGGGACGGTGAGCGGCGCGCCTTTTTCCTTCCAAGCGGGGATGAGCTCGTTGAGCGCGATCGGATCGACGACCGCGCCGGAAAGGATATGCGCCCCGACTTCGCTGCCCTTCTCCAGGATGCAGACGGAAATCTCGCGGCCGGCCTGGCTGGCCAGCTGCTTGAGGCGGATCGCGGCGCTGAGGCCGGCGGGACCGGCCCCGACGATCACCACGTCATATTGCATGGACTCGCGTTCGCTCATTGGTCCCTTTCCAGCTCCCGGTTGGCGTCTCGTCGCGAGGGAACCACAATTCGACTCATCCGCCCTGCCAATTCCTTGACCGTGACGTCAATGGCAGGGAGGAAGAAGGCGTGGGTGGGGATGCCAAGGATTTCACCCTCGCGGAAGCGAGGAGCGCGCTGACGTGGTGGCTCAATGCCGGCGTCGACATTGCCGTGCAGGAAGAGCCGCGCGACTGGCTTAAGTCAGCGCCTCGCAAGTCTCCCGCGGCCTCAGAAACTTCGCCTCCGGCCAATCTCGTCCAACCGAGCCAGGAAACGCTCGGAGAACTCCAGCAATGGCTGTCGAGCAGCATCAACCTGCCACTCGCCGGCCCCGCCGCGAAGCGCGTCCTCCCGCATGGTCCTGAAGAAGCCGCGATCATGCTCCTGAGCGACGCGCCCACCCTCGAAGATGCGGCAGCCGGCCAGCCCATCGGCGGCGAGGCGTGGCTGCTGACGCAGCGCATGCTCGCAGCGATCGGTTTCACCGCCGAGGACGCATACAGCGCGTCCTTGTCCTGTTTCAGTTCGCCCGGCGCGCGGATGAGCGAGAAGGACCGCAAGGCCTGTGCGGAAATCGCCCGCCAGCACGTCCGCCTGGCAAAGCCTAAGCGGCTTCTGCTCTTGGGCGAAGGCCCATGTCAGGCGCTTCTCGGCAAGGGCCACATCGCCGCTCGCGGTCACGTCCACAAGGTCGAGGGCGTGCGCACGGTCGTAACCTTCCATCCCCGCCAGCTCATTAACCAACCCTCAAAGAAATCAATGGCATGGCGGGACCTGCTATTGCTCATGGAGGACGAGTCTTGAAAGCTGGATGGCTTGCGTTCGGAAGCCTCATCTGCGCTGCGCCTGTTTTCGCGCAGCCGTCCGATCCACTCGCGCCCCTGCAGCAAAGCGCTCCCTCCGAGACGACCACCACCAGCCCGACCCCGCCTGCGACGGTGCAGCCGGCGGTTCCCGCAACTCCGACGGTTGCCGTCCCCAGAGACTGGCGCGGCGTGTTCGACGCGATCGATGCCGGCCAATGGGCTTCCGCGCAGGCCGGAATCGCCAGCCTTCCGCGCAGCATCCTCACGCCCGTTGCAAAGGCTGAGCTTTACACCGCCAAGGGGTCGCCGACAGCGGATGTCGCCGCGCTGCAGGCGCTGATTGCCGAAGCGCCCGAACTTCCGCAGGCCAATCAGCTCGGCCTGATGGCGATCAGGCGCGGCGCCACAACGACGCCATTGGTAATTCCGGAGCGGGCGACAGTGAACCTCGGCTCGGCGCCTGTCCGCTACAGGGCGCGCCCCGTCCAGGGCGAGCCCGCCGCCGACGAGCTCCGCGCCATCCTCGATCCTCTGATCAAGGCCGACGACGCATCGGGCGCCGAGGCCCAGCTCCTCATCTACGCGCCGCAGCTTTCGGTCGAAGCCCGGGCCGAAGCCGGCCAGCGAGTCGCCTTCGTTTATTATGTCCTCGGCCTCGACATGGACGCACGGCGCGTGTCGGACGCGTGGCGCCAGGGCGCAACCGGCGAATGGGCGTCGCAAGCGGCCTGGGTCTCGGGACTTGCATCGTGGCGCCTGTCCGATTGCGAGTCCGCTTCGCGAGACTTCAAGCAGGTCGCCGGCCTCGCCCAGCAGCGCGAGTTGCGTGCGGGCGGCCTTTATTGGGCTGCCCGGGCCGAGCAACTGTGCCGCCGTCCGGCCTCGGTCGAACCCCTTCTCAGGGCTGTGGTGAATACCGCGGAAAGCCAGGAGAGCTTCTACGGCCTTCTGGCACGCGAAACGCTCGGAATCAGCACCAAGCTCGCCGACGATCCCTTCAGCGGTCGCGATCCGAGCGTCGAACAATATGCGAACGTCCAGCGCGCCCTGGAGCTGGCGCGCATTGGCGAGGCCGCGCTGGCAGAGGAAATGCTGCGCCATCAGGCGAAGATCGGGGCACCAGCTGAGCATCATGCTCTGATCCAGCTGGCGAAGAAGCTCGACCTGCCGGCAGCCCAGCTCTGGTTGGCGAACAATGGACAACCGGGAGCGCGTTCCGACGCGGCCGATCGATATCCGAACCCGAAGTGGAGCCCCGTCATGGGCTGGCGGGTCGATCCCGCGCTCGCGTTCGGCCATATCGTCCAGGAATCGGCTTTTCGCCGCACTGCCGTCAGCGGCGCGGGCGCCGTCGGCCTCATGCAGGTGCTGCCCATCACCGCTCAACTGGTCTCGCGGAATCGCGGCGTGCCCTATACCAACGCGGCCCTCACGGATCCCAAGTACAATCTCGAGTACGGCCAGAGCTTCATCGAGATGATGCGCGGAAATTCCGGCACCGCCGGGCAGCTGCCGCGCGTGATCGCGTCATACAATGCGGGGCCCCTGCCCGTCGCGCGCTGGGCGGCCATCAACGACAAGGGCGATCCCCTCCTCTGGATCGAATCGATCCCTTATTGGGAGACGCGCTATTACGTCCCCGCCGTGCTGCGGAACATGTGGGTCTACCAGGGGCTCAACGATGAGGGCACGCCGACTCTCAAGGCCATGGCCGAGCACCACTGGCCGTCGTTCCCGACTGGGATGACCCGCCTCCAACACTAAGCATGTTCTTGTTATGTTCCACCGTCCAGCGTAAGCTGGACGCATGCCGGTCGAGTCGAACCGCGGGCGCGGAGCCACCCGCAACGCAACGCCAACGCGGTTCAATCTGCAGGAACGCTTGGCCGAAGGCGAATGGCTCGATCAGGTCGAAGCGCTCGATGGAGTTCCGAAACGCCGTACGACGGTGACGATCGAGCATCCCAGATCGATCCTTACTCGAAACAGCTCGCCGGACATCGGCTTCGACCGCTCGGTGAATGCATTCCGCGGTTGCGAGCACGGCTGCATTTATTGCTTCGCGCGGCCTACCCATGCCTATCACGACCTGTCCCCGGGCGTGGATTTTGAATCCCGCCTGTTCGTGAAGCCCAAAGCCCCTCAGCTGCTTCACGCAACGCTCTCGCGACTGGGGTACGAATGCAGGCCGATCGCCATGGGGACGAATACCGATCCCTATCAGCCGATCGAGGAGCGCTGGCGGATCACGCGCTCCCTCGTCGAACTGCTGGTCGAAACGCGCCATCCCTTCACGATCACGACCAAGTCCGACCGGGTCCTGCGCGACCTGGATTTGCTGAAGCCCGCAGCAGACCTCCGGATCGCTTCGGTCGCAATCTCGGTCACGTCCCTCGACCCGCAGGTCGCCCGGACACTCGAGCCGCGTGCGCCGCAGCCACGAAAGCGACTGGCAGCCGTCAAGGCGCTCAATGACGCGGGCGTCCCGTGCTACGTCGCCATTGCCCCCGTCGTTCCACAGATCACGGACCACGAGCTCGAACATATCGTGGAGGCCGCGGTCGAGGCTGGAGCTCCAGGCGGCTTTTACCTCCCGGTTCGGCTTCCCCACGAAGTCGCGCCCTTGTTTCGCGCCTGGCTGGACGAACATTATCCGGATCGAGCGTCCAAGGTGATGGCGACGATCCAATCGCTTCGCGGCGGTCGGGACAATGACCCGAGCTTCTTCAGCCGGATGCGCGGCCAGGGCGCCTGGGCGGACCTGCTGAAGACTCGCTTCGAGATCGCGGCCAAGAAATATGGGTTGAGACAAGCCAAGTTCCCGCTTCGCACGGACCTGTTCCAGCCCCCCGAGGGCGATCAGATGCGGCTACTTTAATCGACCAGCGGCCAAATTTAATCGGCTGCGGATCGTGACTTGGCGGCATTTCCTGACGTAGGCGGCCAACATGAAAGCCAGCTTTGTCGCCATCTTACTTACGGCCGCCGCGCCTGCCTTTGCGCAAACCTCGATCACCACGCTCGCTTCGCCGGTCGCGGCGGATTCGGCGGTTGCAGCACTGCGGGATAATGCGCTCAACAACGACCATTATGCATGGGACATCACGGAAGGACTGACGACGGAGGTCGGCCAACGGCTCGCGGCGACCGAAGCCGAGGCTCGGGCGCGCGACTGGGCGGTGAAGCGGCTCTCCGCCATGGGTTTCGCCAACGTCCACGTCGAACCCTTCACCATGCCGGTTTGGACGCGCGGTGCGGAAAGCGCGGAGATCGTTTCGCCTTTCCCGCAGAATCTGATCGTAGCTGCGCTGGGCTACAGCGGCTCCACCGGTCCGCAGGGGGTAACCGGGCAGATCGTCCATTTCGATAGCGTCGACGCGCTTCGCCTCGCCGCCGACAGCGCGGTCAAAGGAAAGATCGTCTTCATCGATCACAACATGATGCCGGCGCAGGACGGTTCGAGTTACGGGCAATTTGGTGCGCCGCGAAGGCAGGGTCCGACGATTGCCTCGTTGAAGGGCGCGATCGGGATCGTTATCCGCTCGATCGGCACGGATCATCATCGCAACCCGCACACCGGCGTCCAATATTTTACCGACGGCGCGCAGCCGATCCCGGCAGGCGCCTTGAGCGTGCCCGACGCCGAGCAGCTGGTTCGAATCCTGAAGCGCGGCAAGCCCGTCGTGATGCGCCTGACCCTCGTCAGCCAGAAGAGCGAGGGCGCCCAGTCGGGCAACGTCATCGCCGAAGTGCCGGGCCGCGATCCGAAAGCGCCGATCCTGCTGGTGGGGGGTCATCTCGACAGCTGGGACCAGGGAACCGGCGCGACCGACGACGCATCGGGCGTCGCCATCGTCACGGCGGCCGCCAAGCACATCATGGACGCCGGACGGCCGCTGCGGACGATTCGCGTCGTGTGGTTCGGGGCCGAAGAGCCTGGCGGCTTCGGCGGCACGGACTATGCAAACGTTCACGGCAAGGAGGCCTACGCAATCGCCGGCGAGAGCGATTTCGGCGCCGATCGCGTCTGGCGCTTCAGCTCGCAGCTGATGAAGACGGATCCGGCGGCTTATGCCCAGCTGACGGCGGCGCTCGCGCCGCTCGGCATCACCAAGAACGACACGGGCACCGCCGACGGCACGGATGTCGGACCGACCATCCAGGCCGGGGCGCCATGGGTCTCGCTCAACCAGGATGGAATCCGATACTTCGACTATCACCACACCCCCGACGACACGCTCGATAAGATCGACCCCGCGCAGCTGCGCCAGAATGTCGCGGCGTGGACGGCGATGCTTGCGACGCTGTCCGGCGGAATTGAGCCGGAGCCGAAACGGGCCAAGCGGCGTTGAGCCCCGCGAAAAGGAGGACTTCATGCGCATTTTGATCGCACTTCCGCTGCTGGCCCTGGCCGGCTGCAACGTCAGCAAGGAAGGCAATGCCGTAACCGTCCAATACGACCAGAACACCGCGGAAAACGCGGTCGCTGACGTCAGCAATACCGCGCAGAACGTCGCCGCCGACATCGGCAATGACGTCAAGGCGACAGGCGACAAGATCGAGAATAAGGTCGGCGACAAAGACGTCGACGTGAACGTGAACGCGGACGTCAAGACCGAGAATAAGCAGTAGCGACCTGGCTGGCGGAGGATCGTTGCTGGCGTGAGGACGCGGCGCTAAGGCACGCGCGACTCGTGTTCAACGGGGGATCGTGGGCTCTTCGGGACGTCATGACGATCGGATAGGTTTCCGCTTCGATGGAGCGGTGGCACGCATCGTTCTTATTGCCCCGGTCCTGACCCTGTTGTCCGCCTGCAATCGCGGCATCCTCGATCCTGTCGGCCCCGTCGCCAGCGCCGAAAAGCAGATCCTGATCAACTCGACGGCCATCATGCTGGCGATCATCATCCCGACGATGATCGCGACGGTAGCCGTCGCCTTCTGGTTCCGCCGTGGCAACGCCAAGGCCGAATACCGGCCCGATTGGGAATATTCCGGCGCGATCGAAATGGTCGTGTGGGCCATTCCGGCGCTGACGATCATGCTTCTGGGGGGAATCGCCTGGATCGGGAGCCATGATCTCGAGCCGAGCAAGCCGCTCAAATCGGCCACGCCGCCGCTCAAGGTCCAAGTCGTGTCGCTCGACTGGAAGTGGCTGTTCATTTACCCCGACCAGGGCATCGCGACGGTCAACCAGCTTGTCGTTCCCGCCGGCACTCCAGTCAGCTTCCAACTCACTTCAGCGACCGTCTGGAACGTCTTCTGGGTCCCCCAGATGGGAACGATGATCTACACGATGCCGCGCATGGCCACGCGGTTGAACCTGCAGGCCGACAAGCAGGGTTCCTTCAACGGCCTGTCCGGGCACTTCAGCGGCGATGGCTTCCCCGGCATGGAGTTCAAGGTCCAGTCGGTGCCGCCACAGCAATTCGCTTCCTGGGCCGCGAGCGCGCGCGGCGGCGGACAGGTCCTCGACGGGCGATCATACGCCGAGCTCGCGAGGCCAAGCAGCTACGTGAAGCCGATGACCTACAGCGGTGTCGCGCCCGGCATGTTCGACGCCATCGTTAGCGGCCGCGCGCCACCGACCCCGCAATTGCCCCATAACCCGCAAGCTGAGGGACCAGCCGGATGAGCCCAATCTTCGGCAAGCTGACCCTGGCGGCGATCCCCTTTCACGAGCCCATCGCGCTGATCACCTCGGCGGTGGTCATCGCGGCCATCACTGCGATTGCCGTGTGGATCACGGTCAACAAGTGGTGGCCGTACCTCTGGCACGAATACATCACCTCCTGCGATCACAAGCGCATCGGCGTCATGTACATCGTGCTGGGACTGGTGATGTTCGTCCGCGGCTTTGCGGACGCCATCATGATGCGTGCGCACCAGTTCCTCGCAGTCGGGCAAGGCCAGGGATATCTGGCGCCCGAGCATTACAACCAGATCTTTACGGCGCACGGCACGATCATGATCTTCTTCGTGGCGATGCCGCTGGTCATCGGCTTCATGAACTTCGTGGTGCCGCTGCAGCTGGGCGTCCGCGACGTCGCCTTCCCGACGCTTAACAACGTCAGCTTCTGGCTCAACGCCTCTGGCGCGCTGTTGATCAACGTCAGCCTGTTCATCGGCGAATTCGCGCGCACCGGCTGGCTAGCCTTCCCGCCGCTGAGCGAGAAGCTCTTCTCGCCCGGAGTGGGCGTCGATTATTACCTGGTCGCGCTTCAGATATCCGGCGTGGGCACCGTCCTGACCGGCGTGAATTTCGTCACGACGATCCTCAAGATCCGCGCCCCGGGCATGAGCTATTTACGGATGCCGGTCTTCTGCTGGACCGCGCTCGCCTCGAACCTGCTGATCATCGCCGCATTCCCGGTCCTGACCGTCACCTTAGCCCTCCTCATGCTCGACCGGTACCTCGGCTTTCACTTCTTCACCAACGACGGCGGCGGCAACTCGATGCTCTACATGAACCTGATTTGGGTCTGGGGGCATCCGGAAGTCTACATCCTGATCCTGCCAGCCTTCGGCATTTATTCCGAAGTTGCCGCGACCTTCTCCGGAAAGCCGCTGTTCGGCTATCGCTCGATGGTCTTCGCGACGCTGGCGATCTGCGTCATCTCCTTCATGGTGTGGCTCCATCACTTCTTCACGATGGGCGCCGGCGCGGACGTGAATGCCGTCTTCGGAATCGCGAGCATGATCATTGCAGTCCCGACCGGAGTGAAGATCTTCAACTGGCTCTTCACCATGTACGGCGGACGGGTCCGGTTCACGACACCGATGTACTATCTCGTCGGCTTCATGATCACCTTCGTGCTGGGCGGCCTGACCGGGGTTCTGCTCGCCATGCCGCCGGTCGATTTCGTGGTGCACAACAGCCTGTTCCTCGTCGCCCATTTCCACAATGTGATCATCGGCGCGGTCGTGTTCGGGGTGATGGCCGGCTACACCTACTGGTTCCCCAAGGCGTTCGGATTCACGCTCGACGAACGGCTCGGCAAGATCATCTTCTGGCTGTGGTTCGTCGGATTCTATCTCGCCTTCATGCCGCTCTACGCACTCGG
>Ga0207679_10001739_pt1 | contig 13556 bp, 9 predicted proteins | sample KBSC73metaG_FD_184320 | JGI IMG/M metagenome (GOLD analysis project Ga0207679, IMG submission 184320) | Corn rhizosphere microbial communities from Kellogg Biological Station, Michigan, USA - KBS C7-3 metaG (SPAdes) (version 2) | ecosystem: Host-associated > Plants > Roots > Rhizosphere > Soil ... | reverse complement strand
GCCCTGGAATACGAGCTGATCTCATGGTCAGTCGATGGATGGCGTGATGACGTATTCATGGCGACGGTGACATTCTCGGCGTGGGCATTCGTGCGCTGCCAACGAAATCCTTCCCGAAGAAATGCCATCTTCCTCGGGGTCGCGACAGCGGCCGCCTGTCTGACGCGGATCACCGCGCTGTCCTTTGTCGTGCCCGGGTTCGCATGGCTGATGCTGGATGGCGCGGGTGAGAACCGCTTCCAGCGAGCACGGATGACGACGGCAGCCGCGCTCCTGAGCGGGCTGATCGTGGCGCCGTACCTGATGAATTGTGCGATCGCGACCGGCGATCCGCTGTATGCCATCAACTACCACACGCGTTACTACCGCGCGGGCGAAGGCCTTCCCTCTGAGAAACCGGTGAGCGCGGCCTCCTACGTCTCCGACAAGGTTCGCGCACGGCCATGGACCGCGTTCGATACAGCGGTAACCGGGCTCTTCGTTCAACCATTCAGGGTGAAGTGGACAGGGCTCGACGGCTGGATACCGTTCACTCGAACGATATTGTCGTGGCTGTCAATCGTCGGACTGTTGCGATGGCTGTTCATTCCAGAAGGCCGGATGCTGCTACTCATCCTGATCGGATCGCTCGTTCCATACGCGCTGACCTGGAACGTTGCCGGCGGCGGTGAGTGGCGGTTCACGATGCACACCTACCCGCTATATCTGACCGCCTCGATGACGGCCGTCGTGTTTTGCTGGCAGCGTGCGAAGGAACTGTGGCGGCAGCCGTCGTGGCATGGCATGGCAATCTCCCGCAGTTCGGCTCTTCGGTGGATTGGCGGCGCCGCGGTAATTGCGGCCGTGATCGCGACCTACATGTCATTGCCGTGGTTCGTCGTACGAGAAACAATCGCAGCCGGAACCGACGTCAGCGTTGAAACGGGCGGCCGCGACGCGACGTTTTTTGGCGCGGGTGCGGGTTGGTCGGAACCCTACACCGACGGACTGACCTTTCGTGTCTCCTGTACGGACCGCGCAGTCGTGCGGATCCCTTTGCCCAGGCAGCGGGATTATCAGGTCGTGCTGCGACTCGATCCCGTAGCGCCCGATCGTCAGCATCGCGCGGTGGTCCTGCTGAACCGGCAACTGCTGGCGACGCTCCTCCTCACGCCGAATCCGGGACGCGTTGGTGCTTACCCATTGCTGCTGCCGGCAGACAAGATTCGCGTGGGCATGAACGAACTTACCATCGTGCCGGACACACTGGTGCCGGCTGGCTCTGTCGGCTCTCGCTACCCGTTCGCGGGTTCGAAGGATCTTCTTGGCGTGAAGTTATGGCAGGTGCGCGTGCTGGCGTCAGCGGATTCAGGAAATGTCGTGATCCGGTGAGACATCGCCAGTAACGTGAGACCAATCCCCGGATTCAACTCGCAGTCGTCAAATTGTCGAGTCTGAAGCTGAATTTCAGGAGCCTGACCGAGTTCAGGCGGCAGGCTTGCTCGAGCCGCTTGCGTCGGTCCGGATCGAAGTTCAACGAGCCAATCACCACGACATCGAGCTTCGCCTCATTGATCAGTTCGAGCAGCCTGCTCTCCCCACCCAGCACCGGGTATCCGTGGAGACGCAGCCACCGCGATGCCGGGTCATCGTCAATGAACCCAATCATGCGGAACTGTTCCACCGGATGTCCGAGCAGTTCGCGAAGGACGAGGACTCCTGATTCACCGCCGCCGTAGATCGCGAGGCGCATGCCCGGGCGGCGACGACGTGTGTATTCGCCGATCAGCCGGAACGAGGCGCGCGACCCGCAAAGAAGCAGCACGAGCAACGCCGCGTAGATCACGAACACGGAGCGCGAGTAATTCTCGAATCTGTACAGATACACGAGCGTGACGATCAGTCCGACGGTACCAGACAGAACCGCCTTGGCAAATGCCACCCCGTCCATCAGACCGAAGTAACGCCACGCCCCTCGGTAGGCTCCGAACACGAACAGCGCCACCATCTGGATCGCGAGGGCAATTGGCGCCGATTGCAGATAGCTGCCCGAGTACGCGGTCCACTCCGGCCCTTCGAAACGCAGGCGCCACGCACCGTAATAGGCAAGCAGGACGAGGCTGACGTCGAGCAGCACCTCCGCGACGCGACGCTTGTACATCAGTTCGAAGAGGATGAGGGTTGCTCCAGGCGGCGGAACGCGCGATGGTTCGTCATAGACGCGCACCTGGGCGAGATACGCCGCGAACACCACCATCGCGATGACGAAAATGGCGCTGAGGAGCCATGCGTCCACATCCGTCGTCCGCCGCACGACGAATCCAATCACACCAGCGGTCGCCGCCAGCACCCAGAGAATGATGACGGCTCGCCGTTCGGAAAGGCCAAGGGCGACAAGCCGGTGGGATGAATGATCCCGGCCTCCATGGGACACGGGCCGCCCGGACACGAGACGCGACACCGTCACCAGCGCCGTATCGAAGATCGGAATCAGCAAGACGAGCATCGGGGCGACGACGATCGAGAGAATTCGCGATCGGTCATGAGCCGGTCCACCTACCGTCAGCGTCAGGGATGCGAGCGTGAGCCCGAGAAACAAACTGCCCGCATCTCCCATGAAAATCGACGCAGGGTATGCGTTGTAGATCAAGAAGCCGGTGGTGGCACCCAGCAGGATGGCCAGATATCGGCTTTCAGGTCCAACGTCGGGGCGGCCGATCAGACCGACGAGGAGACCCGCGCCGGCAATGATGGCGATGCCCGCACACAAGCCGTCCATGTTGTCGAGCAGGTTGAAGGCGTTGGTCAGGACGACGAGCCACAACATCGTCAGCAGCATGTCCACGGCGAGCACGTCGGACCAGTGCAGCCGCTCGCCGAAAAACACGAACATCGCTGCCAATGCGATTTCAGCAATGAGTTTCGTCGCCGGCTTCAGCGAGATGACATCGTCGGTGATCCCGACGATGACGATGGCGAGGCCGCCGATGAGTGGAAGCGCCAGGTCGCGAAGATCGCCGGCTGCCAGAGCGAGCCCGAGGACGGTAACGGCAATGGCAACACCGCCGAACAGAGGCGTCGGTCTGCTATTCCATCGATCGTTGCGAGGGCGAGCGACAACCCCCTTCTTCAACGCGATTGATCGGCAAACTGGGACGAGCGCGGCGGACACCGCAAGGGCAACGCAGTACCAGATCGCCAGCGTCAAGGGGTCAGCCCTGTTGTGGTCAGGGCTGGTGGATTGTCTTCCTTCACTGTGAGACTCACACCCCGACGCTCTGGCCGCTTAGCGCGCTTCGACGCCGGTGCGGGCACCCGGTGCGCGAGTCAGACGAGCCACGTCGGCGTCAACCATCATTCGCACGAGTGCGGCGAAGTCGACTTCCGGACGCCAGCCCAGAGCCGCTTTGGCTTTGGACGCGTCTCCGATGAGGTGATCGACTTCGGCCGGGCGCAGGAATTTCGGGTCGAGCTGCACGTACCGCTTCCAATCGAGGTCGACCCGATCGAACGCGACTTCCACCAGCTCCCGAACCGAATGGCTCTCTCCGGTCGCAATCACGTAGTCGTCTGGCTGGCTCTGCTGAAGCATCAGCCACATCGCGCGAACGTAGTCGCCGGAGAAGCCCCAATCACGCTGCGCGTCGAGATTGCCAAGCGGCAGCGCGTCAGCGAGTCCAAGCTTGATCCGGGCCACGCCATCGGTCACTTTGCGGGTCACGAACTCGAGTCCGCGCCGGGGCGACTCGTGATTGAACAGGATTCCGGAAACCGCAAAGAGGTTATAGCTCTCGCGATAGTTGACGGTAATGTAGTGCGCAAACACCTTTGACACGCCGTACGGGCTTCGCGGGTAGAACGGCGTCAGCTCGGTTTGCGGCACCTCGCGCACCTTGCCGTACATCTCGCTCGAAGAAGCCTGATACAACCTGATCTCCGGGTCGACCTGGCGGATCGCCTCGAGCACGCGCGTCACGCCTTGCGCGTTGAACTCGCCGGTGAGCATCGGCTGATCCCACGACGCCGGGACGAACGACATCGCTGCGAGGTTATAAAGCTCGTGGGGGCGCGTCTCGGCGATCACTTTCATGATCGACAGCTGATCGAGCAGATCGCCCGGACGGAGCTCGATGCGATCGAGCAGATGCTCGATGCGCCAGAGGTTCGGGGCGCTCGAGCGCCGGACAATACCCGTCACTTCGTAACCCTTTTCGAGCAGGAGCTCGGCGAGGTACGAACCGTCTTGCCCGGTGATGCCCGTGATCAGTGCGCGTTTGGCCATGCCGTCAGCAAGATTACCATACAGATCCCCGTAAGCGATTGCGGAGAAACCGGTTGCGTTTAACGCCCAGCCGTCGCCGCGGAATCGGCGAGACGATACACCGTGAAGTCCTCGATCGTGGTCTCGAGCCGATACGATTCGAGCAATCGTTTGATCTCGTCGCTTGACTGGAGAGCATCGACGAGCCTCCCCATCTCGGACGACGAATGGAGCTCCTCGAAGATGAGGTACTTTGGCCGGCGCGCCGCAAGATCCTTGACGACAGCGTCGAGCGTAAAGTCCGGATTGGGGAATTCCGAAGGCACGAAGAAGTTGACGCGCAGGAATCTGTGCGCGGTGCGTCGATCGGACAGGAAGTAGATCCCGGCGCCGTTGATGCCGAAGAGGAAAATCCGATCGTCCGACGAGGTGTGCGCTCGAATATACGCGGCCAGTTCTTCGTTCGCTTGCGCCGAGTAGCCTCGGTCGTTTCCATATCCGCCGAATCCGTCGCCTGCCGCCCCCGCGGTCGCAAGGTACGCCGTTCGATCGACACGGCCGCGAATCAGAGCCAGATCGGCTGCAGCCCATTCGAGCACTCTGGCTGGATAGTTCCGCTGAATCATCAGCGTCGCCATCACCGCAGCGGTCGCGACCCCGACGACTCGAGCGCTCAGCGACGCGCGAGCGCGATCGCCGATGACCCAGGCCGCGAGCACGGCAAGCGGAGCGAAGGCTTGGATGAAGTACGTGTTGAACAGCCTCGCGCCGTTGACCATGATGACGATTGCCGCCGCCGCACCCCACAAGACCGCGAGACCTGGAAGCGCCGGCAACATTCGTTTCCTCGCCAGCTCCCATGCAACCACAAACGAACCGATGCCGCTCGCCGCCCACAGCGGATCGGTTTTCATGCGCAGCCAGATCGCCTTTGAGAAATCGACCGCGTATGCCTTCAAGGTGAAGCCTTGCGCAACGTAGAACCTGTTGAACTCGAGGACGGCCACTCGCGCGTCGCCGAGAAGCCCGAGGTGCCAGAGCCACAACACCGTCAGGATCGGGGCGATGGCGCTGGCGAGCACGGCGACGACCAGCGTTCGTACGATCGTTGACCCGGATGTCGAAGGCGACTCCCGTCGATAAAGCCATAGCCACGCGAGCAACGCAGGAAAGTACAGACCCGCATTGGGTTTGAATACAACCGCAGCCCCGGCGAACAGGCCGATGCCTGCGGCCCGGACGAGCGACCAGCGCTCGCGGCACTCGACCGCGCACCACGCCGAGAGCGCCACACAGACGACGATGAAGGTCTCGCAGACGCTGCGCTCGAGGAAGCCGTCGTGCCGGTACAGCCATCCCGGAATCGTCAGCGTCGCGTAAAGCGCTGCCGCAAGAGCTCCGATCGCCGTGTCGCTCAGCCGTCGGACGGTGAGAAAGAGGAGCAAAGCGGTGGCCGTCGATGCCAGGATGTCGAGCCAGGCGACCGCGGCTGGCGTCCATCCAAAGATGCTGAACCCGGCAAGGTAGGTGAAGTAGATCCCAGGCGGCCGCTGTTCCCAGACGTCACGGTAGAGCAGCTGATGTCGTGACATCCCTCTGACCGCCGACGCCCAGAGGCTCTGGTCGATGCCGAGCGGCTCAACGATGGAGAACACCCGAATGGCAAGACCCGCGACGGCCGCGGCGAGAAGCGCTGCGGTCAAGAGAGGGCGGATTCGGTTCATGCGTTGGCGCTGCGATGTCGCGCGAGGCAGCGGGAGACGAGATGGACCACGGATCGTCAGTATCTCACGCCGCACGCCTGCCCTGAGCGAGCCGTCCGGTGCGCGGCGAGTCGAAGGGGCCTATGTTGCTCGATTCCTCTCGGGACGATACGATCAACGTCTCCATGGCAGAGGCCCCTACCGCAACGAACGTCTACGTCCACCCCCAGGCGTTATGCGAAGCCACGTCCGTAGGTGAGAACACGCGTGTCTGGGCCTTCGCGCACGTCCTTCCCGGCGCGACCATAGGAAAGGACTGCAACATCTGCGATCACGTCTTCATCGAAAACGATGTCGTGATCGGCGACCGCGTGACGGTCAAGTGCGGCGTCCAGCTGTGGGATGGCCTTCGCGTCGCCGACGACGTGTTCATCGGTCCCAACGTCACGTTCTCGAACGACAAGTATCCGAAGAGCAAGCAGTATCAAGCCAAAGTGCAGGAGACGCACATCGGGCGCGGCGCCTCGATCGGAGGCGGGGCGGCCATTCTCCCCGGGCTCCGCATTGGTGCCCGCGCCATGGTGGGTGCCGGGGCGGTCGTGACCCACGACGTGCCGGCGCGCGCCGTCGTCTCGGGCAACCCCGCGCGCATCGTCGGATACGTCGACACCAAACGCGGAGCGGCGACGCCTCCGAAATCGATGGTTGCCGACGAATCAGAAATCAAAGCGACGTCGGTGAGCGGCGTCACCGTCCATCAGCTGCCGGTGTTCGCCGATCTCCGCGGCAGTCTCTCGGTGGGCGAGTTCCCACGGCAGGTGCCGTTCGTTCCCAAGCGGTACTTCATTGTGTTCGACGTTCCCGGGAAGGATGTTCGGGGCGAGCACGCGCATCGGCGATGCCATCAGTTCCTGGTCTGCTTACGGGGATCGCTATCGGTCGTGGTCGACGATGGCCGTTCGAGCGAGGAAATCGCACTCGATCGTCCGAGCATCGGACTGTATCTGCCGCCGATGATCTGGGCGGTGCAGTACCGATATTCGGCCGACGCGCTGCTGCTCGTGTTCGCGTCAGATCCATACGACGCGAGCGACTACATCCGCGACTACGACGACTTTCTGTCAGCAATCGGCGGGGCGTGACCCGCTGACACGGCGACGTCGGACCGCTCACCTCGATCCGACTCGCCCGACGAAGACCACGTCGATCGCACAACAAAGTTCGGACGGCCCCGGGCATTCTGAAGCGACAACCATAGATACTCGCCGACGATGCCAAGGCCGAGCGCGGTCAGTCCTCCGAAGAAACTGATCACGAGCATCAGCGGCGTGTATCCGAGCACCGGGATATGGCCAAGCGACCAGGCAATGAAGACGGTCACTCCCGCGACCAGGGCGGCGCTCGTGCCAATCACGCCCAGCCACAGGAGCCATTTGATCGGGAGATCAGTGAAGCTGAACACGCTGTCCAGCGCGTACCGCCACTTCTTGCCGAGCGTCCATGCGCTCTGGCCTTCCTGGCGTGCGCGACGTTCGTAGGGAACGAATCGTCGGCGAAAGCCAAGCCAGAACAGCAGAGCGATCAGGTTGGTGTTGACTTCTTTCAGGTCGAGCAGCCTGTCTCGGACCTGGCGCGAACATCCGAAGATGTCAATCCCTCCCCGCGGCAGATCCTTCAGCACGAATCGCCGATACAAGCTCCAGAACCACTCGGACGTGAGCCGCGAGAACCAGTCGTCGGCACGCCCCGTCCGATGCCCGAACACGACGTCCGCTTCCCCGCTGGCCAGCAGCTTGTGGAATTCCAACACGAGCTCCGGCGGCTCCTGCAGATCGGCCGCAAGCACGGCGAAGTATTCGCCTCGACCGAACCGAAGACCGGCAACGATCGCTGAAAACGATCCGAAGTTGCGGCTGAGCTCGATAAGCTGCGAACGGATCGGCCACGCCGGCAGGTGCGCCTGCAGAAATCGCAGCGAAGAGTCGGGGCTCCCGTCGACGACGAACACGACTTCCAGCGTGTCTCGGACCGCGCCGGCGAGTGTTTCCAGCTCGCGGAGAAGACGAGGAAGGCTTTCCTCGTTCTTGTAAACGGGAATCACTAGCGACAACATCGTCGCCCCGGATTATAGAGGGGTTCGGGGTCTACGAAGAGAACCACGACAGCCAGCTTCGGAAACCAAGCGCTAGGCAGCAGAACAGCAGCACCGCCGACGCGATGCGTCCGGGTCTGCCGTGACGCCAGCCCCGGCTCGCGCCGCGTGCAGCCAGTATCACCACCGCCGGAGATGTGGCCAGGAGGACACGACCGAAGAACTCGTCAGCGTACCGTTGGAACGGCGCGTCAACCCGCATGACGGCAACGCCGAGAAAGGCTGCGCAGGTGATGCCCCATGCGAGGACAGCAAACGCTCCACGATCGCGCGCGCCGTCTTTCCACAGCCGCCACCCTCCAACGAGCGCCAGAATCCACATCGGCCAGCCAATCGCCGCGACCGCAAACCCGAGCGCGTCGAACACCCGCTGCCCAAGCGATCGCACGGCCAAGGCCGACGAGGCTGGAGCGGCATTCTGAATCGACGACGCGGCGTTATCCGCGCGAACACGAAGCGCGGTCTTGTACACGTCGATGAAGTGTCCGTAGTAAAGAAGGAACGCGAACAGACCGGCTGCGATCGTCACCGCAGCAACCGACCACGCCGTCCACCGCAGCGGCGGTCCGCCCCGCCAGCGATACAGGATGCAGAGCATCGTCAACGTGACGCCGAGGAGGGCGAAGGTGCTGACGTGCGACAGGAAAGCGAGCGACGACAGCAGGAAGAAAACGCCCAGCGCCCAGTAGCTGCGCGAAGGCATGATCGATACCGTCGCGATCGTCGCGAGCGCAACCGCCTCGGCGAACGCGTTGGTCAGGTTGGCGTTCCCAACCAGGCCATAGACGAGCGGCACCAGGCTGAACAAGACCACCGCACAGGCTGCCGCAATCCGATCGTTCCAGGCCTTCACAATCAACGGATAAAGGAGCGCACCGGCGACAATTTCAGCCGTGCACACCACGACGCGCAGAAGGGTGACATGGTCGCGTGTGAAGACGGACCATGGTGCGGCGAAGAGATACAAGCCGATGGCGTATGGGAAACTCACGCCGCCTGGCATCGGCTGGGTAAAGAAATACGTGCCGCTCATGACCCACTCGAGTCGGTGAGCGTGAAACACCGCGTCAATCGGCAGCTTGGATGGATGAAGGAGTCCGAGCAGCTTCAGATAGAGCGCAGCGGCTGAGACCATCACGGCGATACGGGCCGGCGTCGGTCTTGTGACTTCCGGCGTCTCTCTTGTAGCTTCCGCCTTCAGGCGGAAGTCAGGCGCAGCCCATCGCTCCAGGACTTTGACGACCGCGACCATCACCAGCGCAATCCACACCGCAAACCACACCATGTCGCCGGCGAAACCGAGGTAAGGGGCGGGGCCCGTTGACAGCGGTACAGACTGCGTGACCGCAACGAGGACGGTGGCGGCTGCCGCAAGCGGAACCGATACCCCAGCGAGCGCAAAGGCGGCGCCGAAAACCGCCGACGCGATTGCCGAATCCCGAACCGTGGGCGACGGCGGAACACTGAGGAGGCCGCCGGCAGGACGACAGGCGATGCGATCGACTTGAATCCCGAGCTCGCGGGAGTCGGAAGGACCGGGAACAATGGTGCGCGAACTGGTGAGGGTGACGACGGTGCCTTGCGCCGAACCTTTTGCGCCGAGGGGGACCTCGACGTCCTGGAAGTCGTTCGTCGCCGTTACCGAGGCCGCTGAGATACCGTCGACGGCGATATCGACCACGGGTTGAGTCGACGGATCGCTGCGTGCTCCACGAAACCGCAGCGCACAGACCCAGTCGCGGTTCCGATTCACTGGCGGCAGCTTGATGTCCGCACGCCGAGAAGTCCAGGCAAACGTCAGCTCGCCGGATCGCTCGACCGGATAGAACCCGGCCGCGAGGGATCGCGGCGGATCGCGGTCCATCTCGAAGGCCAGCACGGGATGCCAGTTGTACGCGAACACGACGGCGATGGCCCCCGCGATCGCACCGACCGCCGCCAGGATCGCCGCGCGCGCGGCAGGCCAGCTCACCACCGGACCTGTCGCCGAACGCTGTACTCAGGAGAGCGGGGTGAAATACAAGTTGTTGACATCAGCCCGCAGATACTTCCCGACCACGACGTAGTGATGGCGTGCAAAGTAGTCGATGATCTGCTGCCGCACCTGCGGATGCGCCTCGATGCAGATCAGCTCCGGCCGAAAACGTTCGACGTCGAATCCCGCGAGCGCCTTCGGCTCCCACAACTCGATGTCGATCGACATGAAGTCGATCTTCTTCACCCCCTCCGAGTCGAGGAGATCGTTCAACGTGATCGTCGGGACTTCGACTTCCTTCGCCTTCTCGCCAACCTTCTCGGTGAAGTCGCGGCTTCCGGAGGCGATCAGCGAACTCTTGTTCACGAGGTACATCTTGGCCAGCTGGTTCGACGCGTCCGAGACGAAGAACGAGACGAACTTCGTGCGCGGCCGGTACTTGACGTAGTCGGCTTCGAACTGCTTCTGCGGTTCGATGGCGATGCCTTTCCAGTTCAGCACCGTGTCGAGATAGTAGGTGTTGCTGGTGACCTTGTAGTCGTTGGCTCCGACGTCCACGAAAAAGCCGTCGCGCCGATCGTTGAAGAAGTCCCGAATGCACCACTCCTCTTCGCTGTATGAGTTACGATGGGGACCGTACTTCGCTTTGAGCGCGTCCGACTCCGGGTGCGCCGCGTACTGAATAATCGGCGCCGAAATCCTCTTGTATCGATACCGTGCGGCTGCGCCGGCGATACCGATGCAGAGCAGGCACGCAACGACCATCTGAACCAGCGTGAACCGTCCTCTATTCCCGTTTGTCACCATTGATGTCCTGACCGTTGATATCCGCGCGACCCCGTGTGTCCGAAATCAAAATACGATACCACGCGACTCATGAGCAGGTGGGCGAGGGTTGTGGTCGGAGGCGTAGCTGTACTCACGGCGATGGTGCTCGTCGTGGACGCGCTCGTCAGCCTCGCCAGCGGGACCTACCTCAATCTCGGCAGCGGGGTCTGGCTCGCGCTCGCGCGCGACACGCACGACGGTGTGTTCTATCGCCCGCTGTGGAATGGAAGCGAGTACGGAGGCACCCGCTACTTTCCAATGCTCTTCCTCCTGTCCGCCGGAGTCATGCGGACAGGCGTCAACGCGGTCACCGCTGGCGTGACGGTCAGCATGGCCGGCCTCGTCATGCTGGCGACGGCTGTCGCGGTCCTGCTGAAGCGACTGGCCGTGCCGTCCCCGTTCGTGCTCCTGGGAACGGCGCTCTCGATCGCGCCTTACTTCGTGCATCAGACGGCGTTCGCCGTCCGGTGCGAACCGATCGCCGCGGCGTTTGCGATCTTCGGGCTCGCCGCGCTGACGCCGCTCGAAATGCGCGCCGCATCGAACCCACGCCTGCTGATCGCGGCAACGCTCTTCGTAGCCGCGTTCATGACAAAAATCACGTGCGTCTACGCGCCTGCTGCCGCAACGATGGCGTTGCTGTTCGCTCGAAGACCTGCAGCGGCCATCAAGCTCGGAACCCTTACCGCTGCAGGGGCACTTCTGGCGCTCGGCATGGTGCACGTTGTGAGCGAAGGACGCGCGCTCGAGTCTTTTCGAGCCTGTGCCCTCGCCGGCTCCTCCCTTCTTTCGCTGCTCAGTCCGGTGGCGGTGACGCGAGCGCTCCAACTGATTGGCACGTCACATCTGCTGACGGTCGTCTTCGTGCTCGTGGCCTTGGCGCTTCTCGCCGCGCCCCGAACTCTGGTGACGTTGCCCGTGCTCTATCTGCTGTCTGCATCGGCGATCACCGCGGTGATCTTCACCAGTCCAGGAACCATCCTGACCAGTCAGATCGTGGACGCGTACGTCGCGGCGGTGGTGGTTCTCACGATATCGATCGTGTCGCAGGTTGGAGCGGGTCGCGTCGCAGGATTCGCCGTATTGACTGCGCTCACGCTCTGGACGGCCGGACAGAATGTCGCGCGGACAGCGACGATGATCGAGCAGGGCGCGATCCGCTCGGGTCGCCAGGAGCGACAGCAGCTGATTGCGGCCGTCAACGAGTGCAGCGGTTCACTCATCTCCGAGTCGCCGCTCGTGCCGATTCTCGCGGATCAGCGGCCCGTCTTGCTCGATCCTTTCGCCTTTCACGTGGTCTCGTTGAATCGTCCCGAAGTCGGGCGTGATCTCGTCGAACGGATCAGGCGTCGCGAATTCGCGTGCCTCATCCTCGAGCAGGATCCAGCGACGCCAAGAGGCCATGCCTGGTATTCGAACGTGAACCTGACGGAGGCGGTCAGGGACGCGATCCTCGAGTCGTACCGATATGACCGCACGGTTGCGGGGCAGCGATTCTACCGGGCGCTACAATGAGGGCGAGATGAGTCGGTCGGACGGCTGGTGCCGTTCTGTACGGAACCCTCGACGTATCGCACGCGCGCTGCCCTGCCGTCACGCGGCGCGCGGTACAATGTTTCTCGACATGAGATCAATAGCAGCTGCCGTCGTCATCACAGTAGTTGTCTGGTCGCCAACGTTCGCTCAGCCTCCGCGACCGGAAAGCGACGCGCAGGTCCTTAGTCGCGGGTGGGCAGCAATAGCGGCAGGACGATTCGACGAAGCGACAACCCTGGCGACAGGCATATTGAAGAGAAGGCCCCGATCTCACGCGGCAATCACATTGAAGATTGAAGCCCTGTCTGGCGGAACGCGCCCGCTCGCGGCGCTGGATGAGTACGAAACGTGGGTCACCAAGGCGGCACACGACGTCGACGATCGCGGACTTCTCGAGCCGGTGGCCATGGCCCTGCTACGGAGTCTGTCGGCCGATCCCGAGCCACTTATCCGAACCACGGCGCTCGAGACGCTAGCCAAGGCTGGCGATGACGATGCCGTCGAGAAGCTTCGGAAACGAAGCGCCGAGGGCGATCGACTGGCAACGCAGGCTCTGGTCCGCGAGGGCGAGGCGAACTCGACGCGCGCGGTGCAAACCATGCTCGGCACACCAACTGGTCGCGATATGAGCGCGGAGATCCGGGCGCTTGCGGAGCATGGAGCCCTCACGCCATCTCTTCTCCAAGCGCTCGCTAAAGATAGGGTGCCGATGAATCGAGCGGCGGTCGCCAGCGCGCTGGTCGCGAGCAAGGAACCCGCGGCGGCTCAGCTGCTGAACACGCTCGATCAGGATCCGGATCCCTTGGTACACATTTCTATCGTGCTCGCACGCGCGCGGGCTGGAGATGAACGCGCCCTGGCTGAGGCCAGGGTGATGCTCGTCAGTACCGTGCCAGACATCCGGCTCACCGCGGCTGAATCCCTGATTGCGACGTTGCCGCAAGAGTCCGAGCAAGCCGCGCTTCCGTTATTAACGGATCGTGATGGCATCAATCGTTTCAGGGCAGCAGCGATCGTCGGCCGATCGAAACCGGCCGCCGCGATGCGTTAGCGGCGTTTTAGGCCCCTCGGCTCACCTGCCGTAGCAGGGCCGGCACGATCAGCCGGTGAAACGGCATGATG
>Ga0207679_10001730_pt1 | contig 13592 bp, 10 predicted proteins | sample KBSC73metaG_FD_184320 | JGI IMG/M metagenome (GOLD analysis project Ga0207679, IMG submission 184320) | Corn rhizosphere microbial communities from Kellogg Biological Station, Michigan, USA - KBS C7-3 metaG (SPAdes) (version 2) | ecosystem: Host-associated > Plants > Roots > Rhizosphere > Soil ... | reverse complement strand
GCATCGCCGCATCCAGGAGCTGCTCCTCGGCTTTTCGCGGGGGATTTCCGCCAGTCTCAGTGTCGGCAGCGCGCTCGAGGCGCTCTGCGCCGAGGTCAACGACCTCTTCGGGACCAGCCGGGTCTCCGTGTGGATTCACTACCGCCGGGCGCGCGAGCTGGCCCTGGCCGGATCGTCCGATCCGGCGCACGCCGCCGCTCCCACTCGAGTCCAGACCGACTCGGACACGATTCCAGCAAGCGGACTGAGGCTCGACGGGCCACAGTTCGTCGGCCCTGCCCCTGGCGGCGGCCGGATTCTCGTGGCGCCGCTGCGCGGCTGGCGCCGTGCGCTCGGCACGGTCGTCGTCGAAGGAGAGGCGAAGGATCTCGAGGATCAGCAGTTCATCGATGCCGTCTACGACTTCGGCCGGCAGTTTTCGTTCGCGCTCGAGAACGTACAGCTGCTCGAGGAAGTGCTTCAACAGCGGCGCCTGCTCGAGGACACCTTCAACTCGCTCATCGACCTCGTCGTCGTCACCGACAATGACACTCGCGTCGTCCAGATGAACGACGCGTTCGCCTCACGGGCTGGACGTCCGCGGCAGGCGTTAATCGATCGTCCGCTGTCGGAGCTGGTGAGCGCGGAGATCGCGCAGTGGGTGGCCGCCTCCGATCCGACGACGTCGGCAACGTCGGCGTCAGCGTCGGTACGAGTCCGGCAGTTTACCGACGATAGGCTCGGCGGCATTTTCGCCGCGACGATGACGCCTCTGATCAACCACGAAGGGACCCCGACGGGTCGCGTTCTGGTGGCACGAGATATCACCGCGCAGGTTCAACTCGAAACCGAGCGTGAAGCGTTGCGTGGTCGTCTGGCGCAGTCCGAGAAGCTCGCGTCGCTGGGTCAGTTCGTCGCCGGCATCGCGCACGAAATGAACAACCCGCTGCAAGGCGTGCTCGGACATCTCGAATTGCTGATCGACACGTCCGAAGCGGCGAAGCCGGTTCGGCCCACGCTCCGCCGCATTTACCAGGAAGGGGATCGCGCGGCAAAAATCGTCCGCAACCTGCTGATCTTCACCGGCTCGCAGCGGATGTCGCGCCACCGGCTGCGGGTCGATCGCGTGCTTGCGCGCGCGCTGAGCAGCCGCGCCGCGTCGTTGAAGCGCAACGCCATCGATGTGTCGCGCGAGTACGAAGACGCGCTGCGCGTATCAGGCGATCCGCTGCTGCTCCAGCAGGCGCTCCTCAACATCCTGATCAACGCAGAGCACGCTATCGCAGCGACGGGAAAGCCCGGTCACATCCACACGAGGATTGCCTCGACGAACAACGGCAAGACGGTTCGGCTCACGATCGAAGATTCGGGAGCAGGAATTCCCGCCGAGGTGTTGCCGCGAATGTTCGATCCATTCTTTACGACAAAGGACGTCGGGCAAGGCACCGGCCTCGGGCTGGCGATCACCTACGGAATCATCCAGGAACACGGCGGCACGGTGCACGCCTCGAATGTCCCGAACAGCGGCGCGCGCTTCACGATCGATCTGCCGGCGCTGGAAGAGACACAGAAAAGTTAAAAGTCAAAAGTTAGAAGTAAAAAGTACGGAAAGAGAAAAGATGAGGGGAACACGGCTTCGGAGCTTCCCCTCCACCTGACTTGTAACTTGTAACTTGTAACTTTTAACTTTTGACTGTGTTCACTACTCGCCGAGCGCTTTGGCCGCGACAGCCAGGACTCGCGGAACGCGAAATGGCTTGGTGAGATAACCCGAGACTCCGAGGTTGACGGCCTCAATCGCGCTCGCCTCGGTGGAGAACCCGGTAATGATGATCACGGGGATGTCGGCCTTGAGACGCCGCGCTTCGCGGATGACCGCGAGACCGTCGACGCCGGGCATCTTCAGGTCGGTGATCAACAGATCGTACGGAATGATACGAAGCCGTTCGAGCGCCGACCGGCCGTCCGGCGCGAGATCGACATCGTATTCGGCGAGCGCGAGCGTCTTCGACAGTAGGTCGCGAATCGTGGCCTCGTCGTCGACGACCAGCACCCGCGGACGGCCCGCAGAGACAGCCGGCGCAATCGGGCGTGCCGGCGTCGTTGCGGCGCCGCGCGTGGCGCGAGGTCGCTGACTCTCGAGCCACGCATCAATGTCGCGCTTCCGGAAGCGCCACTGCCGCCCGACACGAACGGCCGGTATCTTTCCTGCCTTGATGAGCCGGTAGACGGTTCGGAGATTGACCTGGAGGTAATCAAGTACCTCCTCGGTGGTCAGAAACCCTTCATCCATCGCACGTCAGCGTACTTTACCAGACTGTCTGTGCTTTTTCTCTTTACAAATCTGCACACATTTTCCTGCCATCACCGTCATTTACCAACAATCCGAACATCTTGCGGGGAAATCTGCCGAAACCCCCTTGACGGGCCGCCACTGCTGGGTTTACTTTAATGGTCGTTAATGTCATATAAAGTCTGTTAAGAGACGTTCGAGAGCTTAACGGGTAGATTCCACAGTGGGGAGCGGGACCATGAAGAAGGCAGTCTGGAGCGGAGTAATAGCAGCGGCCGTCGTGTTGCTGGGATCGTCGTCAGCATTCGCCCAGCAGACCGCCGGTGCATCAATCGCGGTGACGGCCCATGTCGATGCCAAGGCGAAGCTGTCGCTGAGCCTGGCGACGATCGATTGGCCTGACGCCGACCCTGACGTCGTGACGGTCTTTACCTCGGCGCCGGTGACGGTGGACGTCAAAGCGCGCACGTCGGCTGGCGGAAACGTCACGGTCACGGTACTCGCGTCAGGAGATCTGACATCAGGGACGGACACGATCCCGGTCAACACGCTAACGTGGACGGCGGGCGGCAGCGGCTTTGCCGCGAACGGTGCCAACGATAAGACGACGGCGCAAACGCTCGGAACCTGGACGAACTCCGGTAACCATAGCGGTTCGCAGACGTTGAGCCTGCCGAACCTCTGGTCGTACCGGACGGGCGTCTACACCGTCACCCTGAATTACACGTTGACGGCTCCTTAGCCGATAAGAAATGCGGGGTCCCCGGCCTGCCCATGCGGCCGGGCCCGCATTTCCGATGCGACTAACTGTTCCTGTTCTCTTGCTCATCGTGCTGGTTGCGGCCGGCAGTGCGCCGGCCGCGCAGACCAGCAACGCCACGCTGAATGCGTCGATTAACAGCGCGGCGCGATTGTCACTATCCTCGGCGGCCCTCACGTTTCCCGACGCCGACCCGGATACCAGCCCCAGCATTCAAGCGGCGCAAGGTCCGATCACCGTGACAGCCAAGGCACGGACATCGCCGAACGGCACGGTCACGCTGACCGTGCGCGCAACCGATGAACTGCGCTCTGGGCTCAATACCATACCGGCATCGAACATCACGTGGGTGGCAAGCGGCGCGGGGTTCACAAACGGCACGCTGAGCGCCACGACGGCGCAGCCGATAGCGACGTGGTCTGGCTCGGGTGAGCGCACAGGCGCACACACGTTTTTCTTTCGGAACCTGTGGTCTTACGCGACCGGCACCTATACGTTGACGATGGTCTACACCTTGTCGGCGGCATGAGGAGACTCACCCCGCTCCTGGCGTTTCTCTTCCTGCTGCCGTCACCAGCGCTGGCGCAAAAGCTGGAGCTGGCGGTGTCGCTGTCGCCCGCCATCATCACATTCTCCTCGGGCGACCCTGATACCGTTCCGCTCCTCACGGCGCCGCCGCTGCAGCTCACGTATCGGATCCGCGGGAACGGCAATTCGCCATGGTCTCTCACGGTGCTCGCGGCAGGCGATCTGATCGCCGGCGCGTCCCGAATCGATATCTCGAACGTCACGTGGGTGGCCACCCCGGCGCCGCCTTTTCAGAACGGCACGCTCAGCAAGACCGTGCCGCAGCGGATCGCGTCTGGCACCGGCAACGTCAACCCGGACAGCATCGGGTCGATCTCTTTTCGATTGGCGAACTCATGGACCTACGACCTCGGCTCGTACACGCAGACCATCCTGTTCACGCTCAGTGCTCCGTAATCACTCCCAGGGGCTGCGCCCCTCGGACTCCCTCACACGCTCGCTCGCGGGGCCCCGCAAGCCCCACTCCGCTCGCGTGGGCTCACTCGCGCGCTCGTTCGCCACTGTCGAATGCGGTTTTGAAATCGCTTCCAGTCTTGGCGGCCATTGCCGCACTGCTCGTGCACGCTCCGTCTGCGTCGGCGCAGGTCTCGGTTGAAGTGTCGCCGTTGCGCGTCGAGCTGACTGCCGGGCCAGGAAGCAGCACGACCCAGTCCATCACCGTCGCCAACGCGGGCAAAGACCCGGTTCGGGTTCGTGCGATTGCCACCGACTGGGATCTCTCCAGGGATGGCGCGCCACAGTTCGAGGGAGCGGTCGAAGGCGGACCGTATTCGGCGACGTCGTGGATCCGCGTCGCGCCGCCGGAGCAGGTGATCGAGCCCACCCGTGAAACGACGGTGCGGTTCAGCCTCACGGTGCCGACGGGAATTCAGCCGGGCGGCTATCGAACGGGAGTCCTGTTCGAATTCGGCCCGGTGACGAGCGCTCCCGCCGCACGCGGTCGCGACGTTACGTTCAAGAGTCGCATTGCGACGTTGATTTACGTGAGCATCGGCCAGCCAGTGATGTCGGCGGAATTAACGGATCTCGGCGTCAGGAATGTCGGACCACAAACGCAAATCATCGCGACGATGAAGAACTCGAGCCGTCGCTATGTTCGAACACGCGGCACGCTGGTCTTGTACGACCAGGGTGGGCGCAGCGTGCGTGAGGTGCCCGTTCCCGATGTTCCTTTTCTGCCGGAGAGCGAACGGGAGATCGCGATCACCGTCATCGATCCTGAGAAACAACCGCCGGTCGCTCCCGGCGAATACAAGGTCGAAGTTCGGATCGACGTGGGCCTTCCAGCGTTGCTCGTCGGCGAAACAACGCTGAAGGTTCTCCGATAGCCGTTCATGCGGCAGATAGGGCGGATCCCGACGATCGCCGGGTTCGTCGCGACGCTGGTGTTCCAGGTGAACGCGGCCGTCGCGCAGCAGGGATCGCTTCAGTTCACCACGGCGGTTCAGACCCTCCGGGGCGATCCGTCCCGATACGCCGGTCAGAACCCCTTCGAACCTGACCTCGGCGTCTCCTGGCTGCAGCCGGGCTCGCGGTTCGGCATCTTTCAGATTGAGATTCGCGGCGCGCGGCGCGGCGACGTGCTCCACACCGGCCGCATCTATGGTGCCCTCCGTGACGCCAAGTACCTCGGGGCCGCATGGACGATCGAGGCGGGCGACGCGTACTACTCGCCATCCATTGGCGCCTACGGATTCTCGAACCTGTTCGCTCCGGCGGTGACGTTCAATGGCGCTGCCGTCCGGGCACATACCGATCGAACGACCTTTTCCGTTGTCGCCGGCAGGACCACGGCGTGGCGCAATATTTTTGGCAACGATCCGAAAGGGCTCGGACAGACACTCGGCATCGTGCATACGACACGCCGAATCGGAAGAAAAATCGAGGTCAGCGCACACGGGTCTCGCGTCCGGACCTCGTCTCTCGACGAGTTCAGCTACACGGTCGACGCCAGCGATCAGGCAGGGGGAGGCGCACGCGTCCTGTTGACGCCGTCCCTGCAACTCGTCGGCGAGGGTAGCGCGGTGTCGTACCGCCGGACCGGAACGACGACGCAAGAGCGTGACGGGTCTTACCTGGGCGGGCTCAGTTGGCTGCATGCGCGCGGGTACGTGCAGGTCAATGCCGCCCGCTTCTCACCCGGCGATTTCCCTGCCCTCAACAATTCCCTCCAGGACCGCGAGCAGTTGTTCGCGCTGGGCGAGTACGATCTCTGGCCGCGCACACGAGTGTCGGGCGGATGGGAACGCTTTCGAACCAATCTCGACCCCGAGGACTCCTTGGCTTCGTCGCGACCGACGGCGGCGATGTCGGGCGACCGCGGATTCGGCGCCGTGCGTGTGCAGGTGGCGTCGCGGTCGACGATCGCGGTCCGCGGTGAACAGGGTAACCGCGATTCGCGTCCGGTAGGTCCGGGGCTTGCCTCTGACAGCGATACGGGGATGTGGGCGGCCGAATGGCAGGCCGCGATCGGACGCACCAATGCGTTCGTCCGATATTCCGGCCGCCAGAACGTCGAACACGTAAACCGCACCGGCTCGTACGATCAGCGCGACGCGTCGGCGCAGCTCTTCACCAGTATTCGCGGCGGGTCGCAAGCGTTCGGCACGGCGGTTCTGACGCGGACGACGTCGGTGGATGGCGGCAACACCTACTGGCAGGCGGGCGGCGGCACGCAAGTGCGGCTGGGCACTCGGGATCTCTGGCTCCGCGCCGAGGCAAACACCGCGCGAAACATGGATCTCGCCACGCGCCTCTACATACCGCGCGAGTCGCTCATCTTTGGTGTGAACGGTCAGATCTCGCGAACGACCACGATCTCGTTCAACGTCAACATGGACAAGGCGGCGACGCCGGCAATGACCGGTGGGCCCTGGCTCACCCGATCGATCGTCCGCGTCACGCACACGTTGCCGACCGGTTCTGTCTTCCTGCCGTCAACCGCAATGCTGGGCGCCTCTGAAGCCGGCCGCGGCGCGGGAACGATTAGCGGGGTCATCTTCGCCGACTGGAATTCCAATGGGGTGCAGGACACCGACGAGAACACGCTCGAGGGCATCCCGTTGCGACTGGGCGGCGGTCACACCGCGTCAGGAAGGGATGGACAGTTCGCCTTTGTGAACGTTCCTGCCGGCATTCGATCGGTGGGCCTCGATATCAGCGCACTGCCGGTCGATTTCGATCCGCCGGCAGCCGCGGACGTCGAGATCGAGCTCGCGCGCGGCGAGAACAAGCGCGTGACCTTTGGTCTCGTGCCGCTCGGGATGATTCAGGGAAGAGTCATTCGCGATGCAAACGGCAACGGGAAGGCGGATTCCGACGAGCCCCCGATCGACGGTGCGATTCTGGTGCTCGACGGCGGGCTTCGCTCCGAGCAAGCCCGAAAGGGTCGCTATCGGTTTGACGCCGTTCGCAGCGGCGCCCACCTGGTCAAACTCCTGATCGAATCGCTGCCCGAGGGAGCCGCCATCACCGGCGACGCGGAAGTCCCCGCAACGCTGTCTCGGCAGGCGCTCACGGCAGAGGTGACGTTTCTCGTGTCCGTCGAGAAGCGACCCGAGATTCGTAGAGTGTTTCCGCCGCGCGGCGGATCAGGTCAAGCCGCCGTCACGACAAGCCCGCCGGTGGGCCGAGGCAATCGCCCGACCCCGACGCCGACCGTCGCTCGGAGCGGGTCGTCATCCGTTCCGGCCACGGTTGCCAGCGCAACCGTCGCACCGGGGAACAGCGCCAGGTTCACGATTCAGATTGCTGCGCTCAACGATCCGATCCGCGCGAAAGAGGCTGTCGAGAAATTGAAGGCGACGGGCATGCCGGCGTACCTTGTGAACCCACCAGCCAGCGATCCCGACGCGCCCTATCGGGTGCGAGTCGGCTTCTATGACTCACGCGAGGAAGCACAAAGCGTTGCGGCGACACTCGAAGCGCAGAGGGGCGACAAGGTGTGGGTGACGAGGGAGAAGTAAGTCGATTGCTGATTGCCGATTGCCGATTGCGGATTTTGGGATTGGCGATTGGCGATTGGCAATTGGCAATTGGCAATTGGCAATTGCGGATTTACGGCGCGGTCAACACGAACCGAACCGGCACGCTGTACTCGCCAGTCGCAGTCGTGCGCAGGGCGAACACCAACCGGCCCTGATGTTGACCGCTGCCGGTCCATCGACCGGCGACGGTCGAACCAGTCGGCGCGACAGCACCGGATAGCGTGCCTTCGCCTGCACCGGCAAACGTCAATGCCGATTCGGATGCCGACGGCCCGTGCTGCACCTCTTGAAGCGGCTCGACTGAGAGCACCACCTGTCCCCCGGACGTCGTGCGCGCACGGGCTGAGAAGTCAACCGCCGCGAGCGCCGGTTCCCCCGGCGCACCAACCGTGAACTCCAACATCTCGGTGGACACGTTCAACGACGTGCGACTGCTGAACGTCGCCGCGACCACCATCGTCGCCGAGGAGCTCTCGGCAGACGCGATGGCCGCGACGCTGAGCACGGCCGGCGCGACGAGCAGGCACGACAGGAAGCGCATGGTGCTGGGGACTCATATGCTAGGTTCCTCACGCGCCATCTCCTAGGTCTCGAGCGACGGCGGTGTTTGGGACTCTTCCGGACAGATAGCGCTTTTCTGCGGCAGCAAGCGCCGCAGTGTCGTCGCGACAAGATCGTCAGTGGCGCGCCTCGTGTGATTGAGCCGTCGGCAGTATGCTAAAATTACAGATCTGCGCGTGCCCGACCGGCACCGTGCTCCCTCCCGAATGATCCAACTATCGTCTCTGAGCAAGAGCTTTGGCGATCGCGTGCTGCTGGATGCGGTCAGCTGGCAGATCGACGACCGCGAGCGGGTCGGCTTGGCCGGCCCCAACGGCGCGGGAAAAACCACGCTGCTCAAGATCCTTGCGGGGCTCGACGAGCCGGATTCCGGCACCGTCGTCAAACCGTCAGGACTCCTGGTCGGTTATCTCCCACAGGACGGGCTCAACCACAGCGGCCGCACGCTCCTCGAAGAAGCCGGCCTCGCATTCAAGCCGCTCCTCGACATGCGCGACGAGATCCAGTCGCTTGAAGAACGGCTCGCCGACGATTCGGCTCCTGAGTCCGAGCACGCCGCGATGCTGACCCGATACAGCGAGCTGCAGGAGAATTTCCGGCGGCTCGAGGGCTACAGCATCGATCTGAAAATCACGAGCGTGCTCCGCGGCCTGGGATTCTCTCCTGACGATTTCGACAAGCCCAGCGAAACCTTTTCGGGCGGCTGGCAAATGCGCATCGCGCTGGCAAAGCTGCTCCTGACGCGGCCAGGGCTGCTCCTGCTCGACGAGCCGACGAATCACCTCGACCTCGAAGCGCGCAACTGGCTGGAGGAGTACCTCGCCGACTACCCGCATGCCGTGATTCTCGTCTCGCACGATCGCTTCTTTCTCGATGCCGTGGTCACGCGAATCACGGAAATCGGTCTTCGCAAGCTCACCGACTACGCGGGCAATTACAGCGAATACCTCAAGGAGCGCGACGCGCGGATGGAACGGCTGCGACAGCAGAAGCACGATCAAGACGATGAGATCGAGCGGATGCAGGCCTTCATCAACCGCTTCCGGTATCAGGCGACGAAGGCCGCGCAGGTTCAGAGCCGAATCAAGATGATGGAGAAGATCGTCCCCATCGAGATTCCGGCCGAGCGGAAGCGGGTGCACTTCACCTTTCCGCCGTGCGCCAAGAGCGGACGCACGGTGCTCGATCTGCGCGAGGTGCACAAGGCGTACGGCGATCGCGTCGTATTCGACCGTGCCAACGTGCACATCGAGCGCGGCGATCGCATCGCGCTGATCGGCCCGAACGGCGCCGGCAAGTCCACGCTGATGCGGATGCTGTCAGGCGTCGAAAGCCCGGACCGCGGTACGCGTACTGAAGGGCATCAGGTCATCACGCAGTACTTCGCCCAGGACGAAGCCACACGGCTCGACCCCACGCTGACCGTGTACCAGACCCTCGCCGGCGATGCCCCGATCCATATGGTGCCGCACATCCGCAACATCCTGGGGGGCTTCCTGTTTTCGGGCGATGACGTCGACAAGCCGGTGCGGGTGCTGTCGGGGGGCGAGCGCACGCGGTTGGCGGTCGCGCGGATGCTGCTGCGCCCGTCGAATACCCTGCTCCTCGACGAACCGACGAACCATCTCGATCTCGACTCGAAAGATGTCCTCCTGGAAGCGCTCGAGGACTTTGGCGGCACGCTGATCTTCGTGTCGCACGATCGGTATTTCGTCGACAAGCTGGCGACCAAAGTGATCAACATCGGCGGAGGCGACGCGCTGCTGTATCCGGGGAACTACGAGGAGTTTCTCTGGAGCCAGAAACAACGAGAAAAGGGTGAAGGAGGACGGCCCTTCGACTCGCGGGAGACGAAGGCTCGATCAGCGCCCCCCACTCGCCGACCGGGGCCTGCCCCGAGCGAGGCCCTGGAGGGGCCGAGCCGAGGGGTGACCGCGTCAACATCGGAGCGCGCTCCCGACGTGACCGCGACGGAGTCGAAACCGGCCGCGACGCCGGGGCCACGCCTCGTCCGCCCTCCGGGGCATGTTTCCGTCGTTTCCAAGCAGGCAGAAGAATCGGGCCAGCCCGCCGAATCGAAGACTGCGGGCGCGGCTGCGGCGCCGATGTCGTACGAGGAGCGCAAGCGTCAGGAGTCCGAGGCCAGAAAAGTCAGGAAGGCGCTGGACGCCCGGAAGAAGCGGATCGATGATCTCGAAACCCGCATTGCCGAACGCGAGCAGGCGATTCGCGATATCGAAGCGACGATGGCCGCTCCGGGGTTTTATGAGAACCACGAGGGGGCCAAGCCGATCATCGACAAGCATCAAGCGCTCATGTGGGAAGTGGGCGATCTGATGCACCAGTGGGAGGAGCTCCAGCAAACAGATTTGTAATCGAGTGTTAGACTTGTAATCACCTCAACCGCTCACCGTACGCCTTTCTCTCTTTTTTTCAAATAATTCCAGCCAATTTCGTCGATCGGGCCGGGGCACACCGTTTGCCCCCCGAGGGCACCCGAGGAGTGCCTCGGCATCGGCCGGATTGTGTCCAAACCCTGCCGATGCCTGGGAAGGCTCCGCTAAGCTACAGATGCAAAAGACCTTTGCGGGCGATGAACGGGCGATTACAATATTGGCTACCGAGCAGGGCCCGTGCGCGCCGCCAACAACCACTATGCCGATTCGAAAACCTCGGGCGGCCGGTCGACGCGCGGCACGCGCCTCGGTAAGCTCGAGGACGAAGTCCCGAACGGCGGCCGCGACCGGAGACGGGGTCCCGGAAGGGTTCTACCGCGACCTGGTCTGGAATCTCCGCAACGGGGTACTCGCGGTCACGCGTGACGGCCGGATCGCCGTCATGAACGACGTCGCCTACCGGATTCTCGGTCTGGCGCCGCGGACGACAGACATCGGGCTTCCCTACAGCCAGGTCCTCAAGGATCGGCCGGACGTCTCGCGGATCGTGGCGGGAGCGTTCGATTTATCGCACCTGCCGAACCGCGCCGAGCTCAGGCTGAAGAGCACGGGCAAAGTCATCGGATACACGCTGTCCCAGGTCCGGGACCAGCACGGCGAAATCACCGGGGCGACCCTCTTTTTCAAGGACCTCACGCGGGTCGAGCAGCTCGAGGAACGTGAACGCCTGCGCGATCGCCTCGCCGCGCTCGGGGAGATGGCGGCCGCGATCGCCCACGAGGTCAAGAACCCCCTCGCCGGCATCGAGGTCATGGCCGGGATCCTGAAGCGGCAGCTCCCCGAGTCCGAGGACGCGCAGTCCATCCTCCGCGACATCATCAAGGAAGCCAAGATGGCGAATGCCATCGTCCTGGAGGTGCTGGATTTCGTGCGACCCATCCGGCTCCAGGTGGAGCGCGTAGCACTGAGCGATGTCGTCCGGGATGCCGTTTCCATGGCCGAAAGCCACGTCCCGCGCGGCGGTGTGCGCGTCGAGGTGGTGCTGCCCGGAGATCTGGCGCCGATTCAGGGCGATCCGCATCAGCTGCGGCAGCTGTTCACGAATCTGTTCACCAACGCATTCGAGGCCATGAGCGGGAACGGGCATGTGCGGCTGATTGCCCAGCACCTGGCGGCGGAGGAAGAGGCGACGGCCGGGAGTGACACCCATGCGGTGCCAATGATTCAGGTGGAGGTCGCCGACAACGGTCCCGGCGTGCCAGCTGACGTCATGGATCGCATCTTCAGCCCGTTCTTCACGACCAAGCCGCAAGGCTCGGGGCTCGGTCTGGCAATCGTTCGGAAGATCGTGGATGCGCATGACGGACGGATCGATGTCAGCGCGCCCGCCGCGGGCGGCGCGCGCTTCCGGGTGACGCTGCCGGTGAGCGGCAGCCATGAGTTGTTTAGATAACTTCGTCCGTCCTGAGCGAGCGAAATCGTTCAGGCGAGTCGAGGGGTGGCTTCCGCCTTCAGGCGGAAGGGCGTAGAGCGAACGGAGCAGGAGCATTTGTATGGGTCGCATTCTGGTAGCAGACGATCACGATTCGCTTCGGCGCGGCATCGTGCGCGCATTGTCGGACGCGCATCACGAGGTCGATGAAGCGCCGAACGGGAACGTGGCAATCGAGAAGCTCCACGAAGGGCAATACGACGTCGTCCTGAGCGACCTGAAGATGGGCGGCAGCGACGGCATGGACGTGCTGCGCACGGCCAAGTCGCTCCAGCCGAACACCGCCGTCATCCTGATGACCGCGTTCGGTTCAATCCACACGGCCGTCGAAGCGATGAAGATTGGCGCCTTCGACTACGTGCAGAAGCCGTTCGAAATCGAGGAGATGGAGCTCAAGATCGCCAAGGCGATCGAACATCGGCGGCTCCGCCACGAAATCGAGTATCTGCGCCACACGCAGCAGGACATCTACGACTTCGACCGGATCGTCGGCGCGAGCGGCGCGCTGCAGAACGTGCTCTCGATCGTCAAGAAAGTGGCGAAGAGCAATACGACCGTGCTGATTCGCGGCGAAACGGGAACCGGCAAGGAGCTAATCGCGGGCGCGATTCATCACAACTCCCTGCGATCCTCGCGGAACTTCGTCAAGGTGAACTGCGCGGCGCTGCAGGAGAACCTCCTGGAATCCGAACTGTTCGGACATGAAAAGGGAGCGTTCACCGGCGCCGACAAGCAGCGCGTCGGCCGATTCGAGCAGGCCGACGGCGGCACGCTGTTCCTCGACGAAATCGGCGACATGAGCGCCAACACGCAGGCCAAAATCCTGCGCGTGCTCCAGGAGCACGAGTTCGAACGCCTGGGAGGCACGAGAACGCTGCGCGTCGACGTCCGGCTGATCGCGGCGACCAACCGCAACCTGCCGCAGATGGTGAGCAGCGGGCTCTTTCGTGAAGACCTTTACTACCGGCTCAACGTCGTCTCGATCGAGATGCCGGCGCTGCGCGAACGCAAGGAAGACATCCAGCAGCTGGCGACGTTCTTCCTCCGCCGGTTTGCCGGAGAGCTGAAGAAGCGGGTCGACGGACTCGCCACCGACGCGCAGAAGCTGTTGATGCGCTACAACTGGCCGGGCAACATCCGCGAGCTCGAGAACGCGATCGAGCGTGCGGTGCTGCTGACCGAAGGACCGCAGCTCTCGGCGTCGGATCTGTCTCTCGGCGAGCTGACCACGGGGCAACCGTCGGGCGATGCGAGTCCGGTGGTGAAGATTCCGCCGACCGGCATTGCGCTCGAGGAAATCGAACGTCAGGCCATCATCGAAGCGCTCAAGATGTCGAACTGGGTGCAGAAGGACGCCGCGGAGCTGCTGGCGATCAGCCCGCGGGTGATGAACTACAAGATCAAGACCCTGGGGATCGATTACTCACGTGGTGGCCGACGGCCGATGCCGCAGCCGCCGATGGAGAGCGCGGTCGCAAGCTGAGTGTTGATTGTCGATTGTCGATTGCTGAGTGAGGCCGCCGCTGGCGGCCTCACG
>Ga0207679_10001729_pt1 | contig 13596 bp, 15 predicted proteins | sample KBSC73metaG_FD_184320 | JGI IMG/M metagenome (GOLD analysis project Ga0207679, IMG submission 184320) | Corn rhizosphere microbial communities from Kellogg Biological Station, Michigan, USA - KBS C7-3 metaG (SPAdes) (version 2) | ecosystem: Host-associated > Plants > Roots > Rhizosphere > Soil ... | reverse complement strand
CGCAGAAAAACGGCGACCCTCAGTCTGCCGCACAAGCCTTCGAGGAAGCCGCGAAAGCCTCATCCGAAAAGGAACCGGCGACGGCGAGAATGTGGGCAGCCGCCGGCAACATGTGGCTCGCTGCCGCTCAGCCGGGCAAGGCCGCTTTCGCGCTAGACCGCGCCTTGGCCATGCCCGGACTGGAGGCTGAGCAGCACGGAGAGGCTTTGCTCGACCGGGCGCGAGCCGCCGAGGCGCAAGGCGATTTGAAGACGGCTCGGGCCAAGCTCACGGAGGCCGCCGCGTCGATTTCTGACGACCCATTCTACTGGTATTTCTCGTCGGCACTTGCGATCCGCGAGGGAGACAAGGGGACTGCTCAGGCGGCGATCGGCAAGGCCCTGGCGCTTGCGCCGTCAGATCCGACGATTCTGTTCGAGGCGGGTCACGTCGCCGATTTCCTCGGCGACGAGGAAAAAGCGCGAACCTATTGGGGTCGGGCCGCCGCGCTCGATCCGAATGGCCCGGTCGGCAAAGCCGCCGCGAAGGCGGAGGAGCTCCTCGGCGTCACTCCGGCAGTGAAAATGGAAGTCGTTCAGCCTAAATAGCGCATCATGCGCTTTCTTCATTCGATGCTTCGAGTCAGCGATCCCGACGCGACCATCCGCTTCTTCCAGCTGCTTGGCCTCGAGGAGCGACAGCGGATGGACAATGACGCCGGCCGCTTCACGCTGATCTTTCTTGGTGTTCCGGGCGATGAGGGCGGCGAGGTCGAGCTGACCTACAACTGGGACGAGGGCGGTTACGCCGGCGGGCGCAACTTCGGTCATTTGGCGTACCAGGTCGATGACATTTACGAGAGCTGCCGTCGCCTGATGGACAATGGCGTTACGATCAATCGTCCGCCGCGAGACGGGCGCATGGCGTTTGTGCGTAGCCCGGACAACATCTCTGTCGAGCTGCTCCAGAAAGGCACCGCGCTCGCTCCTGCCGAGCCGTGGACATCCATGGCTAATAGCGGCGAATGGTAGGCTGGCCGGACGCCCGCTGGCTCGAGCTGAGCCGGACCGAGCAACCGATAATCCAGGCGCCGATGGCCGGAGCGGGCGGCGTCGAGCTGTGCGTGGCCGCGATCCAGGGCGGAGCGCTCGGGTCCTTGCCATGCGGAATGCTCGCGCCAGATGAAGTCCGGGCGCAGGTGAAGGAGGTGAGGGGCCTGGTGAACGAACCCTTCAACCTCAACTTTTTCTGCCACAGCATGCCGAAAGACGCCGACGAGGGTGCGTGGCGGCGCTTGCTGCAGCCCTATTACGACGAGTTCGGCGTTGGGCCCTCGAGCGGCGGCGCGATGCGCCTGCCTTTCGATCACGCGATGGCAGACGTCGTCGACGAGGTGCGGCCCGCGGTCGTCAGCTTTCACTTCGGCCTGCCCGAGATGACGCTTCTCGAACGGGTGAAAGCGACCGAGGCGATAATAATAGGCAATGCGACGACGGTCGAAGAGGCCCGCTGGCTAGCCGACAGAGGCGTCGACGCGATCGTTGCTCAAGGCCATGAAGCGGGAGGTCACGCCGGACGCTTCCTCGCCCCGAATAGCGGTGAATCGCTGGGACTCTTTGCGCTAGTTCCGCAGATCGTCGATGCCGTGCGCATTCCCGTCATCGCGGCGGGGGGCATTGCCGACGGGCGCGGAGTGGCGGCCGCACTCACGCTAGGGTCAAGCGCCGTCCAGATGGGCACTGCCTATTTGCACACGCCTGAAGCGCGGATCAGCGCGGTTCATCGCCGAAGGCTCCGAGAAGGCCGAACCGTCGTGACCAATCTAATGACTGGCGGCTTCGCGCGGGGAATCCCAGGCCGGCTCATCGAAGATCTTGGACCCGTACGCGAAGAAACGCCGCACTATCCGCTCGCAAGCGCGGCGCTCGCGCCTATCCGCGCCGCGGCCGAGAAACAGGGCGAATACGGTTTCGGGCCGATGTGGGCCGGCCAGGCCGCTCCGCTCGGGCACACGCTCCCGGCCGCGGAACTCACGCGGAAGGTCGCGTCCGATGCCCTGGCGATTCTCAGACGTCGGTCCTAGGAGCGGGACGACATGGAAATCGTCCCGGTCCCAGCTTTCACCGACAATTACATCTGGCTGGTCCACGACGCGGCCAGCGGTGAGACTGCGGTGGTCGATCCTGGCGACGCGGCGCCAGCGCTACGCGAAGCGGAACGGCGCGGCTGGAGCATCGGGCAGATCTGGAACACGCATTGGCATCCCGATCACACCGGCGGCAACCTGGCGATCAAGGAAGCCACGGGCTGTACGATTTCCGGACCGAAGACGGGACGGATCCCGGGCCGCGACGTGGATCTCGCGGAAGGCAGCGAAGTTAGCATCGGTGCGCACGTCGGCCGGGTCATCGAGGTTCCGGGCCACACGCTGGACCATGTCGCGCTGATCTTTGACAGCGAAGATGTCGCATTCGTCGGGGACACGCTGTTCGCCATGGGTTGCGGCCGGTTGTTCGAGGGGACGCCGCAGCAAATGCACGGGTCCCTCGAGCGGCTGTCTGAACTTCCGGCCCAAACCCGTCTCTACTGCGCACACGAATATACGCTGTCGAACGCGCGCTTCGCCGCTCACGCAGAGCCCGGAAATCCGGAAATCGCCGCCCGTCTCGCGAAGGTCGAAGAGCTTCGCAACGTCGGCAAGATCACGCTTCCGACGACCGTCGCTCAGGAACGTGAAACCAATCCTTTCGTTCGAGCCTCTAACTGGCAGGAATTCGCGCGCCTGCGGTCGGAGAAAGACAGCTTCCGTTAAGGCTCGCGGGCGCTCAAAATCGGGCGCAAGGGCGCCTTAAGGAGGTTCCGATGAAAAAGTTTGGATTTCTGGTGATCGCGGCCGCTGCCGGATCCTGCACAATGACTCCGCCCGCCCCAAATCCGGTGCAAATCGCGCAGTCGCAAGAGAAGTTCGCCAAGCTTACCGCGGGCAAGGTCGCCGGCGCGCCTTTGGCATGCCTGCCGAGCTATCGTTCCAACGACATGGTCGTGATCGATGACGATACCATCGCGTTTCGCCAGGGACCGGGCCGCGTTTACATCAACCACATGCAGGGCGGCGGGTGCCTGAATATCGATGGCGGCCGCAATGCGCTGGTCACGCGAACTCCGGGACCGAATCTCTGCCGCGGCGACATCGCGCAGATTGTCGATTTCGGCGCGCGCATCCCGGTAGGCAGCTGCGTCTTCGGCGACTTCGTGCCCTATTCCCGCGTCGGCTAGCGCTTGTAGAGCGCTTCGAGCCGGTCGCCGTAGGCCTTGCCAATGACGTGACGCCGGATCTTCAACGACGGCGTCAATTGCTCGTTCTCGATGGTGAACGCTTCTTCCGCGACGATGAAGCGGCGGATGCGCTCGATGATCGAGAGATCGGAGTTCACGCGATCGACGGCGCGCAGGAGCTGCTGCCGAACGTCCGGTTCTGACGCGATTTCCGGGTCGGGGACCAGCAATGCAACCAGGTGCGGCTTGCGGTCGCCGTAGACCATGGCCTGTGCGATCTCGGGCTGGATCGTCAGCATGCCCTCGACCCGCTGGGGCGAAACATTGTCGCCTTTGTCGTTGACGATCAGGTCCTTCTTCCGGTCCGTGATCTTGATGCGCCCTTTTTCGTCCAAATGTCCGACATCGCCGGTCGCGAGCCAGCCGTCCTTGAGGACGCGTGCGGTCTCTTCGGAATTGCGCCAGTAGCCGTGCATGACGAGCTCGCCGCGAACCATGATCTCACCGTCCTCCGCGATGCGCACTTCCGTGTTCTTCACCGGCGGCCCGACCGTATCGAGACGGATTCCGGCACTCGGCCGGTTGCAGGCGAGCACGGGGCCCGTCTCGGTCTGACCGTACCCTTGAAGGAAGGTGATGCCGAGCGCTTCGAAGAAGAGTCCCACTTCCGGGTTCAGGGGAGCTCCGCCCGATACCCAGGCTTTCTGCCGTTTGCCGATTTTCGCGCGGACTTTCTTTCGGAGCGTCAGCGACAGCACGCCGTCCATCGGCAAATCCCACGGCTTCAGCTTGCCCCGCGACCTGTCGCCGCCGATCTTCAGAGCACGCGAAAGGAGATATCGCGAAAGACCTCCACTCGCTTCGATCGACTTGATGATACGTGCGCGGAGCATTTCGAACAGGCGCGGCACCACGACCATGATGGTCGGCTGCACTTCCTCGATATTCGCAGCCAACTTCTCGAGGCTTTCGGCGTAGTAGATCTGCGCTCCGAGCGCGACGGGGAAGTGCTGTCCGCCCGTATGTTCATAAGCGTGACTGGCCGGCAGGAAGGACAGGAATACCTCATCGTCCCAACCGAAGTCGCTCGAGATGATATCCGTGCAGCCCTCGACGTTGTGGAGGATCGCGCCGTGGTGCTGCTGGACGCCGCGTGGCGCGCCGCCGGTACCGCTGGTGTAGATGATGCACGCGAGGTCTTCGCGGCCGACATTTGCGATGTCTCGCCGCACGGCCGCGACGTCTGCCTCCTGGAACACAAGGTCGGTCCAACGGTGCAGGCTGATCCAGTCGGGAGGCTGATCTACCCGGACATCGTCGATGCCGATGATGTGATGACAGTCGTTGGCCCGCAGCACCGCAGGTACGAGGTTGCGTGCCAGCTTCTGGTTGGAAACGATAACCGCCCGCGCTCCGCTATTCTCGAGGATGTGCGCGTGATCGCGAACGGTGTTCGTCGTGTACGTTGGAACCGTCACGCAACCGGCCGCCATGATCGCAAGGTCCGCCATCAGCCACTCAGGCCGGTTCTCGCTCACCAGTGCTACGCGGTCGCCGCGCTCGAGGCCGATGCGCTTCAGGCTCGCGGAAAGTGCGGCGACTTGTTCCGCCGCCTCGCGCCAGCTGGTCGCGCGCCACGTTCCGTCGCGCTTTGCCCAGAGGAAGGGCGCATCACCTTTTTCGTCCGCCCGGGTCAGGAACAGGGCGACTAGATTTTCGAACCTTTCGAGCTGCCGCGCTTCCGCCATCACTCCGAAGCCGCTGCCCCTTCGCTTCGAGGATCCGCGGCTCCCTCCCACGCCCCGTTTCCTCGGCCAATCGCATTCGCTTTGAACGTGGTCGGCGGAAGCGCCCGAACATTGGCATGACCTAGAGCCTGAAGCTGCGGGGTCATCGCTTCGATAAAAGTCCCCCTTTCGACGAACAGCGTGTCGCCTGGCGCGAAGATCATCGGCAGCGCAACTGCGTCCTGCGCGGAAAGATGGAAGTCCAGGACCCCGACGATGATCTTGATGACCTGCGCAGGGATCGTCGAGCCGCCCGCCGCCCCAACCGCGAGCATGACCTGACCGTCAGAGCCGTAAACAATCGTGGGACTCATCGAGCTGCGCGGTCGCTTGCCTCCTTCGACGCGGTTGGCGACCGGACAGCCGTCTTTCTCCGGCTGAAAGCTGAAGTCGGTCAGCTCGTTGTTGAGATAAAAACCGTTGACCATGAGGCCGGAGCCGAATGCGCTTTCAATCGTCGAAGTCTCGGACGCGACATTCCCCCAGCGATCGACGGCGACGAAGTGCGATGTGCCGCGCTCGGGCTGCGCCGCGAGCGTGCACGCAGCCGTTGCTCCGGCTGGCGTGCCCGCCTGCCCCGTGCCGATGGCAGCCGTCGGCGAAATGAGGGCTGAGCGGCTCGCGAGATAAGCGGGGTCCATGAGCCCCGCAAGCGGCACTTTTACGTAGTCGTCGTCGGCAAGGTATTTATCGCGGTCGGCGTAAGCGAGACGCTCGGACTCGGCGATCAGGTGCCAGGCCGTCGACGACCGCGGTCCAAGCGCCGAAAGGTCGAACCGCTCCAGTTGCTTGAGCGTCGCATAGACCGTGAAGCCGCCTGACGAAGATGGGCCCATGCCGCAGATGCGATAAACACGATAAGTGCCGCAAACCGGCGCCTTCACCTTCGCCTCGTAGGACGCAATATCGCCGGTCGTCATCGGCGACGGATTGTGGTTCGCATTGGCGACGGCCGCCGCAATCGCCTGTGCGCTCGGCCCGGCGTAAAAGCTGTCGGGACCCAGATGCGCGAGCTTCTCGAGGAAAGCTGCGAGAGCGGGGTTCTTGACGAGCGTTCCAACCGGCTTCGGCTGACCGTCGGACACGTAGAATATCGACCTGGCTTCGGCGGAAAACGCTCCCGTCGCAGGATATTTGCTGAGCGCATTGTAGAGGCGCGGCGTGATCTGAAAACCGTCCCGCGCGAGCCGGATCGCGGGCTGGAAGAGCGCTGCCCAGGGAAGCTTGCCGTAGCGCTGGTGTGCGAGCGCCATCATGCGAATGTTACCCGGGACGCCGACGCTTTTTCCGCCCGGCTGAGCATCGCTGAACTCCATGGCCCGACCGTCGCGCATGAACCAATTGGGCGTTGCCGCATGGGGCGCCGTTTCGCGTCCGTCGAAGGTCTGGGGTGCCGCTCCGCGCTCGGAATAGACGAGATAGCCGCCGCCACCGATGCCGCTCGACTGCGGCTCGACCACGGTCAGCGCCAGCAATGTCGCGAAAGCTGCGTCCGCCGCGCTGCCGCCCTTGCGCAGCATTTCCACACCCGCCGAAGCGGCGCGCGGATCGGCCGCACTGACCATGCCGGGCGGGGGAGTGGGCGCCGAGGAAGCGGCCGAAGTACAGCCGGCGAGCGCTGCCAGCGCCGCGAAGATGGAAAGGGAACGGCAACGCATGCCGGGGCGCTAGCCCGTCCCTACCGCCTCGGCAATGTTGGAGAAGCCCTCCCGCTTCAGGCGGTCCGCGAGGCCGGACGCGATTCGTGCTGCGATTCCGGGGCCTTCATAAGCCATGGCCGTATAGAGCTGGACCAGGCTGGCTCCGGCCCGAATGCGCTCCCACGCGTCGTCGGAATTGGCGATCCCACCGACGCCGATCAACGGTATCTGCCCACCCGAGGCCTCACGAAAATCACGCAGGGCCTTCAGGGCCAGTGGCTTCAGCGGCGCGCCCGAAAGGCCGCCCGCCTCGTCTCGATGCTTTGACTTCAACTCCGGACGCGACACGGTCGTGTTCGCGACAATGATCGCGTCAACGCGATACTGGATGGCGACGCGAACGATCTGGTCGGGCTCGCCTTCGCCGAGATCGGGCGCGACTTTCAGGAACACGGGTGGGCCGTTTGGTTCGCGCGCTTCGCCAATCGCCGAGAGCAAGGCCCTGAGCGCGCCTTCGTCCTGCAACTGACGCAGGCCGGGCGTATTGGGTGAGCTGATATTGATTGTCACATATCGCGCGACTGGGCTCATCGCCCGAACGCCCTCGGCATAATCGGCGACACGGTCTTCGCTGTCCTTGTTGGCGCCGACGTTGACGCCGATGATGCCGCCCCGGCACTCGAGCAGCCGCTGATAGGCCGCCGGCTGGCCTTCATTGTTGAAGCCGAGGCGATTGATCACGGCCTTGTCTGCCGCGAGGCGAAACATGCGCGGCTTCGGGTTTCCGGCTTGCGGGCGCGGCGTCAGCGTTCCGACCTCCACAAAGCCGAACCCCAGGCCGAGCATCTGTTCCGGCACCTCGGCATTCTTGTCGAAGCCTGCGGCGAGCCCAACGGGCGAGGGAAAGTCGAGACCCGCCACGGTCGTCCGCAGCGACGCCGGAAAATCGGGCGGACGACGGCGAGGCGAAAGCTTTAAAGCCGCGATCGTCGCTCCATGGGCCCGCTCCGGATCGAGCGCGAACGCAAAAGGGCGAAAGAGCGGATACAGGTTCACATCGCTCGCCATACATGCCGTCCGCTCGATCGGGGAGGGGTGGGGAGGTTGAGTTTCCTCTGGCAACGCACTAAATCGGACTGGAAAGCTCCGAATTAGCCCAAGGGAAGTAGTGCGCCTTAGCCATCTTGCCGATTATGCGGTCGTGTTGATGACCGCCGCCGCCCGCTATCCCGCAGGTGCGCGCCTTAGCGCGACCGAGCTTGCCGCCGACACCGGTGTTCCTCTCCCGACCACGCAGAAGCTGATGGGCCAGCTCGCCGGAGCAGGGCTGTTCACCAGCGCGCGCGGCGCATCGGGAGGCTTTGCGCTGGCAAGGCCCGCTAGTGAGATCAGCCTCGCGGACATCGTCGAGGCCGTCGAAGGCCCGATCGCGATGACCGTATGCGCGGCTCACGAGGGCCCCTCGGACTGCGCACTGGACGCGCACTGCCGGGTCAAGCCGCACATGGGGATCGTCGGTAATGCCGTCCGCGGGGCATTGGGCGCGGTTTCCCTGACTCAGCTGTGTTCCCCGGCGTCCGCCGGGGGAGGGCTCGCACAATGAACGAGGCCGTGAAGAATCGCGAGCTCAAGGAGAAGATCTCCCAGGACTATGAGTGGGGCTTTTCGTCCGACATCGAGCAGGAATTCGCCCCCAAGGGCCTCAACGAGGAAACCGTCCGTTTCATCTCGGCCAAGAAGGGCGAGCCCGAGTGGATGCTCGACTGGCGCTTGAAGGCCTATCGCGCGTGGCTCGAGATGGAGGAGGTCAGCTGGGCCAAGCTCGACATCCCCGCGATCGATTATCAGAACGCTTATTATTATGCCGCGCCCAAGGCCAAGCCCAAGCTTGGCAGCCTCGACGAAGTCGATCCCGAAATCCTGCGTGTCTACGAGAAGCTCGGAATCCCGATCGAGGAGCAGAAGGTGCTCGCCGGAGTCGAAGGCGCCGCACGCGTCGCGGTCGACGCTGTGTTCGACAGCGTTTCCGTGGCCACCACCTTCCGCGAGGAGCTGAAGAAGGCCGGAGTCATCTTCCTCAGCATCTCCGAAGCGATCCGCGAGCATCCAGAGCTCGTGAAGAAGTATCTCGGCAGCGTCGTGCCGCAGCGCGACAATTATTTCGCCTGCTTGAACAGCGCCGTCTTTAGCGACGGCACCTTCGTCTACGTGCCGGAGGGCGTGCGCTGCCCGATGGAGCTGTCGACCTATTTCCGCATCAACGCCGAAAATACGGGCCAGTTCGAACGCACTTTGATCGTCGCCGACAAGGGCTCGTACGTCTCTTACCTCGAAGGCTGCACCGCGCCGATGCGCGACGAGAACCAGCTGCACGCCGCGGTGGTCGAAATCTTCGCGCACGAGGATGCCGAAGTTAAATATTCCACCGTCCAGAACTGGTATCCGGGCGACAAGGAAGGCCGTGGTGGGATCTTCAACTTCGTCACCAAGCGCGCGCTCTGCTCGGGCGACCGCTCCAAGGTGAGCTGGACGCAAGTCGAGACCGGCAGCGCGATCACCTGGAAATATCCGAGCTGCATCCTGAAGGGCGATGGCAGCGTCGGCGAATTCTATTCGGTCGCCCTGACCAACAACCGCCAGCAGGCCGACACCGGCACGAAGATGATCCACATCGGCGCCAACACGCGCTCGACGATCGTCTCGAAAGGCATCAGCGCGGGCCGGTCGAACAACACCTATCGCGGGCTGGTCCGCGTACTTCCTCGCGCCGAGAACGTGCGCAACTTCACCCAGTGCGATTCACTGCTGCTCGGCAGCGACTGCGGCGCGCACACCGTGCCCTATATCGAGGTCAAGAACCCGACAGCGACGATCGAGCATGAAGCGACGACGTCGAAGATCAGCGAGGACCAATTGTTCTACGCGATGAGCCGCGGGCTAGATGCGGAAAGCGCGGTCGCTTTGATCGTCAACGGCTTCGCCCGTGAGGTTCTGAAGCAGCTGCCGATGGAATTCGCGGTCGAGGCACAAAAGCTGTTGGGGATCAGCCTCGAGGGGAGTGTGGGATGATTTGGATCGTGTTGGCTGCTTCCCCTTTGGGACAGAGTGGATTCTCGGCAAACATGAACCTTTACATGTCCTGTCTGTCCGCGGGCCTTCCCACGGACTTGAGCAGTCGCGATTTTCAAACTCGGGCGCGCGCGTATCGCAAGGCGGCGGCGCGCTGTGAGGGCGAGCGGCAGCAGGCCATCGATGCGGCTGTCCAGAACCGACGCCCGGGCCAGTCAGAAGCTCAGGCACGAGCCGAGGCAATCGACATCATCGACACGCTCGATCCCGCGTCATCTTGCAAGGTTCCCGGTGCACAATGCTGAATATCTCTGATCTCCACGCGACCGTCGCCGACAAGCCGATCCTGAACGGCGTGTCGCTGCACGTGCCCGCTGGCGAAGTGCACGCGATCATGGGACCGAACGGCTCGGGCAAATCGACTCTTGCTTATGTGCTTTCGGGCCGGCCGGGCTATGCAGTGAGCGAAGGAAGCGCGTCGTTCCTGGGCCAGGACTTGCTCGCGATGGAGCCCCACGAGCGCGCCGCGGCGGGGTTGTTCCTCGGCTTCCAATATCCAGTCGAGATTCCCGGAATTTCCTACCTCCAATTCCTGCGCGAGAGCCTCAATTCGCAGCGCCGCGCGCGTGCCGAGGCCGAGCTGAGCGCCGGCGACTTCATCAAGCTCGCGCGCGAGCAGGCCAAGCTGCTCGAAATGGATGCGGAGATGCTGAAGCGTTCGGTCAACGTTGGCTTTTCGGGCGGCGAAAAGAAGCGCGCGGAGATGGTGCAGATGGGCATCCTCAACCCACGCTTCGCCGTTCTCGACGAGACCGACAGCGGGCTCGACATCGATGCGCTGCGCATCGTGGGCGAAGGCATCAACCGCATCATGCGCGGGCCCGACAAGGGCGTGCTGCTGATCACCCATTATGAGCGGCTGCTCGAGCATGTGCGCCCCGACCGCGTCCACGTGCTTCAAGCCGGCAGAATCACGCGCTCGGGCGACATTGAGCTGGCTCGCCAGCTCGAGAGCAGCGGCTATGCGGAGGCGGCTGCCTGATGACCGCACCTTTCCCCACGCACAAGCAGGAGGAATGGCGCTACGCCGACCTCGACGCGCTGAAGCCCGTTTGGGACCAGCTCGCCGAGCCAATGACGATCACCGTCGGCGCGGGCGACGCACTGGAAGAAGTGTGGCTGCCGGGTCGCGACGACGTGCAGCTGCGCCGCGTGCAGCTTGCGCTTGGAGAGGGCTCGAAGGCGCGCCTTTTCGCGCTGAACTCCGCGCCTGTTTACGGCCGCATCGAGCTCGAAATTTCGCTGACGGAAGACGCCGAGTTCGAATTGTTTGCGGCGAACATCGGCACGGGACTATCGACGAACGAAATCGTCACCAACGTCAAGCACGTCGGCGTCGGCGGTCGCTCGCGCCAGTCGATCCGCAGCGTTCTCAACGGCAGGGCGGTCGGCTCCTACCTCGGCAAGGTCGAGGTCGCGCGTGGAGCGCAGCAGACCGATGCCGAGCAATCGGTCAAAGCGTTGCTCCTGGACCGAGGAGCGACGGCGAATTGCAAGCCTGAGCTGGAAATCTTCGCGGACGATGTGAAGTGCGCGCACGGCGCCACGGTCGGCGAATTGGACGCGATGCAATTGTTCTATGCGGAGAGCCGCGGGCTGGACCCGGCGAGCGCTCGCGCGCTGCTGCTCGAAGGCTTCGTTATGGGCCTTTGGGACAGCGCCAAGGACGGGGACGCAATCCGCGAAGCGGCGCGTCAAGCTTTGAGGGCGTTGGGATGAACGCCCCCACCCGCATCAATTCGGCGCTGAATGTCCGCGCCCAGTTCCCGGCGATCGCAGGCTGGCACTATCTCGACAGCGCGGCGACAGCGCAGAAACCGCAGGTCGTGATCGACGCGATCTCGCAGGCCTATTCGCGCGATTATGCGACCGTACACCGCGGCGTCTACGAGCGCTCGGCGACGATGACCGAGAGCTACGAGACGGCCCGCGCCGCGGCGTCGAACCTCATCGGCGGGCAGCCACACGAACTGATTTTCACCCGCGGTGCGACCGAGGCGATCAATCTTGTCGCGCGCACTCTTCCTAAAGAGGGCCGCAACCGCGTCCTGCTTTCCAGCCTCGAACATCACAGCAACATCGTACCGTGGCAGCTCGCCGGCTACGAAATCGACGCCGTGCCCCTGACTGCGGATGGGCAGATCGACCTCGATGCCGCGGAGGCCATGCTGACGGACGAGCACCGCGTGGTCGCCTTCGCCCATATCTCGAATGTGCTCGGTTCGATTCTCGACGCGAAACGCGCTGCGGCGATCGCGCACGCCAAGGGCGCGCTTTTGCTTCTCGACGGTTGCCAGGCCGTCCCCCGCCTCCCCGTCGACGTCGCCGCGATCGACGCCGATTTCTACGCCTTCTCGGCGCACAAGCTGTACGGGCCAACCGGGATCGGCTGTCTGTGGGGAAGCGCGGAATTGCTTCGCGAACTGCCGCCATGGCAGGGCGGCGGCGCGATGATCGAGAAGGTGACGTTCGAGGGAACGACCTTCCTCGATCCGCCAGCGCGGTTCGAAGCGGGGACCCCGCATATCGTCGGCGCGATCGGGCTGCATGCCGCCGTGAATTGGGTCGAGCAATTGTCGCTGGATGCGATCCACGCCCATGAATGCGCGCTCGTCGCCGAAACCCGCGCGACATTGTCGGATATCGGCGGGGTCACGCTCTACGGTCCCGAGGACAGCGCCGGAATCGTCAGCTTCAACGTCGACGGGGTGCATGCGCACGATACGGCCACCATATTGGACGATGCGGGCGTCGCCGTCCGCGCCGGGCACCATTGCGCGCAACCCTTGATGCGCGTGCTCGGCGTGGAAGCGACCGCGCGAGCGAGTTTCGCGGCGCACAGCGACAGCTCGGACATCGAGGCGCTCGTGCGCGGAATCGAACAGGTCAAACGGATCTTCGGATGAACGAGGAACGGAAGATCGAGACGGAAGAAGTGGAAGCGGTGAGCCCGCCGCCGCGCGCTCGCGTCACGCCCGAGTTCGAGCGCAAGCGGGACTATCTCGCGGGCTTCCTCGAGGGAGAAACGGAGACCCAGCCCGGCGGTGAATCGACCAACGAAGAGCTGCGCGATGCGGTCGTCGAGGCGCTGAAGTCCGTCTATGATCCAGAAATCCCGGTCGACATCTACGAACTCGGGCTGATCTACGACGTGGCGATCAGCGAGGACGGCGACGCGACCGTCACGATGACCCTGACGACGCCGCACTGTCCGGTCGCGGAATCGCTTCCGAACGAGGTCGAGCTTCGAGTGCTCTCAGTGCCCGGCGTCCGCGACGCAGTCGTTAATCTCGTCTGGGACCCGCCGTGGGATCCGTCGAAGATGAGCGACGAAGCCAGATTAGAATTGGGAATGTTGTGAATAAGGAAACGAAATTGCGTGCGCGTCCAGCCGCGATCATGCTCACGGCGAATGCCGAAGCGCGCATTGTCGAGCTCATGAGTCGCGCACCCGAGGGCGCGATCGGAGTCAAGCTGTCGACCCCGCGCCGCGGCTGCTCGGGCCTCGCCTATTCGGTCGACTATGTAAGCGAGGAGCAGGGCTTCGACGAGAAAATCGAAACGCCCGGCGGCACCTTCTACGTCGATGGCGCTTCGATCCTCTACCTGATCGGATCGACCATGGATTGGCGCGAGGACGATTTCGCCGCCGGCTTCGTGTTCGACAACCCCAATGCCAAGGGCGCTTGCGGCTGCGGCGAGAGCTTCACCGTTTGATCGTTCGCCGGGCGACGGCCGCGGATCACTCAATCTGGGCTGCCATGCTTGCATCCGGGTTCGAGGAA
>Ga0207679_10001728_pt1 | contig 13596 bp, 5 predicted proteins | sample KBSC73metaG_FD_184320 | JGI IMG/M metagenome (GOLD analysis project Ga0207679, IMG submission 184320) | Corn rhizosphere microbial communities from Kellogg Biological Station, Michigan, USA - KBS C7-3 metaG (SPAdes) (version 2) | ecosystem: Host-associated > Plants > Roots > Rhizosphere > Soil ... | reverse complement strand
GTGGAAATGGTTGCTCATCAGCACCCAGGCATGCACCCGCCAGCCGTGGCTTTCACAGGCTTCTTCCAAACGGGCGAGCAAGGCGAAGTGATCTTCCTCGGTCTCGAAGATCCGCTTCCCGCCATCCCCGCGCGCCATCACATGGTAAACCGCACCTGGATATTCGATCCGCAACGCCCGGGCCATGCACGCATCTATCAACCCGCTTGGCTCGGCGCAATGCTGAAATGTGAGGACCGACCCCATTTAAGCGACGCCCGAAGCCCTTCCAATTGATGAACAAACCTCGTGCTGAAATGGTGGAAATCCCGCATCGCAGCCGCTACAAGAAACACTTAAGTTAGCGCCATTCAGGACCGACCCCATTTACTAGGTTCTAGTCCTTTGGCAAATCGGGGAGTTTGACGGGACTTTTGTCAACGTCCCCATTGGCTGAGTTTGACAAGGAAAATGGGAATTCGATTTTTGCCCAGTTGGTTTCCAATCTAACAATCGAGCATTTCCCAGATTTAAAATCTGAGACATACAATGCAAATTCAATTCTTATTTCAGGATTGCGTTCAAAAATCTCCAATCGCTCTCCTGTTTCTTTAAAATCAATCAATCCATCATTAGCGCTGCCTCGATAGACGAATTTAAATTTATCTCCATGCCTAAAAATCATTCCGGAAACCCCCAACGGAGAAATCATTAACGGGCTCGTGCTCCTCCGAATTACATGATTTATGCGTGTGGCGAATTTTGTCTTTCCCCACTCATTCGGATTTTCCACATGAAACACGCTAAAATCCCGACTCATGTTTTCAATTGACGTGATAAACGTATAATCCCTACCGTCCCTTTGGATTGACTCGATTTTCGATACAAACTCAAACTCTCCATCTGACTTTGATAGAGCAATGCCAGCAAAATAAGCCAAAGCAAAAAGCGCGATACGGTTCATGTTTTTCACTTCGGATAGCACTGCTCCCACACGGATTTTATTGTCTGCTCCGCATCTGTACAACCTTTGTTGTCCATGGATTCTCGGGCACCTTCTCTCACACATTGAGCCTTTCTTACTGGATCTGTTTCTGAAGCACATTGAGCTGCTGCATATGCACGTATTTCAGTGCATGCGCGGTCTCTGCAGCTTTTCTCTGGCCGATTTCCATGACAATAATCAAACGCATGCACATACTCATGTATTGTCAATTGTTTGAAATAATTCGCTCCGGCGGAGCTATTGCAATTCAATGTTATTTTATTTGAGGGACCCGAATAGGAGCCTCCGGCTGGCGCGCCGCCAGCGGAATTTCTATCATTGTCACTACGGCATTTGCACTCAATATTTGGCTCCGAGCACCCTTTTGCTGACATTTTTTCTTTCATGAACCCGACTTTGGAATCTGCCAAAGCTTGCGCTTTACCCTCCTCACATGAAGAGCAAACATCATCCAAACCAAGATAGTCATAATGAGACAATGCCGAATTTCGAGCAAATCCATACACATTAACACCACCCACCTCCCCAATCGGATCCCTAGATGGCCATCTCCCTGTCACCGGATCATAATAGCGGTATCCGTAATAATTCAGCCAGGTCTCCACATCTTCCTTCTTCGTGCTGAAGCGCATACGGAAGTCTTCACTATCACCTGAAGTCGCCACCATACGCCCCAAGGCGTCGTATTCAAAATGCGCTGCCAGCCCACCGGAGGAGTCGAGGTATTCACTCACATTGCCGTTGCCGTCAAAGGAGGGGAAGAAGCTTGGAGCGGAGGGCGAAGAGTGAGGAGTCAGAGAAAGAAGACCGCCGACGCCGCCGGCTCCCTGCAAGCTGCCGCTGAGGTCGGTGCCCCAGGTGTAGGATTGGGCGAGAACCGGCGGGACGCCGGCGCTCCTTGTGTATTCCGCGATGGGGTTCCAAGCGTCGTAGACCGTGAGTTCCGCTCCGCCGCCGGTGATCTTGGCGATGCGGCGGGATTGGGCGTCGTAGAGGTAGCTCGTCGTGGTGCCGTTGACCGTGGTGGAGATCAGGCGATTCTCGGCATCCCAAGCGAGAGTGCTGTAGGCGCTCGGCGCGACGGGAAGCGGACCGCTGGTCATGTTGCCGTCGGCGTCATATTGCGGATTAGCGATTGCGGATTGCGGATTGAGCTGAAGAACAGAGTACTGGTTCAGCGCGTTGGACGTGTAGTTGTCCTCGCTGGGGAGCGTGAGGCTGTCGGCGCTTTTCTTGCGGTTGCCGATGGCGTCGTATTCGTAGCCGCGGTCGAAGGCGGCAACGCTGGAGTCGGCCTGGATGACTTCGCCGCGGGCATTGTAGCCCCAGTCCCAGGTCGGCGTGCCGCTGAAGGCGGTGCCGCTGGTAGCGACGTTCGTGCGCTGGCCCAAGGCGTTCACGCCATATTCAAAGCGCGAAACTACGGTGCTGCCAACCTTGTTTTCCTTGAGCGTCAGCACGTCTCGGGTCGTCTCGTAGGTGTTGGTGACGGTGTGGGCGGGGCCGGCCACGGCAGCCAAGAGCGAAGAGCCTGGAGCATAGGAGTAAGAAAAAGTTCCGCCGGGACCGGTGACGGCAGCCGTTCGGCCCGTGGTGGGGCTATAGGTATAAGCGGCAGAGTTCTCCACGGTGGTGCCGTTCTTGAGCTGCCAGCCGGTGTCGCGCTGGAGGCTGTCGCGCGAGCGGTCCAGCACCCGGGTGAAGTCGGCCGTGCCGTCGTGGTCGAGGTCGTAAGCGACGGTCTCGGTGTCGAGTGCGAGAGTGGCGGAATCGTAGGCGTAGTCGATCCGGGATTGGTTGGCCTGGGTAACACTCGTCTGGCGGCCGAAGGCATCGTAGGCGATCGTCACGTCAGGCGTGGTGTCGCTGTAATCAGTGCCGGTGAGCAGCCCTTTATCATAGCTGTATGCTGTGATGATTCCGCGCGCCGAGATACGCGTGGTAAGCTTGCCGCCAGGCGTGTAAATGTAGCTCGGCCCCTGATTGTCCGCGTAGCGCTTGTTCGCGAGCAGGCCAAGGGTGTTGTAGGTCCAGCTGGTGAGGTCGAAGCCACTGGTAGCGGCGGTGGGCTCGGTGCCGTGAGCAAGGTTGCGGTAGGTGCGAAGTTCGGTCATACGACCCTGTTCGTCGTAGCCTTTGAAGACCGGATAGGTCTGGTCAGCCCAGTGGGCTTTTTCCAGGCCGGTCGGATACCACGAGGTAAGGGTGATGTTGGCGAGAGTGGCACCGGAGGCGTCTTGGGTATCCGGTGCGTCAACCATGATATTGCGGCCCATCACGTCGTAGGCGAAGGCGGTGGTGCGGTTGCCGGGGTCGGTTTGGGAGAGGATCTTCCCGGCGGGCGTGTAGCCGTTGAGGGTGGTGGTACCGGTGCGGGCATCGGCGATGGTAGTAATGCGGCGGAGGGCGTCGTAGGTGTAGGTTTTGGCGAGGAGCGTGTTGCCCTGCGTGTCCTTCGTCGCGACCTGGGTGAGGAGGTTGCCGGTGGTGGTGCGAACTTCCTGAGTGCCGTCGGGCTGAGTTGTGGTGACGGTCGAATTACCCGAGACGTCAGCAATGGTTTTGACGGTAGTGGTGACGCGGCCGAATGAGATGTCTCGGCTAGAATAACCGTCACCGGAGCGGAGCGAGACGCGAGTAGTAATACCGTTGATCTTGGTGGATTTCCGATGGCAGACGCCAAGAGTGGGATCGTTCACCACGTCATGCGCCGTGGCGGTGACGCGGGTCTGACCGGAGGGCATTTCTTCGGAAACCGCTGTCCGCTCACCCTCGGTGTTGTAGGCATACGTTGTCACTTTTCCATCGGCATCGGTATAAGATGCTGGTTGAGTATAACTTCCCCGAGTCGCGGCGTATGTGGAACCTGGCGCTGGCGCATTAGCCACGTCATTTCCGTATCCTGTTGACAAATCTCCCCATACCATTCCTCCCGCGGAACTTCCCGACGTTGGCCCCACTGCATAGTATTTGAAGCTATCGGTGATCAAACCATTCCCAAAGGGGCGTTCGATAATTGCCGTTTGACCGAGGGCGTCGGTGTAGGTCTTCATCCACTCGTCTGTGCCACCGGTGGCGGTGAGCTTGGATTCCTGTTTCCAGAGGCCGCCGGTATACGCGCCGTATGTGTAGTAGCGATCTGGGACAGCAGTGCCGGAGAGCGATTTCAGCTGACCGTCCCGATATTTTTCACGGATTTCCGTGCCACCATCCGGGTAGGTGGTGGTGGTGGTGATACGGCCACCGGAGGAGTAAGAGATCGTGGTGGTTTCCGGCGTGCCGTCGTTGTCTTGATCGGGAGTTTTCACCGTGGTGGTGTCGCCGTTGAGCAGACGGGTGGTTTCGTTCTGAAGGATGCCGCCGCGGGTGGAGAATTCAACAAGGCCGTCGAACCCATTGCCAGTGATCAGCGGGGTGCTATCGGCGGCAAAACGGTAGTCATTGCGCAAATACACGCGCTTGAGCGGGTCGCGGGTCCAGGTGGTGACGGAGGCGTCGCGGTTGCGCTTCCGGGCGAGGCCGCAGCAGGAATACTCGAAGGTTTCGTAGTCGTTCTCGTTACCATTGAATTCGATCCGCGTGGGGCGGCCGAGAGTGTCAACGGAGGGCGCGATCCAGAAGCTCACCAGCAGGCCGGAAGCGATGTCCTTGACGGACTCGGCACTGGCTTCGACGAAGGAGTTATAGTCGGTGGTTGTCTCGGTTCCGGCGGTCACGCCGTTGCGATTTCCCGCGCCCTTGCGGTGGACGAGACGGAATCCTCCGTTGGTGGTGGCGATGTAGCCATAGGTTTCGGCGGTGCCATCGGGATTTTCCATCCAGGCGATGCGGCCAGCGAGATGGGCCGCCGCAGTCGTGGAATTCAACGACCAGGTACGGGTAGAGAGCGTTACACCCGAACCGCTCTTGAGCATGAGAGTATTGAGCAGGCTGCCGTCGGCTTGCGGGATCGAACTGAATTCCTCCCGGCTGCTGTTCACACCGGCGTGGCTGATCACCTTGGTGAAACCGGTGTTTGAGCCAACCGAGGTAATCTCCATTTTCGCGTTCGCCTTGTCGACCAGCGAGCCGTCTGCCGCAGCGCCGAAAGAAGCGTCGCGCCATGCGGAATATTTGACCTGCTGGAACACCGCCGCGCCTTCGGAGTCCGTGTATTCGTAATACTCCCAGTTGCCGTCTGGCTGCACCTTGCTCTTGAGCCGGCCGTGGATCATCAAGTTGTGGCCTATAGCCGGGTTGCCGTTTTCGTCCACCACACCGGGGATTTGAAATGACGTGTCGTAAAAATCGTAGCGGGTTGTTTTGGCCTCAGCAGTACCGTAGCCATCGACCTCCCGGATCATGCGCTTGTAGGCGGCGTCCCCCCCTTCCTTCGAAGGCGAAAAATCGCGGTATTGCTCCAGTCGACGCGACACCACCTTGAGATTGCCATATTGCGGACCGGCGGGAGTAGTGACAATACGGCTGATTTCGCGCACCAGCGTGTAGTCGTAAGGTTTGATTCCCGCGTTGCTGTAGGTGACGGTTTCCGATTCCAGCAATCCACCGACCACGACGTTGCCAGTGGCGTCGAGCGAGCCGGCGTAAGTATACTTGTTACCGGTTGCATTGCCCGGTGCTCGCACGTGGCGGACCACCTCGACTCGCACGCCACCTTGGTTCCGGCGATCGATCAAAATCGATTCCAGCGTATCGGTGAAGGCGCCGCCATTTGGCGTGCGCATGATCCATTCCAGAATCGGCACCGCCGAGGCTGAAATGGTGTAGAGCCCGTTCGAGCCCTTCGCCCCCTTGGCATTGCGGTCGTATACCTTGACATGATAGCCGCCGCCTCCCAGCGGTGCCACGTCGGCCAAGGTGTCCGCGGTGAGAACCTGCCGTACCGCTCCATTCTGGTCGATCACTTCCGACGAGGTACCGCGCGTGATTTCCAGCGATGACGGCAACAAGGCGGAAGCGTCCAGCAACGGGCGGTCCAGCGTCAAATAAAGATAGGCTTGGTTAGTGGTTAAATTCTCGGTGTAAGACGCCTCGAAAAAAGCATCAAACGAGGAAGGATTATCACCCAGGAATGTTTTAGAGCTCAATGGCGCACGCGCCAACGAGAGCATATCCCCCTTCGCGTAAGAAGTTCTCCCCAACTGAAAGAAAGCGTGAAAGCTCGATTGCCTATCTTGTTTTGAATCGCATGACTTCGGTGGATTCGGAGGAGCCGGCGGCTTGTTATTGTCGTTCGCCAGCACCATGGGGGCTCCCATAAATACCAGCGACAACGATAAAACAATAAGACCAAATCTCCGTAGAGGCGAAACGGACAACGTAGTGGAAGGGAAGTGAGCAATAGATTTCATCGGCCAGCGGAGAGAAGAGAAATTTCGAGGCGGTCGGCGGCAGTGCGCGCGGCATAGGCGACGCGACTGTCGGACTTTTGGATTTGGCGGAGGGTGGTAAGATCGGTGAATTCGCCGAGCTCGCCCAAGGTTGCGATTGCGACAAGGCGAACGGGCGAGCCGGTGGGAGAGTCGGATGCCATTCCGCGCACCAATGTGAGCGCGGCGGCGCGGTCGGGCAGCGCGGGCAGGCTCTGGATGGCGGAGACGCGGTTGGCGAGCGGTGCGGATTCGCGGCCGGCGGCGACTTCGAAAATTCGCGGGGCGCAGAATTCGAAGATTTCGGCGGTGTCTTCCGGGGCGATGGTTTCCAGCGTGCGGAGGGTGTTGAGTGCGGTGCCGTAGCCGGTTTCGTGGAGGCTGGTGGGCTCCCGAAGGAAGGCGATGGTGCAGTCGAGCAGGCGGCGGCGGTCCTCGGGGGTGATGACGGCGGGCGAACGGCCGTCATGGGCTTCGCGCATCCACTGCACCGCGTGCTGGATGGCGTAGTCGCGGACGACCGGGTGAGTCTTCGGGTCGCGGATCAGGTTGCAGAGCGCGGTGGCGTATTCGCCGCAGGCCATGCCGGAGGCGCGGAGCCGGTTCATCACCTCGTTGAGCGCGAGCAGATCGTTCTCGCGGTTGCGCTCGTCAATGGGTTGGGCGAGGAAGGCGAGGAGTTGCTTGAGCTCCTCGTTGGTGAGATCGGAGGAGATTTCCCGGGCGGCCTTGAGGCGTTCGGCGAGGGCGGCTTCGCTGTTGGCGATGCGGGAGGATTTGGTTGGGAGGGAGGAAGAGTCTGGGGATGACGGGGCGGAATGAATTCCACGGTCCCAGGGTAGACTCCACCAGATGGCGACGGCCGCGAGGGCGAAGAGGGATAGCGTGAGAGAGAGTTTTTTCATGGAACCATGAAATTTTTCAGCCGCGAAACGGTGCAAAATGACGCAACAGAAAGAAGCGGAAGAAGCTGGGGTTGATGGGGCGAGCTAAAGTTTGGATCCGAAGAGTAAGCGGCCCGCTTCCTGGACGGTCTGCCGCGAGCCGCGGCAGCCACGGTCAGTAGCCGGCGACGATCTGGCCTTGCGGGTTAAGGATTTCGACGGTGTGGCAGTAGCCGCCCTGCATGGTTTCCGGATAGAGGAAGCGCAACATGTACTGGCCGTCGATGAAGTCGGCGGAGGTCAGGTTGAGGGTGGTGGTGCCGTTTTCGAAAAGGACGCCGGCGCGGATGATTTTCACGCGGACTTGGTAGCCCGCGGGCAGGTCGGTCATCACGAGGGGCACGGAGACGGTGATGTAGCCATCTACGGTGGATTGGCCGACGAGCTGGTATTGGCCGGAGGTGGCACCCGCGTAGGCGGAAACGTGGACGGGCACCTTGGCGACGACGGGGCCGCCTTCCGGCAGGCGGGCGAGCAGGCCATAGTCGCCTTGCCCGGCGCATTCGAGGCGCAGGCGGGTGCCCCCGGCGGCGAGCTGGGACTTTTGCGCGAACCGAAGCGGCTCGGCGACGTCAAGTTTCAGCGTATAGGGAACGCCGGTGAGGTCGATGATCCGGGCGCGCTCGGTGCCAAGCACGAGGTCGGAGGTGGCCGTGGCCTGGTGGACGACGACGGTGGTGTCGGCCATCGCGCCGTTCGCGTGGATGGCGTGCAGGGTGAAGGTGCCCGGGTTCGCGAAGGTGTAGGTCCGCGCCGCGGAGGAGGCGGCCTGGGCGCTCCAAGTGGCGGGAAGCATGGTGTAGGTCACGAGCGCATCGTCGTCGGAGGATTGCGGGAAGTGGAACTTCAGGGTGTCGCCAGCGCGGAGATCAATGCGGGCGGATTGGCCGACGATTACTGGGAGCCAGGTGACCTGAGTGGCGCGGATGTCGTCGCCACCTTCGAAGGTGCCGGTGAGCGTAGTAGTCCCGGAGATGTTCAGCGGAGCGTTGGCGAACCAGGCTTGTTCGGTGGTGCCGGTGGTGGTGGCGAGGGAAACGCCGTCGGCCATCAGGCCGAGGTTGCCGGCGAAGCGGCTGCCGCCTTCGAGGAAGTATGGCGAGACGGCGCTGGTAACGTTCGCCGGAGCGCTCCACGAGTTGCCATTGAGGAATCCGGCCAGCCAATCGGGCAAGCCATCGGCGTTGAGATCCGCGCCGGTCGGACGACGCAGGTCCACGCCGAGCAGCAGGAAGCTCTTCCGGGCCACCATGTTGTCGACGAAGATTTTCACGCGGTGGGTGCCCATAGCAAGGCGCGGGGTGAGCACCCGTAGGGTGGCGGACTCGTTGAGCGAGCTGACAAAGTCGTGCTTGCCGAGGTTGACGCCATCCAGGCTGATCTGAAGCGGCATCGCGTCGGTTTGTGAAGTTTGGCCGAGGATCTTGCCCCGGATCGCGACTAGCCAATGGAGGTCTGATTCCGGAGCGTTGAGATCGAATTCGATCGAACCGCGGAAACGCTCGCCCACGACACCGTCGGCGAACGACGACCAGTTCATGCTACCGCCGGCCGGGGCGTGGACATCGACGCTTTGAACGATCTCCTCGCCCGCCGAATTGTGGGCAAGCGGGTTGGTGTTGAGATTTTTCACCTCTTCGGCGTCAGAGATACCGTCGCCGTCGCTGTCCGGATTGCAGGGGTCGGTGCCGGCGAGGTATTCCTCGCGGTTGGTCAGCCCGTCTGCGTCGTAATCCCCGCGTTCGCCCTGGCGGACGCGATCGGTGAGGCCGTTGTCGACGGGATTGAGGCCCATGGCGGATTCCCAGGCGTCGGGCAGCGAATCGTCATCTAGATCATCCGCACCGGGGACGTAAGAGGCGATACATTCGAAAGGAATGGTGGTGCGTTCGCCTCCGTCATGCGCCCAGGCGATGGCGAGTTCCGGGTCGGGTTGATGGCCGGTTTGTTGGATCAGCTCGATGAAGTAGGCTTGCCCGGCCTGAAGTTCGATCTCGACGCTCTGCTGGGAGGTGTAGAGGTCGTAATCGGGATTGGCGGAGTAGGAAACTCCTTGGGCGATCCCGACTTCCGGCCCGAGGCGGGCGATTCGCCGCTTGGCGAAGGGCTTGTCATCGGGCGAAAGCCAGAGTTCCACCGAGGTACCGCCGCTGACCCAGAAACGATATTTCCCGGTGACCGGCGCGATGACCCGGCCGCGGGTGCGGGTGGCGAAAAAAGTGCCAAAGATCGTCTTGCCGCCGCCATTTTGCAGCGTTTCCACCGAATTCGCAGGACCAAAGAAGGGCGAGGCCTGGACGGTATCTAACACGCTGTAGTAGGGCATGCCGTCCCAACGTTCACGCACCCATACGCCGCGGGACGAATCCTTGAGGAAGGGATCGCCCCCACCAAGGCATTCCTCGCGATTGGCAACGTGATCGCCGTCCGGATCCGCCAACGGGCTGAAATTTCCACCCTGTCTAGCATTCGGATCGAAGCCATGGGCGAGCTCCCAATCCGTCGAAAGATCGTCGTCGTCCGGATCCTCGGCGGTCAAAATATAGCTGCGCAGCTGTGCGGCTGAAATGTCCGTGAAAGCGCCGGAAGGAGCCTTCCATTGCAGAGAAACGTGGCTGTCACCGGTTCTCTGTCTGACGAAAATTTCGACATAACAGGGCTGTCCGGCCTGCAGCTCGATCTTTCCCTGCTGATTGGGATAGGCCGTGTATTGGTTGCGGTTCGTCCAGAACTGGGACCATGCGACCAAACGACGGTTGAATTTGCTGGCGTTTGGCGAAACCCAGACTTCGAAACTGTCGTCACCTGCGGCGCGGAATTCGTAGGTGCCGCTGACGGCGGGCGTGATCAGGCCACGGAAGCGGTAGCCGCAGTTGTCGCCCCCCACGGAAGGTGTGGCATCCAGTGAGTCGACCCATTCCTTGCGCGAGGGAGTCTGGTAGAAGCGGTCGGAGTTTTTGAACGTGGCCATGTCGTTCCCGGCAAGCCCGGTCCAGACGCACCGCTCCCAGTATCCAGCAAGACCTTCGGCCACACGAGGGTTTTCTCCCAGATATGCCTCGAAGGCGTTTGTAAACCCGTCGCCGTCCGGATCGGCGTCGGGGCGCTGGTCGGGATGGAGCAGGCCGTTGTCGGCGAGGTCAAAGCCGTGGGCTTGTTCCCATGTATCGGAGAGCCCGTCGTCATCCTGGTCGTCGGCGATGATGGCGTAGGCCTGGAGGTTCGCCGCCGGAATCTTCACGGGAGCGCCGCCGCCCACCGACCAGCCGAGCTCCACATGATCGCTACCGCCGGCTTCCTTATGGAGGATCTCGACATAGACGATTTGCCCTTGCTGGAGGGTGTATTCCGCCGACTTTTGGCTGGCATATTTCGTCCACTGCTCGGGCGAAGTGTAGCCGTTGGAGACGTAGGCAACCCGCGCTTTGGAGAACGGAGAGCCGTCGGTGGCGAGACGCAATTCCACTTCGTCATCGCCCGCCACGTAAAACCGGTAGGATCCGGTGGCGGGAATGGTGACATAGCCGCGCAGGCGCTGGCCGTAGTTGTCCGCCGTATTGGCCGGCGTCGCGGCACCGGGCATGAATTCGTCGAGGTGCGGCGTTTGGTAAAAGATGCCCGAACCGGTCAACGAAGCGACCGCCAAACCGTTGACGCCGTACCACACCTCGCGCTTCAGGCCGCCCGGGATGGTGCCGTAGGCGACGGGCGACGATTGGCCAAGCCATTCCTGGCGGTTGGTGAAACCGTCGCCGTCGGGGTCACCATCCGGACCGTTTACTCCCGTCCCGCCGGTCGCCGGGTCGGTGGACAGCCCGTAGGTTTGTTCCCAGGAGTCTGGCAGACCGTCGTTGTCCTGATCGTTCGGATCAGTCTCGTAGGCGTCGATCACCGAGGCCGGGATGATCTGGCGACTGAAGCCCGGCGGCTGCCAAGCAATGGACAGATGATCGCCACCACTTCCTTCCTTGTGAAGGACTTCCAGATAATATTTCCGTCCCTGAACCAGCGAAATCACCGCAGATTTCTGCGAGGCGTATTTGTCGTATTGACGAAAATTCGTGTAAGAAGAGCCGGGCACTTCGGCAATCATTTGCCTGTGCGTCACCGTGGAATCGGTGGACAGCCAAAGCTGGCAACCATTGTCGCCGGCAACCCAGAACGTATAGCTGCCCGTGGCCGGAGCCGTAATCCAACCACGCAACCGGCGACCGTAGTTGTCGCCGATATTGGAAGCAGGCTCCACCCCCGACAACTTGCCGATCGTGGTGGGGGAATTCGGGAAATTCGCGTTCGAGGTGAGGTTCGACACCGCATCGCCGCTGAGACCGTTCCAAAGTTCCTCGGTCAGCTTGCCCGCCTCTCCGGCATGCACGGCCGGCACCGCGGAGGCCAACGCCACGATGGCCAGCCCAGGCAACAAGAACCGCGTCCAGTCCGAGCATCCTTGAGCAGTCGAACCAGAAATTGGCGAGGAGGGATTCATAGACGGGCGCGTTCTGAGGCCTATCCAATGCATTCTGCAAATGAAATTATGCGACTTTTCTAACATTCAGGTCACAAAATCGGACATAGCTCGCCCGACTCATGGGCATCATGCGCCACGATTCATGCAACTGATGGCGAATGGGACGTTGCCTGCTTCGTGTCCGCTTCCAGATTCCGCAATTTTCCCCTCCCCCGCGTCATAAGGAAGTGAACCCGGAGACCCTTACCGGCCTCCCCAACTCACATCCCTATGGCCGTCAAACTCGTTGCCAATTACTCCAAGCGCCTCGGACTCCCCGGCTACTCGTCCCACCAGTTCTCGGTTTCCGTTGAAACCGAGCTGGTGACCACCGACGACGTCGCCGGTGAATCCCAGCGCCTCTACGAACTGCTCCAGACCTCGGTCGACGAGCAGATCCAATCGACCGGCTTCGTGCCGGGCGCCACCTACGGCATGGCCGGCGATTCGCCGGGCGATGCCGCCACCCACAGCGCGACCAGCAAAGCCCCGTTCAACGGCGGCCCATGGTCCTGCTCCGACAAGCAGCGCGAACTGCTGCTGAAGCTCGTCGAGGAGCATCAACTCGACAAACACGACATCGAGGCGCTGTCGCAGCAGCGATTCAACCTCGGTGTCGTACGGCTCAACCGGCTGCAAATGTCCGGCCTGCTCGATCTGGTCTTCGATCAGGTCGGCGGCTCCAACAGTCCGAGTCCGTCGAATCCGCGGCGACCCGCCGCCCGTCCGAGAGGAGGTGGCCGATGAATCCGGTCGTTTCCTCAACGGTCGCCCGGCTCGCCGGACATCGCCCGCCGCCGCGTTCCGCTCCCCCGGAACCGGCCACGCCAGGTCCGCTCGACTACCTGTCGGCGTCGCGCCTGAACTGCTGGCAGCAATGCCGGTTGAAGTTCTGGTTCCGCTACGTCGCCCGGATCGAGTCGAAGCCGAGCCCGGCTTTGTTGGTCGGGCAAGCGGTCCACCGCGTCTTGCAGGCGTGGAATCACGCCCGCTGGCGCGGCGAGCAACCGTCCGCCGAAGACCTGCGGGAAACGTTCGCCAGCGGCTGGACCCAGCTCGCGGCGGAATACGCCATTCCGTGGACCTCGGTGGACGACGAAGCGACCCACCGCGACCAGGCATGGGCCTTGTTCTCGGCCTACCTCGCCGAAACGCCCATTCCCCCGGACGAAAAGCCGGAGGGCGTGGAAGTCTCGGTCGAAGCCGAACTCGACGGGCTGCCCCGGTTGGTCGGCGTGATCGACCTCGTCCGCGCGGGTGGACGCATCGTGGACTTCAAGACCTCCGCCCGCACCCCGGGCGAAGGTCAGGTCGCCCACCTGCACGAAACCCAGCTCGCCTGCTACGCGGTGCTTTACCGCGAAGCGACCGGCACGGCCGAGCAGGCGCTCGAACTCCACCATCTGGTGAAGCTCAAGACGCCCAAGGTGGTGATCACCGCGCTCGACCCGATGACGGAGCTTCAGGAGGCGCGCTTGCGACTGCTGATGCACCGCTATGTGGAAGGGGTGCAGGCCGGGGATTTCCTCCCCTCACCCGGCCTCCACTGCATGAGCTGCGACTACTTCGGGCGCTGCCGCAAATGGCACCCGCGCGAACTGGAAAGGAGGACGGCATGAAGTCGTTCCCTTTCTCGCTCTCCCTCATCGGACTCACGCTGATGTGGGTCACCGGCTCAGACGCGGATCAGCCTGCATCCGGGTTCAGCTCGATGGGCGACCGCATGAGAAACCCTCGGCTGCGTCGTGCTCGACCTGGCTGGCGGCCTCCCGGCCGGCCATGGCCGACTCC
>Ga0207679_10001727_pt1 | contig 13604 bp, 12 predicted proteins | sample KBSC73metaG_FD_184320 | JGI IMG/M metagenome (GOLD analysis project Ga0207679, IMG submission 184320) | Corn rhizosphere microbial communities from Kellogg Biological Station, Michigan, USA - KBS C7-3 metaG (SPAdes) (version 2) | ecosystem: Host-associated > Plants > Roots > Rhizosphere > Soil ... | reverse complement strand
TCGATGCCGCCAAGCGTCTTGTGGCCGCCGGAGCAGACGGCGTGATCATCACGTCCAACACGGGGCACAAGGTCTACGACGCGGTTGCGCCGAAGATCGGCGTGCCGATGCTCCACATCGGCGATGCGACCGCGGGTGCGCTTGTCGCCGACGGGCGCAAGCGGGTCGCACTGCTCGGAACGCGCTTCACCATGCTTGAACCGCATGTCCGCAGCAGGCTCGAGGGTCGGGGCATTGCGCTCGTTCCAATCGAGGATGGCTGGGTCAAGGAAGTCGATCGCATTATCTTCGAAGAACTCGCGGCCGGTCGCGTCGTCCGCGACAGCCAGCGGAAGCTAAAGACGCTCATCACCGAACTCGCCAAGCAGAGGGTGCAAGCGGTGGTGCTCGGCTGCACGGAGCTGGTCCTGGCGGTCGACGTCCGGGCCAACGTGCTCCCGGTCTACGACAGCACTGCGATCCATGCCCGCGCATGTGTCGAGTGGATGCTCGGCGAGGAAGAGCGCGCGAGGGCCGCAGCCTGATCCCTGACGGTTGATCCATCGCTATCCTTCTGGTCTGCTGGCCGTATGGCGGGCACGGGAGTGGAGCGGCGAGCGAAGCGGGCGCTTGAGCGGCAGCTGATCTACCAGCAGCGCAAGGCGGCCCGGATCAGGGGACAAGAAGCCGAGACCATGGCGGCGATGGCCGCCCATTCCGCCGAAGTGCGTCGCAGGCTGGAACAGATCCGGCCGCTTCGAAGGGATACGCGCGTCCTTGAAGTGGGATCGGGAGCGCACGGCCTCATTTTCTTCTTCGACGCATCTCAGCGGGTAGGGGTGGACCCGCTCGCCGACGAATATCGCAGCCTGTTTCCGGCATGGCAGGCGAAAGCGGAGACGATCGCCTGCGGAGGCGAGAAACTTCCATTTGCGGACGCGAGTTTCGACGTGGTCCTCTGCGACAATGTCGTCGATCACGCAGCGCGCCCTCGAAGGATCGTCGAGGAAATGGCCAGAGTGCTCGCCCCCGGCGGATTGCTTTACTTCACCGTGAACGTTCATCACCCGCTGTACGAAGGGGCGGCGAAGCTGCACGCCGCCTGGCGGTGGCTGGGTGTTCCACTGGAAATCACCCCTTTTGCCGACCATACGGTTCACCTGACGATTGACCGGGCGAGGGCCTTGCTCGCCGGCCTGCCGCTTCGCATTGTCGCGGAAAGTGACACGATCGCCGAGACGAAAGAGCAGGGCCGAGCCGCTCCGCGCCGTCATCCCGGTGACACTCTGAAGCGGTGGTTCTTCAAGAATGCCCGATGGGAAGTGATCGCCGTCAGGGAAGATGAACTGGCGCCTGCACCGCGCTCCTCCTAAATCATGACGATGGACCGCACCCCGGCCGACCGTCCCGATCATCCGCACGCCGCCGATCGCTTCAACGAGGAGCAGGCGACCTATGCGGTGCGCGGTGCGGATCAGCCTGACCTCGAGCTAGGCGTCGCTGCGATCCGGGAGGTGCTGAAGACGCTTCCGGTGCGGCCGGGTGTGTATCGGATGCAGGACACGCGCGGCGACGTGCTTTACGTCGGAAAAGCGCGGACGCTGAAGACCCGCGTCACGAGCTATACCCAGGTCGCTCGACTGCCAAAGCGGCTCCAGCGGATGGTCTCCCAAACGCGATCGATGACGATCGTCACGACCCGGACGGAGGCCGAGGCGCTGCTTCTGGAAGCGCAACTGATCAAGCGGTTCCGGCCGGCCTACAACGTGCTGCTGAGGGACGACAAAAGCTTTCCGTTCATCCTGCTCCGTGAGGACCATCGATTTCCGCGCATCCAGAAGCATCGGGGCGCGCGGCGAATCAAAGGGCAATATTATGGCCCGTTCGCGAGCGCTGGATCGGTCACCCGAACGCTTAACGCGTTGCAGAAACTCTTTCTTCTAAGGAGCTGTTCGGACGGCTTTTTTGCCAATCGCTCGCGCCCTTGCCTGCTCTATCAAATAAAGCGTTGCTCGGCACCGTGCGTCGGCCGGATCAGCGACGGCGATTATGACGAGCTTGTCGATGAGGCCAAGGAGTTCCTCGCCGGCAAGTCGACAGGCGTCCAAAGTCGATTGTCACGTCTCATGGCGCAGGCTGCTGAGCGGCAGGACTATGAACTGGCCGCCGTCTACCGCGACCGGCTTCGTGCCTTGACCTATATTCAAGGCAGCCAGACGGTTCACGCAGAGGGGCTTGGCGATGCTGACGTATTCGCGCTCGCCTGCAAGGCCGGGACCGTGTCGATCCAGGCCTTCTTCATCCGCGGGGGGCAGAATTGGGGTCATCGCGCCTTCTTCCCGGCACATACGAATGATGTTCCGGAAGCTGAAGTTTTATCTAGTTTTCTTGTTCAGTTCTATGAGGACATGCCGCCGCCGCGGCGGATCCTCGTGGATCGGGAGCTCGGTGACCGCGAATTGCTCGAGGAAGCCTTGTCTAAGCGCGCCGAGCGCAAGGTCTTGATCGAAATTCCGCAGCGCGGTGCGCGCCGCAAGCTTCTGGAGCAGGCAAGGCGCAATGCGGAAGAGGCGCTCGACCGCCGGCTCGCCGAAACGACAACGCAGGGGAAGATCCTGCGCGAGTTGGCCGACACGTTCGAGCTCGCCGATGTTCCGAAGCGGATCGAAGTCTACGACAACAGTCATATCATGGGGACCAACGCGACTGGCGCGATGGTCGTGGCGGGGCCCGAGGGCTTCCGGAAGAACAATTATCGCAAGTTCAACATCAAGCGGCCGGAGACCCGGCCGGGGGATGATTTCGCCATGATGCGCGAGGTGCTCGAGCGGCGTTTCGTGCGTCTCGAGAAGGAAGACCCCGACCGGCAGAGCGGCGAATGGCCGGACCTTCTCCTGATCGACGGCGGCAAGGGGCAACTCTCCGCCGTCTGCGAAGTCATGGAGGACATGGGCATTCACGACGTACCCATCGTCGGGGTGTCGAAAGGACCCGACCGCAACGCCGGGCGGGAAACGTTCCACATGCCCGGCGGCCGGGAAATCACGCTGCCGCCGAACTCGGCTCTGCTATTCTATCTCCAGCGCTTGCGCGACGAAGCTCATAGGTTCGCAATTGGAACGCACCGCGCCAAGCGCGCGAAAAGCCTGACGACTTCGACGCTCGACGAGGTGCCGGGGATCGGTCCCAACAGGAAGCGGGCACTGCTTATGCATTTCGGCACCGCACGCGCGGTCAAGGGCGCCGCGCTTGACGATCTCGAGAAGGCGCCCGGAATCAGCAAAGCCATGGCCCGACAGCTCTACGATTACTTCCACCCGCGCGGATGAGAAGCGAGAGCCGAGCCATCGTTTGCGCGCTGCGCAACCATGGCGAGCATGGGGCCATCGTCCGTCTTATGACGCCGGAGGATGGGCTCATTGCCGCCTATGTGCGCGGAGCCCGGGGTCGAACGATGCGTCCGGTCCTGATGGCCGGAAACGTCGTGGAGGCTCGGCTGTCGGCCCGAAACGAGACGCAACTGCCTCAGGCGACGGTTGAACTCTCTCGCAGCCGAGGCCCGCTTTTGTCGGAGCCGCTGCTCGTGGCCGCAATCGAATGGGCAACGGTTCTCACGGCTACCGCCTTACCGGAGGGACAGCCCTATCCGCGCCTCTACGAGGCGCTCGAGGGCCTGCTCGATGCGATCGAAGCGGCACCGTCGGCGAGCGGGTGGGGCGCGGGCCTTGTGCGATACGAACTGCTGCTCCTCGCCGAGCTCGGATTCGGCCTGGACCTGGACCGTTGCGCAGTCACGGGCGGAAATGACGATCTGGTGGCCGTCAGTCCGAAGTCAGGACGAGCGGTCAGTGCCGCGGAGGCCGGCCCCTTTGCCGGCAAGCTATTGCCGCTGCCTGCGTTCGTCCGTGAAGGCGGCAGGGCAAACTGGCGTGAGATTGCCGAAGGACTCGAGCTCACGGGCCATTTCTTGCTTCGCGACATTCTGACTGACCGCTCGCGCTCGATCGTCGGCGCGCGCGAAAGGCTCGCGGACCGGTTGCGCCGCGCGGGTGGACTCGCCTAGGCTCGGCGCGTGACGATGGACGCGCTCGCCATGCTGTTTCCCAATGTTGCGGTTACCCGCGGGATCGCCGTGCGGGTGGCCGTCAGCTATCTTGCCGAGCAGTCGGATCCGACAACCAACCGCTGGTTCTGGTCCTATCACGTCAGGATCGAGAATGGCTCGGATCTGGCCGTCCAGCTACTCTCTCGAAGCTGGACCATCGTCGACGCCCGCGGGACCGTCCATGAGGTTGTGGGTGAGGGTGTGGTCGGCGAGATGCCGTTGATCGCTCCGGGCGCGAGTTTCGACTATGTTTCAGGCTGCCCGCTCGACACGGCGAGCGGAGCAATGAGCGGAAGCTATCGAATGGTCGACGAGGATGGCTCCGCGTTCGACGTCGAAATTCCCCGCTTCCAGCTGCTCAGCGCCTGAGGCCGAGGTCCTGGCAAGAAGGATCGTCCTGTCAGCGAACAGCGACTGGAACATCGCCAATTTTCGACCGGGTCTGATCCGCGCCTTGCGCGGCGCCGGCTACGAACCGGTCGTTATCGCTCCTCAGGACCCCGCTGCCGACAGCAGGATGCGCCAACTCGACATTGAGCGAATTCCCCTCCGTATCGATCGGGCTGGGTTGAACCCGTGGAGCGATTTCGTCCTGCTCTTAACCTATCGCCGGCTGCTCAGGCGCCTGAGGCCGGCGGCTTATCTCGGTTTCACGATCAAGCCGAACATCTATGGGGCGCTTGCCGCCGCGTCGCTCGGCATCCCGGCCATTGCCAACGTTAGCGGCCTCGGGACTGCGTTCATGCGGCGTGGACCGCTTCAGGGGCTGGTTACGAACCTTTATCGGGTCGGCTTCCGCAAGGCTCCGGTCATATTCTTCCAGAACACCGAGGACCGCCGCCTCTTCCTCGATCGGAACATCATCCGCGGGGATCAGGCGCGATTGCTCCCTGGCTCCGGCGTCGATCTCGATCGGTTTGCGCCTGTTGCCGCCACGGACGGTCCCGCGATCTTTCTGCTCATTGCGAGGCTGCTTCGCGACAAGGGAGTGATCGAATTTGTCGAAGCGGCGCGATCCTTGCGCGCTGTTCTGCCTGAAGCGCGCTTTCAGCTGCTGGGACCGCTCGACCCCGGCAACCGCACTGCAATCGGCCGCCCAGACCTTGATCGATGGGTTGGAGAAGGGGTCGTCGAGCATCTCGGAACGACCGACGACGTTCGTCCCTTCATTGCGGCGGCCACTGCGGTTGTACTCCCGTCTTATCGAGAGGGCATGCCCCGGTCGCTGCTCGAAGCTGGGGCAATGTCGCGGCCCTTGATCGCGACTGACGTTCCCGGCTGCCGGGACATCGTCGAGGATGGCGTCAATGGCTATCTGTGCGCCGTGCGCGACTCGTCCTCGCTCGCCTCTGCGATGTCGCGCATGGCCGGACTGCCGCAAGACATTCGGCTCGCAATGGGTGACGCGGCTCGCCGAAAGGTTCAGGACCGATTTAGCGAGGAAGTCGTAATAGAGGCGTACCTCAATGCTCTCGCCGATCTCGAACCTGTCTTGCCGCGGTCCTGATGTTTAACCGCTCTTCTCGACGAGCTCATGAGGCCGCCGGTCCCAAGGGGTATCGGGCCTATGTCGTGGGCGACGTTCACGGGCGCCTCGACCTGTTAGAGGACATTCTCGCGAAGATTCATGCGGAGCTTCAGCATCGGCCCACGCGGAAGACGCTCCTCGTCTTCGTTGGAGATCTGGTCGATCGCGGGCCTAGCTCCGCCCAGACGCTAGAACGGCTCCGAACCTATCGACGGGAGGCCATTCAGACCGTCTTTCTTCTCGGCAATCACGAAGAAGTGTTGCTGCGGATCCTAAGCGGAGACACTTCGCTGATCGCGAGCTGGCTGCAGTTCGGTGGCATGCAATGTCTTCAAAGCTACGGATGCGACCCGGGTGAATTGGCCGGACGATCGGCGGCGGACATAGTCGACATCGTCCGCTCAGCGGTGCCGCCCGAGCATGTCGAGTTCCTCGAAAGCTTCGCAGACAGCTGCCGCTTCGGCGACTATTTGTTCGTCCACGCCGGTATCAGGCCCGGGGTCCAGCTGGAGCAACAGAGCCAGTCGGACTTGAGATGGATCCGCGAGCCTTTCCTGTTCGATGATAGTGATCATGGGTTTGTAGTGGTCCATGGTCACACCATCTCGGAAGAAGTGGTGGAATTGCCGAACCGGATCGGTATCGACACGGGCGCCTATCGGACGGACGTCCTCACCGCACTGGCCATCGAAGGGACGGATCGCTGGCTGCTAGACACTCGCCCGGCCTCGGATGAAATGACAACTGGCGCGTGCTGATTGATTTGGGCTCAGAGGGGTAATAGGCGTTGTGGCTCCTAGTTCATCGACTTTGATCAGTCGCGCACCCTGACGTGAGGAGCGACCGTGCTTTGTTCCGTTGCCCGCCACCAGTTCTCATTTCTCTTGATGGCCGCAGCCGTATCTATTGCGGGATGTGCGGATACTCGCGGGGGAAGCATTCCTTACGACAGGGTGCTCGCGGCCCCGGACGAAGCGAAGTTTGAGACACTGGAGACCAATTACAAGATCGCTCCGATGGACAAGCTCGCGATCAAGGTCTTCAAGATGGATGACCTGTCCGGCGATTATGACGTCGACCTTTCAGGCAACATCTCCCTGCCCCTGGTCGGGCAATTGCAGGCGGCCAATCTCACCACCGAACAGTTGGACAATCAACTGACCCAGAAGCTGGGCTCCAAATATCTCGAGCATCCTGACGTAAGCGTGGCCATCAAGGCGTCGACGGCCCACGTCGTTACTGTCGACGGCGCAGTGAGGGACGGCGGCCGCTTTCCAGTCGCCGGTCCGATTTCGCTGATCCAGGCGGTAGCGATGGCCAAAGGGACCAGCGATGACGCCAACGCAAGGCGCGTCGCAGTATTTCGGACGATTGGCGGGCAGCGGCAAGCTGCGGCCTTCGACCTAACCTCAATTCGACGGGGGCAATCTCCCGACCCCCAAATTTATCCGGGCGATATCGTCGTGGTTGACGGTTCATCGCTGAAAGCAGCGCAGAAGCAGATCCTGTCGAGCATTCCGCTGCTGTCGATATTCGGGCCGCTTTAAGCGGCGATTCTGGGGCAATCGGACGGAGCGACCGGCCAGTGAACAACAATATCGTCGTCAGAAATGAGGGACAGTGGCCCATCGCTCCCTATCCGGACGGAAGGAGCTTGGGCGCCGGTCAGCGCAGTTACTCCGCCGCGGCGATCCTCGATTTTCCGACGCTCCTCCGAATCATTCATCACTGGCGTTGGCTGGTTGTCGGCGCGGTCGGCATCGGATTGGCGGCGGCGATCCTCGTTTCACTGCTGACCAAGCCTTTATATCGCGCTTCCGTAATCCTCGAAGCGAACCCTCCTGCAGTTGCCATCAGCGACGAACAGACCCGCCAGCAAGACAGTCAGGCGATGAACAGCTATGACTTCGTGGCTACGCAAGTCGGTCTGCTTGGGAGCAGGGCTGTCGCGGAACGTACAGCTCAAGAACTAAACCTTGCCAACAATCCGGACATTGTGGCGCAGGACGCCGACGCCTCTCAACGTTTGCGATCGGCGGCTAGCGTTGTGGAAGGTGGACTGCATGTCACGCCGCCGGAACAAGGCCAGCTCATCAAGTTCAGCTTCGACTCCACTTCGCCGCAGCTGGCCGCACTTGTAGCGAACGGCGTTGCGGACAGCTTCATCAACACATCGCTGCAGCGCCGATATGAGGCATCGGCCTATGCCCGCAATTTCCTGGAGCGGCAGATCAACAAGACACGCGGGGACCTCGAGCGGTCCGAGCGTGCAGTCGTCGCCTATGCGCAGCAGCAAGGCATCATCAACACGGGCGGCAATGTCTCCCCCGACGGCAGGCAGTCCGGCGACACCAACTCCCTCCAGGGAGAATCCCTGGTGCAGCTCAATACGGCGCTTGCCGCGGCGACGGCGCGGCGGGTCGCAGCGGAGGGCGCTTATCGGCAAGGGCTGGCAACCGGTCCGACGACAGAGGTCAACAACAGCGTGCTGCCGCTGAGGCAAGAGCTTGCAAAGCTTCAGGCGGAGTATCAGCAGAAGCGCGAATTCATGAAGCCCGAGCATCCAGAGATGCTCAGCCTTCAGTCGCAGATCAACGAGCTTCAGCGGCAGATCGCCGGCCAAGCGTCGCAGGCATCGTCCGGGCGCATCAACAGCCTGCTTGCAGACTACAGAGCGGCTCTCTCCGCCGAGCAGGCGTTGCAGGGTCGTGTCGGCCGGTTGAAGGGCGATGTGCTCAACCTTCGCGGCAGGAGCATCCAGTACAATATCCTTCAGCGCGAGGTGGATACCAATCGAAGCCTCTACGACGCGCTGCTTCAGCGCTACAAGCAGATCGGCGTGGCTGGGGGCGTCGGGATGGCGCCGGTGTCGATCGTCGACCGTGCGCAGGCTCCGACATTCCCGTTCAAGCCCAACCTCTTCCTGAATCTACTCATGGGGTTGAGCCTGGGCCTCATTGCGGGAGTCGCGAGCGCCGCAGGCCTCGAATTCGTGAATGACACGATCAAGAGCCGCGAGGACGTGCGCCGTAAGCTTTCGCTGGCCTGTCTGGGCGCCGTACCTAAGACCCCTGGCAAGGAGACTTTCGTCGACGACCTGAAGAATCCGACCTCGATCATTTCTGAGGCATATTCGGCCGTAGTCGCGGCGCTGCGCTTCAGTACCGACGAAGGGATGCCGAAAGTGATGCTGGTGACGAGCACGCGTTCGGGCGAGGGCAAGTCCTCGTCGGCGCTGGCCATCGCACAGAATTTCGCCCGTCGTGAGCGCCGCGTCCTGCTGATTGACAGCGATCTTCGGAAGCCGGCCTTCAAGGCCGCCAACGACAGGATAGGCCTTAGCAAGTTGCTGACTACGGACGACCAGCTCGACGATCATGTCGTGGAGACTCAGCACCAGAATCTATGGCTGTTGCCAAGCGGCCCGCTACCTCCCAATCCAGCCGACCTCCTGTCGACCGGGCGAATTCGCAAGATCATCAATGAGGCCAGGGAGAAATTCGACCTCGTCGTGATCGATGGCCCGCCAAGCCTCGGCCTCGCAGACGCGTCGCTCCTCGCTGCTGCCGCCGGAAGTACTCTGTTCGTCATCGAGAGCGGCAAGACGCGCACGCGCGCTGCCATCGAAGCACTCAACCGGATTGAAGCGACTGGCACTCGCGTCCTCGGTGCATCCCTAACCAAGTCGGAAGAAAGCTCCGGTGGGTACGGCCGGTATGGCTACGGTTACGGCTATGGTCCGAAGGGCCGGCTGAACAAGACCGAAATTCTGATGATCCCGCACGCTGACGACGGCGGCCGCGAACCGGCTGCCTCCGAAAACGTCAACTGAGCTCCGGGACCGCGGGAGAGCGGATGAACGCCAGGCCGATTGTCGTCATCATCGGCGTTCTCCTGGTGGGAACGCAGATCATCCGGAATGCGGCGGTTGGCATTCTGGCTCCGTCCAAGCCCGCGCAAGCCGTTGCTGCATGGGGGTCTAACCCAGCGGCGGAGCTGTCGCTCGGCATGACGAGAATTGCCGAGGCGGCTCGCGACCAGAGGCCGGTCCCAGATAGGACGATTTCGCTGATCAGGCGCGCCGCGAACAAGGCGCCGCTGGCAGCCGAGCCATTTCTTGTCAGGGGAGTTCAGGCGCAGCTCGCTGGGGACGGTGCGATTGCGCAGCAGTCTTTCGAGGCGGCTCAGCGGCGTGATCCTCGCTCCCTTCCGGCAGCGTTCTTTCTCGCGGGCCGTTACTTGCAACTTGGCGACGCAGACCGCGGTCTACGCGAAGCCGCTGCGCTTGCCCGCCTCGCGCCAAATGGACGAACGACCTTGGGGCCATATCTGGCTTCGTTCGCGCAGGATCCGAAGAACTGGCCTGCCCTGCGCAGTCTGTTCAGCAGGGACCGCGGCCTGGGCGAAGCGACGCTGGGCGTATTGGCCTCAAAGGCTCAGACCGTACCCGCGGTTCTTGCGCTTGCAGATCGAAAGAGTTGGACCAGCAATCCCGAGTGGCTTGGACCGCTGCTCAATACACTGACGGGCGCGGGCCAATATCAGAAAGCGCAGGATATCTGGAGGATAGCTAGCGGCGCGCGCGGGGATGAACTGATTCACGATGTGTCGTTCAACGACAGTGTGGCGCCGCCCCCTTTCAATTGGTCGCTGACAACGTCGGCTGTAGGTCTTGCGGAGCGCCAGTCCGGGAAGCGACTTCATATCCTGTTCTACGGGCAGGAAGACGGTGTGCTGGCGACGCAACTTCTCCTGCTTCAGCCGGGGTCGTACCGGCTATCGATGCGCCTGCTGGGCGGCGATCGGGACCGTGCCAAGACCCTCAGCTGGTCGATCTGGTGTGACAAGGCGCCGACCCCGTTTTCCGGAGTGACGCTGGACGTAGCCGCGGCGCGCGGGTGGACATTTCAGGTGCCTGCCGAATGCCCGGCCCAATGGCTGCGGTTGTCCGGTGCCTCCATGGACATTTCCCAGCAGATCGATGTCACGCTGGGCGACCTCAATCTGCAAAGGGTACCGACTGGTGCCTAGCGCATCCAGAAGCGCGGTGGGGCCCGCCTACCTGTTCGCCTGCCTCCTTCTTGGCGGCAGCGCGCAGGGTATTTGGCAGAATGCCCTGTTGCAGCTCGCCGGGATCGCGTTGATCGGCTGGGCCGCAGTTACACCCGGACAGGAGCGACTATCGCGGACATCTCGAACGCTGTTGATGCTGGCTGCTGCCACTATTCTCGTGGTCGCGCTGCAGGCGATACCGCTGCCGACAGCCGTCTGGGCGCATGGAGCGCGCGCCAGTATCGCCCACGATTATCTTTTGCTCGGAGCGGCACCGCGTTCGCTCCCGCTTTCGCTCACCCCATATGCCTCGATCGCCGGTTTACTCTGCCTAATTCCGCCACTTGCGTTATTCTGCACGATCGTGCGGCTTCGGGCTTATCGGCCAGCCTGGCTTGCGGGTGCATTGCTCGGCGGTACCGTGCTCGGCGTCCTGCTTGGCGCTTTGCAGGTCACATCTCCCGGACGCGATTCTCCCTGGTATCTCTACGCGCAGACGAACCACGGTCTGGGCGTGGGCTTCTTCGCCAATGCGAACCACATGGCGAGCTTGTTGCTGTTGGCGGTCCCCTTCACGGCCGCGACTGCAGTGGTCGCGAGGAGTCGCAATATCCAGCGATATTCGGCGCTCCTCATGATTCTTGCCGGAATCGCCATGGTCTTGCTGGCGGGACTCGCTCTCAATGGCTCGCTCGCCGGCTTATCGCTCGCTTTGCCGGTTATTGGGGGCAGCGGTCTGCTTTTCCTGCGAAAAGCGACCGCAGCACGCGTCTGGCTGGCTGTCGGGGTGGCTCTCTCGATGTTTGCTTCGCTGGCGGCGCTGGCAAGCAGCTCGATCGGTGGGACGAGGATTGCCCAGGACGCGTCATCCTCAGTCCAGTCGCGCGGGGAGATATTCAGGACGACCGGTCACGCCATCGCCGATTTCATGCCGTTCGGGTCCGGTCTGGGGTCATTCGTGAACGTCTACCGGCTTTACGAAAGCCCCGACACCGTAACGAACGAATATGTCGTCCACGCGCACAACGATTATGCAGAGCTGGCCCTGGAGCTTGGAGTGCCCGGCATCCTTCTGATGGTTCTGTTCCTCGCGACTTGGCTTGTTGCAGCAAGGGCTGGCTGGCGAAGAGAGTCGTGGAACCCGTTCGCTCAGGCGGCGTCGATCGCATCCGCGGCAGTCCTCGTTCACAGCATGGTCGATTTCCCGCTACGGACCGCCGCGATCAGCGCGAGCTTCGCGATGTGCATGGCGCTGCTCGCGGAGAGACGCACCCCTGTGCGTCTGGATGCAAATGACTTGCGCCCGACCCGGCACCTTGTGATCGGCTGATCCGATCTGGGCATGCTGCACACTCTCGCGACAGCAATGAGTCCGGCAATGATCTCCTGGTATCAGGCGAAACTCTTCATCGAGCATTCCCTGTCGATCAGCCACGATTCGCTGCACATGCTCGTGGGCGTCCTGTTGTGGCTCGCCCTCGGTCTCTTGCTTCGGCGCTCTCTGCTGTCCTGGTGGCCATGGCTATGGCTGTTTCTGGCCATCATCTGGAATGAAGCGGTCGACCTGTGGGTCGAGCGATGGCCGAACCCCGGCCAGCAATATGGCGAAGGCGCGAAGGACCTCCTCCTGACCCTCGCAGTGCCAAGCCTCGTAATGCTGGCGGCGAAACTCCGACCGGATCTGTTCAGGCAGGGCTTCGGAAAGCACCGGCGCTAGTCAATGCTGGCGTGCGACAAACCTACCCATTTGGCCGGCAAGCTCCGACGCTTTGTATCTGATGCCAGGCTTCAGCAAGAATTGGGTGGCGTGGATTGCGAGCGTACCGAACCGATGCTCGGTCGGCTCGTCAGGCGATCCGGAAACCTGGCGCAGAGCCGCGTGGAACAGCCAGCGCGTTGCCCGATCCGCCGACAGTTCTCTTCGTAAACTTTCGTTCTCATCCATTGAGCCGAATAGGGCGTCGGCAAGCAGTAGCGCTTGGCCTGCTGCTCGTCCGGCCTCCAGTTCCTGCGAACGTCGGTAGAATTGCTCGATCTCGTGGTTGTCGAGCGGGTGAAGAAGTCCTGCGAAGTCTGAAATCCACTTCAGACGGAACCAGGCGCTCGAAGCTCCATGGACAGCGAGGTAGGAAAAAAGCTCTTCAGGTGCGAGCGTCGGCAAGCTGAGGCCCCCCACGTCCACAGTCTGGGACGGCGAGTTAACGGTGATGTCCGGTATGAGTGACGGATTGTCCGCCAGACGTGTGTGGAGATCGATTTGGAGGCCGCTCTCTCCTTTGGCCCACACAGACTCTTTGTTCAGCCGATGCCAGGCTCGGAGCGCTTCTTCGCCTACTGAATCTTTCGGAATAACAAGACGATAGCCTTGGCGGCGAAGCAAGCTTGCTGAGGTAAGGAGATCTGTCGGGTCGATCAGGAGGTCGATGTCTATCGCGGACTTGGTTGCGTAGTTCCGATAGGCCAGTGTCCCGAGGGTCAGTCCCTTCAAAAAGAATATGGGGACGTTTGCGGCGCGAAAGGACGCCACAAGGGTCGCGCTCTCTGCAGTCGCATTCAGATTCTGCAATGCGATCGCAGTTGCAGCGCTGCTTAACGCGTCAGCGACAGCGGCGGGGAGGTGCGACTCATGCGGAGCCAAACAGTCCCAGCATATGCCTTCGACCCGATGAAATTGAGCGAGCTGCTGAAACCTACCCCAATTCACAGTTGCGCTTGGAGGTATCGGGTTGCCCCGGGCGTCTCGAAAGCTCCATCGACAGCATTCGAGAAGCGTCCGAAATTCAGGCGTTATCACGCGCTGTGCACGGTGGCGGTGGGCTCTCCTGGATGAGGCCTTGGTTTGTCATGTCGTCCAGCAGGACTCGAAGCTCCCGGGAGCATTCATCGATGTCGACATCATATTCTTCGAGAAGCGCATCGCAAAGTTGATCGAAAGTCATT
>Ga0207679_10001720_pt1 | contig 13631 bp, 12 predicted proteins | sample KBSC73metaG_FD_184320 | JGI IMG/M metagenome (GOLD analysis project Ga0207679, IMG submission 184320) | Corn rhizosphere microbial communities from Kellogg Biological Station, Michigan, USA - KBS C7-3 metaG (SPAdes) (version 2) | ecosystem: Host-associated > Plants > Roots > Rhizosphere > Soil ... | reverse complement strand
CAGACAATAGCGGTCAACCCCGCGCGCCAAGCGGCCTCCGTTTTGGCCCGAACCTGCGCATCCGTCTCGTGGCGGTCGGCGCGCCGCTCGGAATGGCCAACGATGACCCCGCGCGCTCCTGCATCCGCAAGCATCTCTGCGGCAATGTCGCCGGTGTGGGCGCCCGACGGCTCGGCGTGACAGTCTTGAGCACCGATGAGCACCCGCGAGCCGCGTGCGGCTCCGGCAAATGCCGCTACCAAGGTGGCCGGCGGGCAAACCATGAGTTCCGCCTTGCCGGCCAAATCCTTAGAGCCGGAAATGATCCTGGCCAGCTCAGCCTCCGACGCCGCCAGCCCGTTCATCTTCCAATTGCCCGCGACGAGCGGAATTATTTTGGCTGCCGCCATCCAATCACCCTCTCCTGCGTGCGGTTATCAGACCCGGTTTGGCAAAGCCAGCAGTTCGGCTTGGGGCCGATACGTCTTGAGTTGCAAGGAGTTGGGCCTGTCACTATGGTGCGCCCGGCGCGCTTGGGCTAGACATGCGCGGTCATCCACCCCGATCAACCATTATTCAGGCCTGAAATAGCGCACGCATGCTTCGCGGTATTCACAAAGCCTCCTCGACCTGGCTCGGCAAGGCCGTGATGGCCGCCGTGATGGGCGTCATCGCCATCAGCTTCGCGATCTGGGGCATCGGGGACATCTTTCGCGGCTTTGGACGCAACGCGGTGGCCACAATCGGCGGCACTGAAATATCAATCGAGCAATTTCGTCAGTTCTATAATGACCGCTTGCAACAATTGGGCCGGCAGGTAGGACGCCCGATTACGCCCGACGAAGCACGCGCCCGCGGCCTCGATCGCCAATTGCTCGCCCAGTTGGTTGCCGAAACCACGATTGATGAGCAGGCCAAGCAACTGCGGCTTGGCGTCGATAGCGCCGAAATCGCAAAGCGCATCACATCGGATCCGTCATTCCGGGGTGCCAACGGACAGTTCGACCGTCAACGTTTCGAGCAGATTATCCGTCAGGCCGGATTCACCGAAGCCCGCTTCATCGAGGAACAGCGGCGGTCGATGCTGCGAAGGCAGCTTGCGCAGAGCATTACTGGCGACCTGAAAGTCCCCAGGACCGCTTTGGCTGCCCTTAACCAGTATCAGAACGAAAAGCGGCAGATTGAATATGTCGCCCTGGAGGCCGCTCAAGCAGGGGAAATTCCAACGCCAACACCCGAGGTCCTGAACAAGTACTTCGACGATCGCAAGACGCTGTTCCGAGCGCCCGAATACCGCAAGATCACATTGCTCTCCGTCGCGCCGTCCGATCTCGCAAAGCCCGACGCCGTCACTGACGCCGACGCCAAAGCTTACTTCGAGCAGCACAAGGACAGTTACGGCAAGCCGGAGAAACGCGAGGTTCGCCAGATCGTCTTCCAAAAACCGGAGGAAGCCGCCGAAGCACACGAGCGCATCACAAAGGGTGCTAAATTTGACGATGTCGCCAAGGAGCGGCAGCTGAAAGAATCCGACACCGATCTCGGTATGGTCGCAAAATCGGACATCATTGATCCTGCCGTTGCGGACGCAGCCTTTTCTCTCAAATCCGGCGAGACGAGCGCGCCGGTGAAGGGCCGCTTCGGTACCGTGCTGCTGCAGGCCGGGAAAATCGAGCCTGGCGAGGAAAAGACGTATGACCAGGTTGCCGCGCAGATCAAGCGCGAGATTGCCGAGACCCGGTCCAAGTCGGAAGTCGGCAATTTGCGTGACAAGATTGAGGATGAACGCGCCGCCGGCTCGACACTGGCGGAGACCGCTAAAAAACTCGGCCTCAAATCCGTGTCCATCGAAGCGGTTGACCGGTCGGGCCGCGACCCCGATGGAAAGCCCGTCTCCGGATTGCCACAGACCCCGAACGTCGTCAGCGCCGCATTCGCAGGTGATGTCGGCATCGACACAGAAGCGCTGCAGCTGCCGGGCGGCGGGTATCTTTATTACGACGTGACGGGAGTGACACCATCACGCGAGCGTTCACTCGAAGAAGTAAAGGATCAGGTCATGGCCCGCTGGCGCGACGATGAAATCGCCAAGCGCCTACAAGCGAAAGCGGATGATCTTTTAGGGAAACTCAAGGCCGGCACGCCGTTTGCGCAGGTTGCAAGCGAGGCTGGGCTCAAGGTCGAAACCGCAAAAGACCTTCAGCGCGGCAAAGGCGGTGGCTTCGTTCCGGCCAAAACTATCGAGACGGTCTTCCGCACGCCGAAGGGCGTTCCGGCGAGCGCCGAAGGTGGAAAAGAGACGGAACGCTTCGTCTTCCGTGTGACCGACGTTGTTGATCCGCCTTTCGACGCAGGCACTCCGCAAGGCCAGGCGATGACAACGACTTTGCAAAACTCGTATACCGATGATCTTGTCGGCGAATACATCACCCGGCTGGAAAATGACTTTGGGGTGACCGTCAATCCGTCGGCACTGAATCAGGTCACCGGCGGCGCACAGCAGTAAAAACTCCTATGCAAATCGAACCGCCGGAAAGGGTCTTCGCGGACATTTATGGGCGGGGCGAGGCCCAGGTGGTGTGGACCACGTTGGTGGCGGACCTTGAGACGCCGGTCTCCGCCTTTTTGAAGCTTGGCGGCGGCAAGCCGATGAGCTTTCTGCTCGAGTCAGTAGAAGGCGGTGCGGTGCGCGGCCGCTATTCGATCATCGGGATCGAGCCGGATCTGATCTGGCGCGCCGACGGCACGACAGCCGAGATCAATCGCTCGGCTCGCAGCAAAGCCAACGCATTCGTCGATTGCACCGAGCCGCCGCTGCAGGCCCTGCGCGCGTTGATATCGGAGAGCCGGATAGAGTTACCAAGTAGTCTGCCACCTATGGCGGCCGGCGTATTTGGCTATCTCGGCTACGACGTCGTGCGCCGTATGGAGGAATTGGCGGCGCCGAACCCCGACCTGATTGGCATTCCCGATGCCGTGCTGGTCCGTCCGACGATCATCGTGGTTTTCGACGCGGTGAAGGATTCGATCACGATCGTGACACCGGTGCGACCGGAGAAGAACGTCGACACGAAAACGGCGCTGGCGCGCGCCGTCGAACGGCTTGCGCGTGTTGTCGAAAGTCTCGACCGTCCGTTGGACAAGTCTCTGTCTGAGCAGGATGCCGGACCCATCGATGCCCCGGCCAAATCGAACACGACACCCGACGAATTCAAGAGGATGGTGCGCAAGGCAAAAGAATACATCGCCGCAGGCGACGCGTTCCAAGTCGTGCTCGCACAACGCTTCGAGGCACCATTTACGCTGCCGCCGTTTTCACTCTACCGCGCGCTCCGTCGGACAAATCCGTCGCCTTATTTGTATTTCCTCGACTTCGGACAATTTGCCGTCGCGGGATCGAGCCCAGAAATTCTTGTCAAGGTTTCGGGAGACGTCGTCACAATCCGCCCAATTGCCGGCACCCGTCCGCGCGGAGCAACGCCGCATGAGGACAAAATGCTGGAAGAGGAATTGCTTGCCGATCCTAAAGAGCGGGCCGAGCACCTGATGCTGCTCGATCTCGGCCGCAACGATGTCGGCCGCGTTGCTGGCATTGGCACGGTTAAAGTGACAGACCAGTTTTTTATCGAGCGCTACAGCCATGTGATGCACATCGTGTCGAATGTCGAGGGCAAGCTCGCAGGCAATCGAGATGCGCTTGATGCACTGGTGGCCGGTTTTCCGGCTGGGACGGTTTCCGGAGCACCGAAGGTGCGCGCGATGCAGATCATCGACGAACTGGAAAAAGAAAAGCGTGGGCTTTACGCGGGCTGCGTCGGTTATTTTTCGGCGGCCGGTGAAATGGACACGTGCATCGTGCTGCGGACGGCACTGGTGAAAGACGGCAAGATGTACGTGCAGGCCGGCGCCGGTATCGTTGCCGACAGCGATCCCGATTTCGAACAGCAGGAATGTATCAACAAGGCGAAAGCTTTGTTTCGGGCAGCGGAAGAGGCCCGCCGATTTGCCAGCGCGGCCAAACGAGGCCAGTAACCACCGCCACAGCGCGCTCCTTGACCCTCCCCTAACCCCACCGTAAACCCTTGCAAGCACGGTGGAACATGATCGTCCTAATCGACAACTACGACAGCTTCACCTTCAATCTCTTCCACTATTTGGGAGGGCTTGGGGCGGACGTTGCCGTGTATCGCAACGACAAGATTTCTGTTGCCGACGTAATGGCCTCGCAGCCGGACGCGATTGTGCTGTCGCCCGGTCCCTGCACACCCAATGAGGCCGGCATCTGTCTCGCGTTGATCGAAAAAGCAGCGCCAGCTATTCCGATCCTCGGTGTCTGTCTTGGCCATCAGGCCATCGGGCAGTCATTTGGTGGCGAAGTGGTGCGGGCAACGCCGACCCACGGCAAGGTCTCGGAGATCAAGCATACGGGTACAGGGATATTCCGTGGCATCAACGGCCCCCTGAAAGCGACGCGCTATCATTCGCTCGTGGTTGAACGTGCAAGCATGCCTGCCGCACTGAAAGTAAATGCCGAAACCAGCGACCGGCTTGTGATGGGCGTCATGCACGAGACGCTTCCCGTCCACGGCGTGCAATTTCATCCCGAAAGCATCGCTTCCGAGCACGGTCATTTGATGCTGAAGAATTTTCTGGACATTGCCGCCGCCTGGAACGCCAAACGCGGGCGAAGGCCAGTATCCGCGCGCAAGTCAGCCGACATGCACGCGAGAGCCTGAGACGCCCTATGGCCAACGATTTCAAAGCGCTCATCGCCAAAGTCGCGACCGGCGCAAGCCTAACGCGCGAAGAGGCCGCCGGCGCCTTCGACAGCATGATGTCGGGTGAAGCGACACCGTCGCAGATGGGCGGCTTGTTAATGGCACTGCGCGTGCGCGGCGAAACCGTCGATGAAATCACCGGCGCGGTCACGACCATGCGCTCCAAGATGCTCGGCGTTAAGGCGCCGCCGGGCGCCGTCGACGTGGTGGGTACCGGCGGGGACGCATCCGGCTCGTTCAACATCTCGACTTGCGCGGCATTTATCGTCGCCGGTGCCGGCGTTCCGGTCGCCAAGCATGGCAATCGTGCGCTGTCGTCGAAGTCTGGCGCGGCCGACGTTCTACAGGCACTCGGCGTCAAGATCGACCTCGATGCCGCGCAGGTTGGTACTTGTATTCGCGAAGCCGGGATCGGCTTCATGTTCGCGCCGGCCCATCATCCGGCGATGAAGAACGTCGGTCCGACGCGGGTCGAACTCGGCACTCGCACCATTTTCAACCTGCTTGGGCCGCTGTCGAATCCGGCAAACGTCAAGCGGCAGATGATCGGTACGTTTTCCAGGCAATGGGTCGAGCCGATGGCGCAGGTGCTGAAGAACCTCGGCTCGGAAAGCATTTGGGTCGTGCACGGTTCGGACGGACTAGATGAAATCACCACCGCCGGCCCGACCACTGTTGCGGCCCTTGAGAACGGGACAATCCGGACCTTCGAGATTACTCCAGAAGACGCCGGACTGGCGCGGTCGGCGCCTGAAGCGCTGCGCGGCGGCAATGCCGAGCACAACGCAAAGGCATTGTTCAACGTACTCAAGGGAAAACCGGGCCCCTTCCGGGACATATCGATCCTCAATGCCGCCGCAGCGCTTATCGTCGCGGGCAAGGCGAAGGATCTCCGGCAAGGTGCTACACTGGCGGCGAAATCAATTGAGAGCGGGGAAGCCGAAGGCAGGCTCGACCGCCTCATTGCGGTGTCGAACGCAGCGGAGGCCTAGCGTGTCGGACATCCTCGCCAGGATCGAAGCGTATAAACGCGAGGAAATTGCCGCTGCCAAACGCGCGCGTCCTCTCGCTGCACTTGAGAAAGATGCGAAGGCTGCGCCACCGCCGCGCGGCTTCCTGCACACAATCGAAAAACGGATTTTCGGCGAAAACTACGCGCTGATTGCCGAAATCAAGAAAGCAAGTCCTTCGAAGGGGCTGATCCGCGCCGATTTTGATCCGCCGGCGCTCGCCAGGGCCTACGAGGCGGGTGGCGCGTCCTGCCTTTCAATTTTGACCGATGCTCCCTCTTTCCAGGGTCGCCCGGAATTCCTTACCGCTGCACGTGGTGCAACCGCATTACCTGCCTTGCGCAAGGATTTCATCTTTGAGCCGTACCAAGTCGTGGAATCACGCGCTCTTGGCGCGGATTGCATCCTGATCATCATAGCAGCCGTCAACGATGCAGCAGCCCATGAAATCGAGGACGCAGCGTTTGCCTATGGAATGGATGTGCTTGTTGAAGTTCATGATGAAGTTGAACTGGCGCGCGCGCTCAAGCTGAAATCCCGACTGATTGGCATCAACAACCGCGATTTGCGGACATTCGAGACCTCGCTCACGGTTAGCGAACGGCTGGCATCGAAAATCCCGCGTGACCGCGTTGTTGTTGCCGAAAGCGGGCTCAATACGCCGGCCGACCTCGTGCGTCTCAAGCGCATTGGCATTTCGACGTTCCTGATTGGGGAAAGCCTGATGCGGCAGGCTGACGTCGCGGCTGCCACACGCGCGCTTCTGGAGCCGCGCCGGGCCGCCGCGGAGTGATGGCCATGGCAAGGCGCAAAAGAGCCGCTCGGCGCCCCAAGGTGAAAGCCGCTAGGCGCGATCGCAACCGGAAGGCAGCGACCAAGACGAATCTTGCGCCAAGGCCAGCCGAGCCCGCTCCGACACCAACGCCCCTCACCCACATCGACCAGCGCGGTGAAGCCCGCATGGTCGATGTCTCCGAAAAGGGGGTCACCGAGCGCATCGCGATCGCCGAAGGGCGTGTGCTGATGAGCAAAGAAACACTCGATATAGTCCTTGCGGGCAATGCGATGAAAGGCGACGTGCTGGGCGCCGCGCGGCTCGCCGGCATCATGGCCGCCAAACGTACGCATGGCCTCATCCCGTTGTGCCATCCGTTGCCGCTCACCAAGGTGGAAATCGATATCAATCCCGAGCACTCACTTCCCGGATTCCTCGTCCAGTCGACCGTGAAGGTCACCGCGAAGACTGGCGTTGAAATGGAGGCGCTCACGGCAGTCTCGATCGCATGCCTGACGATTTACGACATGGTCAAGGCAGTGGAACGCGGCATCCGTATCGAGGGCATTCGACTTCTGCACAAGAGCGGTGGCAAATCGGGCGAATGGAACGCGGGGGGCTAGGCGTATCATGGCCCTGATGCCTGTTGCCGAAGCGCTTCGGCTCGTTCTGATTGAAGCCAAACCATTGCCAATCGAAACGGTGGCGCTCGATCAGGCGCGCGGACGCGTGCTTGCCGAAGACATCGCCGCACTGCGGACGCAGCCGCCAGCTGCGGTCTCGGCAATGGACGGATACGCGGTGCGCGCCAGCGATGTTGCGACGGCGCCAGTTACGCTCAAAGTTATTGGCGAAATCGCCGCCGGTCATCCATTCGCCAGACAGATCGCGGCAGGCCAGGCTGCCCGGATCTTCACCGGCGGCGTCATGCCGGACGACACCGACACCGTAGTAATCCAGGAACTCACTTCTCGCGAAGGCGACAACGTCACCGTTCAGAAGTCGACTGCAAAGGGACGCAATGTCCGCAATCAAGGCATCGATTTCACGCAAGGTGAGGTGCTGCTTCGGAAAGGCCGAAGGCTGACCGATCGCGATGTCATGCTTGTAGCGGCCATGAACCATGCCAGCGTCAGCGTACACCGTCAGCCGAAAGTTGCCGTGCTCGGGACCGGCGACGAGTTGGTGCTGCCTGGCGGCACGCCTCGATCCGGGGAGATCGTCTATTCCAACGGTTTTGCGCTCATTGCGCTCGCGCGTACCGAGGGCGCCGACGCCCACGATCTCGGCATTGCACGGGATCGCGTCGAGGACATCACCAAGGCAATCAGGCGAGCGCGTGAATGGGGTGCCGATATTCTCGTCACGTCGGGCGGCGCCTCTGTCGGTGAGCACGACCTCGTGCAGCGCGCACTTGCTGTCGAGGGTCTCGACCTGTCGTTCTGGCGCGTCGCGCTGCGCCCGGGCCGGCCGATGATGCATGGCCGGCTGGGTACAATGCAGGTCCTGGGTGTGCCGGGAAATCCCGTCTCGTCTTACGTCTGCGCCTTTTTGTTTCTGGTACCCCTGATCAGGCGCCTTTCCGGCCGTAATGACGTTGAGCCGCGGCCCGAGCGGGCAAGCCTTGGGGGTAACCTCCCGGCCAATGATGAGCGAGCGGACTACCTGCGGGCCACCTTGGCGGAAGGTCCGGACGGTCTGGTGGCCACCCCGCTGCCGTCCCAGGACAGTTCCCTGATGGCGCCACTCGCCAAGGCCGACTGCCTGGTGATTCGGGAGGCGCACGCGCCGGCAGCCGTTGCCGGTTCAGACTGCGTCATCCTTAAGCTAGCCCTTTAGCGGCCTTTCGAGTTTTTCACTCGAAATTAAACAGTTGCGGAACACATATCGAACATATAGTGTCCGTTCATGATTTGTTTCGCCTTGAACCCTATAAGGGTTGGGCCCGACGGGGAGAGATAGATGCTGACCCGCAAGCAGTTCGAACTCCTGCGTTTCATCCACGAGCGGCTGACCGAGGCCGGCGTGCCCCCCTCTTTCGACGAGATGAAGGACGCCCTCGACCTGCGGTCAAAATCCGGCATTCACCGGCTTATTACGGCCTTGGAAGAGCGCGGTTTCATCAGGAGGCTGCCGAACCGGGCTCGGGCGATTGAGGTGATCAAACTACCGGATTCGGTCGGCCACGGTCTTGGCTCCGCCCGCTCGCGCGGCTTTACGCCGAGCGTCATCGAGGGCGACCTTGGCCGCGTGCGCACGACGTCCGAGGACGATGGCGGGCGGCCAGTCGCCGTGCCGGTCATGGGCCGGATCGCCGCCGGCACGCCGATCGAAGCGATCCAGACCCGCAGCCATATCATCAATATGCCCCCGGATTTGTTGTCGGCCGGCGAGCATTTCGCGCTTGAAGTACGCGGCGACAGCATGATCGAAGCGGGCATTCTCGACGGCGACATCGCGCTGATCCGCAAATCCGAAGCCGCCGATACGGGCGATATCGTCGTCGCGCTCATCGACGATGAGGAGGCGACACTCAAGCGCTTTCGCCGCCGCGGCGCGTCAATTGCGCTTGAACCGGCCAATACGTCCTACGAGGTCCGGATTCTACCGCCGAACCGCGTGCGTATTCAGGGCAAGCTTGTAGGGCTTTTCCGGCGTTACTAATCGTCCGATGTAAGATCGTCTTGATGCGGCTCGGCCCCGCGCGGCGGCTGATGACGCGTGGGGTCGGCATTTTCGGAAATAGCTCTCGCGCGCTGCGTCCAGGGCCGGTCCTGGCTGCGCGGAAGCGCGACCGTCTGGGTAAAATGGTCGCCCGTCCAGCGGAGCGCGACCGCGCCGTAGGATTGCCAGATCGTGCGATCAACCAGCATCGCATTGCAGTCGGCGGGCAATTCGCGGTCGGAGATCACGACTGCCGCTCGTGCACAGTCCTCGGCGAAAGCCTCCATCCTCGTGACCATCGATATCAAGCGATTGTCGCCCAGCCTGCCGATGCAGCCGACTGCATCGCAGGTGACGCCGTTGCCCAGACTCCCATCCTTGGGCGTTCGCGCGTCGGCATCGGCGGCCAACCATTCCTTCACGGCAAACGTGTCGCGCCCGGCGCGCAGGACAGCGAGCCGGCCATCCTTGCCGCGAAATGCCGCCGTTTGTCCGTCGCTGGCCACTAGAATGTCGGGTTGGGGAGTCGCCAGGGCCCAGGCGATCGCGCTTGCTGCAACAAAAGCGCCACCCCAACGAAACGGCGTGCGCAAGAGGCAAACGAACAGCAGGCCTGTGGTTCCCAGCAGGAGTGGACCGATCCCAAAAGCCGGCATGCGTCCGACAGCACCCGGAAGCGATGCCACCCACAGGGCAACCGCATTCATCCACTCGATCCCCTGCCCCATCATTTGCCAAAACGCCGCATCGAAGCCGAAGGGCATGCTCAGCACGCCGAGAATGCCCATCGGCATGACCACCCCCGAAACCACAGGCATGGCGAGCAGGTTGGCCAGTACGCCATAGGGCGCGAGGCGATGAAAATGATACGCGGCGTAGGGCGTGGTCGCGAGGCCAGCCACCAACGAAGCAAGGATCAGGCTTGCCACCTCGTGGGCGCCCCACAGCGCCATACGCGTGCCGAGCTGACTGTCATGGTCTGGTCTCCACGGAAGGCCATGCTGATATGCTGCGATCAGGGCAAGTGTCGCCGCGAACGACATCTGGAAACCCGGGTGCACGATGGCCTGTGGCGCCAGCAGTAAAACGACGATCGCTGCCACCGCGAGCGTGCGGAAGGTCAGCGTCGAACGATCGAGTACGACGCCGATGAGTACAATCGCGATCATGATGTAGGAGCGCTGGGTCGCCACCTCGGCGCCCGAGAGCAACAGGTAAAAGGTCGCCGCCAAAAGCGCTCCGGAGGCCGCCCACTTTTTAATCGGCCTTCGGTGAGCGAGCGAAGGGACCAATGCCAAAACTCCGCGGATCACGAAAAATACGATCCCCGAGACAACCGCCATGTGATAACCGGACACGTGGCAAGAGCCGGACGGTCACTAAAAACCTCGGTGAAATCTGGAATTATAGCTAGCGTGCTTCCCAGAGCCATGATTGGGAAGCACATGGGAAGCAACGGAGCCTTGGGAAATCGGTTGAGTAGTTGGTCGAGGTGCAAGCCGTGAGTTCGAATCTCACCCCTTCCGCCAAACCCTTTTGATAACGCTGAGATTTTTTGTTTTTTTGGCCGCGCTCCCCGGAAAAACCCCCGGCATGGGTACTGCGCCTCTGTTTCTTCAACTGAGACGGGCCGCTTGCAGCGCCAAAACAAAAACCATTGCCGGTGGCCACGCGGCCATGGGCGCGGGGCGGCTTTAATTCGTCGGCAGGAAACGCAGTTTGTTCATCAACCGATCCAAAGCGGCGCGCGGCTCATTGACATGCTGGGGTGTGTATTTGCTGAACTCGTGACTGCCGAGAAGTTTGAGATGCACATTACATCGGTTGTCCCATAGCTCTTTCAATACGAAACAATCCTCTTGCGATATCCACTCTCGTGTCACCGCCTTCTCCAATTTCTTTTTTACTCCAGCCCTTGAAAAGAAGATGCCTTGCTTCGGAATGTGCAGCACGGCTTCAAGGATCGTGCCTTGCGTAATGATGGCAGATTTGTACACCATCTCTAACGCGATCCCGCTCAAATCCGTGCGTACTGCGATCCACCACAGCACATCGAGATACATGAATCCGTACGCACAGCTATCCCTTTGTCGGGGTGCCAGATAGTCAGGACATAGAGTGCGGTAGTGATCGGCAGTGCGAAGTACGCCGCGTGGAAATCTGACGTAAGCATCACTACGGTGCGCCCACTTGGCGTAATCCTGAATGTCTTGGATTAATCGGCTGGCCTGCTCGACAGCCGCCACCAATTCAAGGTCGTTCTTTAGGGGCATGCGCTGGTTGTTAGAATTTGCAAAGTTTTCTTAGGTCGGGTGCCGTAATGATTACACTGGAATTTACCGGCCTGTTGGTTTCCCAAATAAAGCGGTATTCGGCTTGCGCCTCGTGGACCCGAGTTTTTAGAAAGTATTGTTTCGGGCCTTGAATAGCCTTCGCATGAGCGAAAAGTTTGTCGCCGCTGACTTTCTTCGGTTCGGCATCCTCTTTCAACTCATCAATTGTCGGAGCACTACCCGTGCTAATCAAAGTCCTCGCATCGACATAGATGCAATGGCCCATCATTACTTGTGTGCATCCGGGTATCTCGTTTGCTACGGCGGCAGCAAAGTTAGTCGGGTCAAATATCTCAAAGGACGAAGGGCCGAACTTCTTTTTTATGGCAGTGCCGGTTCTTATGGTCGTGCTTAGGACATAGGCATTTCCGCCCGACAAAGTCATGACACCGAAGCTACGATTTTTCACGCCATCATTTACAATAGAAAAGGCGGTGCCTTCTCCCTTATCCCCGCGTTGCTCGTCTTTATGTTGCTTAAACCTCGCGAAGCTCGAAAGCTGTATGCTCCCGGTGTCCCTAAACGCTTTCACATATTTTGGCTCGATGTGCCGATGGACAGGTGGCAGAAATACCGTGAGAGGTCGCTGAACGAATGTTTGTATAAACGACAGGTGACCGGCGGGGTACGGTTCTTGCGCCACTTCACGCCCCTGCTAGCGCGTTTCTTTTTTTCCTCCGCCATCCGAACAACCCCAATGCGCCAAGACTGGTGACGAATAATGGGAGTGCGGCTGGAAGTGGGGTCTCGCTGTACGTATAGGTTAGCCTGAGGTGGCCGGACCAAACTCCAATGTCCTGACTCTCGAAGACCCCCAAACTATCCGAGAACGAAAGGGGTGCACTAACCAAACCCGTTTTATAGAGATCGAAGAAACTTGGACTTAGGAAGATCGGCCCTCCATTAAGAGAGATCGGCACCCCATTAAATGGTCCGGGAGTGGTTGAGCTAAAAATGTCGGCTACGCCCGGTACGCTTACAGTGGCGTGAATGTTAAGCGTATTTAGGGGGACAAAATAACTCGAGGTAAGCTCCCAACTCACACCCGTAAGGCCTCTCGTGTCATCAGCTTCACTGTAAATGTGGAGGTTGGTCGTATTCCCGTTTACAGAAAAAACGTGGTCTTCCGTCACAAAGTTAGGGCCAACGATGAAGTCTGCTCGCGCCGGTGGCGCAATGGCGATAACGGCCAACGCGACCGTCACGCCGAGACGGGTGGCTTGCTTCCGCTTCCTCCGCCAGCCAAGCAACCCCAATGCGCCAAGGCCGGTGACGAAGAGCGGGAGTGTGGCGGGGAGCGGTGTCGTCCCAAGGGCGAACTCGAAAGAAGGGTCGTTGGAGAAAAATGTTGCACTGGTGAAGTCAGGCAGTCCCGTAATCCTCAGGTACGTGTTGGACTGGTGGTCGTAAAGAGTAAAACCTTGATCGATTATCGCGGCCAAAATGGCAGCACCGTCGATCTGTGTTGCACCGATAGTGATCACATTGCGCCCGGGCTCGGGGTCGACAGTACCCCACAGGACATACAATGCGTTTTGGGTGGTAGCCCACGTGACATCAACATTCCCATTGGCCGCCGCAACGAAGTTCTTCGAGGTGTTATCGAAGCCAAACGGTGACGAGTTTGCCGTGTTTCCGGCCCACTCTGCACTGCCACCGCTGAAGCTGAACGTCACTCCGCCGACGGTGAAAGTGGAAGTCGTCTGCTGCGCGTTTGGGCTCCCTGTGCCTAGGTCAAGCAGCGTGAACCCCGCTGGCGCAGCGGGACTTCCTCCGGCGATATGATTGTTGACTTGGAGAATGTCGATAGTTGCCGCCGCCGCATACCCTGTCGACACAAAAACAATGACTGCGCCGACAAATGCGGCTGCCCCGAAGCCCCTAAATTTCACGGCACGTGTCCCCCACTGCCACGGTGGTGATGATTGGCACTCGCCTACCGGTTGTCAACGCTGGCTAGTGGGTTGTGACCAAGGTCTTTGGTGTCTAGGCTGGCAAAGTCATGGACGAATTCCAGCGCGTAGAACCTTTGCTTCTATGTCCCAATTGCGTTTCGGAAATGCGCCTGTTCGGCATTGAACCGGAAAACGAG
>Ga0207679_10001719_pt1 | contig 13631 bp, 11 predicted proteins | sample KBSC73metaG_FD_184320 | JGI IMG/M metagenome (GOLD analysis project Ga0207679, IMG submission 184320) | Corn rhizosphere microbial communities from Kellogg Biological Station, Michigan, USA - KBS C7-3 metaG (SPAdes) (version 2) | ecosystem: Host-associated > Plants > Roots > Rhizosphere > Soil ... | reverse complement strand
ATGTTCTGGGTCCGCGGAGCGCGGACGGCCCCGCCGGCGCTCCCGACTCGAGCATCCGCTCGCTGCTGCTGCGCTGGTCATCTGAACGGGCGAGCAGTACCGTCCTTGGCGTGTACGCCGAGCTGGTCTGTCGCTCCAACTACTCCTTTCTCGAGGGGGCCTCGCATCCCGAGGAGCTGGTGTTCCAGGCGGTGCGGCTGGGGCTCTCGGGGCTGGCGCTGACCGACGGGGACGGGCTGTACGGTTCGGTGAAGGCCCATCTCGCCGCACGAGAGGTGGGGCTGAAGCTCCTCCACGGCGCCCGGGTCACGCTCACCGACGCGCCCCCGGTGGTGGTGTACGTGCAGGATGCCGAGGGGTACCGGCATCTCTGCCAGGTGCTGTCCAGGAGCCGGCTGGCCCACCCGAAGGGAGAGGCGGGCATCGGCTGGCGAGCGCTGGCCGAGCGCAGCGCCGGCCTCTTCGCGCTCCTGCCGTTCCCGGACGAGCCCGAGCGCGTCGCCCCCCTCGCCGAGGCCTTCCCGGGTCGCTTCTACGTCGGCGCCTGCCGCACGCTGTCCGCCGGGGACGATGCGCGCTGGCAGCGGGCCCGGACGCTGGCCCGGACGCTCGAGCTGCCGCTCTGCGCGCACAACGACGTGCACACCCACGCCCGCGATCGCCAGCCGCTGCAAGACGTGCTCGCCGCCATCCGCCACCAGACGCAGGTGGCGCGCGCCGGCCGCAAGCTGTTCCCCAACGCCGAGCGGACGGTGAAGGGGCCGGAGGAGATGCTCCGGCTCTGGTCGGATGCGCCCGAGGCGGTGGGCCGCACGCTGGAGATCGCCGACAGCTGCCACTTCTCGCTCGACGCGCTCCGCTACCAGTTCCCGCAGGAGGACCTCCCGCCGGGCCACACCACCCAGAGCTGGCTCGCCCACCTGGTGGAGGAAGGGCTCCGCTTTCGCTACCCGGGTGGGGTTCCGGAGGCGGTGCGCAGGCAGGTCCAGCACGAGCTGGTGCTCATCGAGAAGCTGGAGGTGGCGGGCTACTTCCTCGCGCTCCATGACATCGTCCACTTCGCGATCGGGAAGGGCATTCTCTGCCAGGGGCGAGGGAGCGCGGCCAACTCCGCGGTCTGCTACGCGCTGCGCATCACCTCCATCGACCCGGTGCGAATGGGGCTGCTCTTCGAGCGTTTCCTCAGCCTGGAGCGTCCCGAGCCCCCGGACATCGACGTGGACTTCGAGCACGAGCGCCGCGAGGAGGTGCTCCAGTACGTCTACGGCAAGCACGGCCGCGACCGCGCGGGGATGGTGTGCGAGGTCATCTGCTACCGCGGGCGGCTCGCCATCCGCGAGGTGGGCAAGGCGCTGGGCCTGTCCCTGGACCAGGTGGACCGGCTCGCCAAGCACACCGAGTCGGCGGGAACCACCACCCTCACCGACGTGCACGTGGCCGAGGCAGGCCTCCGCCCCGAGGACCCCGGAGTGCAGCGGACGCTCGCCCTGGCCGAGCTGCTGGAGGGCTTCCCCCGCCATCTCTCCATCCACGTGGGCGGCTTCGTCATCACCCACGGGGAGCTGGCCGAGGTGGTGCCGGTGGAGAACGCCTCGATGAAGGACCGCACCGTCGTCCAGTGGGAGAAGGACGACCTCAATGCCCTGGGCATCTTCAAGGTGGACCTCCTGGGCCTGGGCATGCTGACCGTGCTCGGCAAGTCCTTCGCTCTGGTCCGGAAGCACGAGGGAATCGATCTCGACCTGGCCACCCTCCCCAGCGAGGACCCGGCGGTGTACCGGATGCTGGGGCAGGCGGACGCCATCGGCGTCTTCCAGGTGGAGAGCCGGGCGCAGATGAACCTGCTTCCGCGGATGAAGCCGAAGAGCTTCTACGACCTCACCATCGAGATCGCCCTCATCCGGCCGGGCCCCATCCTCGGGGACATGGTCCACCCCTTCCTCCGCCGCCGGGAAGGGCTGGAGGAGGTGACCTATCCATCCGAGGAGGTGAAGCACATCCTCGAAAAAACGCTTGGCGTGCCCCTGTTCCAGGAGCAGGCGATGCGGCTCGCGGTCACCGCCGCCGGGTTCAACCAGGGCGAGGCGGACGCGTTGCGGCGGGCGCTGAGCCACAAGCGGGCCGAGGTGCTGCTCGTGCCCTGGCGGGAGCGCTTCGTGAACGGGTGCGTGGCCCGGGGGTACAGCAGCGAGTACGCCGAGAAGTGCTTCGAGCAGTTCAAGGGCTTCAGCCACTACGGCTTCCCCGAGTCCCACTCGGCATCGTTCGCGCTCATCGCCTACGCGAGTGCCTACGTGAAGTGCTACCACCCGGCGGCGTTCGCCGCGGCGCTGCTCAACAGCCAGCCCATGGGGTTCTACGCCCCGCACACCATCGTCGAGGACGCCAAGCGACACGGCGTCGTCGTCCGGCCCATCGACGTGCGCCACTCGGACTGGGATGCCACGCTGGAGGAAGGCGAGCTGCGGATCGGGCTGCGCGAGGTGAAGGGTCTTCAGGAAGCTCATGCCCGGGCGCTCGTGGAGGCCCGGGGGGACTGGGGATTCGCCGACCTGGGCGACCTCGCTCGCCGGGTGCGCTTTCCCCGGCACGCGCTGGAGCGGCTGGCACGCTCGGGCGCGCTGGACGGGCTGTGCGGCAGCCGGCGGCAGGCGGTGTGGGAGGTGCAGGCACTCGGACCGTCCGCGGACGACGACCTGTTCCGTGGGATGCCGATGGACCGCTCGGCGGCGCCGGGGCGACCGCTGGGCGAGGCCGAGCAGGTGGCCGAGGACTACCGCACCACCGGGCTGTCGCTGAGCCAGCACCCGCTGGCGCTGATGCGCCCGTTCCTCGACCGACGCCGGGTGCTCACTGCCGCCCGCCTTCAGGAAGCACCCGCCAGGGCCCGGGTCCGCATCGCCGGGCTGGTCATCTGCCGGCAGCGGCCGCCGACCGCCAAGGGCGTGGCGTTCCTCTCGCTGGAGGACGAGACCGGCATCTCCAACCTGGTGGTGCCTCCGGAGATCTTCGAGCGGGATCGCGGGGTGCTGCTCGCCTCGGCCTTCCTCTACGCCGAGGGGAGGGTGGAGCGGACCTCGAACGTGGTGAACGTGCAGGTCTTCCGGGCGACCACGCTCAGGCTCCCGTCCTCGCCTTCGGCCGCCACGCAGCTGTCGATCTCCTGGAGCGAGGTCGCGCCGGGCTGAGCCCGCCCCCGCGCGGGTGAGCCAGGACGCGCGGCGCTGGTACGGGCCTCATCGAGGCGAGGACGGCGAGAAAACCCAGCGAAGGACGGCCGAGAGAACCGCGGCCCAGACCAGCACGATGACCACGGCGGCGATCCATCCAGTCCGTGGGCGGAGGACGCCCTTCGCCGCCTCGGCACGGCACTCGGCGAGAACGCCGGCCGGGACCAGCGCCCGCACTGCCAGGATGCCGAGCGGGACGAGGAGCAGGTCATCGAGCAGGCCCACGACAGGGATGAAGTCCGGAATCAGGTCGATGGGGCTGAGGGCGTAAGCGATCACCAACACCCCCAGTGCCTTCGCGTACCAGGGCACGTCCGGGCGGCGCATCGCGAGCGCCAGCGCGGCCAGCTCCTGGTTCAGCTCCCTGATCCGGTCTTTCCACCGCGCGAACACTGGACCCAACCCCGAGGAAGACCCTCTCGATACCAGGAAAGGGGGCGAGCGGGGGCCTCCATCCCTCAGGCGCTCGTTGCAGCAGCATGGGCCGGTGCGCTCAAGTCGCGGGGCCGAGCCCACTTCGACGGGAGAAACTCTCATGCACCGGTCCTGCGCCGTGATCCTGCTGGGCCTCGCCGCCTGCGCCGGACCCACGACCGCCCAGGCTCCGGCAACAGTCGATGCTCACCAAGGGCTCCAGCGCCTCGCCGGAAGCGCTCTGCTCGATCCGCAGGGATCCTCGATGCTCCGGGTGCTGGCCGAGGACATCGGACCGCGCATCCCGGGGAGCGAGGCCTGCGCCCGGGCCGAGCGCTGGGTCGCCGAGCGGATGGCCGCGATCGGGATGAGCAACGTCCATCTCGAGGAAGTCCAGCTCCCGGATCGCTGGGAGCCCGGTGAGGTGTGGCTGGAGCTGATCTCTCCCGAGGAGCATCGGCTCAGCCCGGTGCAGATGATGTGGAGCGGCACGGCGGAGTCCTCGGTGGTCACCCTTCGCCGGGTCTCGCTCGACGCTCCGCTCGACGCGTCCACCGCCGGTCAGCTCCTGGTCACGGAACGCGGACCGCAAACCGGAAATTTGGCCCTCCGCCTCCAGCTCATCAACAGCTTCCTCCAGCGCGCGCAGGCGGCCGGTGTCCGGGGAATCGTCATGCTCTCCAAGGCCAGGCACCCGCCGAGCGTCAGCGTCAGCGCAGCGGTTCCGGCCCGGCCCGCCGCGCTGTTCCCGATGCCGGTGATGATGCTCGGCGGGGCGGACTCCGACACGGTGGAGCGCCTCCTCGGGAAGGGATCGGTCCGTGCCCGCTTCATGGCCCGGCCGCGATTGCGCGGACCGGGGGTCGCGCACAACGTCGTCGGCGACCTGCCGGGCCGGCTACCCGGCGAGATGGTCATTCTCGGGGCTCACCTGGACTCCGTCGCCGGATCACCCGGAGCCTTCGACGACGGGGCAGGGGTGGTGACGACGCTGGAGGTGGCACGGGTGGTACGCGCCGCGGGGACGGCGCGGCGGACGCTCCGGGTGGTCGCCTTCACCGGGGAAGAGCTCGGTCTGGTGGGCTCCCGGGCCTACGTCGGTCGACACCGCGAGGAGCTCGGAGCGGTGACGGCGATGGTGCAGATCGACGGCGTGACGCAGGTCTGGACCGACTGGATGGTGTTCGGGCGCAAGGACGTCCGGGCAGGACTGCGGAAGGCGCTCTCGCCCCTCGGGACGGCCGGAGGAACGCCCCGGCTCGAGCCCGTCGGACCCCTCTTCTTGACCTTCAGCGACCAAGGTCCCTTTGCCCTGGAGGGGATTCCCACCACCTTTGCCGTCAAGCGGGACGAGGTGCTTGGTCCGGAGCCGAAGATTCACACCCCGGAGGACTCGTTCGACCGGATCTCCCCGGCGCTCCTCGCCTCCTCCGCGGCGACGCACGCGGTGCTCATCCGCCAGCTGCTCGATGCCGAGGCGCCGCTCGCGCCGCGACTGACGCCCGACGAAGTCCGGGCGTGGGTGGCCAGCGAGCGCTTCCACGCGGACGCATGGATGGTCGACCGCGGCGATCTCCTTGGAGCGCGCTGACCTGGTTTCCTGGCGCCGGGTCGAGCCGTGGGCTGCCGGCCTCGCGCTCGGCTGGTCCGCGCTCCGCCTCGGGCGCGGCCTCGGCCCGACGCCGTTCTACAACTCCGACTGCGCGGTGCCGATCCTCCTGATGCAGGGCATGGGGGAGGGCGCCTTCACCCTCTTCTACCCGCGGCAGGATCGGTTCGGGATGTGGCCTTTCCTGCTCGGGCGGGTGCTGCATCTGCAGACGCCCGAGGCGTACCATCTGCTCTCGGTGCTCGGGCTCTGCTCGGCCGCGCTTCCACTGGCGGCGCTCCTCCGCAGCCCCGCCCTGGCGGTGGTGACGCTGCTGGCTCCCTTCGTCTTCTCGCGCTCGGTGAGCTGGAACTTCCTCCAGGCGGGACAGCCCTATCTCTGGCAGGTGGTGGCGCTCTGCTGGGCGTGGTGGGCCTGCCGGGTGGCGCTCGGGCACCCGTCGGCCAGGAGGCGCTGGTTCGCCCTGGCAGGCCTGGTCGCGGCCGCGACGCTCGCCACCTGGATGAACACGGCGAGCCTCGCGGCCCTGCTGGCAGTGGGGATCCTCGAGGTGCTCCGCGCGCGCGCCCGGCCTGCACCGGCGCTCGGGGCGCTCTCTGCTCTGGGAGCGGCGGGCGCGGTCGACGCGATGCTGCACGGGCGGTACTCGGCCTACTGCCAGCGGACCTTCGGGCAGCGGTTCGTCACCCCGCTGCGGATCGATCACGGGCACGTACTGTCCAACGTCGGCGCGGTGCTGGCCTCGCTCCGTCGGGAGGGGGGCCTCTGGGCGCTGGTCATCGCCACCGTGGCGGTCCTGATCCCCAAACGGCCGCGCACCGAGCGCTTCGACGGGCTTGCGCTGCTCGCCTTCGGAGCGTCGGTGCTTCCCGGGCTGGTGCTCATCCAGTACTTCCGGAGCAACCACTTCGCGGGGCGGTACCTGTCCCTGCCCACCTTCTGGGCGCTCGCGGCCGCCGTGCACGGGGTGGTGCTCGTCGCCTCATCGCTCGCCGGACGGTTTCGTCAGGCCGTGCTCGCGGTCGCCCTCGCCTCGCTGGTGATCGCGATCCCCGCGGGACCCGCGGACCCGCTCGCCGGACCCCGGGCCGATGCCGCACGGCTCGCCGCGGCGGGGCCGGCGGTGCTCCTGGCCGACTACCTCGAGGTCTACGTGCCGGCCTCGCTCGCTCCGCCCGGGGCGCTGGTGCCGGTGGGCGCGGAAGGGAACCTCAACCGGTTCCCGGGCACGGTCGCCGAGCTGCAACCCGGCAGGGTGGTCCTCGCGCCCTGCACGGTGGACCGTGCGGACGGCACGCTCGAGCAGCACGGGGCCCTGCTCCGTCGCACCGACGAGGCGCCGATTTTCGCCGCCGGGGCTCGGTGGTGCCCGCACGTGGTGGAGCGAGCTGCTCGACCGGTGCGGACCGAGCGCTCGCTCTAGCGGAGCACGGCAAAGGTCTGCTGGTTCATGGCCACGCAGGTGTCTCCACTCCAGAGGGCGCGCACCTCGACGAAGAACCCCTCGCCCTGGCCCGCCATCCGCGCGTCGTGGAAGAGCCGCTCCGCTGGATCGAGCCGCGCCGGGTCGACGAGAAGCTCGGCGAGAAAGCTGGTCGTGGCCACCGGCCTCGGTTCGGTGACGATCGACCACAGCGTGGGCCACCAGGCGTCGAGAAGGCCGATGACGCTCGCCGGATCCCGGCGAGAGGGGAGCGTCCGCTCGCGGATGTATCCGGCGGTCTCCGCGTCATGGCTGCCCGAGAGCGGTGCCGGCCCGGCCAGGCGATACTCGTAGGCACGTCCGAAGTCCGGTCCCAGCGGCGGTTCGACGGGCACCACCCGGAGCTGATCCCAGTCCGCACGATCGGGCGACTCGACACCGCGCAGGGCAGGCATCTCCACCGAACGCGGCGCGCAGAACACGCCGCTGGCCACCGCCATGACGTTGCTTCCCTGGACCAGCCGCGCCTGGGCGTTGCTCTGCTTCGCGCCGCGGCGGAGCACCTCCACCTGGATCCCTGCCGCGCCGGGGAGAACCGGGCGCGCGATATCGCCCGAGAGCGTCTGGAGCCGGCGGGCCGGATCGGCGAGCTCGGCCTCCATCGCCCGCGCGAGGATGCCGTAGACCAGACCTCCGAACGCACCCCGACCCTGCTGCCATCCGTCGGGAACGGTGGCCTCGAACTGCCCTGGGCCGGTGGGACGGATGGCGCTCGCCACCTCGAAGGAGGGGATCATGGATCCTCTTCTGCCCCACTCGTCACCCGCGGGCCACTCACGCCCCGACGTGGCAAGCAGATCAGAACACGTACCAGCCGCTGAGCTGGACCCTTCGATCGACGGATGGCGGACCTTCGGTGAAGTGCTGTTCCAGCCACGCGTATTCCAGCCCGAACCGGATGGGCTGCGCCGCGTCCCAGAACACCGCGCCGCTCGCGTACTGCTGTCGCACGACGACGTTCTTGTTTCCGTTGGCCAGGGCCGCGGCGTTGAACGACTGCAGATGCGAGTAGTTGACCGCGAGCGACAGGCCAGTGGTGCCGGGCAGCCAGTACTGCAGCCCGACCAGAAACGACTGATAGGAGACCGCCTGGAGGTTGCCAGCGGAATCGAACCCCACCAGCCCGGGATCGATGGGTGCGGTGTACGGCGTCGCTGGCGCTCCGGGGAGCGGAGGGAAGGGCGGTCCACCGAGGCCGGTGTAGAGGTCGGAGATGCCCTCGCCGCGGACGAAGGAGCCGGTGAAGGTGAGCGCGTTGTCGTGGGAGCTGCTCGAGGCGGCGATGATCGGCAGCAGCACGTCCACCGACACGCCCCAGCCGGTGGTCGTCACGTCGGTCCTTGCGTTCGGCTCGAAGGCTGGCACCGCGAAACGGCGAACCGTACCCGACACCCCGAGGGCCATCGCGTCCAGCGCGCTGCTCGCTCCTCCGAGGGTGTGGTACGCCTTCCGGAAGGGAAGGTTCACCTTGACCCCGGCCTGGCCATCGGGGAGCCCACCTGCGCGCTGCGGCGGGCGGAGCGCGGCCAGCGCCAGCTCGAGGTTCACGTCGGCGGAGAGCTGAAGGGTCTTCGACACCCGTACCTGGGCGGTCCGGCTGTAGACCTGCCCGGGCAGCCCCTGGAGATTCACGCTCGCGGGGACGAAAGAGGCCTGCCAGCCGAAGAGCTCCCAGGTCTGGCCGATGGTCAGATCGACCACCGGTGTCTCGACCTTGAAGTAGAAGTGACGGATCCGGAAGGTCGGGTTGTTGAAGAACGCCGCCTCGCTCACCGGCGGCTGGTTGCCGAAGAAGTCCATCTCCGCCACCGCCGAGGCCCGGAGGGGGCCGAGGTCCGGAGCGCCAACCTTCAGTCCCAGCCGCGAGTTCCGGACGCTGAACGTCGTCTGGTCGTGGGTGGCCGCATAGGTGCCGCTCCGCGGGAGCGCCGCGTTCCCCATCACGTCGTTCGGCCCCTGGAGCGAGTCGTGGATCGCGTCGAGCTCGACGAAGCCGTAGATCACCGCCGACCAGCGGTTGACCACCGGCTTCGGCGGAGCGGCGTCCGCGGCCTGCACGGCCGGGGTGGCCAGAACCAGAAGACAACCTGCCAGCGCTTCTGGGACACACGGATGCCAGCGACTCTGCCGAGTGTGATCCACGCCCATCTCCTGTCGGTGAATGCGCGACTCCGAGGACACGGCGGAGGCGACCGCCAGTTCCTTCGCGGCCGGCGCCGACGCGTCTCCCGCCGGCAAGGACCCCGTCCGCCCCGGGCCTATTCCGTCAGGCGATCGGAAATGGTGCGCCCGAGTGCGCGAGCATCAGGAGCATCAGGAGCGCCCGCCGCAGCTGTCGTCGATCGCCGGCGGCGAGGCGCGCCCATCCGCCACCCTGGAGATCGACCCGCAGGAACCGCGCCAGCTCGAGGACCACCTGGGCGCGCCACTGCTGGTGCAGATCTCCCCCGGCGAAGGCCCGGCGGAGTCCCAGCACCGCGTGTCTCACCACCCTGTCGGCGATGCGGCGGAGCGCGGTCTCGCTGGTGCCTGCCGCGCCGTCGTCCTCGAGCCTGTCGGTCCAGAGCGCCACGGATGTCCTCCGTGCTCTACGGACTCGGGCACTGCCGCGGATTCTTCCCCCCGGCCAACCGACCCTCAGGCCACCGGCAGCGCGACGCCCGACTCGGCGAGGCGCTCCATCGCCACCAGGGCCTCGCGAAGCTGCCGCCGCTCCCCCGCCGGGAGAACCGTCCAGGAACCACGTCGAACGTCGGTCCGCATCGCCCGGGCGACCTCGAGGAGCAGCGCCGCCCTCAGCTGGTGCACCTGGTCCTCCGAGGAGAACGCGCGACCGAGCGCCTTCAGGGCGGTCGTCACCAGGTCCTCGGCCCTCTGCTGCAGGGCCTGCTCGGTGGCGTCACCCGCCCCATCGTCCTCGACTCGGTCGTTCCAGGGAGTCACGGCGTCTTGCCTGGACGGTTGACGCCCGGAAGGGCGGATCGTTTCGCTCGACACACCACCGTCCGCGGCTTCACGCGCCGATACAGTTGCCTCTCACACCCGGTGCAGGCGTCGCGCTCACCGGTGGGGCGGGTCCGGAAGCGGCGCAGGAGCGCCGAGCGCGCCCTCAGCCGATGATCATCGTCTCCCGCTCGAGCTTTCCGGTCCGGAACCGGTCGAGGTCGAAGCGGGTGAAGAGCTCGTCCTGGGCGTCGCTCACCATCCACGCCGCCATCCGCTCCGCGACGGCGGGGGCCATCATGAACCCGTGCCCGACGAAGCCGGACATCTGGAGCATGTTCGGCAGCCCCGGGGTGCGGCCGAGCACCGGGTTGTTGTCCGGCGTCACGTCGTAGCAGCCCGCCCACTGGCGAAGGACCTTGATCTGCCCCAGCCGGGGAATCTGCTCGGTCAGCGCGCGGGAGAAGCGCGACAGGAAACGCAGGCTGGAGCCCTGGTTCAGGCCCGCGGGCTCGCGCGGGTCGCCCATCCCGCCGACGATCTCCCCTCGCATCGACTGGCTGAAGTACAGGCCCGAGTCGAGCACCGAGACCAGCGGCGTCAAGAAGGGCTTCAACGGCTCGGTGGAGAGGATCTCGTGCCGGTGAGGCTCGTTGGGGAGCTTCACCCCCGCGAGACTCGCCACCTCCGGGCTCCAGGCGCCGGCGGAGATCACCACCGTCTCGCAGGCAATGCGTCCCCGATCGGTCTGCACCGCGCGCACGCGACCACCGGACAGCTCGAACCCGGTGACCGTGGTGAAGGTCTCCACCCGGACCCCGCGCCTCTGGGCCGCCTGGGCGTACCCCCACAGGAAGGGCCAGGGAAAGATGACGCCGTCATCGGGGTGGTAGGCGCAGAGGACCACCCCCTTCATCGTCAGCTGGGGGACGACGTCTCGCCCCTCGCCGGGGGAGAGGATCTGCGTCTTCACCCCATACTTGTTGTGCAGCTCGGCACTGCTGCGGAGTGTCTCCGCGACCTCCGGGGTGCGGGCGAGGAACAGGTAGCCGCCCTGCCGGAGCCAGACGTTGATGCCCATCTCGCCGGCGAACTGCTTCATCAGCTCGATGCTGCGGCGGGCGAGCTCGATGTTCGTCGGGGTGCTCCACTGCATCCGGACCCCGCCACCGTTCCGGCCGCTGGCGCCTGCGCAGAGGTAACCCCTCTCCAGGACCGCCACGTCGGTACAGCCGAGCTTCGCCAGGTTGTGCGCCAGGGCGAGGCCCATGATGCCGCCGCCGATGATGACCACCCGGGTCCGCTCCGGGACCGGCTCGGGAGGACGGAGCGCGTGCGACCCGACCTGGATCACCGGCGGGACTCCTCCCAGGGGCGGACGTTGCTCGTCGACGGGCACCGTCCCCAGGAGCGACATCTCCACCGGGTGCAGCGGCGGCCGCGGAGTGAAGGGGAGCACCGCGCCCGGGCTCGCCCCCGTGCGCTCGGCAAGGGTCCGCGCCACGGCGGAGAGGCAGCTCTTCCCCTGACAGACTCCGGTGCCGAAGCCGGTGTAGCGCTTGATGCTCTCGATGTCGCGGTAGCCCTTGTCGATGGCGTGCCGGACGTCGTCCAGCGTCACGTCCTCGCAGGTGCAGAGCACGGACTTGCTCACGGGTGGATCTTCCTTCCCTCGGCGAGCATCTGCACGAAGGCTTCGAGGCGCCGGGCCCGGGTCTCCGGTCGCTTCGCCGTCTGGAGCCGCCAGAGGATGGCGTAACGATTGGTGCGGTCGAGCTCCTCGAAGAACCGGCGGGCGGAACGATTCCGGGCGAGCGCGCGAACGAGGTCGTCCGGTGGCTCGGCGCGGCTCGGCGGGTCGTACGCGTCGGCCCAGCGCCCGTCGGCCTTTGCCCGGTCGATCTCGGCCTGGCCAGCGGGCTCCATCCTCCCGGCGGCGACGAGGCGCTCGCAGTGCTCGATGTTCCGCTTCGACCACACGCTGCGCCCGCGACGCGGCGTGAACCGTTGCAGGAAAGCGTCCCGGTCGTGGCTCTTCTTCTGCCCGTCGATCCACCCGAAGCACAAAGCCTCGTCGAGCGCCTCGGCGTAGGAGACGGACGCCCGCGACGAGCCCTTCTTCGCGATCTTCAACCAGACGCCGTCGGTCGAGGCGTGATTCCGGGCGAGCCAGGCTCGCCACCGGGGCGCGTCCGGAAACTGGAGGACCGGAGTCATCGACCGACGATCCCCCGAGCGGCACGTCGTCCGGACTCGACGGCGTCGGCGACCGTGCCTGGCCTGGCCCCGTCTCCCGCCGCCCAGATGCCGGCCACCGCCGTGCGCCCGTCGGGCTGGACCTCGGGCGCGAAGGTCCCGAGCTCGGGCCGGTAGGAGATCTTCACCCCGGCCTGCCGCAGCAGCTCGAAGGCGGGACTGGGGGGCAGGGAGACCACGATGGCGTCACAGTCCACGCGCCGCTCGCGTCCGCCGGCGTCGCGGTACGAGAGCCCGTGAACCCAGGTCCGTCCATGCGCCCGGACCGGTGTCCCCTGCACCGTCCCCGCCGGCTCCGTGCCGGTCCCGGTGTGGAGCACCAGCCGGGGTGCCGCGCCATCGGCCCGGAACAGGCGGGCGAGCGCGGCGAGCTGTGGCCCATGGCCGAGCAGGGCCGGAGCATCCCCGATGAGCAGGCGGCGCCGGCGAAGGAGGTCCGCCGCGGCACGTCCGCTGAACACGCCGGGGATGTCGTTGTTCTCGAAGGAAATCGTCGAGGCGTGCCCGCCGACCGCAAAGAGGATGTCGCGCGCCTGGACGAGGAGGACCCGCGGGCCCTCGGGGTCGCGCTGCACCGCGAGCAGCACCCGTCCGAGCTCGTCGTCGTAGAGGCCCAGCACCGAGGTCGCCAGCCGGAGCTGGGCTCCCGGGGGAGCCGAGGGAGCGGCCGTCGCACCGTCCTCGGGGGCGTCGAGCACCACGCGGCCGCCGACGCGCTCCTCCTGCTCGAGCAGGAGCGGCGCGCTTTCGCCGGAAGCGAGCACCTCGGCCGCGGCCAGGCCCGCGGCTCCGGCACCGACCACGGCGACGCCCACCGAGATCCGCTCCGCGGGGCGGGGCGGGGGAGGCGCCGAATCGGGAAGCAGGCCGAGGCCGGCGAGGTGCCGAGCGACCGTGGCCATCACCTTCTCGGCGACCGGGACGCCGGCGAACATCGAGTGGTGGTCCATCCCCTTGGGGAAGAGCCAGTCGATGCTGGAGAACACGTCCACCTTCACGCTGGGATAGGCGTTCTGGCGCTCGATGCGCATCCCGGGCCGCACGGGCGTCTGGCACGAGAACCGGTTGGGGACGCCGTCGATCCGCATCAGGCAGTTGGAGCACGAGCCCGCCATGCAGAAGGGGCCGCGCGGGCGGTGGTACTTGATGCTCCGGGAAAAGACCGTCTCCCCGGCGGCGAGCAGCGCGCAGGCAGCAGGCTCACCCTCGCGCGCGGAGACCGGGTGCCCCTCGTAATCGATGGTCAGCTCCGGCCGGGTCTCCGGAGGAAGACGTCGCATGCAGTCCCTTCTACCCGAGGCGCGGCCCCGGCGGTGCGGAAGCTGCACCCCGCTTCTTCCTGCCCGAGCCCCGCTGCTGACCGGTCGCGGCGAGTCGATCAGAAGACGATGTGCCGGCCCTTCTGCCGGCGGGTGTAGATGCTGAGGGTCGCGGTCACCTCGCCGACGCCCATGTTTCCGGAGTCGCCGATGCCGGAGGCACCGAACTCCTCCCACTCCAGGGCGGAGTCGGTTCCGTCGTTCTCCTTCAGCATGCCGCCCAGGGTCCTCCGGCCGAGCTGGAGCTTCCGGTCGTCCCGGGTCCAGAGGCTGGTGGCCAGGTCGTGGCTGTTCTCGAAGAGGCAGAACCGCACGTAGGACTCGAAGTCCGGCAGCTCCATCCCCACCAGGATGGGCATGAAGAACTAGGTGGTCGA
>Ga0207679_10001716_pt1 | contig 13646 bp, 7 predicted proteins | sample KBSC73metaG_FD_184320 | JGI IMG/M metagenome (GOLD analysis project Ga0207679, IMG submission 184320) | Corn rhizosphere microbial communities from Kellogg Biological Station, Michigan, USA - KBS C7-3 metaG (SPAdes) (version 2) | ecosystem: Host-associated > Plants > Roots > Rhizosphere > Soil ... | reverse complement strand
TGTCTTTTCATACCATCCTCCTTTGGGGCTTTATGCCCGGTGGAGGTCCCCCTCCACATCATGGCTGCATAGTGCAATGGGACCGCGCTTCGTGCCATGGAGAGAGTCTGAAACGATCTGAAGTAATCTGACGACGCGCCCGGCGTCCTCACCCCGCCGCCAAGTAGTTGGTGAAATCGCCTGTTAGCGACACTTGTCCGTCCGGTTTGAGCAGTCGCGGTGTCTAATCAGAAGAATGAAGCGATTATTCGGGGCTGTGCGATGGCTGCTGATTGCATTTGGTCTAGGCGTGGTCGCTTTATTCGCAGCTCATCTCGCTCTCCGTCCGAACTCCAAACTCGCCGCTTCCGAGCAGTACCATGTGCTGTCTGCGTACCTTGAGCCGAACCTCAGGGGCGAGTCTCACGACTTGGGCAGCAGCAGCGAACTGGTGGTGATCGAAGGACGAACGACATTTTCCGAGCCATTGGTCAATTCAAGTAAGCTCAAGCAGTACGTGGCTCTTCTCGCGAGTACTAGTCGTGCCAAAGCGAAGATTCCGCAGTTGCGCCGTTCCCTCGTGTTTGAGTTTTGGGCGACTAACATGCGCGACCTGACGTTGGAGCGAAGGTTTCAGCTGCCTGCACGCTACGAAATAGCCACAGAGCAGGAGATGAAACTCTACCCATCAGAGGCATTCTTCGCGAGATTTCCATCCAGCTACGGAGCATTGACGTTCTCGCGTGTTGCCTTCAATCGCGACTTGACCGAGGCGTTCTTCTACACCGAACACTTATGTGGATTGTGCGGTGAAGGAAAATTCGTCTACATGCTAAAAACGGGCGGCAAATGGGTTGTGGCTAACACCGCCTCGACGTGGGTTTCGTGACTCGGGCGGTCAACTCGTGAAATCTCGCCATTTCACCAACAACTGCCAACCGGGATTCTCGAATAGTTGGTGAAATAGCCTGTTTGCACCATCCATTGCAAACTGCTAGCTTCCCAGTATTAGTCTGAACCGTATCCGGATGACGCACATAATCTTGCTTGGCGATTCGATTTTCGACAACTCCCGCTACACGGAGGGCGGGCCAGACGTCATTGCACAGGTTCGGCAACTTGTGCCTGCGGACTGCCGCGCTTCCTTGCTTGCTGTAGACGGCTCGACTACCGAGGACGTGTCTTCTCAAGTGCGGCGCCTACCTAGCGATGCGACCCACTTGATTCTAAGCGTCGGAGGGAATGACGCGCTTATGAACTCCGGCATTCTCCACACGCCCGCCAACTCAACATCTCACGCTATTGAGGCGTTGGCAGCGGTATCACAAGCTTTTGAGGAAAGGTATCGTCAAGCAGTTAGGGCATGCATGCAGGTGCGATTGCCGTTGATTCTTTGCACGATCTACAACGGCTGCTTTCCGGACAACGATTTCCAACGGCTAGTCTCCACTGCTCTCATGGTTTTCAATGACGTGATTTTGAGAGTGGGAATTGAGCTTGGACTGCAAATTATCGACTTACGGTTTGTTTGTTCCTCGGCTGCTGACTACGCGAACCCGATTGAGCCATCGTCGATCGGAGGTAACAAGATCGCTCTCGCAATTGTTAATTTGGTCTCACGAGCTCACGTTGAGGATAATGGAGCGCTTGTTGTCATCAAGTAAATCGCGGCCGGTGAAAATATCGCCATTTCACCCATTACCGTCGCACGGCTGCCCGTTTCCGAATGGTTGGTGCGAACGCCCGTTTTAGTCTTTAGCTGTCAGTCGACGAGACTCATCGATTGGGCCGGACTCCTCAGAGGTTAGGTAACGTCGCCACTTCATCATGAGTTCTCAAGATATTCACCCCATTTCAAACAACACGTTACGACGCGCGAGCTGACTCTGTAAACCTTGAGAACCTTCGCCCCAACCCACGTAAGTTGACAGTGAAACCGCGAATCAAGAACTGAACTGACAGCTGAAAGCTGACAGCTGCGAGCCAAAAACCGAGAACCGAGAACTGAGAACCGCTCTACCGCCTTTTCGCTTCCTTCACACTGTCCGGCACACCTAACCGTTCCAGCGCAGCCTGACACGCCGCCAGCGATGCGCTTGCTTCCTCCGGCGCATGAGCGTCCAAACCAAGCAAGGTTTTCTTTGCCCTCATGTCTCGCCAAATCCCCACGCTCTTCTCATACCACGAGCGCGCCGTCAGCAAATTTCGTTTCCTTTCTCCCAGCCCCATCCCCGGATGCGACGCCCAGTTGAAATACAATCCGCCCATCCTTGCGTATGTTTCTGCAACATCACGCTGCGCTCCGGCGTGGGTTGCATCCAGCGACGCGCGCTTCTCAGCTTCTGCCGTAGCCTGTTTATAAGCGGATTCCGCGCCTGTATAGTCTCCCGTCTTCAGCAGCACATCGCCCACTTTCCCGCGATTCGACAGAACATATTTTGCCGCCCACGCATCCTTCGGATCGGCCGCCGCCAGCGCCTCATCCATGGCAAGCGCCTTCTGGAATTGCTTTAAAGCGCCCGACAAGTCGCCGGTTTTTAGCAGCACGTCTCCAATGCTTCCGTACGTAATCGTCAGGTCGCGTTTCGCGAGTGCATTGTTAGGATCTTCGGCTACCAGGGCCTCGTCGGTCGGCAGAGCCTTCTGGTATTCCCCCAGCGCAAGATCCAGCTTGCCCATCGCCTCCAGGATGCCCCCAATCTTCTTGTGCTCAATCGAAATCGCGCGCCGGTAGCGCGGATGCTTTGGGTCCGCGGCATGAAGTGATTCGAAAATCGCCAGGCCATCCCTGTTGTTATCGAGAGCTAACTCAAATACGCCTCCGTCGGCCAGAACATCGCCGATGCCGTCATACGCAATCGCCAGATTCATCTGTGCATCGCGGTCGTCCGGCCCTGCACTGGCGGCCAATTCCTTTCGAAGCTCAAGCGCTTTCCGCAGCCATGTTAGCGCGTCATTTTGTTTCCCCATCTGCAGTTGGATGGAACCGAGCTTGTTATAAGTCTCGGCAAGGTCTGCGCGGCTACGCTCGTCCTTCGGATTCGCTGCTACAAGCGCTTCCCGAATCACATGCGACTTCTCGTAGCTCTGCAAGGCGCCGGCCGTGTCTCCCAGGTTTGAACGTACATCCCATCCCTGAACATCGCCGACTTTCTCGTAGGCCATCGCCAGTTCCCGTTGCAGCGACGGATCTCCTGAGGACTCTTTTGCCAGACTGTCCAGATACGTAAGGGCGCTCTGCACGATCATTTGTCGCGCAGGCGTTGCGCCAGGCAGATTCTGGATAGAATCGTGAACGTCGAACAAAAGCGAGTTCGCCAGCTTTCGCACGTCATTAAAGCGATGCTCAGCTCTGGCTCGTTGTTCGCGCGCGATCCGCGCTTCCCGCGCCGTTGCGATCAGTCCGCCCGCCAGCGACAGGATGAGCAGCGCGGTCGCTGCAACCACAGCCTTGTTTCGTCGAACAAACTTTCCCGTCCGGTACCGCAGCGTGTCAGGACGCGCCACGATCGGACGGCCCTCGAGATACCTTTGTATGTCGTCCGCAAACTGCTGGGCCGATCCATATCGGCGGTCCGGTTCTTTGCGGAGAGCTTTCAAAACAATGTTGTCGAGGTCCCCCTCTAACTTCCTCCGTAGAATTGCCGGGCGACCATCGCGAATGCTGCTCACGTAATCTGGTGTCAGCGTTAAAGCGGTCCCATCGCTATCGGTAATGGTTTCGATTCGGTTGATCGCGAGACTGGGTCGCTCAGGCACGGCATCCGAAATTGCGCGCGCCATATCCAGTAACGAACCGTTTGTGTCCATCCGGTAAGGCGGATGCCCCGTGAGCAAACGGTACAGAACCACTCCCAGTGAGTACACGTCGCTTGCGGTGGTTACCGCCTCGCCCCGAATTTGTTCCGGACTCGCGTACTCGGGAGTCATAGGGCGCGCCATTGCCGTCGGATCCACCGTTTGGAAGAACAGTTCGGGTTCGAGTAGCTTCGCAATACCAAAATCCAGAAGCTTCGGAACACCGTTTGCCGTTACAAGAATGTTCGCGGGTTTCAGATCGCGGTGCACCACCAGGCTCTGGTGTGCATACTGCACCGCGGCGCACACTTCGCAGAACAACTTGAGCCGTTCCGCCGTTCCTAGTTTGCGCGAATCGCAATACTCGTCAATTTTCTGCCCCTCGATGTACTCCATGACGAAGTAGGGCAGTCCGTCGTTGGTTGTTCCGCCATCCAGAAGTCTTGCAATGTTCGGATGGTCGAGGCTTGCCATGATCTGACGCTCGTTCTTGAATCTCCGAAGGTAATGTTCGGTGACGAGCCCGTGCCTTAACAGCTTGATGGCGACCTGCTTCAGATAGTGATCGTCGACCCGCACGGCTCGATAAACGGTTCCCATCCCGCCTTCGCCGATCTTCGCGATGGTCTGGTAGGGGCCAATGTTTTTTCCGAGCAGGGGATCGGGCGCATTCGAAGCCATTGCCTCATGAACGTGGGCCGGTTGTTCAAGAAGTGGACTCGCTTCGTCATGGGACGCAAGCAGCGACTCGATTTCTGTGCGCAAGTCAGGGTCCCCCGCGCACGCGTCCTCCAGGTAGCGGGCGCGCACCTCCGGACGCAGTTCCATCGCAACCTGGAACCGCTCCTTCACTTGCTGCCATCGCTCTGGTGTCACTTTTTCCTCAAGTTGGACGGTTGCCCGCAGACAAGAAGACGGCGCAGCAACTTGAACGGCACGGGGAATGCCGTTTATATCGTGGTCCGATATTTATCACTGGCTTATCGGAAATAAATCCACAACCCGACGACGGTGGCTATCAGCAGCCATGTGAATATTAAATTAATCCGGTGCTCCGCTGCCGTCTCTCGGGCTGGCTTTCGCTCGGGCGCGCCGCCCACCGCAATTGTATCCATCTTGTCGTCGACGGTTGCAAACGTCAGTCCCGCCAGCTTACGACGCTCTGGGGCGGGCGTCATCATGCTGACCACTACCAGTACGATTGCACACACCACGAACATGAATATGGCGTAGTGCAAGAAGTTGACCTTCACCAGCCACAGCATCACTCCTGAAAATTCTGTGCCCTTGGCGGCAAAGATTTCCGCGACGAAGCGCACCGTGCCGAGCACGAACCCGGTCAGCAGGGAACTGATCGCGCCCGCGCCATTCATGCGCGTCCACAGAATCCCAAGAATGAAACACACCGCGATCGGAGGGCTGATGTACGCCTGCACGCTCTGCAAATAAATGTAGAGCTGGCTGCTGATCAAGTGAATGAACGGGACCCACGCAAGACCAAGCACAACCATCACGCCAGTCGCCACGCGCCCGAAGTTCACCAGCTGTTTCTCGCTCGCCTGTGGACGAAGCTTCTTGTAGAAGTCGAGCGTCACGAGCGTCGACGCGGAGTTGAACACCGATGCCATGCCGCCCATCAGCGCGGCCAGCAACGCGGCAATCATCAGCCCGACCAACCCCTTCGGCAAAAGATTAATGATGAGCGTTGGGAACGCGATGTCCCCGTTCGTGACCTGCCCAGCCGCGTTGAACGTGAACAGATCGCGATACAACGCGTACGCGATCAGTCCTGGAATGACGAGCAGGAAGACCGGAAGAATTTTCAGGAAGCCGGCAAAAATTGTGCCCGCCTTCGCGTGGCCTTCGTCTTTGGCAGACAACACGCGCTGCACGATCACCTGGTCCGTGCACCAGTACCAGATCCCTAGAATCGGTGCGCCCAGAAAAATTCCAGTCCACGGAAAGTCAGGATCGCTGATGGGCTTGATCATGTGGAAGTAGCTCTCAGGAACCGCGGCGCGCAGCGCCGCGAACCCGCCCACCTTCGACATGCCAATGAACGTAAGCGCGATCGCACCCGTCAGCAGCACCAGGGTCTGGACAACCTCGGTGTAGATCACCGCGCCGAGTCCGCCCGCGATGGTGTAGATGCCAGTCGCGATCACGAGGATGATCGCGGCCTGCATCGGGCTCCATCCCACGACGCGCTCCAGCACAATGGCAGCGGCCCACAGGTGCACGGAAATCTTCGTCAGGATATACGCGATGATCGAAACGCTCGCGAGATACACAGCGCACTGCCGGTTGAAGCGGCGCTCGAGGAACTCGGGCATCGTGAACACGTTGGATCGCAAATAAAATGGCACGAACACCCACCCGAGTAGAAGAAGGATGAGGCACGCAAGCCACTCGAAGTGCCCCACCGCCATCCCAGAGCTCGCGCCCGAGCCGGCCAGCCCAATGAAGTGCTCAGTCGAAATATTCGAAACGAAGAGCGACGCGCCAATCGCAAACCAACCAATGTTGCGGCTCGCAAGGAAGTAGTCGGTCGTGGTGCGCTCCTTGAGCGCGAAATACAAACCGATCGAAAAGATGATCAGGAAATAGATGCCGATGATGATGAGATCAATGGACGCGAGACTGCGATGGGTAATCGTGGCAGCATTCATGAGTCTTTAGGCGACTCCCAGAAAGGTTTCCCCACAAGCGCGCCATCATAGGTGATTCAGCGGGGTGAGTAAATAGGAGCGGCTTGAAAGCGGGAGACAATTGCCCTAATGTTCCACGTGGAACACTTGACTTTTCTTAAAGCTATAGTAAATGCCCCCAAGTCGCTGATTAGAGTGGGGTTGCGAGGGGCGTGTTTCAGGCTGAGAGCGTTCACAACGCATTGTTTTTTGGACCCTTGGAACACGAATTTTAGGCGCAGAAGCAGCCGCGACGGAGCAAGGCGATGGGTGGTCCGCGGGCTTCGCGATGCGCTTAGCGCAACGCGAAGATGGAGACACTCTCCGGCGGTGCGGTGATGGTCAACTTATTTTCCGAGATGCTGGCCGCGGTCGCCCCAAGCAGTGGTTCCGCGTTGGTGAAGGCGGGCATTTTCGGCGCAGTCAGGTCGATGGTCAGCATTCGAGATCTTGTTGCGTTGTTGAATATGACAAGGATGCGATCCGCGTCGTCCTCGCGAAGGTAGGCGTAGAAGGTGTCGTCCCAGGCCAGATGCCACTGGCGCCCCCGCCGGAGAGCGCTGTGCTGTGCGCGGATTTTCAACAGGGATTGAGCGTGTTCGAAAACGTCTTGTTCGTCAGGTGTGCGGCCTGTTGCTGTAAAGGCGTTTCGTACCTCACCGGGGAAGCCGCCAGGAAAGTCACGCCGGTTGTCGGGATCATCGCCGCCCGGCATTGCGATCTCGTCGCCAGCGTAGAGTTGCGGCACGCCTCGCATGGTGAGCAGCAAGGAAAAGGCATTCTTGAGTTTCGTCGTGGACGCGCCCGTTTCGCCCATGAACCGCTTGACGTCGTGATTACCGAAGAAGGTGACAAGCAAGTTGGGCCGCTCATACAAGGAATCGTGCTGGAGAACACCGACGATTTTCTGCACTGGTTGCCCGCGCAGAAGGACATCCCGCAAAGCGTAGTACATCGGAAAATCGAAGACGGTCGTGAGCCGTGAATCGACGCCATCGAACCGCGGTCGTCCGCCTTCGAAGAAAGATGTGATGGTTGAGTCGGGGTCCGAGACCTCGCCGATCGAGTTGGTGTTCGGGTACAGGCGGAAGATGCCTTCGTGCCATCCACTCCAGAAATGGCGCGACGAATAAGGAAAGGTGTCGAGACGATAGCCGTCGAGCCCCGACATCTCGGTCCACCAGATCGCATTGTCGATGAGGTAACGGGCCAGCAGTGGATCGTCGGGATTGAGGTCGGGAAGCTTGTCGACGAACCAACCTTCCAGCGTGTTGCGATATTCGTTCGGAGTCGCGTGCGGATCGACGAGGCCGTTGAACTTGTAAGAAGGTTCGAGATGACGTTGGGGAGTTCCATGCAGCCAGGTGGGCGTAGGCGGGTCAGTGGCCCATGGATGCTTCGGTCCGGTATGGTTCGCGACGTAGTCGAGCAGAACCTTGATCCCGAGTTTGTGCGCATCAGCAACGAGCGCCTGGTATTCGCTCATCGTTCCCATGTGGTCATCGGTCGCGTAGAAGTCGACAACGTGATAGCCGTGATAGTCAGAATCCGTGTTCTTCCATATCGGCGTGAGCCAGATCGCCGTCACACCGAGGTCGTGCAGGTAGGGCAGATGCTGACGAATGCCGCGCAAATCGCCGCCGTGATAGGCCATCGCCTTGCTGCCATCGGTGGTTCCCGTTGAGCCTGCCGGTTTGTCGTTGGAAGGATCTCCATCGGCAAACCGGTCGGGCATGATCAGGTAGATGACATCATCTTCCGAAAAACCTTGAAATCGGCCCTGCCGTGGCGCACGGGCCAGGAGCGGGAAGGTCGCGTTGGTAGAAGATGATCCGTCAGAAATTTGCAGCGTTGCGTTGCCGGGCTTGGTATTGGGGCCGAGTTTCAGCCAAACGAACAGATGATGTCCGTTGTCAGAGGTCTGCGTCTTGGTAATTCGGACGCCCGGATACGACGTGTGCACGCTCGCTTTCTTAAAGTTTTCACCGGTCAATAGCACCATCACTTCGGGAGTAAACGCCGTCCACCAGTTGGGTGGCTCCATCTTTCGGATGATCGGCGCCGTCTGCTGCGCCTGCAAAGGAAAGTTCAGAAGAAGTGCGGCGACGATAAATGCCAGCAATGTGCAAACGTGATGATTTTTTCGAAGAATGTTCATGCGGAGAGAAAAGGGGACGGCGCTTGCCGTCCCCGGAGGTTATCAGAGGTTAGAAGGTGAAGCGCAGGGCAAATTCGATCTGGCGTTCGGTGCTGAGGAGGGTGTTAGTCACCCGTCCGAAGTCACCGCTTCCAACGTTGCCGTTCGGCTGATCGAATTGGGGGGTGTTCGTGATGTTGTAGAACTGCGCTCGGAATTGAGTATTCAGTCGCTCGCCGATTCGGAAGTTCTTAAACAGCGAGAAATCCAGATACTGTCTTCCAGGTCCGTGAAATGGGTTACGGGGAGCCGTGCCCGCCCGGTCAAAGATGCCGGCAGTCGACGGCCCGCTTGCAAACGCTGAAGTGTCAAACCATTTGGCAATATGATCCAACTGGTGAAGGCTACCAATTTGGTCCGGACGTGTGACTGGCTGCGGCCCTGATTGGTCGATCAAATCGAACGGCAGGCCCGTCTGGAAAGTGAGAATTGGATTTACTTGCCATCCGCCGGCTACCGCATCAAGAAATCCGTTCCAATCGCTGCCCATGCGTTTCCCGCGGCCAAATGGCAACTCGTAAATGGCGGTCGCCACGAACCGATGGCGGACGTCGAGATTCGAGTTTGCCCGCTCCGCAAAGAGTCGATCGAAATCCACGCGATCGGATTGTTGATCGAGCGTGCCGGGCGAGTTGTCGATCGTGTGTGCCCAGGTATAGGCAACGCTGTACTGAAGGCCGTTTACGAGTCGGCGCTGCAATTGAACCTGCATCGAATCGTAGTACGAACGCCCAATGTACCCGTTCCAATTGATGTTACTCAGATCCGGAAACAGCTTTGTTCCCGAGGGTGCATCGTAGAACTGCCGGTTGAGATTCAGCAGCGTGGTCAGATGGAGCCCGCGAGACGCGACGTATCCTACGCTCAAGCCCATGTTGGCGCCGAGCTCCTGTTGGTACTGGAGATTCCACTGATATGCCGATGAGTTCTGGCTATCTTTCGGATATGAAACCAGGCTCAGCCCGGTCGGATGAGTCAGATCGACATCCAAAGGACCCTTCGATGGCATGTCAACAGATCCTGCCAGCGTAGGATCTGAGCTGCCGTCGGGAGCGCGTCCTTGCAGGTTAATGCGCACCCCGTCACTGAAGTTGATTTGCGACTGTCCTGAAAACGGCGCGTTCTGAGCAAGTTGGTTGTCGATACCGCCGCGATCCATGAAGTAAAAAACTCCGAAGCCACCGCGTAGTACCGATTTGCCGGAACTAAACAAGTCGTATGCGAAACCAACTCGCGGCGCAAAGTTGTTTTTGTCGGTATCGATCAGGGCCTTGGGGTATCCGTTGGTTCCGGGTAGAACGATCTGGCCTGTATCCACGTCGAAGTTCGCCTGCAGGTTGTCCTTCTCTTCGGGCCAGGTATAGAGGTCATAGCGCAGGCCGAGATTCAAGGTCAGTTTTTGGTTGACCTTCCAGTCGTCCTGTACGAAATAGCCCGTTTCCCAATTTCGCGTATGTGAGAAGCCGAGTGTCGGACCGACGGAGTACTGGTTCACCCAGCCGGCTAAGACGTCTGATACCTCGTAACCTGTGGGACTGTCGCCGCCACCGTTTCCAAACAGGAAGAAGAATCCTTTGCCGGAAAAGGGCCGGAACAGGTTGACTTGCCGGCGCAGGATCTGCGCACCGAACTTGAGTGAATGCTTCCCGTGAATGTAAGAGACACTATCGGAGAATTGCCAGGTTTGTTCGGGGACCTGGTAGGGTCCGAAGTCACCGGTGTACTCAAGCTGATCGTTAAATCCGCCGATCAGAGCGCCGCCGCCGAGAATGGAGAGTGTGTTCGCGTTCGGGATGCCGAGATCTGCCGAAAGCGGAACGTCATTGAATGGCGGCGTGTACCCAAATTCGGTTTTGATCCATCCAAAACGAAATTCGTTCACTATGTTGGGCGAGAAAGTATGCGTCTCGCCGAATGCGAACGAGCGCGGATAGTTTGCCTGCAGGCCCGACCCGAAACCGGCCGGAAGTGCAGGCAATCGGGATGAGGTGTCTGACTTGTCGCGTCCGTAGCTGTAGCGGCCAAACACCAGGTCGCGGCTGCTGAGGTTGTAGTCGACGCGAACGTCGAAGTCGTCGAAGTTCTGAATCTGGGTGCGTTGGGCAAGATAGTTCTGCTTGATGCACACGCCGTCCAGGTTCACTTGACCGCAACGATCGCTGCTACCCGGAATGTTAGGTTCCGGAAATGCGTTCAGGTAGTTCTGTCCCGGCGCGATGATTTCGGCTGACGGGATGAGATTACCGGCGAGTGGAAGCCCCGTGATCGGATCTTTGATCTGGATCGGGGCGGCAAGTTGAAGGAGCTCTGAGAAATTCCCTTGTCGCATCAGGTCCGTCGGAACCGTGGCTCGATCCTGGGGCAGGGGCAAGTACTGACGAAGGCCCTGGTAGTCGCCAAACACAAAAAGCTTGTCTTTGATGATTGGCCCACCAATCGAACCGCCGAACTGGTGTCGCTTAAATTCCGGTTTGGAGGTGTTGAAGTACGGAGTTGCGTCCAGATTGTCGTTTCGCAGGAACCAGAACGCGGTTCCGTGATACTGGTTCGTGCCCGATTTGAATGACGTATTAACCACGCCGCCGCCGGCGCGTCCGAATTCAGAGGGGGCAACACTGGTATCGACCCGGAATTCCTGAATTGATTCTGCAGGCGGAAAGAAGATCACAGTATTGACGAGAGACTCGTTGTTATCGATTCCATCAAGAATGAAATTGTTGTTCTGCGGCCGTAAGCCGTTGACTGAGAGTGATGCGCCACCTGTATTTCCGTAGCGGAAGGTTTCGGCCTGATTTCCAGCTCCACTTGCTTGTCCCTGCTGAACACCGCGAGTCACACCTGGCACGAGGGTGGCAAGCTGGGTGAAATTGCGGCCGTTGAGAGGGAGTTCCGTGATCTGGCGTCCGACGACAACGTCGCTGATGTTGGAGCTGCCAGTCTCAATCACGGGAAGATCGGTGGTGACGGTGACGTTCTCTGTTACCTGGCCGACTTGAAGGACAAGGTTGAGCACGGCAACCTGCTGGGTTTGAAGCGTGACAGTCTGGGTTACCGACTTAAAGCCGGACTGTTTTACTTCGACGTGATACTCCGACGGAGGCAGGGCTGGAATGACGTAATTCCCGGCCTCATCGGTATTGGCGGTGACGGCCCGCCCAGTTCCCGCGTTTGTGACGGTGACGGTTGCTCCGGAAACGACGGCACCGGCGGAATCCGAGACGGTGCCGCTTAGCCGAGCGGTGTTGGTTTGTGCAACAGCAAACGCTGCAAAGAAAAGCAACACCAGCAGCATCGCAAATTTCTTAAACCTGGACATATCTTCTCCTGTAGTGCTTCTTGCGGGGCAATGAGCCAATATGAGTGCATAGCTGGGGTACCCTGCTCGTGTTGATTCCAGGCAGGTTTAGCCATTAGGGACTGTGCAAGTTGGTAGTACAAACAGAGGATTGACCGCGATTGGCAACGTTTTATACGGTTACAGAGACAAGGCCCTAGGCCCTCTGTAAGATGGAAACGTTGTTACATCCCTGTTAAATGGCTGTTGCGCCCACGTTCGTCGCCGGTCGGGAGCAGTGCTTCCAACAAATAGAGAGGCTTACCAATAGTCATAGCCTCCGCGGAGCTGAATCGCTCTGCAAACTCCTTCGGTATCTGGGCGAACATTCGCTTGCCCACCCTCCGACCCACGTCAAGGAGTATCAAATTGCAACCGAGGTTTTCGGACGCTCGGCGCAGTTTGATTCCCACACGGACTCGACAGTTCGGGTCCAAGTTGGGCGATTAAGAACGAAGTTGGCGGAGTACTACTCAGCTGAGGGATGCGACGATCCAGTCATTGTGAAGCTGCCCAAGGGCAGCTATTTTCTTGTTTTTGAACTGCACACGCCGTCCGAGCCTTGGCTGGCGGAGCAAAAACGCTTGCAGGCTGTGCCCCTGCGAGATGGGTCGCGAGGGTCGAACGTTCGATACTGGCGGCTGGCAGCGATCGTCCTTTTAATTGGACTGGCGGGAGCGGTTGCGAGTGTAGTGGGGTTGATCTGGACAGGGAAAGCTCAGCGCTCGATAGCAACGCCGGCAGAAGCCTCCGATAAAGCAGCTCTACAGTCGTTCTGGAAACCATTCCTTTCGGGGACGGAGCCACCTTTAATTGTTTTCAGCAACGCGGCGTTCGTGGGACGACCGGAAAGCGGGATGCGATATTTCGATTCGAAGCACGATCAGAAGGCCGCGATTCGGGACCACTATACGGGTGTGGGGGAGGTGCTTGCCGTCCACGCGCTGGACGAAGTGTTTGCGACGCTGGGTCAAAAAGCTCGTATCAAGCGGGGCAGTTTATTTTCTCTCGACGACGCCAAGAATACGGACCTGGTTTTTGTTGGATCACCTTCTGAGAACTTGACGTTGCTGGATTTGCCGGGGACGCAGGAGTTTGTGTTCCAGCGTGTAGTTAGTGGAGAGCGAAAAGGAGATCTTGCGCTCGTCAACCGTCATCCGCAGGGAACCGAGCCGGAAACGGTGCTGGCGAGTCGCTCGAACGATCCGCTGACGGAGGATTATGCGCTGGTCGGTCTGGTACCGGGGCTCGATCCGGTGCACCAGGTATTGATACTTGCAGGCACCACCACGTTCGGCACGCAGGGAGCGGTGGAGTTTGTATCTCGCGCGGACTCCATCAGGAAATTACTCGCCGGCTTACCCAAGGATTGGGCGAGTGAGGCGAAGCCGTTCGAGGCATTGGTGCGAGTGAAAATCGCGCGAGGCGTTCCGGTCGAGACGGAGTTGGTTGCCGTACACACGAGGCGCTGAGTTCGTGGGCGCAATTAGCTTCTAGCGTCTGGCTTCTGGCGTTTAGCTTCTGGCTTCTGGCGGTTAGGCTTCTTGGCCTTTCTTAAGTCTCCTTAACGCGGTTAGGCTTCTTGGCCTTTCTTAAGTCTCCTTAACGCGGTTAGGCTTCTTGGCCTTTCTTAAGTCTCCTTAACGCGGTT
>Ga0207679_10001711_pt1:0-12500 | contig 13671 bp, 10 predicted proteins | sample KBSC73metaG_FD_184320 | JGI IMG/M metagenome (GOLD analysis project Ga0207679, IMG submission 184320) | Corn rhizosphere microbial communities from Kellogg Biological Station, Michigan, USA - KBS C7-3 metaG (SPAdes) (version 2) | ecosystem: Host-associated > Plants > Roots > Rhizosphere... | reverse complement strand
AACAGCCCGGAGACCATGGCGGTCTCCACCCTTCGGTAAGCCGAAGAGCCGGCGAAGCCCGTGCATCCGAGAACTATCGGATGCCGATTCACTGTTCCAGTGAGGAGCTTCAGAGGCGCGCAATCGCGCCGTTAGCGGACGGCGCGCCGATGGGCTGTATATAGGCTTCGCCCCGACGCATTGTCAACCAAAAACGCCCATTTTTCTTGGCCCACAGCGATTTGAATACCGCCGCGCAAGGACCCCAAGGGCAAAAAGCTAAACGGTGTTTTAATCTCCGCCGCGCCGCACTGAGGCCATATTCCTGCGTCGTCCTAAGGGTTCTTTCGAGGGACGGAATCGCAACGGGGGCCTTCAGCCCGCGTCAATCAGGCCAGTTCAAGGGGTTCGCGTGCCGTCGTTGACGGCCCAAAAACCAACCGGCATCGTGCCGGCGAATTGATTCACAGGCCTGCCGACAGCGTCTGGGGCAAGTTTGGTTGCGGCAAGCCTTCGATCCGAGGCGCAGGGGACGGCGAGCTTGGACCAGACACGGTCGCGCGGCGCAAATCGATCGAGACAGGCCGACGCCATCGAGCTCGGCAATGAACCGCCGCTGTCGGTTGACGGCGGCTCGAGCGGCTTCGTCGATCGCCGCCGCGTTTCGGTACAATGGTTTGCAGGAACGATCCTGACCGCTTTAAGCGGCGCTGCTCTCATGGGCGGCGCCGTTTTCACATCTCTCGACGGTGAAGCCAATTTTGCGTCGCTGCCCGAACGGGTTGAAGTCGCGCTGCGCGGCGCGCTCGGCGGTGGCGCCGAAAAAGGCACACACAAGAGCGATCGGCTGCCGACGGCGGAAGAGCCGACGTTCGCGCGTCAGGTCATCCGCGTTTCCACCATCAACCGCGTCGGTAACCACGAGGTCGTTCGCGTCCGCCCGTTCGTCCGAATTGCCGGCAATCTCTCGCTCACCGTTTCCGATCTCTCGACGAATATTCCGCCGTTCAATCCACAGAGGCTGCTCGCGGAATCCGCGCCGGGCGGTGCCATGGCATCGGACGATGCGCCGGCCGCCGAGCCGGATGCCGAAGTCGCTTTCGTGATGCGCGACATGGCGCCGATCATGCCCAGGCTCAAGATTGCTCTCGCCACACCGTCCGACGAAGTGGTGGCGCGGGTGCGCGAGGCTGCCGAGTGGAGCGACAAGGCGGCAAATCACCTGCCCGTCGCGGCAAGCATTACCGGAATCAAACTTGCCTATGCCGGCGACGGCACCGTCGATCCCTATGCCGGCTTCGAAGCGCGCATCGTCCCCGAAAACATAACCCTGCTGCCGAAGTCGACGACGCAGACAACTGGCGGCAATGCCTTCAACGAAAAGCAGATCGTCGCGAAGAAGGGCGAAAGCGTTGCCAGCATCCTGCGCGATCTCGGCGCCGTCCCCACCGACCTCGGAGCCATTGTGCGTGTTCTGGGACCGCGCGGGCTCGACGGGGGCATCAAGGAAGGCCAGAAGTTGCGCGTCCTGATGGCGCCCGTTATGGGCGGTCAGCGGTTACAGCCGATCCGCGTGATTATTGCCAGTGAAACGGCGATCGAAGCCGTCGTCGCGCTCGCGGATACCGGCAAATATGTTTCGGTCGACGTGAGAAACATCGACACTGAAGTCGCTGAAAATTCCGAAGACGGCAGCGACGAGAACGATACGTCCGGCGTTCGCCTCTACCAAAGCGTCTACGAGACCGCTCTGCGCAACCGCATTCCTCGCCCGATCATTGAAGACCTGATCCGCATCTACTCTTACGACGTCGATTTCCAGCGCAAGGTACAGCCCGGCGACTCCTTTGAAGTGCTCTACGCCGGCGAAGAAGAAACGCCGGCCGCCGACAGTCGCAACGACGTGTTGTTCGCCGCGCTTACCGTCGGCGGCGAAATGAAGAAATTCTACCGCTTCCAGTCGCCGGATGACGGGCTCGTCGACTATTACGACGAGACCGGCAAGAGCGCGAAGAAGTTCCTGGTCCGCAAGCCCGTGCTCGCCGGCATTATGCGTTCCGGCTTCGGCCTGCGGCGCCATCCCGTCCTCGGCTATACCAAGATGCACACCGGCGTCGACTGGGCGGCACCGGGTGGCACGCCGATTTATGCATCAGGCAACGGCACCGTTGAGAAAGTCGGTTGGGAATCCGGATACGGCAAATATGTCCGCCTCCGCCACAACAACGGCTATGAGACTGCCTACGGCCATATGACCGCTTATGCGCGCGGCATCGACGAAGGCAAGCGCGTAAGGCAGGGCCAGGTGATCGGCTTCGTTGGCTCGACCGGCCTCTCCACCGGTTCACACCTGCACTACGAGATTTTGGTCAACGGCCGCTTCGTCGATCCGATGCGAATCAAGCTCCCGCGCGGCCGTGTGCTCGAAGGCCCGATGCTCGCGGGCTTCGAAAAAGAACGCGAGCGGCTCGATGGCATCATGGCCCGCAAGCCGGCACGCGTTGCCTCGAGTGGAGCGGCGGTACGCTGACGCGCGTTACGCTGCCTGGGCGAGCTTGCCGTTGAACATCAGCCCCAGCTTGTCGCCGGAGACATTGATCTTCTGGCCATCTTTGATCTTGCCAGCAAGGATCATCTCGGCGAGCGGATCCTGCACCGATTTCTGGATCACGCGCTTGAGCGGGCGTGCTCCATAGGCAGGGTCCCAGCCTTTTTCGGCCAGCCAGTCGCGAGCGCTCGCATCGAGCTTGATGGTGATTTTGCGATCGTCGAGCAACTTCTGCAGCCGGGCGATCTGAATGTCGACGATACGGCCCATCTCCGCCTTCTTCAGCCGATGGAACAGGATGATTTCGTCCACCCGGTTGAGGAATTCGGGCCTGAATGCCGCTCGCACCACCGCCATGACCTGATCCTTGACGGCGTCGGTATCCTGCCCCTCCGGCTGGTTGACCAGAAATTCCGAGCCGAGGTTTGACGTCATCACGATCAGCGTGTTGCGGAAGTCGACGGTGTGACCCTGCCCGTCAGTCAGCCGCCCGTCGTCGAGCACCTGCAACAGAACATTGAACACATCCGGATGCGCCTTTTCGATTTCGTCGAACAGGACGACCTGATACGGCCTGCGCCGCACGGCTTCGGTGAGTGCGCCGCCCTCTTCGTAACCGACATAGCCCGGCGGCGCACCGATCAGCCGCGCAACCGCGTGCTTTTCCATGTACTCCGACATGTCGATACGGATCAGCGCATTCTCGTCGTCGAACAAATATTCGGCGAGGGCCTTGGTCAGCTCTGTTTTGCCGACGCCCGTGGGTCCGAGGAACATGAACGAACCGATCGGCCGGTGTGGATCCTGCAATCCGGCGCGCGCGCGTCGCACGGCGGTCGAAACCGCATGCACGGCGTCCTGCTGGCCGATGACGCGCTTGGCAAGCTCGTCCTCCATACGCAGCAGCTTTTCCTTTTCGCCCTCGAGCATCCTGTCGACCGGTACACCAGTCCAGCGCGAGACAACTTGTGCCACGTGATCGGCCGTGACTGTCTCCTCGACCATGGCGCCCTTGGCTTCCGCGGCCTCGATCGCGTTGAGCTTCTTCTCCAAATCGGGGATCCGGCCATAGGCTAGTTCGCCGGCACGCTGGAACTCGCCCTTGCGTTGCGCGTTGGCGAGTTCGCCGCGCAGTTGGTCGAGCTCGGTCTTGAGTTTCTGCGCGTCGGACAGCTTTTCCTTTTCGGCTTTCCAGCGGCTGGTTAAATCGGCCGAACGCTTCTCGAGATCCTTGAGCTCGGTTTCGAGCCGCTTGAGACGGTCTTTCGAGCCGGGATCTGACTCCTTTTTCAACGCCTCCTGCTCGATCTTCAGCCGCACGATCTCGCGGTCGATCGAATCCAGCTCTTCCGGCTTGGAATCGACCTGCATCTTCAGCCGCGCGGCCGCCTCGTCGATCAGGTCGATCGCCTTGTCGGGCAGGAATCGATCGGTGATGTAGCGATGCGACAGCGTCGCGGCGCTGACGATTGCCGAGTCGGCAATGCGCACGCCGTGGTGCTGCTCGTATTTGTCCTTCAGCCCGCGCAGGATGGAAATCGTGTCTTCAACGCTCGGTTCGGACACGTAGACCGGCTGGAAACGCCGGGCGAGCGCCGCGTCCTTCTCGACGTGCTTCTTGTATTCGTCGAGCGTGGTGGCGCCGATACAGTGCAATTCGCCGCGCGCGAGCGCCGGTTTGAGCAGATTGGACGCATCCATCGCGCCGTCGGCTTTGCCGGCGCCGACCAGCGTGTGCATTTCATCGATGAAGAGAATGATGCCGCCGTCAGACGAAGTGACTTCCTGCAGCACGGCCTTCAACCGCTCTTCGAATTCGCCGCGGTATTTTGCGCCGGCGATCATCGCGCCGAGATCGAGCGCGAGCAGCCACTTGTCCTGGAGACTCTCCGGAACATCACCGTTGACGATGCGCAATGCGAGCCCCTCGACGATCGCTGTCTTGCCGACACCGGGCTCGCCGATGAGGACCGGGTTGTTCTTGGTCCGGCGCGAGAGGACCTGGATCGTGCGGCGGATCTCCTCATCGCGGCCGATCACCGGATCGAGCTTGCCCTCGCGGGCGGCCTGCGTGAGATCGCGGGCATATTTCTTCAGCGCGTCGTAGGCGTTTTCGGCCGATGCGGAGTCGGCGGTGCGCCCTTTGCGCAGCGCATTGATTGCCGCATTCAGTTTTTGCGGCGTCACGCCGGCCTTGGCCAGAATCTTCCCGGCCTCGCTGTCTTTCTCAAGTGCGAGGGCAAGCAACAACCGCTCGACGGTGACGAAACTATCGCCGGCCTTTTCACCGGCTTTCTCGGCAGCGTCGAAGACGCGCGCCAGAGCCGGATCGAGATAGATCTGGCCAGCCCCGCCACCGCTGACTTTCGGCCGCCTCGCGAGCACAGCGTCAACCGCCTGCAACGCCTGACGTGATTGACCGCCCGAACGATCGATCAATCCGGCGGCCAGGCCTTCTGGATCGTCGAGCAAAACCTTGAGCAGATGTTCGGGGGCAAATTGCTGGTGGCCTTCGCGCAAGGCCAACGACTGGGCGGATTGAATAAAACCGCGGGCGCGGTCCGTGTATTTCTCGAAATTCATACCTCACTCCCTCGGCCCGTTATGGCGCCGGAACGGGCAGGCCCCTTTAAGGCAGCCTACCTTGTCCATTTATGTGGGTGCACTTTTCGCGGTTTGAAGAGGCGAATTGCCTGATATACGACGGCGTTAAGAACCCCTGGACCTTCATTTTGTGTCGGAAAACCAATGCAATCTGAGACCGCAACCGTCCGGGCCATCTACCGCTATCCCATCAAGGGGCTGTCCCCGCAGACCTTGGAACAGACCCGGCTAACGCCAGGGCAGACCATCCCGGCCGACCGCCTCTATGCCATCGAGAATGGCCCCATAGGCTTCGACCAGGCCGCACCCGCCTATTTCCCAAAGCAGCGCTTCCTCATGTTGATGCGCAACGAGCGCCTCGCCGCGCTGCGAACGGAATTTGATGAGGCGACCCACACGCTGACGATCCGCTGGCAAGGCGCCGATGCGGCACGCGGTGACCTGCGGACGCCACAAGGCCGCGCCGCCATCGAAAGCTTCTTCGCCCGCTATTGCGCCGATGAACTGCGCGGGCCACCCAGGATCCTGCATGGCGCCGGACACAGTTTCTCGGACGTCGCCAAGAAAGTCGTGTCGATCATCAATCTTGCCTCGGTAGCCTCGGTCGAAGAGGCCGTCGGGTTGCCGGTCAATCCGTTGCGCTTCCGAGGCAACCTTTATGTGTCGGGCTGGCCGGCATGGCGCGAATTCGACTTCCTTGATCAAACGGTCTCCATTGGAAAGACTGCGCGGGTGAAGATCGTCAAGCGAATACAGCGCTGCGCCGCCACCGACGTGGACCCGGAGACCGGAATCCGCGACCTGACAATTCCGCGCACGCTCCTCGACAACTTCGATCACACAGATTGCGGTGTCTATGCCGAAGTGATCGCGCCCGGCGAGATCGTATCCGGCGATGCGATAGCGCCCATACCCCAATGAAAAACCGCGCCCCGTTTCAAACGGGGCGCGGCTCACAAGGCTGCTGTGATCGAGACGAGATCAGCCGCCGGGCAACACATAGGCGCTGATCCGGCCCGCCGGATACACCGACTCGGCGACCGTGTGATTGTGGTTGCCGGACACGACGATCGGATTGCCGTTCGGATCCACGCCGCTGACCACGCCGACGTGACCACCGCCGCGCCGGCCCATGACCGCAATTGCGCCAACCTGCGGTCCGCGCACGCGCGTGCCGTAGCTCGCGTAGGCTTTCGCCAGGTTGCCGCCACCGGCATGACCGGTGCGCTTGAGGATCAGGTCCATGAACGCACCACACCACAGGCTTCCACGGCCGGTGGGATTGGTGCCGATGTATTTGCGAGCTTCCGTCACCAGCGCATTGCTGGTCATGCCCCCGAACGCCGAGTTCGCATGCGACTGCGCCAACGCACGCGCAGAGTCTCGGCGGCCATGCTGACGGCCACGGCGGGACGTTTCGCCCCCTTCGGCGGCCGCCAAGGCCGCCGGTGCCTGAGTGGCATTGAACGAAAAGCGCATATCTCGGTCGGCCCCCGACGGTTGAACCGCCGTCTGGGTCACGGGCACAGCGCGATGCCTGGAATGGTGAGCGGGTCTTGCGAGCGCCGACGTTGCCAGTGCTGCAACCGCCACCGAACACAGAAATAGCGTCGCCCGTCTTGATCTTATAGTCATTAGAGTAGTCCCCTTAGCTTTTTAAGCAAATGCACCCCGCGCTGATAGACTCACCACGGGATGCGTTGTCAAAACGCTGCCGGCATATGGCAATTTCGTGATCATTGGAAGGTCATTTCGTGCCGCGCATAGCGGCTATTCCATAGTAATACCCATTGGTAAAACATTATACGTTCTATGGAACTCGTAATATTTTTGGCTTTACGCGAATACTGTCTTTTGGCCCACTATTATTTACAGACGAAGATATCGCAGCGCCCCGCTACAGTTAAAGGCGGGCAGCGTTACCTTCGGGCGAAATATTGAGGGAATCCGGTTTCAATCCCGCCGGCTGAGCAGAAAGACCGCCTGTTCGCCGAACAGGTTCCAGAACCACCACGGCGCGGCGAGCCGCAACGGCGACCCCCAGGCATTGAGCGCCACGGCCTTCTCCATCCGCACTCCCACCGCTGTGCAGAGCTGGCGGAAGTCCTTGATGGTGCAGTGATGGATGTTCGGCGTGTCGTACCAGCTGAACGGCAGCATATCGGTGCGCGGCATATGGCCCGCGAATAGGAGCTGCAGCCGGACCTGCCAGTGGCCGAAGTTCGGGAACGACACGATCGCGTGACGCCCGATGCGCAGCATGTGTTCCAGCACGATGCGCGGCTGCCGCGTGGCCTGCAGGGTCTGCGACAGGATGACGTAATCGAACGCGTCGTCAGGATAGTTGCTTAGGTCGGTATCGGCGTCGCCCTGGATCACAGCCAGGCCCTTCGCGACGCACTCGTTCACACCTTCCCGCGACAGCTCGATGCCACGCCCGTCGACATCGCGCGTCTCGCTCAGAAGCCGGAGCAATTCGCCGTCGCCGCAGCCGACGTCGAGCACCTTCGCCCCGCGCTCGACCATCTCGGTCACAAGAACGAGGTCGACACGCGCTCCGCCGGCCGCGCGCGCGATGCCGTTGGAACTTACATCGATGTCGGCGCGTGACAGGGTGCTCATCGGTCAGCTCTCGGAACCCAGTCCGCGCGCCTTGCCGGCCCCGTCCAGAAAGCCGCGCACGATGGCGAACAATTCCGGCTCGTCGAGCAGGAACGCGTCGTGACCCTTGTCCGTGACGATTTCAGCGAACGACACCCGTGCGCTCGCCGCATTCAGCGCCTGAACGATGGCGCGCGACTCGGAAGTCGGAAACAGCCAATCGCTGGTGAATGAGATGACGCAGAACCGCGCGGGCGTGCGATGGAAGGCTTTGGCCAGAATACCATCGTGATCGGCTGCCAGATCGAAATAATCCATTGCCCGCGTCAGATAGAGATAGGAGTTCGCATCGAAGCGCTCGACGAACGAAATTCCCTGATGCCGCAAATAGGACTCGACCTCGAAATCCGCATCGAACGAAAAAGTCGGATTCGCGCGATCCTGAAACTTGCGGCCGAACTTTCGATGCAGAGCTGCGTCGGACAGGTAGGTAATGTGCGCGCCCATGCGTGCCACCGCGAGTCCCCTGCGCGGATTGGTGTTTTCGAGGAGGTATCGGCCGCCGCGCCATTCGGGGTCGGCCATGATCGCCTGCCGGCCGACTTCATGAAACGCGATGTTTTGCGCCGAATGCCGCGTTGCGCAAGCAATCGGCAACGCGGAAAACACGCGATCCGGATAGCTCGCGGCCCACTGCAAGACCTGCATGCCGCCCATGGATCCGCCTGCGACGGTGAACAACGACTCGATGCCGAGATGGTCAAGCAGCATTGCTTGCGCGCGTACCATGTCGCGAATTGTGATGACGGGAAAACCCAGCCCCCAGGGCTTGCCGGTTTTAAAATCTGTCGACGACGGCCCGGTCGTCCCCATGCACGCGCCGACCACATTCGGGCAGATCACGAAATAAGATCACGAAATAACGCTCGGTGTCGATCGGCCGGCCGGGGCCGACCATGGTCTCCCACCAGCCCGCCTTCTTTGTAACGGGATGCACGCTCGCGACGTGCTGGTCGCCCGTGAGCGCATGACAAATCAGCACGGCGTTGGATCGCGCGGCGTTCAGCCGGCCATATGTTTTATATGCGATCTGAAACGGGGAAAGCTCGACTCCGGCATCGAGCCGCAATGGCCGGTCCCCAAACTGGGCAACAAGCGAGTCGCGCGGCTGATCCGCTTCATGCGGTGCATCAGCCGCAGCACGCGAGCCTGTCAATTTGGCTTCACTCATAATCGCCCGTGCGCTCCCGGCGCTGGCCGTATTGGAGGCCTGATATAGCGCCTAAGTGTCAAGCTAGCAGGTTACAGTCAACGTTTTCTTTGATTTCAAGGCCCGGCCCACTTATCAATGCCACCATGGTGAAAGCACCCGAAACCACCGCGCTGACGGACCTTCGCAAGGAGATCGACCGCATCGACGAAGCGATGCATCAGCTTCTGATCGAGCGCAGTGAGATCATTGACCGACTTATTGCGGTTAAACGAAGTCAGGACAGCGGCACGTCGGCTTTCCGCCCTGCGCGCGAGGCCGAGATGATGCGGCGTCTCGTGAAGCGGCACAAAGGGATACTGCCGCTCGACACCGTCGAAAGCATCTGGCGGGTCATTATTTCGACGTTCACCTTTGTGCAGGCACCCTTTTCAGTTCATGCCGATCTTTCCGCGGGCGATGCTCTGATGCGCGATGCCGCGCGCTTTCATTTTGGCTTCACAGTCCCATTCGTCCCGCACATGGGCGCGGCCGGCGTAGTCGCCGCGGTGTCGGCGTCGAAGGGCGACCTTGGGCTGGTGCCCGCATTCGATGTGGCTTCTGCGGGCGACTGGTGGAGTGCGCTTGAATTCGACGCCGCACCCAAAATCATTGCGCGACTTCCTTTCGTTGAGCGCCCGGACCACCCGGCGGCCTTGCCGGTCTTCGTCCTCTCACGCGTTGCGGCGGACGCCATGGCAACCGAAACGGCGGTCTGGAGCATCCGCGTTTCGGGTTGGGGGGCGGCGCCTGCGCAGGCGCTTTCGGCCCTGGCGGACTTCATTGCCGTCCCGGATCGGGCATTCGATGGCGCCGCTCTTTTGGTGACCCAGCCGACAGGCAAGGACCTCAAGTCGGTCAGCGCCGCCTTGGTTAAGGCCGGCGCCACCGTGCGCTCGGCAGCCCTCGTCGGCAGCCACGCAAACCGCTATACGGTTGCCGCCGACAAGACCTGACAGCCGGACTTTGAATGACGATGAACCGCCCGCAACCGCGTCCCGGAGTGCTCGATATTGCCCCTTACGTTCCGGGCAAGAGCACCGCGCCTGGCGTCGCGAAGGTGTTCAAGCTCTCCTCCAACGAAACGCCGTTGGGGCCGAGCGCGAATGCAATCGCGGCCTATCGCGCAACCGGCGAGCACCTTGAGGACTATCCGGACGGCTCAGCTGCGGCCTTGCGCGACGCAATTGGCGCCGCGTTCGGGCTCGATCCTGACCGCATTGTCTGTGGCGCAGGCTCCGACGATCTGCTCAATCTGCTTGCGCGCGCCTACCTCACCGACGGCGACGAGGGGATTTACACGAGGCACGGCTTTGTCGTTTACCCGATCGCTACCATGGGCACCGGGGCGAAGGCGGTCGCTGTGCCGGAAAAGGATTTCACCGCGGATGTGGACGCCATCTTGAAGGCGGTCACGCCGAAGACAAAAATCGTTTTCCTGGCCAATCCGAACAACCCGACAGGGACCTACGTCCCGTTCGACGAGGTGAAGCGGCTGCAAAAATCGCTGCCGGCGCACGTGCTGCTCGTGCTCGATGCCGCCTACGCAGAATACGTGCAACGCAATGACTATGAGTCGGGCATCGAACTGGTTGCAACGACCGACAACGTGGTGATGACGCGCACCTTCTCGAAGATCTATGGGCTCGCCTCGTTGCGGCTCGGCTGGATGTATGGCCCGGCGCATGTGGTGGACGCGGTCAACCGGATTCGCGGACCGTTCAATGTCAACGGCCCGGCGATCGCAGCGGGGATCGCGGCGATCCGCGACACTGCGCATGTCGAGAAATCGCGCGCGCACAACACACGCTGGCTTGCGTGGCTCACCGAGGAGATCGGCAAGCTCGGCCTGACAGTCACCCCGAGCGCCGCGAACTTCGTGCTGATCCATTTCCCCGAGACCAAGGGTCGAACCGCGAAAGAGGCCGACGCTTTTCTGACCAAGCGCGGGCTCATTCTCCGCCAGGTCGGCGTCTACAAGCTGCCGAACGCCTTGCGAATGAGCGTCGGGACTGAAGAGGCCAACAGGCTCGTGGTGCAGGCGCTCAAGGAATTTCTGGGGAAGGCCGCGTGAGCAAGCCCGCCACCTTGTTCAATCGGCTGGCCCTGATCGGCGTCGGCCTGATCGGATCGTCGATTGCGCGCGCTGCCCGTGCGCAGGGCGCCGCGCGGACGATTGTTGCGACCGCGCGCTCGCCGCAGACGCGCCGGCGCGTCGCCGAGCTTGGCATTGCTGATCAGGTGGTGGAGACCAACGCCGCCGCGGTCGAAGGCGCCGATCTCGTTATTGTCTGCATACCGGTCGGCGCCTGCAGCGGCGTTGCGAAGGAGATCGGCCCGCATCTCGCACCCGGCGCGATCGTGTCCGATGTCGGCTCGGTCAAGGGTTCGGTGGTCCGCGATATGGCGCCGCATCTGCCCAAAACCGTGCATTTCATTCCGGCACACCCGGTCGCCGGTACTGAATATTCCGGCCCGGATGCGGGCTTTGCGGAGCTTTTCGTCAACCGTTGGTGCATCCTGACGCCGCCCGACGGCGCGGACAAAAAGGCGGCCGACAAGCTCGCGGCCTTCTGGCGCCTGCTCGGCGCCAACGTCGAAACGATGGCGCCCGACCATCACGACCTGGTGCTCGCGATCACCAGTCATCTACCGCATCTCATCGCCTACACCATTGTCGGCACCGCTGACGAATTGCAGGCCGTGACGCGGTCAGAGGTACTGAAATTTTCCGCCGGCGGTTTCCGCGATTTCACGCGCATTGCCGCGTCCGATCCGACCATGTGGCGCGACGTCTTTCTCGCCAACAAGGACGCGGTTCTCGAAATGCTCGGCCGCTTTAACGAGGATGTGTCGGCGCTGACCAAGGCGATCCGCAAGGGCGACGGCGAGGCGCTGTTCGAGCATTTCGTCCGCACGCGCGCCATCCGCAAAGGGATCGTCGATATCGGTCAGGATTCGCCGGCGCCGGATTTCGGCCGGCCTCACCCAGACCTGCCGCACGAGCCGATGCCGAAGCCATACGCTTCGGGAGAAGGCTAGAACAAAGCTGGCGTGCTCCCGATCGGGATCGGCCCGAGGAACGCCGCGCCATCAGTGAAACGCAGAGGCAAGGTCACCGCGCGCTTTCCCTCGAGTGTAGTCTGCTCGCCGAGCATATTGATGCCAGCCGAAAGATTTGCGCCGGCCTGCTGGCGCGCAACATCGCCGAGCCCGGGTGCCAGGCGGTCGAGAGCGCCGACAAGTTTGTCCATGTGGGGCGAGGCCTGAATCTTCTGTTGTGCGCCGATCGCGGCCAGAAATTGCTCGAGGCCCGCCATCGTGATGCGTAACTGACCTTCGAGGCGGCCGTTACCATTGATCGACAATGCTCCCGCACCGACGGCAAGGATGTCGCCTTGCTGGATCCGGACCTGCGTGATGTCGATGCGGCCGTCGGCTGCCTGAATTTCGCGGAAACGCGCTGCCCATGGCTTCGGTGAAAAATCGTTCAATCCGCGTAGCCGAGCGGTTGCCGTT
>Ga0207679_10001707_pt1 | contig 13698 bp, 8 predicted proteins | sample KBSC73metaG_FD_184320 | JGI IMG/M metagenome (GOLD analysis project Ga0207679, IMG submission 184320) | Corn rhizosphere microbial communities from Kellogg Biological Station, Michigan, USA - KBS C7-3 metaG (SPAdes) (version 2) | ecosystem: Host-associated > Plants > Roots > Rhizosphere > Soil ... | reverse complement strand
TTTCTTGTCGGCGTCTCTTCTAGTGGCCTGCTATCAGGACGATGACATTACACAATACACCGCTGCTGATCAATATGCGGGCTTGATCAATGCAAAAGGAAGTTTGCCTGTTTCTATCGGGGAATTTAAATATGGTTATTCTGCTTATTCACCACCGAACTATGCATTTGATAAGTTTTACCGCGTCGATTCGATTGTATCTGATGCAATTGACAGAGGAGCTTTTCCGGGTTGTGTGGTATTGGCCGCCAGGGATGGAAACATAATTTATGAAAAAGCGTACGGTCACTATGAATTCAATCCTTCCTCTCCACAAACAAAACCAGAGAGCATCTTCGACCTCGCTTCACTGACCAAAGTTTCTGCTACCACCGTTTCCATTATGAAATTGTATGAGCAGGGAAGAATTAGTTTGAATGGAAATTTGGGCGATTACCTGCCATCAACAAAAGGAACCAATAAGGCGAAATTGAAGATAAGCGATATCTTATTGCACCAGGCGGGACTTGAGCCTGATGTGTTGTTTTACAGGTATGTCAGGGATTCTATCACTCATCAACCCAACCCCGCAATCATTTCTACGAAGAAACCTGGCTTTACTATCCCCGTAGCGGGAAATCTTTATTTAAGAAATGACTGGCTTGATACTGCCTACCGGTTGGTTTTAGACAGCAAGCTTGGCCCTTCCAATAAGTATGTATATAGTGATCTTGATTTTATTTTTCTCGGTAAGGTTGTAGAAGCGGTTTCCAACATGTCCCTTGATCAATACGTACAAAAAACATTTTACAAACCAATGGGCATGAAAACAACCGGATTTAAACCACTTGAAAAATTTACAAAGGATAAAATAGTACCGACAGAAATTGATACGCTTTTTCGCTGGCAAATGCTTTGGGGTGATGTGCACGATTATAGTGCTTCCGTTTTGGGACAAGTGGCAGGTCATGCAGGATTATTTTCTGATGCACCGGATCTGTTCAGACTTTATCAAATGCTGCTAGATGAAGGCATGTTCAATGATCAGCGTTATTTGAAATCAAAAACAATAAAACTGTTTACATCCTATCACAGTAACATCAGCAGGCGGGGTTATGGCTTTGACAAACCTGAAAAAGATAATCCTACAAGAAATCAGCCCTACCCGGCAGCCAAAGTGTCTTCCGAAACGTTTGGACATACAGGCTGGACAGGAACATGTGTTTGGGTTGATCCGAAAACCAGGATCATTTATATCTTTCTGTCTAACCGCGTGCAGTCGCAGGTCAACAACGGCAAACTTTCTGAATTAAGTATCAGGGGTAAGATACAGGATGCTATATATAAAGCGTTGGGCATTTAGAGTACTTATTCCTTTTAATAGAATTTATGGCCGTTGCTGTAAAACCCAGGCCTATAAAGAGATTTGGTTAAATTAATATTGAAATTATTAAATTACATTTACAGCATTTTCTGCATTTTAGCTGTCTTTTGTTATATAACTGTCCAAACTATCCGGCTTATGATTTTGTCCCCGAGTGATTACAGGCGTTCTTTTCCAAAAAATAATATTTGGATTTATATTTTCATTCTCTCATCTGTCTTCATATTTATTTTTTCCAGCAGTTATGCCAGTCCCGGTAGATTCCAGGCTCCTGTGCAGGATACAATCCCCGAAAAAAGAATCACCGGCAGGGTATTGAATTTAGAAGACAGCACACCTTTGACGGGTGCGTCCGTAGTAAACATGAGAACAGGTCATGGGACCACCACAAACTCTGCGGGCATTTTCTTTGTTGATGCCAAACCTGGTGACAGTATTCGTTTTTCTTTTGCAGGTAAAGTTGCACAGACGCTTGCGTATATGGGAGAGACGGTCATGAATGTGGAACTTAGCAGATCAGAGGGCCTGTTGGGCGGGGTAGTCATTACCGGTTTTCAGAACCTCGACAGAAAAAAGTTTACCGGCGCTGCCACGTCATTAAAAGCCGATGACATCAAAATACCCGGAGTGGTGGATGTAAGCAAAATGCTTGAGGGACGTGCGGCTGGTGTATCGGTGCAAAATGTGTCGGGTACCTTCGGTGCTGCGCCAAAAGTTCATGTTCGTGGAGCAACTTCTATTAACGGAGAAAATAAACCATTATGGGTTGTCGATGGTGTAGTGCTTGAAGATATCATTAATATCTCCAATGATCAGCTCTCAAGCGGAGATCCCACTACATTGCTCGGTTCTTCTGTTGCCGGTCTCAATAGCAGTGACATCGAAACGATCGATATTTTGAAAGACGCTTCTGCTACGGCGTTGTATGGGGCACGAGCCATGAATGGTGTTGTTGTGATCACAACCAAAAAAGGAAGATCAGGGAAACCTGTTGTTTCCTTTACTGCAAATTTTACATCGCAACTGAAACCTACGTACAGCGATTATAACATTATGAATTCAGCGCAGCAAATGTCTGTGCTTGGTGAGTTGGAAAGAAAAGGCTATTTGAATTATAATCTTTTGGATCGTCCTGATTATGGCGTATATGGTCAAATGTACACGGCGTTGAATGCAGACCCTTACGGCAATTTCCCTTTGCAAAACACGCCGGAGGCAAAAAGGAATTTTTTGCTTCGTTATGCAAAAGCAAATACAGATTGGTTTGATATACTTTTCAACAATTCACTCATCCAGGAATATTCGCTCAGTGTTTCTGGTGGTACCGAAAAATCTCAATCTTTTTTTTCTACCAGCTATTATCACGATAATGGATGGACCATTGCCGATAAAGTAAACAGGTATACGCTCAACTTCCGCAATAATTATACGTTCAATGATAAATTGTCTGTTGGGTTTATGACGGTTGGGTCAGTGCGTCAACAAAGAGCACCCGGAACATTGAGTCGGACAAGCAACCCCGTGTCTGGCCAGTTTGATCGTGACTTTGATATTAACCCATTCAGCTATGCTTTAAATACGAACAGGGCCCTCACTGCTTATGATTCTACCGGGAACCTGGAATATTTCAGAAGAAATTTTGCGCCGTTCAACATTATAAACGAATTAAAGAACAACTACATTGACGTAAATGTAATTGACCTCAAGCTGCAAGGTGAATTGAATTACAGGTTCAATAAACATTTGCGTTATGAATTCATAGGCGCATTGCGTTATGTAAAATCGTCGATGGAACACCAGATCACAGAAAACTCTAACATGGCAAATGCGTACCGTGCTAATGACAATGCAACAATGAACCAGAACAATAAGTATCTGTATCGTGATCCCGATCATCCCGACGATCCTGCAGTCGTTGTATTGCCCTATGGTGGATTTTATAACAGGACTGAAAATAGTCTTGTGAATTTTGACGTGCGCAACAGTCTTAATTACACGAATACTTTTGGTGATAGACATGATTTGAGTTTTTTATTAGGGCAACAGGTGAAATATGCCGACAGGCAAAACTTTAACAACACTGGTTACGGATACCAGTATGACAATGGCGGTGTTCCTTTCATAGATTACCGGATACTTAAGCAAACCATTGAAGCAAACTTTCCTTACTATGACATGACAAAGTTTTATGACCGTTTTGCAGCATTTTACTTCAACGCTCAGTACACTTACAACAGAAAATATAATTTGTACGGAACGGTTCGTTATGACGGTTCAAATGTTTTAGGTGCGTCATCAAAGGCGAGATGGTTACCAACGTGGAGTTTTGGAGGCGCATGGAACATTGACCAGGAAAAGTTCATGGAGAAATTCCCAGAGATCGATTATTTGAAATTGAGAGCGAGCTATGGGATCACGGCTAGCTTAGGGCCTGCGACAAATGCAGATGTTGTATTAAAGAGCAGCACGAGTAACCGTCCTTATGCGGATGAAAGAGAATCTGTGATCAACCTGATCAATCTTGCAAATGATGACCTGACGTGGGAAAAGAATTACCAGGCCAACATTGGTATTGACTTTGGATTATTTAAGAACCGGTTGAGTGCAAGTGTTGATGTGTACAGTCGAAGGAGTTTTGATCTGATCAGCCGTATTAAAACCTCGGGGATAGGCGGTGAAGCATACAAAGTAGCAAACTATGCAGACATGCGATCGCACGGTTTTGAGTTTTTATTGAATGGACAAATACTTAGACAAAGAAACTATGGATGGAAAGCGACCCTTACATTCGGTTTCAATGAAACGGAGATCACCAATGCACAAAACGTTCCGCTCATTTTTGATCTTGTTAAACCAGAAGGTGGTAACCGCGAAGGATATCCTGTCAATAGTTTATTTTCGGTCAACTTTGCGGGACTTGAACATAATACAGGCATTCCGCAGTTCATCAATGAGGATGGGAAGATCAGCCAGGGCGTGTTTTTGCAGGATGATAAAATAGATTACCTCGTATATGAAGGACCTGTCGATCCGCCAGTTACAGGTGGTTTTTCCAATACGTTTAATTATAAAAACTTCGCACTGAATGTCTTTTTCACGTACCAGGCCGGTAATAAAATTAGATTGTACCCTGCATTCCGCAGCGCTTATGTAGACCTCGATGCTATGCCCAAGGAATTTCTTGATCGTTGGGAAATGCCCGGAGATGAAAAGGTGACAAACATACCGGCCATTTCGGATGTATATTATAGTTATCTGACGGGCGCTACCGGCTCTTTCCCGTACAACAATTATAACTATTCAACAGTGAGAGTAGCGGACGGAAGTTTTGTAAGATTAAAAACTCTCTCTCTTACTTACCAGTTCGGTAATGATGCGCTAACACGCATGAAGGTTTTTAAGAGTTTCTCGATCACAGCGGCCATTGCCAACTTCTGGCTGATCTATTCCGATAAGAAACTCGAGGGACAGGACCCGGAATTCTTTAATGCGGGAGGTGTAGCTCAACCGATTCAAAAACAAGCGACCCTTTCTTTGAAGGTCTCATTATAAAAAATGTTTGGAAACCTGTGAATGATAAGAAATGAATACAAAAAGAATATATAAGCTGATCTTAATTATTTCAGGATTTGTTTTATTCTCCTGTGATAAATATCTTGAAAAGGAGCCGGACAATCGCGCTTCGTTGAATACACCACAAAAGGTTTCTCAATTATTGGCCACCGCTTATCCCGGTGCTAATTATGTTCCAATGATCGAAACTTCGACCGACAATGTCGGTGATATTGGATCCGGAGATGCAGGAAGTGCTGATCTGAATACATTAAATGCCGATCTGTTCTTTTTCAGGGATACGAGAGCCATCAATGAAGACAGCCCGGAATTTTATTGGTTTGCCTGCTATCATGCCATTGCTGCTTGCAATGAAGCGCTTGATGCCATTAGCACAGCACCAAACCAGGACGAATATGCAGCCCAGAAAGCGGAAGCACTTATAGCCAGGGCATACGCTCATTTTATGCTGGTCAATGTTTTTGCAAAGTTTTATGATCCATCAACGGCATCATCCGATCCTGGTATTCCGTATGTGACAGTACCAGAAAGAAATTTTATCAAACAGTATGACAGGGGTACAGTAGCTTCTGTGTATGATCATATCGAAAAGGACCTGTTAGAAGGATTGCCCTATATCAATGATAAATCTTACTCCGTACCAAAATATCATTTTACGAAGGCGGCAGCTTATGCATTCGCTTCCAGGTTTTATTTATACAAAAAGCAATATGATAAGGTCATACAATACGGTTTGCAGGCAGTTCCGAACAATGATTTCTTATCAAACCTGCGGCCCTGGAACACAGTTTACTCTTCGATCGGCTTGAATGAAATAGCGCCACGATATGCAAAGGCAACAGAAAATGCAAACCTGTTATTATGCGAGACAGCATCATACTGGTTTAGGACGGTTATTGCAGCCAGGTATGCCGTCACTCCAGCAGTAAGAGATGAGTTGCTCAGGGACGTTCCCGTGGTGGGAGGACAGTGGGCATTTGCTACAGGGTTCTACGTGGAAAATCACATCATCGTTCCAAAAGTCAATGAATATTTTGTAAGGGTATCGGTAAATGCAGATATTGGAAATGGCTTTGTAATGGTTCCGTTGTTTACCGTAGAAGAAGTCCTTTTTAATGTGGCGGAGGCTTATGCTTATTTGAACCAGTTCAATGATGCCATTGCATTGTTGAATACTTATCTCAGCACAAGGATTGTTGCATACAATTCTTCGTATACCCTTACCACGGCAAAGATCAATGCCTTTTATGGCACGTCAGATACACAGCATGGATTGATACAAACTATTCTTGACTACAGGCATAGCGAATTTGTGCATGAAGGTTTGCGGTGGTTTGACATTCTTCGCTATAAAATACCTGTAGTTCATACATCGAGCAGTGGCGAAACATTTACATTAACACCGGATGATCCGCGACGGTTATTTCAAATACCTGCCACGGCAAAACAATCGGGAGTGGAGCAAAACCCTAGATAATTTTCTAAAAAAAGCATTATGCGATTCATAAAATCTTCTTTATTGTTTCTCTTAGGACTAACCATCCTGGCTTCGTGTAAAAAGGAAGATCCTTTGAACGTGGACGATGTTTCGGGGCTGGGTGGTGATACCTGGGTAAAGACTCCACTTGACCAATGGCTATATGACACACTCGTGGTACCATATAATATAGCTACCAAATACAAATGGGATCAGTCTGAGTTGGATTTGAATAAAGACATTGTACCTCCAGATGAATCAAAAGTGATCCCGGTGATGAGTTCCGTAGAAAGAGTATGGATCGATCCCTATATCCTGCAGGCTGGAGAACTTTTTTTTAAGAAATATTCTCCGAAACTTTTTGTGCTTGCAGGAAGTGCGAATTGGAATCTTGATGGAAGCATAACGCTGGGCACGGCAGAAGGTGGCCGAAAGATCGTTCTTTATTTACTGAATGATTTTAAAAATAAGAGTATGCCGGGATATGTTCCTGCAGATTCGGCTATTCCAAAACAAATGTTCCATGTGATACATCATGAATTCGGGCACATTCTTGACCAGAATATTCGTAGACCCACCGCATTTGATGAGGTATGCAAAGGCTTGTATACCGCAGACTGGATCAATACAAATGACTATGCAGCCAGGCAGGATGGTTTTATAAGTGCTTATGCTGAATCAAGCCCCTTTGAAGATTTTGTAGAACAGATTTCCATCATGCTCATAGAAGGAAAATCAGGATTTGATAATATAGTGAACAGCATTACAGGAACAAGTATTCGCGGGACAACGGCGGACCAGGCGAAGGCAAGACTGAGACAGAAGGAATCGATCGTGGTTGATTATTATAAACAGGCCTGGAGCATTGATTTTTATGCTTTGCAAAGCCGGGTAAGAACAGCAATAGTAAATGAGATCTATTAATCAATATAAGGTGCAGATGAATCTGAAAGATTTTTATTGGAAACTTACTTCAGTGTTTTTCTTTTTTGCTGTATTTGTTTTTTCATCATGCAAAAAAGATGAAACAAGAGTATTTGATCAGACCCCTGACACACGTATCAATGATGCTCTCACAGCGTATGGATCTGCTTTGACCAGTTCCGCCACCGGTTGGAACGCAACAATAAAAACAGGGACGGGTGGTATTTATCATTTTCATTTCCGGTTTAATGAATCAAACCGTGTATTCATGTACGCTGATATCAACCTTGAGACAGCGACAACAGAGAAGGAAAGTAGCTACCGTTTAAAGGCTTTACAAACTCCCGCTCTTATTTTCGACACCTATTCTTATTTGCATATCCTGTCTGACCCCGATGGTAGTGTAAATGGAGGCACAAACGGGCAGGGACTTATTTCTGATTTTGAATTCGCATTCGATTCCCTGGCAACAGACAGCATTTTACTGACGGGAAGACAGAATGGAACAAAACTTACGCTCGTCAAGGCCACACAGCAAGATTTCGATGCATGGCAAAATGGTGCGTGGGCAAATGTGTTAGCATTTGAAAATATTAATAGCATCCAGAACTATTTCAAAAGAGTGAACATCGGTGGAGTTAATTATGATTTGAAAGTAGATCCGGTCGCAAGAACTATCGTGTTTACCTGGGTGGATGGCAGTGGTAACATTCAGCAATTTGTTACGGCTTATAATTATAGCGCGACTGGTGTGGTGTTTGTAAGTCCATTTGATACAGGTTCGCAAACGATAAATGGCTTTGAAATAGTAAGCTGGAACGCCGGCAGTTTTACATTGAGTATAAAAGTAAATGGGACGCAAGCAACTATAGCGGGTGCTACACAACCTTTGAAGGTTGATTTGGGAGCTCCGCAGAGGTGGTGGCAATATGCTATTAATAACGGAGGGTTATACTGGATATCGTTAAATGGCTTTCATGTGAATGGTGTGGAAGATGGTTTTGGTATTAGAACTTTGCCTAACTATTATTACCTGATCTATTGGCCCGATTATAATGCGGGCAACAATGACCTGTTTGCGCCAGTGTTTATCAATGCTGCAGGCAACGGGCTCGAATTGCTATATGGTGCGGCACCCGGTACGCCACAGTTTACTGGTGATGGTCGTGCTATTTTTACATTATTGGGGAATTATGGCACTTATCCATCAACAGGCCCAGCCGCTCTGACCAGGACACAATTATTGATCCCACAGGGATATTATTTTATACAAACTGGCCCGACGACCTATGACATGGTGAGCGCCTTAGACGCAAAGGCTTGGATAAGCTGGCAATTTTAAGGCAAAAGAATTTCAAACCTGCATGGTTCACGAAAAGCGCACATTGAGAACGAAATTTATTAACTTGAAAAAAAGTACAACACACATTTGTCAAACCAAAAATGAAATTTTATGAGAAAAACTTTGCGCCTGTTGCCGCACATATTAGCCATAGCATTAATCGTAGGAATTGTGTCATGTAGTAAGGAAGGTCCCGCCGGTCCGGCCGGTGCAACAGGTCCAGCAGGACCAGCAGGGGCTGCAGGAGCCCAGGGGCCGGCTGGTCAACCCGGAACTGCTAACGTGATCTATTCTGACTGGATCGATACGGTGACGTATGGCCTGCTCGGAGCTCCCGATACTATAGCAGGTGCTATCACAGCTCCACAACTTACTGCCGATATTCTCAATAACGGTGAAGTAAAAGTATATGCAAATCTTAATACAACTGCAGATCCCCTGGTGGTGCCGGTGCCTGTAAACGGTGGATTTTTTCTTGGTGACGGTGGATTTATAGAACCTGTCTTCTTTACCGGCGAGATAGATATAATATCAAACAGAGATCTTACGGGACTACCATTAAGGTATATACTCATTCCCGGAGGCACCCATGCCCGAATGGCGAAAATTAACTGGAATAATTATGATGAGGTAAAGGCATATTTAGGATTGAAAGATTAGCTTCTTAAAATTAAATCATTGAAAGGGGTTGCGAATGCAGCCTCTTTTTTTGTTTGAGTCATTCACTTCTCACATTTCACATTTGACGTTTCACGTCATCATCTTCTCTTCTGCGGAGGTCGCTGCTGAGGAGGCGGTTGTTGTTTCTTTTGTTGCTGATTTTTTTGTTGCTGCTGTTGTTGGTTGGCCGGTTTGTTTGGTTGATTGCCCTGTTGCTTTTGTTGGGTTCTTTGTTGTTGCTGCTGCCGTTGTTGATTTTGTTGCTTTCTTTTTTTATCTGTCTTTTCGAGGCTGCGCAGACTTATATGTCCCACGACATCGACGAATTCAGGTTCCACTTCCTGCGGTTTTGATGAAGTGAGTTCTACAGCTTCCAATTCTTCAGGAATGATCCCCTGGCTATTGAGCGATTTTATTTTTCTTACCCTTTCGATAGTGAGTGGATATTGTTTGGAGCTGTCGGGCAACATGTACCACATCAGGTTTCGAAAAATATCTCTTTTTATAAGATTGGCGGGGCCCTTTGCTACCTGGATGGTATCGCAATTGTCGGGGAAACCTTGCAATGCATCAAGATAAGTGTCCAACTCATAATTGAGACAGCATTTCAATCGTCCGCACTGCCCGCTAAGTTTTGTTTGATTGATAGAAAGATTCTGGTACCTCGCCGCTGCTGTATTAACCGATTTGAAATCTGTAAGCCAGGTAGAGCAACAAAGTTCACGACCACAACTGCCGATGCCACCCACTTTTGCACTTTCTTGCCTGGCACCGATCTGCCTCATCTCAACCTTTAGCTTAAATTCGCCCGCATATACTTTGATCAACTCACGAAAGTCTACACGTCCATCAGCAATGTAGAAGAATGTAGCCTTTCGCCCATCAGCCTGCATTTCTACTTCGCTGATCTTCATTTCTAGTTTCAGTTGTTTAGCAATAGCACGACTGCGAATGATGGCCTGCGGCTCTCTTGATTTGTTTTGCCTCCATATCTCAAGATCGCGATCGCTGGAGCGACGCAGCAATTTCTTCATCTCGGGATTTTCTTCCTTTACATTTCTCTTCTTCATTTGCAGACGAACGATCTCACCCGTCAGTGAAACTTCGCCGACGTCGAAACCGCTAACGCCCTCTACCGAGACCATGTCCCCTTTTTCAAATTGCTGCAGGGTCACATTGCGAAAAAAATCTTTGCGGCTTCCATTATTAAATGAAACCTCGATCACTTTACAACTGCTGTCGATATCCGCTACAGGCATATTGTAAAGCCAGTCATAAGCGTTAAGCCGGTTACAACTTCCCGTGTTGCAACCCCCGTTACTCTTACATCCATTTGGTTTAATGCCACAACTTCCGCAGCCCATCGCTAGATTTTAGATTCCTGATTTCTGATTTAAGTTTTTAGGAAGTGATTATGGAGCCAGCTTATGAATTACTATTAAACAGCCGTTGCGTCGCACTCTTATACGTCCATACCGGTGTGCAGCAGGCACTGCAGTTGGATATGCTGAGAAGAATTACTATATGTTGAAGTGAGTGACACAACAAAAGCTAAATAGAATTAATCAAGCCGGCAACAAAATCATTGCCCTCAAATTCATGACCTTCCCTTTTCACAGATCGTTACCCCGGTCAATTCGTCAAAAATACAATTTTGTCCTGAATGATATGGTATAGTTTAATCGTGAGGGCGTGAAAGAGGATTTTGGCGTTGGCATTGCGTTCAATATAATAGGTGGCGTTGTCAAGCTCCTCTATCATGGCCTTTTGCTGGGCGATGCCGGCAATACGGTTGAGGCGGTTTGCAAAATCTCTTTCGGTTTCAGGCAAATAAACATTCTGACCCATCAGCTTGAGTCGGATGGCCTGTTCAAGCAGGTGATTGAAATAGCGAAGGAATTGCTTTTGTTTTTCGCGGCCTAGCCGGCTGATCTCTTCTACCCATTTTGTCTGTGCCACCGGTCCCGTTTTTAAAATGGCATTGAGCCACTCACGTAAAAGACTTTGCCAATCTTCATCAGCATGCTGAACGAGCTGGAGCGCTTCGCGATAATTACCCTCACTCACAGCAGCAGCCTGCCGTGCAATTTCTGCACTTGTATTGTTGCGGTTCATAAGAGCCTCCTGCACTTCAGTTGTTTCAAGTGCCGGAATCTTTATTAACTGGCACCGGCTGACAATGGTGGGCAGGATCAGTGATTCATTTTCTGCTACCAACACAAACAGAGTGTTAGGTGGAGGCTCTTCGACCAGCTTTAAAAGTTTATTCCCTTCATTTCCCAAATATTCAGGCATCCAAAGAATAAGGATCTTGTATTCGCTTTCAAAACTTTTCAGACTTAACTTACGGATAATGTCATTGCACTCCTGTGCTGTAATGTTCCCCTGTTTATTTTCCGCGCCGATAAATTGGAGCCAATCATAAACGTTTCCATACGGATAGGTTTTCATAAACTTTCTCCATTCGGAAATATAATCTGTGCTGATCGGAGGCGAGCCGGATTTTTTTGTAACGACGGGGTATGAAAAATGAATGTCAGGGTGAACGAGTTGCGATGCTTTTTTACACGATGAGCATTCCCCACAGGAATCCATTTCGGATTTCGGATTTTGGTCCCGATAGTTAGTGGGATCGGATTTTGCCGGGTCCTCTCCAAATAATGAAATGTTGGAATTGGAAATTTGCCTTTTGGGATTTGCTTTTTCACAAGTCAGGTATTGAGCTAAAGCAATCGCTAATTGAAGAGAACCATTTCCTTCTTTTCCTAAAAATAAAAGGGCATGGCTTAAGCGATTATGACGAACCAATTCAACTAATTGTTGCTTTACTTCTTTTTGACCTATGATTTCTTTGAACTGCATTGCGCTGTGAAGATAAAAACAAAAGCCGCCTGTAAAGACGGCTTCATAAATTTCATTTTTAATCCCTGCCTACCGGCAGGCAGCCTTAAAATCTTATAAATCCTGGTACTTAATTCAAATACTTAGTTATCTCTTCACTCATTGGGTTTACCTTATTATGAAATACGGCAATTAAGTTTCCGTTTTCATCGACCAGGAATTTTGTAAAGTTCCAGGTAATCGGACTTCTTAAGTAATCTCTCCATGCGAGGTCTTTCGATGTGTTTGTAGGAAGGTTTTTGGCCATGTCATTTGATTGTTGCACGAGCCATTTAAACAATGGATCAATGTCATCACCCTTGACTGAAACTTTTTCGGCCATCGGGAAAGTAACACCATAATTCTTTTTACAGAATGAATTTATCTCGTCGTTTGTTCCTGGTTCCTGTGCACCGAAATTGTTAGCCGGAAAGCCGACAATAACCAATTTATCCTTATACTTTTCATATAATTTTTCCAGGTCGGCATACTGAGGCGTGTTTCCACACTGGGAAGCGGTATTCACGATCAATATTTTTTTGCCCTTAAAGTCTGAAAAATTGATGGTGCCCCCGGTAAGTCCCGGCGCTTTAAAATCATAAATAGAACCTCCGGTTAAAGTAGCTGACAGTATCATTGCTAGCATTAAGGTTTTCATTTCAAAAATTTTTTTGGATAATAAAGTTAAGCATGTTCGGATTGAAAACGGTCATTCTTTTATCAAAGTTGCCTATTGCTTTTCATAGCAACCCAGGTCAGGCCCACCAACCGGTCGGGGTTTTCCGTCCAGGTCAATGGTTAAACCGGTGACTGTTCCCTTGTCTTTTGCCGGAGAATTCTCTTGTAAATGAAAATCGTAATATTTTTTTGAATTATTTACGCTGTCAAACAAAGGTGGTTGATTGTTGATGATTTGGTTTGTCGTTACACCGGGAATCGTTGAAGGATCAGTTTTCTGAATTTTCCAAAGGCCATAATCAAAGCTAACGGCGAGAGATGCTCCGGGATCCTGTGCAATGACAACTTCGTCATCTACCAGATCACCCTCACCCCAAAAGATGCAATTTTGAAATAATGCATTGAGCGGAGCTGTTTGCGGAACGTTGTTTACATTAATGTAGTTGCTGGCAAGCAGTACCGGATCCTTATGTAAAATGTAGTCGTTGGAATAAGTTGCTATAGTGCAATGAATAAACCGGTAATCCCCACCTTTAACCAGTGCTAAATTTTTTCCGCAATTACTGACCAGGCAGTTTGTTGCATATACACTGGAGTTATTTGTAATGATGCCTGCATCGTAGGCATTATCGATGATGCACTCGTTGAGCGTAACTTTTGGGTTTGCATTGGGCGATGGATCCTGTGCTGCGATTGCCTGGTAGGCGTTTTTTAAGACCGCATAATTAAATATGTTGTCTTTGCTTCCCGTATTAAAGAAGATGCCTGGCCATGAGGCGGGGAAATTTTTGTAAGGTTCAT
>Ga0207679_10001698_pt1 | contig 13721 bp, 14 predicted proteins | sample KBSC73metaG_FD_184320 | JGI IMG/M metagenome (GOLD analysis project Ga0207679, IMG submission 184320) | Corn rhizosphere microbial communities from Kellogg Biological Station, Michigan, USA - KBS C7-3 metaG (SPAdes) (version 2) | ecosystem: Host-associated > Plants > Roots > Rhizosphere > Soil ... | reverse complement strand
ATCGTACTGCCGCAAAATCACATCGGTGCGGTTGACCAGCGTTACGTGAGCGCCGAACTCGTAGAAGATCCCCGCGAACTCATTCGCGATGTATCCGCCACCAGCGATCATGATCCGCTTCGGCAATTCCTCGAGATGAAACACCTCGTTGGAGCTGATCGCGTGCTCGACGCCTTCGATATCGGGCATTTGCGGCCGCGCGCCCGTGGCGATCAGGATCTTCTCCGCTGAGATTTCGCGGCCACCGCTGAGCTTCAATGAGTTCGGACCGGTGAGCACCGCCCGCTCATGGAAGATCGTTACATTGTGGTTGGTCAGCGTCTCCGTATACGCGCCTTCCAGGCGCCCGACCTCAGCCAGCACATTGTCGCGCAGTACCGCCCAGTCGAAGCGCTTCTCGGGAATGTCCCAACCGAACATCGCCGCATCGTCGAGGTCCTCGGCGAAATGCGCGCCATAGACGAGCAATTTCTTGGGAACGCAGCCGCGGATGACGCAGGTCCCGCCGACCTTATGCTCTTCGGCGATCGCGACGCGCGCGCCATGGGCGGCGGCGACGCGTGCGGCTCTGACACCCCCAGAACCGGCGCCGATCACGAACAGGTCGAAGTCGGTCACTACAAGCCGGCCCTTTCCATCAGCGCCCGCGTCGAAGCGTCGAGATCGTCCCCACCGTGACCGTCCGCGAGCTTGCGCGCCATGTCCTTGCCGAGCTCGACGCCGAACTGATCGAATGGATTGATCCCCGTCAGCACCGCATTCGCGAAGGTTCGATGTTCGTAGAAAGCGATCAACGCGCCCAGCGAGCGAGCGTCGAGCCGATCGAGCAGGATTGTCGTGCTGGGCCGGTTACCCGGATCGGACCGCTGCGGATCGTCGCTCACCCGCCCCTGCATGAGTGCTGCACCTTGGGCGAAGGCGTTCAGCAGCAACAGTCTATGGTGCTCGGGGTCCTGCTCGTCCTCTCCCTCGCGCACCGCGACGAATTCAACCGGCACGAGCAGCGTTCCCTGATGCAGTAGCTGGAACACGGCATGCTGCGCGTTGGTCCCGGTTCCACCCCACGTGACCGGAGCTGTCGGCACGTCGACCGGCTTCCCGGAATTTGTCACGGACTTGCCGTTCGACTCCATTTCGAGCTGCTGGAGATATGGCACGAGGAGCCGCAGCCGCTCATCGTACGGAAAAACCCCACGTGTCTGACACCCTCGCTGCTCGACGTAGAGCCGATCGGCGAACGCAGCGATCATGGGCACATTGCCCGCCGGTTCGCTGAATCTGAAATGCCGATCCATCTCGGCGGCGCCTTCGAGCAGCTCCTCGAACGCCTCCCACCCGAGCGCGAGCGCGACGCTGACTCCGACCGCGCTCCACAGCGAATAGCGTCCGCCGACCCCTTCGCCGAAGGGTAGGATGCGCGTCTCATCGATACCTGTCTCGACTGCCTTGTCAGGGTCGGCGGTGACGGCGATCAATCGCCCCTCTGGATCCGCGATTGCGGCACGCCGAAGCCAATCGAGGGCGGCCTCCATATTCACCAGCGTTTCAAGAGTTGTGAAAGTCTTGGAGGCGACCACGACTAGCGTCGTCGCTGGATCGAGCCGCTTCACGGCGGCATCGAAGGCGGCTCCGTCGATATTCGATAGAAATCGCACGTCGATCTTTGCCGAACGGCGCCCAAGCGCGTCGACCAGCAGCGCAGGCCCTAGCGCCGACCCGCCGATACCGATGTGAAGGATGCCCGTGACCTGACCAAAAGCTCCGGCTTCGACCGCATCGACCAAGGCCCGCATGCGCTGCCGCCGGGAAGCCGCGACCGCGACCTCGTCTGGCGAGCCGTTGCCGCGATCCGCAACGTGCGTGGCCGCGCGGCCTTCACTCCGATTGATGATGTCGCCGGCGAACAATGCATCCCGCGCTGCCGTCAGACCGGCGCGGTCCGAGCGCGCGGAGAAATCCTCGATCGTAGACGCTTCGAGGTGTGTCTTCGACCAGTCGAAATGGATTCCGGCGGCCTGGAACGTCAGGCGGCTCAGCCGGTCCGGTTCGGACGCGAACAGCTCTTCGAGCCGCTTCGCCGCGATCGCCTGCCGTTGCGCCATCGCCGAGCCTCATAACCGGCGCTCTCGCAAAAGCTAGGCCGAGACTTGGCGACTTGACCTTGCGGACCGGTCCAGAAACAAGCGGTGCCGCATGCGATGGCCATTCTTTCGCCGCGGACGTCATGACGTCGCTGACACGTCCGCCGAAGCAAAGGAGGATGGCTGGAGCCTCGCGCGCTTCGTCCTGACCCTTGCGCTGCTGGCCTGGGCGTTGCGAAGCTTCATCATCGCGCCCTTCAGCATCCCTTCCGGCTCGATGCTGCCAACGCTCTACATCGGCGACTATCTGGTCGTTGCCAAATGGCCGTACGGATATTCGCGCTACAGCTTCCCCTTCGGCTTCCCCTCTTTCAGCGGTCGCATGTTCGAGCGCGCGCCGCATCGCGGCGATGTCGTCGTGTTCCGACATCCGAGCGAAGAACGCTGATCTATCAAGCGGGTCATCGGCCTTCCGGGAGACGTGGTGCAAGTCAGCGGGGGCGCGCTTATGCTCAATGGTCGAACGGTCGCCCGTGAGGAGCTGCCCGCTTATTCCGTGCCGATCAGCGCCAACAGCCCATGCAAGGTCGTGCCTCCGGCATCACCCTTCGTGGCGGCAATCGGCAATCGGCCCTATTGCATGTATCCCGCCTATCGCGAGACCCTGCCCGGTGGTCCGAGCTACACAGTGCTGGACCAGGTCGACAGTGGCCCGGCCGACGAATTCGGCCCCGTCAAAGTCCCGGCGGGACACCTATTTCTGATGGGCGACAATCGCGATGACAGCCTCGACAGCCGCTTCGGTCCCGCCGAAGGGGGGATCGGAATGGTACCAATCGACAATCTCATCGGACGCGCGACCGTGACCTTCTGGTCCACCGACGGCAGCGCCTCCTATTGGAAGCCCTGGACTTGGTTCTCGGCGCTGCGCGGAGACCGGGTCGGCAACGGTTACACCGGAACTCCCGAATGAGCGCGCCACTCGAATTCGTCCGTAAGACCCTCGGACATGAGCCGCGCGACCCGCGCTTGTTCGAGCTTGCCTTGACCCACGCCAGCGTCGGCGGAGAAAGCTACGAGAGGCTGGAATTTCTTGGCGATCGCGTGCTCGGGATGGTGATCGCCCGCGCGCTTTACGAACGTTATCCCAAAGAACCCGAAGGCAACCTCTCCAGGCGCTACAACGCGTTGGTCGCGCGCGAGACCTGTGCCGAAGTCGGCCGCGAGCTGGGCGTGCCCGCGCTCGTGCGTCTCGGCAAACAGGCGCGCGAGGACCGAGCAGGGCAAAGCGAGAACGTCGTCGGCGACGTGGTGGAATCGCTCATCGGCGCGCTGCTCATGGACGGCGGATTGTCTGCCGCCGAGAGATTCGTGCTTAAGGCCTGGGGCGCCTATCTCGACGAGCAAGTGCGAGCGCCCGAGCATCCCAAGTCCGCGCTACAAGAGTTGGCCGCTGCCCGAGGGCTCAAGGCACCGACCTACGAAGTCGTCTCGCGGACCGGAGCACACCACGCCCCCGTGTTCACCATACGCGTCTCCGTCGCGAAGCTCGGCGAAGCGACCGCGGAAGGCTCCAGCAAGCAGGAAGCCGAAACGGCTGCGGCGGAAGCCCTGCTGGAACAGCTCCGTTGAGCAGGCGCGCCGGTTTCACCGCAGTCATCGGCGCTCCCAACGCGGGCAAGTCGACGCTCGTCAATGCGTTGGTCGGCCAGAAGGTCGCGATCGTCAGCGAGAAGGCCCAGACGACCCGCGCGCGCCTGATGGGGATCGCGGTCGAGCGCGAGGCGCAGATTTTGCTCGTCGATACGCCCGGCATTTTCGAGCCCCGGCGAAGGCTCGACCGTGCAATGGTCGCGGCGGCCTGGACCGGCGCGGAAGGTGCCGAGCTGATCCTGCTGGTGATCGATTCCGCTGTGGGCCTCAAAAGCGCCGTCGAGCGCATCGTCGCGGGCCTTGAAACGAATACGCACCCGTTGTTCATCGCGCTTAACAAGATCGACTTGGTCAAGAAGCCCGAGCTTCTCGCCTTGTCGTCCGCGCTGACCGGACGTCTGAATCCCGAGAAAGTCTTCATGATCAGCGCTGCGGAAGGTGACGGCGTCCCCGACCTCAAGGCCGCGCTTGCTCAGGCCATGCCCGAGGGTCCGTGGCTCTATCCGGAGGACGAAGTCTCCGACGCGACCGACCGGATGATCGCCGCCGAGCTGACTCGAGAGCAGATCGTCAATCAACTCCATCAGGAATTGCCCTACGCAACGGCGGTCGAGACGGAGACCTGGGAGGATCGCCCTGACGGCTCAACCGTCATTCGCCAGCAAATCCTCGTCGCGCGCGACAGCCAGAAGGCGATCGTCATCGGCAAGGGCGGGTCACGGCTGAAGCGGATCGGCCAGGCCGCGCGCGAGGCCATCATCGCCCACCTTGGACGGCCCGTGCATTTGTACCTTCACGTGAAGGTCAATCCGAAGTGGGATGAGGACCGCAGTCTCTATCGCGAGATCGGACTCGAGTGGGCTGAGTGACCGCTTAACAGCTCCTCCACCCACGCGGGCACCAGCTCGCCGGCCGGACCAATGCGGCTTTCATGGAAGAACATGCTTCCGATACTGGGTTCGAGGTTCATCTCCAGCGCCAGCGCCCCGCAATAACGCGCAGTTTGGACGAAGCCAGCCGCGGGGTAGACCGCACCCGAGGTCCCGATCGACACGAACAGGTCGCAGGCCCGCAGCGCGTCCTCAATCCGGTCCATGTCGTAAGGCATCTCGCCGAACCAGACGATGTCCGGCCGAAGTGCGCCCTCGTGGCCGCAGGCCGGGCAGATTGAACTGCCGCTCATTGGCCCTAGCCAGGGCGATCGGCCATCGCACTGGACACACCAGGCGACCGTATTCTGCCCATGCATGTGGATCAGCTGCGTCGAACCCGCGCGCTCGTGCAGATTGTCGACGTTCTGAGTGACAAGCATGAATTCTTCCGGCCACTCGGCTTCGAGCCGAGCGAGGGCCACATGCGCGGCGTTCGGCTCTACCTCCCCGAGCTGGGCGCGACGCGCATTGTAGAACTTATGCACCAGGGCCGGGTGGCGCGCGAAAGCCTCGGGAGTCGCCACGTCTTCGACTCGATGCCCTTCCCACAGACCGTCTTCGCCGCGAAACGTCGCGAGCCCGCTCTCCGCGGAGATTCCGGCGCCCGTCAAAACGACTATGCGGCTAAAATCCTGATCCATGTAAGCCTTATCCACACACGGCTTGCGCGACTCGCCAGTAAATGATTGTTCTACAAGCGGGACCGGGGATTCGTGACCAAACGAAGGGGGCACTCGTACTTTGAGAAGGATACTCCGCTCTCGACTGCCTGAGCGGCTCGCCGACTACATACCCTCGGCGATAGTCGAGATCGGGGTCGGCCTATCCGTCGCCCTGGTGTTTCTCTGTGTGCGCATGGCTCTCGTCCCTCTCGCCGGCGACCGGGCGCCCTACGCGTTCGTATTCCTGGGGCTAGTGATTGCGGCCGTCGTGGCCGGCTGGCGCAGCGGAGCCGTTACCTTGATTGCCGGCCAAATCCTGGCTTGGACCGTCATCGTATCGACAACCCCAGAAGCCGCGGTCAGCAGCGACAGCCGGTGGGGCGGCTTGATCATCGCCACATTTTCACAGTCGGTGATCTTGCTGATCATCGCGTTGTACCAACGCGAAGTCGCGCGAAACGCACTTCAGCGCGAGCAGCGCATGGAACTGCTGGATCAGGCACGCCGCGAGTTCGACCACCGAGCGAAGAACAATTATCAAACAGTGCTCTCGCTGATCGAGCTCCAGGGCGCGCGCGCCGAAGACGCCTCAACGCGCGAGGCGTTACGCCAGGTCGCCGACCGCATCGCGGCGATTTCCGTCGCGACGGAGCATCTCGCAATTCGCAACGAGGACCTGTCGACCGTGAAACTGCGCGACCATTTGTGCGGCCTTTGCGCGCAGCTCGAACGGGGCCTTGCCCGCGGCGACGTCCATGTTGAGTGCGATGTGCCCGATGTCATCACAACCGCGGACACGGCGATCCAGCTGGCGATCATCGTCAATGAGCTCGTGACCAATGCGCTGAAGCACGCGTTCTTCGATGGCCGCGACGGCGTCGTCCGCGTTCATTCCACCCTGAGCGGCCGCGATCTCGAGCTCGAGGTGTCAGACAACGGTTGCGGGATGAACGGCCGCTCGAGCACTGCGGGCAGCGGGCTTGGCCGCAAGCTCGTCGACAATTTCGCCCGTCACCTCGGGGCGAAGCATGACGTGTCCTCGTCCGACGAAGGCACGGTTCACCGCCTTCTGGTGCCGGCTGTAGCCTGACGCTGGCTGAAATGTCCGGGGCCGGTTAGGAGGTGCGCATGAGCGACGCGCGCGTCCGCATCGGCATCGGCGGCTGGACCTATGCACCCTGGCGCGGTGTCTTCTATCCCGACAAGCTGCCGCAGGCGAAAGAGCTCGAATATGCGTCGCGCGCGATGACCGCGCTCGAGATCAATGCGACCTTCTACGGGCGGCAAAAGCCAAGAAGCTGGGAGAATTGGGAGAAGGTCGCACCCGAGGGCTTTCAGTTCGCCGTCAAGGGCTCGCGCTATTGTGTGATGAAGTCGAAGCTGGCCGAGGCGAAGGAAGGATTGTCAGGTTTTTTCGAACAGGGTTTTGCGGCCCTCGGCCCGAAGCTCGGCCCGATCCTTTGGCAGTTCACCCATTATCGGAAGTTCGACGCTGACGACATCGCCGGCTTCATCGACCTGCTGCCCGATAATGTCGACGGAGTGAAGCTTCGCCACGTGATCGAACCACGAAACGAAAGCTTCAGGGATGATAGGTTTTTCGAGCTTTGCCGGGCCCGCAACGTGGCGGTCGTATTCGAGGATTCGGATGAATATCCCTGCATCGACGTCGACACCGCCGACTTCGCCTACGCGCGACTGCAGCGAATGAACGAGGAGGTCGAATGCGGGTATGATTCCGCCACGCTCGACGGCTTCGCCGAGCGCGCACGCAAGTGGCAAGCGCAAGGTCGCGACGCCTACATCTTCATGATAAACGGGGCCAAAGTCAGAGCTCCTGCCGCTGCGCTGGCGCTGCGGGAGCGGCTTCGCTAACGCTGCGCACATGCGCACCGCCGAGCTGCCGATCCGCATCTCCCTGATCGCGCCCAATGGTCGCATGGGCCATGCGATCGCCGCGGCCGTGACTGAAGATTCAGGTTTCGCACTGGACCAGGATCATGGCGACGTCCTGATTGATTTTTCCGCTCCGGCTGCGTTGCAGGCAAGCCTCGACCGCGCAATCTCGGCCGATGTGCCGATCCTTATCGGCACGACCGGTCTCGATGAGCTCGCCGACGCTCGGATCAGCGAGACCGCAAAAAAGGTGGCTGTGCTGCGTGCGGCAAATACCTCGGTCGGCATCGCGCTGCTCGCTGAGCTCGTCGAGCGTGCGGCCGCCGCCCTTTCGCCTGATTGGGATATCCAGATCGCGGAGGCGCATCATCGCAATAAGGTCGACGCGCCGTCCGGGACCGCGCTGATGCTTGGCGAAGTCGCGGAACGCGCGGGCGAGGCACGCAAGATCGGTTACGCGTCCCTTCGCGGCGGGACAGTCGCTGGCGACCACGACGTCATGTTCCTGGGTCCGGAGGAACGTTTGATCTTGTCGCATCGCGCCGAGAGCCGGACGATCTTTGCGCGCGGCGCACTGGCCGGGGCGCGTTTCCTCGTCGGAAAGCCGGCTGGCCTCTATTCGATGCGGGACGTGATCGGCGAACTGTGAAGCGCGAGCAGGTTTTCGAATTCTTCCGCCGCCTCGCCGAGGCCAATCCATCGCCGACGACCGAGCTTGAATCCGACAATCCCTATCAGCTTCTCGTCGCCGTCGTGCTTTCCGCGCAGGCGACTGACGCGAGCGTCAATATCGCCTGCCGGCCACTCTTCGCGCTCATTAAAACGCCTCGACAAATGGTTGATTTCGGCGAAGATTCACTGCGCGACGCGATCAAAACCATCGGCCTGTTCAACACCAAGGCGAAGAACGTCATAGCCCTGAGTCAGGCGCTGATTGAGCGATATGCCGGGAATGTGCCGCGTACCCGCGAGCAACTCCAGGAACTCCCGGGAGTGGGGCGCAAGACGGCCAATGTCGTTCTCAACACCGCGTTCGGCGAGGAAACCTTCGCTGTCGACACGCACGTCTTCCGCGTCTGCAACCGGACCGGCCTGGCGCCCGGCAAGACGGTCGACGAGGTCGAAGCGAAGCTCGAGAAGATCGTTCCGCAGCCTTTTCGTCGCGATGCGCACCACTGGCTGATCCTTCACGGCCGCTACACGTGCAAGGCGCGACTCCCCGAATGCTGGCGCTGCCCCGTGATCGACCTCTGCCCCTATGAGCCGAAGACACTCCCGCCCGAGGAGCAGGTCAAACCCAGTGGCGCTCGAACCGCGAGCCGAGCGTCGTCAAAAGCTCGTATTGTGAGAGCCCGGACTGCTTCGAAGCCGAAGGCAAGTCGTAGTCGAGCTCCACCCAATCGCCTTCCTTAAGGCTAGGGGCAGCATCACAACCGACCGCTAGCAGGTCCATTGAGACGCGGCCAAGCACCGGCAGCGCGTATTCGCCTGAGAACGCCGACCCGCGCGAGGAGAAGCCGCTCAGGTAACCGTCAGCATAGCCAATATTGAGGATCGCCGTCTCCATATCATCGTGCGCGACGAAGGTCGCGCCATAGCCACAGCTTTCGCCTGCGGGGATTTTGCGGCGCTGAACGATCTCGGCGTCGACCCGGACGATATTGCGGATATTGCCGTCTGCCTCGTCCCGCGGAATCCCGCCATAGAGAGACAGGCCCGGGCGGACGAGGTCGAAGCTGTAATCGCGACCCAGGCACACGCCCGCGCTGTTGGCGACACTGTAGCGCCTGGCGGGAACCGCGGAGATCACAGCGCGAAATCGCTCCAGCTGCATGCTGTTCATCGGGCTGTCTTCATCCGCGCAGGCGAGATGGCTGTGCAGCGTATCGATCTCGATTCCACCTAGGGCGCCGGTCTCGGTCGGCCGCAGGCCGAGGCGGTTCATTCCGGTGTCGATCATCACGTCGCATGGCTTTCCTGGCGCGATCTCTTTCCAGCGCGCAACCTGTTCCGGCGTATTCAGACAGGGTCGCGCAGCTATGCTATGCGCCGCCTCCACGTCTTTGGGTCCCACCCCATGAAGGACGACGAGCTCGGCGTCGATTGGCAGCGGCGCGATCGCCTCGGCCTCAGCCCAACTTGAAACGAAAAAGCTTCGGCAACCCGCCTGGTAAAGTGCCTGAACCGCTTCGCGCGCGCCGAGGCCGTAGCCGTCCGCCTTCACCGCCGCGCCCGCCGGTACGCCGGCCCGATCCTGAAGCCAGCGCCAATTCTCCTGGATCGCTGTGCGATCGATCGTCAGGCGCAGGCCGCGATGCATCAGAACAATCGTCCGCCGTCGGGCACGGGCTTGGACGGCGCGATCAGGACGACCTCCCCCTCTTCGTCGGGAAAGCCGAGAGTCAGCACTTCAGACATGAATGGTCCGATCTGCCGCGGGGGAAAGTTGACCACGGCTGCAACCTGGCGTCCGGGAAGCTCGCCAAGTGAGTAGAGAGTCGTGATCTGAGCCGAGGAGCGCTTGCGGCCGATCGCCGGCCCGAAGTCGATGGTCAGTTTGTATGCGGGCTTTCGCGCCTCCGGGAACGGATCGGCGGAAACGATGGTGCCGATCCTCACGTCGACCTTCAGAAAGTCGTCGAAACTGATCGTTTCCGCCGCGGGCGCGTCGGAATCGTGGAGCTTATGCATGAGGCTCCGTTATTCGACCGTGACGCTCTTGGCGAGGTTGCGCGGCTGATCGACGTCCGTCCCTTTCAGCACTGCCGTATGATAGGCGAGCAGCTGCACGGGGACGGCATAGACCAACGGCGCGATGAGCGGATGGACCTCAGGCATCTCGATGGTCGCCATGCACCCTTCACCCGCTCCGGCGATGCCCTTCGCATCGCTGATCAGGACGATCTTCCCGCCGCGAGCGCGAACCTCCTGCATGTTGCTGACCGTCTTCTCGAACAGCGGGCCGGAAGGGGCGAGCACGATTACCGGCACCGTATCGTCGATGAGCGCGATCGGCCCGTGCTTCATCTCGCCCGCCGCATAGCCTTCGGCGTGGATGTAGCTGATCTCCTTGAGCTTCAGCGCGCCTTCCAGCGCCATCGGGAAGTCGGGCCCGCGGCCGAGGTAGAGCACGTCGCGCGCCGGCGCGATCAGGTGCGCCATTGCGGCGATGTCGTCGTCATGGTTCAGCGCGGCATTCAGCGCCGCCGGCGCTTCCTGGAGATGCGCGACGATGTCTTGCTCATCTTCGCGATCAAGCCTCCCCTTGGACCGCGCGAGGTTGGCGGCAAGTGCCGCGAGCACCGCAAGCTGGCAGGTGAAGGCTTTCGTCGAAGCGACTCCGATCTCCGGACCCGCATGGGTAGGCAGCAACAGGTCGGCCTCGCGCGCCATCGAGCTCGTCGGGACGTTGACGACGACGGCAATTCGCTGCTGCTGCGAACGCGCGTGGCGCAATGCCGCGAGCGTGTCGGCAGTCTCGCCCGATTGGCTGATGAACAGCGCCATGCCGCCGGGTTCGAGAATCGGCTCGCGGTAGCGGAACTCGCTCGCCACATCGATGTCGACCGGAACGCGCGCGAACCTCTCGACCCAGTATTTCGCAACCAAGCCCGCGTAATAGCTCGTGCCGCAGGCAACGATCGTCAGCCGCTCCACCGACTGGAGATCCGCCTCGGCGACGGGCAGCGCGATTTCGCCTTCGAACGGGCGGACATAGCTCTGCAACGTCTGCGCAACCACGATCGGCTGCTCGAAGATCTCCTTCTGCATGTAATGGGCGTAATTTCCCTTTTCGACAGGGGCCGCCGACGCTCCCGATTCGACGATCTGCCGCTCGACGGGCTGATTTTCTCGGTTGAAGATCTCGATCCTGTCACGGTGGACTACGGCCCAATCCCCTTCTTCGAGATAGGCGATGCGCTGAGTCCATGGCGCGACGGCAAGCGCGTCCGAGCCGAGGTAATTCTCTCCGTCGCCATAGCCGACAGTCAACGGCGCGCCCTGGCGGGCACCAATGATGAGGTCAGCGTGGTCGCGGAACAGAAAGGCGACCGCAAAGGCGCCTTGAAGACGGGGCAGAGTCGCAGCAACGGCGTCCTGCGGCGAGGCCCCGCGCTCCACCTCGCGAGCGACGAGGTGGCCGACGACCTCCGTGTCGGTCTCGCTCTCGAACCTCCGCCCCTCGGCGATCAGCTCGTCACGAAGAGGCTTGAAGTTCTCGATGATCCCGTTGTGGACGAGGGCCACCGGTCCGACGATGTGCGGATGCGCATTTCCGACCGTCGGCGCACCGTGCGTGGCCCAGCGCGTATGGGCGATCCCCGTTGCGCCATGAAGCGGGGTCGCGGCGAGCTCCCGCGCCAGATTGTCGAGCTTCCCCTCCGCACGCCTGCGCTCGAGCTTGCCGTCTTCGATGGTGCAGATGCCGGCAGAGTCATAGCCGCGATATTCGAGGCGCTTGAGGCCGTCGAACAACCGCTGCGCAACGTCGCTCTTCCCTACGATGCCGACAATTCCGCACATGTTACTCGGCCGCTTTCCGCGTCATCCGCTCGCGGAAGCGGCGGGCCCACCCCGCGACTCCCTTTTGCTCGCTCCGCTCGACCGCCAGCGCGTCGGCCTCGACATCCTCGGTGATGACGGATCCCGCCCCCACCACTGCGCCATCGCCGATCGTCACCGGCGCCACCAGCGCAGTGTTGGAGCCGATGAACGCGCCAGCCCCAATGATCGTCCGATATTTGCCGAACCCGTCGTAATTGCAGGTGATCGTTCCCGCGCCGATATTGGCGCCGGCGCCCACCTCCGCGTCGCCGACGTAGGACAAATGGTTGACCTTGGCGCCCTCGGCGACCCGCGCCTTTTTCAGCTCGACGAAATTGCCCACTTTGGTGTGCTTGGCGAGGGTCGTGCCGGGACGGATGCGGGCGAACGGCCCGATACTGGCTTTGGCCCCGATGATAGCCCCTTCGATATGGCTGAACGCCTTGATCACCGCTCCTTCGGCGACCTCGACGCCGGGACCGAAGACCACATGCGGCTCGACGGTCACGTCCCGGGCAAGCCTGGTGTCGTAAGCAAACCAGACGCTTTCGGGATCGATCAGGGTCGCCCCCTCGTCGAGCACTTCCTCACGCCGCCGGCGCTGCCATTCGAGCTCGAGATGTGCGAGCTCCGCGCGGCTGTTGACCCCCGCAGTCTCGTAAGGATCACCTTCGATCACGACGGCTTCGCGGCCTTGCTCAGCAGCGATGTTCACGATGTCGGGCAGGTAATATTCATGGGCGGCATTGTCGTTGCCAACTTCGCCCAGCCAGCGGAACAGATCCTTCGCGCGAACGGCCATCATGCCGGAATTGCACAGGCGGATGGCGCGCTCTTCTTCGGTAGCATCGCGGTACTCGACCATCTTGGCGATGTGGTCGCCCTCGCCGAGGATGATCCTCCCATATTTCGCGGGATCCGCGGGGCAGGAACCGAGGACGACCACTCCAGGTCCCCCATCGCCATCGAGCCGGTCGAGCATCCGGCGGAGCGTATCGGCCTCAACAAATGGCGTGTCGCCATAAAGGACGAGAACCGGCCCGTCATAGCCTGCGAGCGCATCAGACGCCTGCTGGACCGCATGGCCCGTGCCTTTTTGCTCGGCCTGGAACGCCACGGTGGTGTCACGGTCGGCGATTGCAGCTTCAACCTGCGCGCGCCCTTTGCCGACGACGACAACGCGCTTGTCGGCGCCGAGCGCGTCGACCCGGTCCAGCAGGTGGAGCAGCAAAGGCCGGCCCGCGATCGGGTGAAGCACCTTGTGCGTATCGGAGCGCATGCGCGTGCCCTGCCCGGCGGCAAGGATAACGACGGCGAAGCGGCGCTGTTCGGTCATCGCGCGGAGCAATGGCATGGCACCAACGCCAGCGCCAGTGCCGGAACCAGCAGGCAGTCCTAGTAGGTAGCGTAGGCCTCGTTGCCGACGAAGCCGAACCTCCGCACGTTCTCGCGCCGAATGATCGCGAGCACTTGGTCCACTCTTTCGTACCGGGCGTCCGGAGCGGGTCGGAGATGAAGCTCCGGTAGGGGCGCGAGCCGTTGCGATTCGGCAATCACGAACCGTAGCTCCCTGTCGCTGACCGCCGCACCGTTCCAACGAATCTGACCGGACTGATCGATGCCAATCTCATTCTTTATGGGCTGCGGGCCCGGGCAGCTGGCGCAAGGCTGAGGAAGGTCGAGCTTAACGGCGTGGCTCTGGATAGGAATGGTGATGATGAACATGACAAGCAGCACGAGGAGCACGTCGATCAGCGGCGTGGTATTCATTTCGATCATCGGCAACGGATGACGAACCGAGGCAACGCGCTGCATAGGTTGCTCCTTTTGATACAATATCTCATATCTTACTCGTCATCGCAATCCATTTTCGAAACGAAAAAGGGCGGCCCCGACGGGACCGCCCATGAACGCTGGAAGGCTGCCGCCCCCTAGAAAATGCTCATGTAATA
>Ga0207679_10001687_pt1 | contig 13747 bp, 18 predicted proteins | sample KBSC73metaG_FD_184320 | JGI IMG/M metagenome (GOLD analysis project Ga0207679, IMG submission 184320) | Corn rhizosphere microbial communities from Kellogg Biological Station, Michigan, USA - KBS C7-3 metaG (SPAdes) (version 2) | ecosystem: Host-associated > Plants > Roots > Rhizosphere > Soil ... | reverse complement strand
ATGAGAAAAATTCGAATTGGGAGGGTGCCTATCGCGTGCCCATCGCAGTGCGTTGGCCCGGACACATCAAGCCGGGACAGGTGTCGAACGAGTTGGTTGCACATCACGACTGGCTGCCTACATTTGCGGCCGTCGCCGGCGACGCACAGGTGAGCGACAAGCTGCTCAAGGGCTACAAGGTGAAAGACATCACCTATAAAGTCCACCTCGATGGGTACAATCTTGTCCCTTACCTCACCGGGCAGACCGACAAGAGCCCGCGACAATCGTTCATCTATATTAACGATGATCAACAGATGACCGCCCTGCGCTACGACAATTGGAAGTTTGTCTTCATGGAGCAGCGAGCTGAGGGAACGCTTCGTATCTGGTCGGAGCCCTTCGTCACATTGCGCGTCCCGAAGCTCTTCAACCTCCGGACCGATCCCTATGAGCGCGCCGACATCACATCGAACACCTACTATGACTGGTTCATCGATCACGTCTTCCTGCTGGTACCTGCGCAGGCGTACGTGGCCAATTTCCTCACGAGCTTCAAGGAGTACCCGCAGCGACAGAAGGCCGCGAGCTTCAATCTGGACGAGGTCCTGCAAAAGATGAAAGGTGGACCAGAGTAAAGCTCGGTGCCGAAGCTGAAGAACCCCCCGTTGCCGTCACTCTAGGGAGTCGTCGGATCGGACTGCTGGCGGGGGCGGTCGGCGGCGGGGTTACTTTTTCCCATGATCAACCACTCTTCTTCCTCCACAAGGCGACCCATTGTTTCCGGTCGATGAACTTGAGGAGTTGATGCGCTCTTCTCCTTCGATCCGTCCACCCTCCATTGCTCCCCATCCCGTCCAAGCGCTGCAAGCGGAGCCTCCACCTTTGAGCGGGGTGGGCGAACTCGGTGCCGCCTGGGCTCCCGGATAGCGGGCCACTGCCCAGCCGTTTCCATCCCCAGACAGTGGCATCGCAACAGCAAGGTAGCCCCATCCACGCGTATCCTGCTGGACGCGAATGAATAATTCGCTGTATTGGAGGGCCGAGTACAGATTGAACCCCAATTCCTGAAGGTTTGCGGTGTAAGTGCCCGTGTTCCCATAATGTAGTTGCTCCAGCCGAAGCACCTCTGCCACTGCCGCCCGTCCTTCAACTTCTTTTGCTTTTTTCACTGAATCGAGATGCAGAGGTACCGCGAGTGCGGCCAAAAGACCGAGGATTGCCACGGAAAGCATGAGGTCGAGTAATGTAAAACCTGACGCGTCCTTCTGGACTCGGAAACAGGCTGATAATGCATTCATATTGTTTACCAGTTAGTCATCTCTTTAGCGCTCGACCGGCAGGTGAGAGAAAATCGCCTCAGGCACCTGCGGCATTGCCATGGAAAACTTCCTAATGTCTGAATGGCTTCCTCGCATTACGCTCATCTAGCCTTTAACGGGTAATGTGTTACGCTGCGGGACGGATCATGGCTTCCGCTCCTAAATAGATGTCTTCATCATCCGGTACACCACTGACCACCTCCTGCAGGAGCAAACGGTTCTGCGCGACCACCGCATCGTAGACCGCCCCACAATTCAGACAGCGGAGGCTGTGCGTCCACATCTGGCCGTATTCACCGCCCATATCGAGGGAATGATGGCCTACCATCAGACCTTGGCAGCGTCTGCACTTCATAATTGGTCTCCTTTCACTGTGAATAGGAGGAGGTTCCTCCGTTCTCGGATTAAGCCTACAACCAGCCATGAGTTGCGGTAGACCGAGAAGGGTTACTTCGGAAGAGGGGCACAGGAAGGAAACACAAAACATTAGAGAATCGAGTACTTAGGTCCTTCCCCTGAAAGGGGGATCCAAATACCCGCTATTTAGGTATAGCGGATAGATTAGGACAGGGTAGTCTTAAGGCATGAGGACGGATAGTTAGAACCAGTGAAAGACCGCAGATTATGAAGATTGTGAGCTTCCGAGGCTATCTTGTGCTCCTACAGGTCATCTTCCTGACCTTGTACGGTTCCCTTCTCCAACTCTCAGAGACAGGGATACCGGGAGGAATAGGCTTCCTCCTGGCTATCCTCACGATTCTGGCTTTTATCGTCCCCTTACCGTGGCTTGGTGCGCCCTGGGTCCATAGCATGTTGACCCTAGGTAACGGTTGGATCCTGTTGGCGACGGTACCGCATGCACCGGGCACTGAACCTGGAATGGTCGGTGCCGTCACCCTCTTGCTTGCGATGGCGTCCTATCTCTCGTCCATCCTACACTTCGTCATAGTGAGCAGCCTACTCGTTGGCGGATACGGCTTGTCGCTGTATCAGGCGGATCTACTGCAGACCTCGACCGTTCTGCTTCTTCCAGCGTTCCTGTCCATCACCTTAGTCTTTTTGAGCAAAATGGGCGTCTTTCAAGCCGAGATCCAGCGCCTGGCGGATGACAAGTCTCGGCAACCTTCGGCGAAAGATCCCCTGACTGGCGTGGCGAATCGTGCTCATTTCCTTGAGCAGGTGGGGCGCATCATTCAGTACCGATACCTCAACCGCAATTTTCATTTTGCCATTTTGTTCATCGATTTGGATGGGTTTAAACCCGTCAATGACACACTCGGTCACAAAGCTGGCGATGCAGTCTTGCAGCAGACGGCCAAGCGCTTACAGGGGTGCGTGCGAAAAGGGGATCTGGTTGGGCGCTATGGTGGCGACGAATTTACCGTGCTTCTCAGTCATGTGAAAAATCCAGCTGAGGCAGCTCGCGTGGCAGAAACCATTCTCTCAAAAGTCCGCATGCCCATCGATGTGGGAGAGTCGGTAGCGGTAGCGGCCAGCATAGGCATTGCGATGAGTACGAATCTTCATGCAGGGCCAGAAGATCTCCTTCGAGATGCCGATGAAGCCATGTACCGTGCCAAGGCACAGGGGAAAAATTGCTACGTCATCAGCGATGAGTCGGCCATTGGGAAAGCTGACTTAAAAGAGCGCTGGAAGCGTGTGGCACGAATGAATTGGTCAGTGCGAGCGCATTAAGATTTGAAAACCCGCTGCCTGTCCGAAGACACTCCGCCTCGAACCTTCCGGTTGATCGGTTCATTCACTCCCACGATCGGCAAGGTGTATGGCTCATGTCCGCAAGCATTGTCATTGCCCGTTCGGTCCGTGCGGCCTGCGACGCGCCTTGAAAATGAAATAACAGTATACAGTATAGGGTGTTGAAACCAGCCTGCTGGCGGGCGCGGTCGCGGCGGGGTTTTTCCCCTAAGTCGACGGCGGGTTTTCAACGAGGGTGACTAGCTTCACATACTCGATGCTCGGCCGAACGCCGTAGATTTGGGCGATCCCATCAATCATTTGAGGTGAGAAAAACTTCCGAGCGGCGTCTTCTGACTCCCAAGCGTAAAAATTGAGAGCTTGGCGCCTACCTGTATCAACGGTAAATGCCTTAGACCGTAGACCTGGCATGCCTTGAAACTTGCTACGAGCGCCTTCGGCGATTTGCTGTAGACGTGCCTCATTGAATTCATTCTCGTACTGGAACCGCACCATGACAGCTATCATAGGAAACCTCCCCTGTACGGTAGCGAACCCGTTTGGTATCGCGATATTAGGCCAACCCAGTTCCGGTGGCAACGAGCATGAATTGTGAAGCCGGATGTGAGTGTTATCGGGTCGCAGAGTTAGCCTGATGGCGGGCGCGGTCGGCGGCGGCGTTGAGGAGAGCTTCGGTGTTTTCTTGTAAGGACTAGGGTTTCCCCTGGTTGCGTTCGAGTTGCGGCTGCGTATACTCCCGCCACCCTGGCGTGTTTTGAGATTTAGCATAATCGAGTCCAAGATCCAGAATGTACCCGCTCTTCATAAGCGAATATAATCACGCTGCCAGCCCGTCCCAAACCGACCCTCCCTCTGCCTAAATTCTCTCAACTTCTTTAACCGTACAGCGCGAATGGGTCAGCGCCTAGGCGCGCCATCGCCACAACGAGTCGTAGGACCGGTATATCCACCGGCAGCAATTGGAGGATTCCATGTCTCAGCTATGTAAAGAAAACGAACAAACGTTGCACGGTTGCACGTACGGCTCCTCTCGGCAAATCGAGAAAGAGGTGTGCCACGTCAGACACTACCAAAAGTTAGTGAGCACCGTATGTGTGATCCTCGCGTTCCTGAGTGTCGGCTCATCGCTGTTTGCCGCCACCGCTCCATCCACCTATTCTGCCTATTCGGGAACCGATGCCAAACCGATCCCGCACGCTCCGGCACTCGGTCCGGCTAACTCGATCATCAGGGATCCGACGTTCGGCTCGCGCATCCTGCGAGTGACCGATGCCCGTAGCCATGGCGGCAATTCCCTGATTCCCGAATATGCTGGGTACTTTCGGACCTGGAATGCCAATTCAACGGCGCTGAAGCTTCATGGTCCCTGGGGGACATCCTATTGGCTTGAGTTCAACCCCTCAACGTTCAAGGTAGGGGATGGGTCTTCCCGGCCAACCTTGCACCCACTGAGCTTCAACGTGAAATGGGAATGGTCCGCCGTTGATCCCGACATTATCTACTTTCAAAACGGAACCCAACTGGCGAAATACAACAAGACCACGCATGTGGTCACGAACCTCGGAGGTCGCGGTGTTCCGCTCAAATATCATGTCCTGGTGGTCGGCGCAGACGCTTGGATCTGTGCGGCGGCAGGGTCCGGAACCCAGAATACCTATACACAGATTTTCTGTCTGAATCCCCGTAATCCATCGCAGAACAAATTCATTGATGTCCTGAGGAAGACCATCAACGGCGTTTACCAATCCGATCCTAACTGGCCGACCTCAGCTGCCGGCCAAACCATCGGTATTCATGCAATGTATGGCAGTGCAACCGGCGCCTGGCTGGACGTGGGTTTCGTGCACCACAGCTGGGGAGCCGGTGGCGATTCTGTGTTCAATCTTTCGACCAATAAGTGGTCGCTGCTGAGGACCAATAGGTATTCGAGCGGACACTCGTCCATCGGCGCCAAATTTGTCAATGGTTCAGGATCGGTCAACGGGATGTACTCTGGAGGCGCTTGCGTTCGAAATCCGAGTAACCTCATGGATGCCACGCAGTTCAGGTTTATCATGCAGCCCACGTCGTCGGCCGCCACGGGATGGTATGACGGCGAACACAGTTCGTCGTTCAATTCGTCAACGAATCCCAACGCGCCCGTGCTGTTTTCGCGATATAACATCTCTAGGCCTCCGAGTCCCCGTCTCTGGTATGGAGAGATCATTGCTGCCGCGACCGATGGCTCTAATAAGGTCTGGCGCTTCGCGCACAATCACAATGGGGGTCTTGTCAATTGGGTTGGCCAGTCCTTTGCGCAGATTTCAAATGACGGTCGCTGGGCGGTGTTTTCAAGTCCCTGGGACGGCACGCTGGGCGCAGCGGCGGGCGATTTTGGCTATCCGACCCGCATCGATACATTCATCGTTGAGCTGAGATAGCAGGCGACGGCTCGTTTAATTTTCCCTTGCTATTTCTTCGAGGGCCACCCCTTGCGCCACTTCCCCTAGGACGCAAGCCAGAGAAAGGATGGCGTATGAATCACCTAGGTAGGCTGTCGCCGATTGGTTTCATGTCCGTGGTTGCATCCTTCCTCCTGACCATGACTCTGCTCATCAGCGGCCGCAGCGGTGGGGGCTATGGGACGGACGGTTTAGCCGCCGGCACGAGTGGCTGTTCGAATCAAAAAGCCTGTCCCCCCGTAGCTGAGGCCGGCCCTGACCGGACGGTCGAGGTCGGTGAAAACATCACCCTCGATGGCAGCGGCAGCCATTCAACTACCACCGGGCTCATGACGTACCAATGGACACTCAACTCGAAACCCAGCACCAGCGCGACCACGCTCGCAGGGGCGACGACGGCAAGTCCGATTTTCAAGGCCGACGTCGGCGGCACATATATCTTCTCACTGGTCGTGAACAATGGCAGCTTGTCCAGCAATACCGACGTCGTCACCATTACCGCCTACATCAGGGACGGAATAGACATTAACCAACCTGCCGCCACAGCCATTGGTGCTCAGGCGACGACTTCAACAGAAGAGGACGCCTCCGCTACCGATCAGATGACCGCTGATGATGTGCAGCGCGAGGCACGCCAGAAGTGGTATGCCGAAATGCGCGAGGCGCCTGAAGTCGGTCTGCGCTTACATGCGCTAGACGTCTGGGCTGAACACCCAAACGACGGGATTAATCCGCTCACCTATGCGCTCGTGGATGCCGATGAATCAGTACGGACACGCGCCCAGGAGCTCTACTCCCAATACCTCTTGGGTGGAGAGGCCACGGCTCAGTCCATTCAGGAGGATCCAGTGCCGAGTGACGCCCAGGAGCTGTACACACAACCCATGCTGGGTGAAGAGGCCGCGGCTCAGTCCATTCAGGAGGATCCAGTGGCGAGTGACGCCCAGGAGCCGTACACACAACCCATGCTGGGTGAAGAGGCCGCGGCTCAGTTTATTCAGGAAGACTCAGTGGTAAGTGAGGCCGAGGTGGAGGGTATGCGCCACTTCCCATAGAACTCAAGCCGGAGAAATTGGAGGCTTCGAATGGAGTGGTTAGACTCAATCGGAGCAATGTGCATATCTGCCAAAGCATTGACGGTTCCTACTTCGACCTGTATGGTGAAGATACCTCCTGGAACGTTCTCTCCTAAAACTATCCGGAAGAAAGGGACTCACTTGGATACGAAGGCTATTTCTGTCAATAAACCGTGGACGCGATTACCCAATGGCACCAAAGTGCGCCTGTTAGAGGGCGGCCAAGAAGGATTGATTGATGGAATGACCGAGCTCGTGGTGGGGCCTGGCAGAAACCCTGACGGCCGCACGCAGTATCGCCTCAATGTGGGTGACCAAAGTCGTATTCTCGCCGGCCAGGATGACCTGGCAGTCCTGACCGACCACGAGGGGTTGGTCCTCATCGTCAAACAGAGCATTGAGTATCGCCGTCTTGTGACAGACCAGTTACGGGCCGAACTGGCGTCGGATCGCTTTGTCGCTTCGGCCTAACGCGTGGCCTCCCTTCTCGGCTCATTTTTTTACAGCGACCAATCCTGCCTTGCTCACCTTGAAGACAAAGGTGTACTGGTATGTCTCCGTGCCGGCTATAACAGGGAGCAGCAAAGGCGGCCGCATCCCACAGAATCTTCAAAGACGCTTCAGATTTGTTCAGCAGGTCGAATCCCAGCTGGTCGTCAGGTCCAGCCCATATGATGCGCATGAGCTGATGTTCAGCCATAAACAACCTCTTGCCTGGGTCGGCTTCGATTTTCATATCACCGAAGCGTGCCTGAGCTGACCGCGATCGCTGAACCTCGATCAATGACACCTCATAGTGGGCCACATAGCTGGGTTCCACTGACGGCAGGCGTGCCTGCTCTTCCATGCGCTGCTTCGTCTCGTCGACTGTATTGTGCACGACACAGCCTGAGAACAAGGCGACCACAATGTAGGTGAGGCCACAGACCACAGCACGTCGCGTCATTTTGGTGCCACAGTTCCTAGCCGGCGCTATCGAGCCGGTTGGAACAGTTCGATCGGATTGCCGTCGGGATCTTCAATCTGTATTTGTCGGCCGCCAGGCCCCGTTTCCATCTCGTTGCGGAAATAGACCCCTGCCTCTTTTAAGGCTGTAATGCACGCAGGCAAGTTGGCAACATTCAGCACAACTCGGTTCCATCCGCCAGGCTCCTGCGTCTCACCGTTCGGCATCGGTCGTGAGCCTGACGCACCCGGGCCACTGAGAAGAATGTGCGCGTCGCCTAACGAGACATTCGCGAAGGCCGGCAGTTGCTGCCGTTCGAGTTTGAACCCGAGGTGGTTCGTATAGAACGCGACGGCGCGCGCAACGTCTTTCACCTGATAGCGAATGCCATGAACGTTCTTGACAAAGTTATGTGGGTCTCTCTGCGATGCTGCAGATTGGGTCATGACAGTGTTCTCCTTTCTCGTCCTGCCGGACAGAACAGGCTGTCACATTTTAAGGCGGCGATGCTTCGATGATCATGGAATGTCTTGGCAAACCAGTCAACCCATGAGTCTGAGAATTCATCTGGCGGGGGCGGTCGGCGGCGGCGTTGAGGAGATGATGAAGGCGTTATCCGCTAAATCATCGCGTCGGCGTCCGGCGTGGTGAGAGATATGGCGTCTCTAACACCGCTCGTTCAGCCTCCTCAGTCAGCCGATTGAGCTCCGTCTCGAGCATCAGGCGGTGTGCTTCAAGCGCGAGATCGTCGCCTTCGCGCGAGACGAACATCGACTTTCCATAAAGAAACAGACCCCGTGAAAAGGGATAGGGGATCATGAAGCGGTCCCAGCTCGAGAAGTATTGTTTTGCTGAGCAGGCAAAAGCTAAAGGGACAATCGGAAGGCCGGTGGCCTTCGCCAGTTGGACGACACCGAGCTTGGCCACCTGTCGTGGCCCCTTCGGCCCGTCCGGGGTTACCACCAGGTCCTGGCCCGCGCGGCCCAATTTGATCAGCGCCCGGAGCGCACCAGCTCCACCTCGAGTGCTCGAGCCTCGAACGGCCTGATGACCGAAGCGCGCAATGATGCGAGCGATGATCTCGCCGTCACCGTGCTGACTAATGAGAACATGCGCCCCAGTTCCGCGATACCCCGTCGGAATCATGAGTTGCTGAGAATGCCAGAAGGCGAGGATAATGTGGCCTCCGCTCCGATAGCGGGCGTCGACTTCCTCGTGGCCGCGCGTCTCCGGGCGCATGGTTGCCGCGATGCCCCATACCAGCGCCGCGCCGACTGGAGGCAACAGGGACAACTTCGCCCAACGCTCGAGGCGGTTCTTCAGCCGGCCTTGTGCCTGCGCTTGATCAATCATCGCTGATCACTGTGACATCACCACGAGGGGTAATGGCGGGACTCTTTTCTGCTCCGTGGACCTTAGACCGACGCGACAAAGCGATCACGCGTCAGTTCGGCCCGTAACTGATCTGTCACGATACGGCGATACTCGATGGTCTGTCGTGCGATGAGGACCAGCCCATCGTTGTCAGTCAGCACTGTCAACTCACACTGGCCAGCCAGCAGACGACTCCCGTCACCCACATTAAGGCGATATTGCGTACGGCCGTCAGGGTTTCTGCCCGGTCCCACCACCAGTTCGGTCAATCCATCAATCAATCCTTCTTGGCCGCCCTCTAACAGGCGCACTTTGGTGCCGTTGGGGAATCGCGTCCACGGTTTACTGGCAGCAATAGGCTTCGTATCCAAGGTAAATTCCTTTCTTCGGGATGGTTGCTCGGAAGGGAACACAAGGTCGGATTGGCGCTTCAAGAATGTGCGCGGGTTGATTGGTGAGCGCTGTACTCAAGGAGAGACCTTCCGCGGTGTCTTCTGTTTGGCTGTCTCCATCCCGTCGTGCTCGACGTCGGTCGATTCCCCTTCCGATAACAGATCCTCGACCTGATTTTCATTGCATGTAAGGTCCTCGGAAGGACGCGGAGGCGTGCTCGCAGTTTTCTGAACCCGTCCAGTTACCGCCATTGACCACCTCCTTCAATCATCGATCAGAAGGAAAACCGTGCAGCGTCTGCTTCGTGTGCTTATGCCCAGGTACGATGCACCTCGCTCACTTGCTCCTGCCCATCAACGGATCTGATTTCCCAACGGACATCGTCGGGGATCGCTACGACTTTCAACTCCGCACAAAATCCATTGGCACCCACACCGAGTTCCTCTACCACTTGAGCCAACATCTGGTCGTCCCTCGGGATCAGTTTCCCGCACTGATTGAATTTCGGTTCTTGAGGCGTTGATGCAGCAGGCCAGTAGGCCCCAAGATCGATCTCTTGCAGTGCTTCCCGTTGCCCTAGTTCTCGTAAACGCAGGAACGCCTTATGGCTGATGCAAAATTGTTCATAGCTCTTGTTGATGACAATCTTTCGCATGACGCTGCCCCCTCTGTTGGCTCTACCCATTGAACATGCCCAACGAAGAACATGCCCAACGAATACCTGGAATGGTGTGCCCTGGTTACACAGCTGGCTTGGGATCTGGATACCCGGCGTAGTTCCCGCTCCAGTGCGCATAGCGTCGGAAAGCCCACCTGCTCACTTCTTCCTTGTCCAATTCCCCATAACGCTTCTGCAGAATGGTGCCGAACGTTGCGAGGTTGCCTTGAATCTCGAGAAGATCCTCATCCGTGATCTTTTCCCACTTCGCTCGCAGAGGTGCCTTGAGCTGCTCCCAGAACTGTCCAAACTGTTCCTGATTCATGAGAAACCTCCGTTATTGTGCAATGGCAGACCAAACCGCTTGCCCCCAGGTGCTGGGGCCGTACTCTGGCGTAAAAGCGGCGGAGACCCGCGGAATCACACGCGCAGGGAGGATGGGGAAGCGCGCAGGATAGGACAGTCAGCGTGGCTCAATACGTCGCAAACACCCTACACGGCTAGGGAACTGGAGTCAATGATCCTCAAGCAGCAGAGACCCCCCTCCGGACGTCTATAAGCCTCAAGCCTATCCGCTGATCTCCTTCTAATCCCGCCACGCGGTATAAAAACAAGCCTTTACGGTCTAAGTGATGGGTTGCATCACAAGCAGGGGTAAGTGCATCATCCTTCCTATATATTCTGAACCGGTCCTCACACTGGCCGGTTCCTATGACGAAAGGCTTGCCGTGTCGTCCTGGCCTCTTCCCAAGCATGACTACTGGTCGACACCGTTTGCCGAATCGTTGCTCAAGGAGCTCCATCTCTATCCAGGAGCGACGATTCTGGATGTGGCGTCAGGGCATGGAATTCCTGCCTTCTATCTTGCCGAGCAGGTAGGTCAGAGCGGACAGGTACTGGGTATCGATCTCAATGCGAATCAGCTGAGCAGTGCGAGAATGATTCAAGGGGAACAGCTCCCTTGGTTACGGTTCGAGTGTCTTGATATGCGCGCGCTGCCGCCGGAACTGCCGAGTTTTGACCGAATCACCGGTAATTTATCGGTCATGTTCTTTCGACCCGATCGGTTCGCGACGCTACAGGGTTTGTCGACGCACCTGAAGCCGGGCGGCCAAATCGTATTGACGTTCCCGTCGTTGGGCACGTTTGATTCCTTGTGGCGGAGAGTGGATCAAGAAATGGCGCGACGGCGTTTGCGTAAGGAGCGACGCCGGTTCGAAGCGTATGTCGCCGAACGCCCGTCTGCCGAGGAAGGCCGCGGGTGGCTTCACAAGCTCGGCTTCGAACGCATCGTCGTGAACGAATATCCGTTGGAAGTCGCCGCCGGTCACGGACACGCCTTTTTGCATGATCCGTTGTTGCGAGGGGGGTTTCTCGACGACGTCTACGAGTGCTTTGACGATTCCCAAGTTGCCGATGAGATCATGACGGCCGTGTCGGAGGACGTACCGACCTTCGCGCCTTTAATAGCTCACCGCTGCGTGCTATCGGGTTGGAAACCGTCCTCTGAGGGAACTCTCAGCCAGACGGAGGATGATCCTCCTGCTGCCGCCCGCCCCACGCCGCAAAATGGTTCCTAACGCCAATCCTAAATCTTCAAACACTTAGCACCACGAGTGGTTGTAAGCTTCCGGACGACAACAACCCTAATCTGTGATACCTGCTGTTACTTTTGACAGTATCAGCTACCCGTGAGTTCTAGTAGGGTTCTGCACTATGTCCAAATGACCCTACCAGAGGTGCTCTATGAACCTTCTCCGGCAGGAGCTCAGAAATTATGCGCGCGCCTGTGAGGAGTTACTCTCCAATCGCTTACAGGAGTGGTTAACGGAAGATGAACATGAACTGATTCTCTATTACCTGAATGAACTGTCCGGCAAGTACCTCACCCCGCACCAACCTTCTTTGCACGGTCGCCCAAGTCACATTGACATCTCTAGGCGACAGGTCGAAAGAAGGCGGAAGATGTATACGAAGCAACTGGAGTTGGAGAAGGGGATCCTCCATGCTGTGGTCATTGGAGAATTCGAATTAACCGCAGCGCAAATCGACTTTCTTGAACTACTTGATGGAGCCCATCGAAGAGGTGCAACGAAAGTCCTCATTGACGGAAAACAGGTGACGAGCAGCCCCGGGGATTTCGAACGGTTTTTGTACGGCGAATTCGCCGCATGGGCGACTGTGGAAGTGATGAGAGAGCGCAATATCACCTTGAAGTTTGCCTATGTCATCCATGACCCGATGCGTGATCCAAAGCGATTTGGTGAAAACGTAGCTGTCAATAGAGGGATAGACGTGAAATCGTTTGAAAACATGAATGCAGCCCTAGAATGGTTAAACGAAACATGACCTGCGGCAATGCTTCAGCCGGTGGATGTCGTGAAGGTACAATGATTGTCTTGTTGATCGGCATGGTATGGCTTGCCGTCGGACTTACCTCCTGTGGTGGCGGCACGTCGGACAATCCTCCGCCGGCTGCTCAAGAAACCGTCGCCGGCATCGATGCCAACGGAGATGGCGTACGTGACGACATCGAAGCCTATATCGACACCATATATCCGCCTCCGGCGCAAGGCGACATCAACCGGGCGCTTCGGCAATTTGCCCACGCGGCGCAGGCGACCATGATCGACGCGAGCGAGCCTGCGCCGTCCGTGACACATGCGGCCGAGCGGTTTCGAGCATTGGAGTGTGTGATGGCCCGTAGGCCTGGCGATTTTCATCTCATCTTTGTCGAACTGCGTGCGCGAGTGCTTAATACCCCGGCTCGGTCTGTTGCGTATCTCCGGGCAGACGACCACGTGAGGAGCGGAAATCTTGCGCTGCTTCCTGCCGATCAATGGGTGGGCGCTTGTCTATGACGCGAACAGGGATGAGGCTCGCATGGACGCTGGCATGGATCATGGCGGCGTGGTCCGCGGATTCGGCTCATGCTCAAATCGCGCCTCAACCGGCCTGCCTAAATGCGGCGGCCCCGAGAACCGCAATCTTCTTCGTCAACGGCGTGACGACGACCCTCGACGAAGCACGATTGAACGCTGGGAAACTCGAGTTGGAATTTCTGAACCGCCTTCCGACAATGTCGCCGGCCGTACAGGCGAACTGCCACGTATTTTCGTTGAACTACAATCCCACTGCCGGCGAAGTGAACGATTTCTTGGAAGCGACGCAGCAGCAACTGGGCATCACGCCGACGAGCTTTTGGCTCGAACTGGAAGGGTTGGGCCTGTTCACACCCTCACTGATCCGCGATGCCTTGCAGGGTCCGATGACAGACCTCAACCGGATCGACACCGCGACCATCGAGCGCCATGCTGCGACGTATCGGGAGCAGATTGCATCTCCATCCTGCCGCCGCGTGCTCGTCGTGCCCCACTCTCAGGGCAACCTCTATACGAATGCCGCCTACGACTTGGTATTCGGCCAGCCGCCCAGTCCCCCTGTGGGCGCGTTACGGATCGTCGGTATCGCGACACCGGCACAGACGATCCAAGGAAATGGCCTCTACCGCACTTCGACCACCGATGTGCTGATCAATGCTATTCGCCTCATTCGTCCGGCGACGTTGCTGTCCAATACGAATTGGGGCGTCAGCCCGCTCCTGCTTTCTCGGTCCTATTCGGGCGGCCACAGCTTTATTGGCTATCTCTCCGCCGATCCCAGCCGCGCGCAGATCTTGTCCGACATCGAGTCTTCATTGACTGCACTGGCCGCGGTCAATCCGTGTTAGAGGCGACATCAATTGCAAAGCACAAAGGGGTCACTGCACGCGTGCGACTTATCAGTGGGCGGGGTCTATCGCAGTGTGAGGGGTGAAGAGCGGTGAGGGGACGGAGATCGGA
>Ga0207679_10001686_pt1 | contig 13747 bp, 15 predicted proteins | sample KBSC73metaG_FD_184320 | JGI IMG/M metagenome (GOLD analysis project Ga0207679, IMG submission 184320) | Corn rhizosphere microbial communities from Kellogg Biological Station, Michigan, USA - KBS C7-3 metaG (SPAdes) (version 2) | ecosystem: Host-associated > Plants > Roots > Rhizosphere > Soil ... | reverse complement strand
GCGTCAACGGAAGCGGCACCCACACGGATTTCCGGAAGCCCGGCATTCTCATCTACGAGCCGCGGGCCGACGGATCCCTGCAGCTGGTCGCGGTCGAGAACCTCGTCTTCCGCCTCGCATGGCGCGAGGCAGGCAATAGCGAGCCGCCCAGCTTCCAGGGCGTTCCGTACGACCTGATGGAAGATGACCCGCGTACGAAGGTCGATGAGGCTCATATGTTCGAGCCGCATTACGACCGGCACGTCTGGATCTTCCGCGACAATCCGAACGGCGTGTACGCGCAGTTCAACCCGAACGTCAGCTGCGCGGCACATAGGCCCGCTGTCGCCGGCGACAGTCCGCACCAGCATTCGGGTGAGCGCTAGACCGAGAAGCTGCTCCCGCAGCCGCAACCCGACTGAGCGTTCGGGTTCGTAACCCGAAAAGCCGCCGCTCCGAGCTCCTCGACGAAGTCGACGGCGGAGCCTTTGACCATGTCGAGGCTGATCGGGTCGACCACCAGCTTCACGCCATCGGTCTCGACAACCTCGTCATCGCTGTCCGCTTCAGGCGCCAGCTCGAACTTGTAAGTGAAGCCGGCGCAGCCGCCGCCGTCGACGGCGAGGCGCAGGATCGCGGGCTTGTTCTGGCGCTCAGCGATCCAGGCGACGCGCCTTGCAGCGCTTTCGGTCAGGATGATCAGTGGCTGGGTCACGTCGCCGAGATAGGGAGCGCCGAGGCACTCGGCAATGTCAGGCGATCAGTGCTGTCCGCCGGTCGGACCGCCGATCGCGACTGCATCCATCGAAGCCGCGCCCGACCGCCGCTGCATCGCGAGCACGTAGTCGGTCGACTTCATGAAGGGGATCGGGTTCACGGCGCGGCCATCGATCCGCACTTCATAATGGAGGTGGTTGCCTGTGGAGCGGCCGGTTGAGCCCATGCGGCCGATCTGCTGGCCGCGCGTCACGTGCTGACCGGCGGCAACCGTGATTCCGGAGAGGTGACCGTAGCGGGTCGTGATGCCGCGCCCGTGATCGACCTCGACGAGATTTCCATAGCCGCCGCTATTCCAGCCGGCCCGGAGCACCGTGCCGTCAGCCGTGGCGTAGATCGGAGTTCCATAGGAGCCCGCGAGGTCAATGCCGGGATGCATCGCCGCGCTGGCGCGGAACGGATCGGAACGGACGCCGAAACCGCTGGTGAACTCGACGTTCATCTTGACGGGCTTATCGGAGGGAACGGCGATCACGCCGTCCTGAAGCTGATCGAGCTTCTTCCAGCTATCGAACAAAGCCTTGAAACTGGGATTGCCGACGCTCTCGAACGGGCCGCCGATGGCGCCGTTGGCGCCGACGCGGGCCGGAGCGATGCCGAGGCGCTTCAGCTCCGCGGCCGTGACCTGGTAACGAACGTCGAGCGCCTTGGCCACGAGAGCAGCTTGCTCAAGCTGTGCCTGTTCGACACGCGCCAGCGGGCCGTCCTGCGCGAGGCGGCCTCCGGCGGCGGCGGCGATCTGATCGGGGCTGATTTTCTGTCCGGCGAGCGCCGCTTCGATCAGGGCCTGGCGCTGCTCGATCAACCGCGCGCGGGCTTCAGTGGCGGCCGGCAGGTTAAGAGCCGCCGAAACCGCATTCGAGCGGGTAAGGAGGCGTGTGGTCGCATAGCCGGCCCAGCCGACCAGGAAGAGCAGGGCAATAAAAAACACCGCCTGAAGCGGTGCCGAGAGACGAAAGCGACGGAGCTTGGACCCGTCATGGATAAAGAGATCGCGATCGCGAAACAGGCCCGTCGTGGCCGCCAACACTTGCGTCATTTGATCCCGCTCCACACCGTCAGGGCACGCGAAAAGCGCGCCGCCGAGTCCCATCAATGAAGAGGCTCCCCAGCCCCTGCCGATTCCGCGGATTGCCCCACCCGCGCTTCGGCATGAGCAACACTGCTTTCGGATGGTTAACAAATTCAACCTTAGAGTCCGCTTGGCGGGATGAGTCGTCCGATCAGCAAGGTGAGCCGTTCGAATCGCCCTGTCTGAGAGGTGAAGCGACACGCTCGCGGCCTGGCTCGCATCGGAATAGCGAATCTTTCGCACCGCCTTGCGGGCGCCACAATCGCCCTTACAAGCGGCTCCGGGCCACGCCGTCCCAACGCGGCGCGAGCTCTCTGCAAGGAGAGTGAATTTGACTGAAGCTGTTACGGCCAGCGCCGGTGTGCGCCTGCCACGACCCACTACCCGCCCCGTGCGCCCGTATTTCTCGTCCGGGCCATGCGCAAAGCCGCCGGGCTGGGCACCTCAATTGCTCGACTGCGACGCACTCGGCCGCTCCCATCGCGGCAGGATCGGCAAAGCCAGGCTCGCGGAGGCGATCGAGCGCACGCATGCTCTGCTGCGGCTTCCCGACGACTACCGGCTCGGCATCGTGCCGGCGTCCGACACGGGCGCCATGGAGATGGCAATCTGGTCGCTGTTGGGCCCGCGGCCGGTCACGATGCTGGCATGGGAAAGCTTCGGCCAGGGCTGGGTGACGGACGTCGCCAAGCAGCTGAAGCTCAATGCCGAAATCCGCACGGCCGATTATGGCGAGATCTGCGACCTCGGCGGCATCGACCCGGCCAAGGATCTGGTTTTCACCTGGAATGGAACCACGAGCGGCGTTCGCGTCCCGGACGCTAACTGGATTGCGACCGATCGCACCGGGCTCAGCATCTGCGACGCGACGTCGGCCGCCTTCGCGCAAAAGGTGGAATGGGACAAAATCGATGTCGGCACCTTCAGCTGGCAGAAGGCGCTCGGCGGAGAAGCTGCACACGGCATGCTCGTACTGAGCCCCCGTGCGATTGACCGGCTGGAGAGCGAGCCGGCGACGCGCGCGTTGCCCAAGATCTTCAGGCTGACCAAAAGCGGCAAACTGATCGACGGCGTCTTCCGCGGTGAGACCATCAACACGCCTTCGATGCTCTGCGTCGAGGACTGGCTGTTCGCGCTCGACTGGGCCGAGCGCATCGGCGGGCTCGACGCGCTGGTCGCGCGCGCCGATGCGAATGCCGCCGCGCTCGATCGCTGGGTCCAGAAGGCACCCTGGATCGAGCACCTCGCGTCCGATCCTACGATTCGATCGAACACTTCGGTCTGCCTCCAGTTTGCGGACCGCTCCGATACCGAAGCCAACAAGGTGCGACAGAAGGCAATGGTGGCGCTGCTTGACCAGGAACATGCGGCCTATGACATCGGCGCCTATCGGGACGCGCCGCCAGGTCTCCGGATCTGGTGCGGCGCCACCGTCGACACGGCCGACATTGAGGCGCTCGGGCCATGGCTCGACTGGGCCTGGGAGGCGACAGCGTGAGCAAGCCAGTGAAGGTCCTCATCGCCGACAAGATGGATCCCCGGGCGAGCGCGATCTTTCGCGACCGCGGAATTGCCGTCGACGAGAGGCCGGGGCTGGCCCCGGAAGATCTCGAAGCAATCATCGGCGACTATGACGGCCTCGCCGTTCGCAGCTCGACGAAGGTGAATGCGGCAGCGATGGACGTGGCGCTTCCGCGACTGAAAGTCGTCGGCCGCGCCGGGATCGGCGTCGACACGATCGATGTCCCCGCGGCCAGCGCTCGCGGCATTGTCGTCATGAACACCCCTTTCGGCAATTCCATCACGACGGCGGAGCATGCCATCGCCATGCTGTTCGCCTTGGCCCGCGAGATTCCGCAGGCCGACCAGTCGACCCAGTCGGGCCGGTGGGAGAAGAACCGCTTCATGGGCGTCGAGCTTGCCGGGAAGACGCTCGGCCTCGTGGGCTGCGGCAACATCGGATCGATCGTCGCCGACCGTGCGCATGGGCTCAAGATGAAGGTAGTGGCTTACGACCCCTTCCTCTCGCCGGAACGGGCAATCGAGCTGGGCGTAGACAAGGCCGAGCTCGACGAGCTTCTGGCGCGTGCCGACTTCATCACCCTGCACACGCCCCTGACCGACCAGACTCGCGGGATCATCAGCCGGGAAGCGCTGGCCAAGACCAAGCCGGGCGTGCGCATCGTCAATTGCGCGCGCGGCGGGCTGATCGACGAAATGGCTCTGAAAGACGCGCTTGAAAGCGGTCATGTCGCAGGTGCCGCGCTCGACGTGTTTGCCGAGGAGCCGGCGAAGGAGAACGCGTTATTCGGGACCCGCGGCCTCATCTGCACGCCTCATCTCGGCGCCTCCACGACCGAAGCGCAGGTGAATGTCGCCATCCAGATTGCCGAGCAGATGAGCGACTATCTGTTGCTCGGTGGGATCACAAATGCGGTGAACGTCCCGTCGCTTTCGGCGGAAGAGGCGCCCCGGCTGAAGCCCTACATGGGTCTTGCCGAGAAGCTTGGCCGATTGGTCGGACAGATCGCCGGAGCCGAGATCCGCTCGATCGACGTCGAGGTCGAAGGCGCCGCCGCGGAGCTCAACATCAAGCCCATCACCGGGGCTGTCCTGGCAGGTGTGATGCGGACCTGGTCGGACACGGTGAACATGGTCAACGCACCATTCCTCGCGAAGGAGCGCGGAATTGCCGTCCGCGAGATCCGGAACGAGGGCGAGGGCGACTATCACACTTTGGTCGCAGTGACGGTCGGCACGGAACAGGGTCCGCGCCGCGTCGAGGGAAGCTTGTTCGGCAATCGCGCGCCAAGGCTCGTGAAGATCTTCGGCATTCCTGTCGAAGCCGAGTTGACCGGCCAGATGATCTATATCGTCAACACCGACGCGCCCGGCTTCATCGGCGCGCTAGGCACGAAGCTCGGCGAGAACGGGATCAACATCGCGACCTTTAACCTCGGCCGTCGCGAGGCCGAGGGCGAGGCCATCGCCCTTGTCGCGGTCGACGATCCCATTACTGGTGCCGTGGCAGATCAGCTGAAGCATCTGCCCGGCGTTCGAGAGGTCGTCCCGCTCAGCTTCTAGGCGCAACAAAAAGGGCGCTCCTTGGGTTGCCCCCGGAGCGCCCTTCGGCCGGCCGCCTGCGTGCGAGCGGCCGGATCTCTAACAAATTAGTTCGAGCTGTTGCCATCGGCGTCCGCGCCATTGCGGACCGAGTCAGCCTTCTGTTCGCCTTGATTGCGGACGGCGTCCGCGGTGTTCTCGGCATTGGCCTGCATATTGTCGGCCAAATTGTCGGCATTCGCTTCGATGGTGTCTGCCGTATTCTCGGCGTTCGCCTCGATATTGTCAGCAGTCTGTTCCTGCGGGCTTTGCTTGCAGGCTGCGAGCGATCCGAGGCCGAGGGCAATCGCCAGGACAGTGGTAGTTTTCATAACTCTTTCCCCGTTGGTTAAACCTTGCGTCCGCGTCGGGACGCGTCGCGGAGTTGCTATACGCGCCACATCTGATTTCTGTTCCGTGCCGCGAACGATCCAGCTGCGGCTGGACTGGGCGCCGCTACACCCCTAGAGCCGCGCGGGCCGCTTAGAAATCAGGGAATCACCGTGGGAAACGTCACCGTCATCGGCGCCCAGTGGGGCGACGAAGGCAAGGGCAAGATCGTCGACTGGCTGGCGAGCCGCGCTGACCTCGTGGTCCGCTTCCAGGGCGGCCACAATGCCGGCCACACGCTCGTCGTCGGCAATCAGACCTACAAGCTGTCGCTTCTCCCGAGCGGTATCGTTCGCGGAACGCCTTCGGTGATCGGCAACGGGGTCGTCCTGGATCCCTGGGCCTTGAAGGCCGAGATCGAGCGTATCCGGGACCAGGGCGTGGACGTCACTCCGGACGTGCTGCACATCGCGGAAACCTGTCCGCTCATCCTCCCGATCCACCGCGACCTCGACAGCTTGCGCGAGGATGCGTCCGGCGCCGGCAAGATCGGGACTACCCGCCGAGGCATCGGCCCGGCCTATGAGGACAAGGTGGGTCGTCGCGCGATCCGGGTGTGCGACCTTGCACATCTTGGCGAACTGGGTCCCCAGCTCGACCGCCTCTGCGCGCATCACGACGCCCTTCGCGCCGGCTTCGGCGAGCCGCCCATCGACCGGCAGCGACTGCTTCGTGACCTTTCCGAAATTGCTGACTTCGTGCTGCCCTACGCAAAGCCGGTCTGGCGTGACCTCGACACGGCCTTGCGCGACAACAAGCGGATTCTGTTCGAGGGTGCGCAGGGCGTCCTGCTCGATGTCGACCACGGCACCTACCCGTTCGTCACCTCATCCAACACCGTCTCGGGCACTACCGGCTCGGGCAGCGGCGTAGGGCCCTCCGCAGCGGGGTTCGTCCTCGGAATCGTAAAGGCGTACACCACCCGTGTCGGTTCGGGCCCTTTCCCGACCGAGCAGGACAATGAGATCGGGCAAAAGCTCGGCGAGCGCGGGCATGAGTTCGGGACCGTCACGGGCCGCCGACGGCGGTGCGGATGGTTCGACGCCGTGCTGGTACGCCAGGCTGTGGCAGTCAGCGGCGTCACCGGCGTCGCGCTTACCAAGCTTGACGTGCTCGACGGCTTCGAGACGGTGAAAATCTGCACCGGCTACCGGATTGAGGGGCAGGAATTCGACTATCTCCCCCCGCACGCTGCGGACCAGGCGCGCGTCGAGCCGGTCTTTGAAGAAATCGAGGGCTGGCCGGGATCGACAGCGGGCGCCCGCAGCTGGGCCGACCTACCCGCTCGAGCGATCAAATATGTCCGGCGCGTGGAAGAGCTGATCCGCTGCCCCGTCGCCCTAGTAAGCACTTCGCCGGAGCGCGACGACACGATCCTGGTTCGGGACCCCTTCGCGGGCTAGTGCCGCACTTCGAAATCATCGAAATCGCCCGGCTCGACATCCCATAGATGAACGTCGTTCACCAGTGCTGAGGGCGGTCCCTGCCTCAACTGCCGCACGATCTCATCGACCGCGGCCGGCTCGCCTTCGACATGCGCATCGACCCGGCCGTCGGGGCAATTGCGTACCCACCCGGTGACCTTGAGCCTCTCCGCTTGCTCTTGCGTCCACGCTCTAAAAAACACGCCCTGCACACGGCCGGTGATGGTCACGTGCCTGGCGATGATCATGGCGCCCTCGACACCTGGGTGTAGATGACCTGCCACCGCCCGTTCCTTTTGGCCCAGGTGTCGGCAAAACGGAGGCGAACCTCGTAACGCTTGCCGCTGTCGGTCCCCCGAAGGGTCGCGATCCCGCCCATGACCGCTCCGTTGTTCCAGACCTTTTCGACCGGCTGCTCGATGATGAAGGGCTCCAGGTCGAAGCCCGGCGCGGTGTAATCTGCGATCAGCTGTGCCTTAGACTCCGTCGCGCCGCTACTGTTGACCAGCAAATAATCGTCAGCAAGCCAGCGCTCTAGTTCCGCGCGATTGCTGTCGATCTGCGCCTGATCGTAAGCGTGAACGGCAGCTGCCAGATCCGGCGGCACAGCCACCACCGCCGCGGTCGAAAGCAGGACGCCAAGCATCAAACCACGCTGATGTCAGGAGCGTCCTCAGCCTTCATCCCGACGACATGATAGCCGGCATCGACATGATGCACTTCACCTGTCACCCCGCTCGACAGGTCGGAAAGCAGATAGAGGCCGGCACCGCCCACATCCTCGATCGTGACGTTCCGCCGCAGCGGGGAGTTATATTCGTTCCACTTCATGATGTAGCGGAAGTCTCCGATCCCGCTGGCGGCCAGGGTCTTGATTGGGCCAGCCGAGATGGCGTTCACGCGAATGCCGTCCGGGCCGAGGTCCGCCGCGAGATATTTGACCGACGTCTCGAGCGCCGATTTGGCGACGCCCATCACGTTGTAATGGGGGATCACCTTCTCGGCGCCGTAATAGGTTAGGGTCAGGAGCGATCCGCCTTCGTCCATCATCGCCTTGGCACGCTGAGCCACGGCGACGAAGCTGTAGACCGAGATGTTCATCGTCATCAGGAAGTTGTCCATCGACGTATCGACGAACTTCCCCCTCAGCTCATTCTTGTCCGAATAGCCGATGGCGTGAACGACGAAGTCGAGCTTGCCCCACTGCTCCTTCAGCGCGGCGAACGTCTTGTCGAGCGCCTTCATGTCCGAGACGTCGCAGTCGACAAGCAGGTCGGAACCGAGTTCGGCAGCCAGTGGGCGCACGCGCTTTTCGAGCGCCTCGCCCTGGTAGGAGAAGGCGAGCTCGGCACCATGGTCGCCGAGCGCACGCGCAATACCCCAGGCCAACGACCGGTCGTTTGCCAGGCCCATGATCAGCCCGCGCTTGCCCTGCATAAGTCCAGTCAAAGTTGCGGCCCCTCTCTTTGCAACACTGGTTCCACGTCTTCACCGGGCTGCGGCTCTTCGACCTCGAGCTCGTCGGTATAGGGTCCGGTGTAGATCTCGCCCTTTAGCGCGGTGGCGCCGCTTTCCGCCAGCGCCGCGTTGAGCTCGGCGCCGATGACCACGCCGAGGCCTACGACGAAGAAGAAGATCAGCGCGATCATGACGCCGGCCAGGCTTCCGTAGGTGAGGCTGTAGCCGCCGAACAGACCGATGACGCTGGGCAGCAGCTCAACGGTCGCAAGCCACCATGCCGTGATGAACAGTGCACCAGGCCACTTCCTGCAGCCGCGCATCCGGTAGCGCGCCGGCGTCAACGCGTAGAACAGGATGTAAAAGGTGAAGAACAAGGTCGCGGCCGGGACGAGCCGGTAGATCCCGAGCGTCGAGGCCACGTCTTGGGCGAGCGGAAACCAGCGAATGATCAGCTGATGGGCAAGGGTCAAAGTCGCGCTCGCCGCGAATGCCACCATCAGAAGCAGGACGGCTCCGAGTATCACCAGCATCGAGCCGAGCCGATACTCCCAGAAAGGCGCGCAATATTTGATGCCATATGCGCGTCGCAGGATGTCGCGGATCGTCTCGATGAAGCTCGTTGCCGTCCACAAGCCGACCAGGGCACCGAACCAGAGCAGCGGGCCCGTTCGGATCGTCAGCACCTCGTTGATCGGCTCGCGGAGCGTGCTCGCGACGTCCGGCGGCAGGCGTCGTAATATGTTCATGACCGTCAGCTGCGCGTCCTGCCCCTGCCCCAGCAAATGGGCGACGGCCGCGGCGACGATGAAAAAGGGAAAGAGCGCGACGATCGAAAGGTAGGCAAGGTTGCCGGCATGGATGAAGCCGTCATTGTAGACGCCGATCGAGACCCTCTTGACCACCTCCCACGCGGTCAGCCTGGGTTTCAGCTTTTCTTCGACCTCCGTTCCGAAGGCCGCGCGCATGGTCGCAAGCCGCTTGCGCCGTTCCTCGGGTGATAGCGGCGAATGGTCCCTCATCGTACCGTGCCGTCAGACTCCAAGGGCCGAACGCGGATTGCCGCCGCCATTCCAGCTCTCGGCAAAGCGCTGCAACTCCGCATCATCGGCTGGAACGTCGATCTCGACCGTCACCAACTGGTCGCCGCGCTTGCCGTCCTTGGCGACGAAGCCCCGTCCCTTGAGACGAAGTACCTTGCCGGACGTCGTCCCCTTGGGGATCGTCAGCATCACCGCGCCCTCAGGCGTCGGAACCTTCACCTTCGCGCCGAGCACGGCTTCCTTGAGCGTGACCGGCAACTCGAGGCGGATGTTCGTGCCATCCCGCGTGTAGAAGCGGTGCGGCGCGATCTCGATGGTCACGATCGCGTCGCCACGGCCGCCCGGCCCGTCCTGGCCCTTGCCGGACAGTCGGATCTTCGTTCCGTCCTCGAGTCCCTGGGGAAGCTTGAGGTCGATCGTCTTCCCATCGCCGAGCGTGATCCGCTGCGGCTTCAGCGCAACCGCGTCTTCAAACGGCACCTTCAGCCGGTAACCGATGTCCGCGCCCTTTTGCGCCGTACGGCCGCGGCGGCCGAAGCCACTGAATGGCCCGCCCCCGCCGGCGCGATTGCCGCCGCCGAAAAGTCCTTCGAACAAATCGCCCAAATCCGCACCATCGGTCCCGCCGAAGTTGAAGTTCTCGAAGCCGGGTCCCGGTTGCGGCCCGCCCGCGCCGCCCGAATAGCCGCCAAAGCCGCCGCCGAACGGCATCTTCGGATTGCCGTCCTCATCGATCTCGCCGCGGTCGTAGCGGGCGCGCTTGTCCTTGTCGGACAGCAGATCGTAGGCATGCGTGATCTCGGCGAAGCGCTTCGCCGCGTTCGGGTTATCCTTGTTGCGATCGGGGTGGAGCTGCTTCGCTAGGCTGCGGTACGCCTTCTTGATCTCCGCCTCGCTCGCGCCGCGTTTGACTCCCAGGCGCTGATAGAGGTCGAGTGCCATTCTTCTCCCATGCCGTAACAGGTCGGGCCTGACCAGATGGGTTGCCGTTCAGGTCAGTCCAAGAAGCGGAGCCTGACTAAAGTGGATGGTTTGGTCGGCCGAGCGCATGGTCGGATCAAGAAAGGCCGTCGGAGTCTTCGTGCTCTTCTGCTTCTAACGGAGCCAAGACATCTTCCATGTCGAGGACGATTTCCCGCCCTCTTATCGCATCTTCGGTCTTGTCATCCGGATCGGCTTCGAAATGAGCGCGCATGCGGTCGGCCATCTCGACGAGAGCATGATATCGCTCTTCGCCAAGCTGCTCGCGGAGAACTTTGAATCCCTCTTTCAGAGCGAAGAACTCAGTGTCGATGTTCTTACCTGGAAAATATCCGGAGTGATCTTCAAATCTCGGCGACGACAACATCATCGAACCGATGAGATCGTGCAGTTCGCCAATAGTCTGCGGTATGTGTGCCCGATATTCACGCATGTCTTAGAGTCCCTTTGGTCTGGTTATTACATAGGTGTTTCTAGGGCCCGATTGCGTGGGTCTTACTATGACCACAGAAATTGGCCGAAAATCGGAACGAAAAAATCTGCGGATCTGCTCGTTCGCTAGGGATTTTTCCTGCAACGTGACATCGAACGCAACATCGCCGACCCGGGAGTCGGGAACGGAATAGATCCGTTCTGAAACATTGTGGGCTCGGCGGTTCACCTGAACGCTTTGTCCCCGCTCGATCGAAATTCCATTACTACCGTAGTGCGCTCTCAATTCCGCCCGAACTCGAAAATCAATGAAATTACCGAGGGCCTCACGTTCCGACAGCCGAACCGGAAGCCTACCACTCCGGAGCAATCGCAAGCCCTCTTCGTACGCGGTATCCACCTTGGATTGCAGGAATCGCAACGTTTCGATTTGAAGTGGTCTAAGTTCGCCCTTGCCGTAAAACGCCTTTGCGCGATCGAAACGGAGCCGATTTATCAAGTTGACTTGACCGTCAGCACTCGCCGGGAATCCACCGGGTTCAAGAAGATTTAGTTCATAATTCGGCTGCAGCGCCTTTATTTGTTGGACCAGCGTCTTCGCATGCCGGACCGCGAGTTCTCTGGTCCATGCTCGCGCGGGGCCGGTGAAGTCGAGGAAATTGTCTGCCAAGCTGAGGACAACGCCGCCGGGTGCCCTGCTCAATCCCGGAAAGGCGTCCTCGAGTGTCCGAGGGTCATATAATGGCGGCCCACCGTTCCCGCCCATCCGAGCTCGAGGATTGGGTCGAAACTGGGCGAGGCGCAGCAAGTCGCTCCGCTCCGTCGTGGGATCAGTCGAGGAGCTGGATTTCTCGGGCGCCATCGAAGCGCCCGGACCGCGAAAATAGCTGCCCTGACCGGAAAACGTAAAACGCCCGTCATCAGGGTCGTGCCAGGGATTGAACTTCAACTGCAGCGCGTGTCGCGTCGGTTCTAGACGCCGTCCGGTACGCAAATAGATTTCGAACGGTGATCGATAGCTCAAGGGTGCCGCTCCCAAAAGAGAGCCCACCAGAATTCTGGTTCCAACATGTCAATATAATGTGCCGATTTGGTTTTAATCCTGCGCTATTGTTATGTCTGCGGTCCCGCGGCTAAGGCCGTCACGTGACGGACCCGTTCGCTCTGTTCGATGCCTGGCTTGCCGAGGCGCGCTCGATCGAGCCGAACGATCCGGAGGCGATGGCGCTCGCCACGGCCGATGCCTCGGGCCAGCCGTCGGTACGGATGGTGCTCCTAAAGGGTCATGGACCGGAAGGCTTCGTCTTCTACACCAACGAGCAAAGCGCGAAGGGAGAGGAACTCGCTGCCAATCCGCAAGCCGCGCTCCTCTTCCACTGGAAGTCCGTGCGCAGACAGGTTCGGATCGAGGGCGCGGTGGAGCGCCTGTCGGATGCCGACGCCGATGCTTATTTCGCGACGCGCGCGCGTGACTCCCAGCTTGGCGCATGGGCTTCTGATCAGTCGCGCCCGCTCGCGGAACGCGACATCTTCGAGGCTCGGTTCGAAGAGATGAAGCGACGCTACGAGGGCCAGGACGTACCGCGACCGCCTCATTGGGGTGGCTATCGCGTCGTCCCCGACCGGATCGAGTTCTGGAGCGACCGCCCGCATCGCCTGCACGAGCGCCGCCTGTTCGTCCGCGACGGCGACGGCTGGTCGGAAGGGTTGCTCTACCCGTGACGGTCACCGCTGAAGAGCGCGCGAAGCTGACCACCCGCGCAGCGATGGCTAGCATCGCGATGGCTGTCACCCTGATCGCGCTGAAGGCCTATGCCGCGCTTGAGACCTCGTCGATGGCGATGCTCGGCTCGCTCGCCGATAGCGGCCTCGACCTCGTGGCAAGCCTCGTCGTCCTGCTCGGCGTTCGCATCGCCGCGCAGCCGGCGGACTATGACCATCGCTTTGGTCACGGAAAGGCGGAGGCGCTGGCCTCATTGGTGCAGGTCATTCTCATCACCTTGTCGGCAGCCTTCATTGGCTTCCGGGCGGTGCAGCGCCTCCTAAGCGGCGCGGAAACGGCGGCCGCTGAACTTGGCATCGGCGTGTCGATCGTCGCCCTGATCCTGACTGCCGCGCTGATTACCTATCAGCGACACGTGGTCCGCCGTACCGAGTCATTGGCGATCGGCACTGACCGGCTCCATTATTCTTCCGACCTTTTGCTGAACGGCTCGGTGATCGTGGCGCTGGCGCTGGACCAGTTCGCCGGGCTCTCAGGCGCCGATGCGGTCTTCGGCCTGCTGATCGCGCTCTGGCTCCTCTGGGGTGCCTGGAGGGCGTCTAGCCATGCGCTGGACCAGCTGATGGACAAGGAGTGGCCGGACGAGCTCCGCGAGCGCTTCCTGGCAGCGGCCAAGGAATATCCCGAACTCGCCGGCCTTCACGACTTCCGGACCCGGACCAGCGGCACGCATCAATTCGCTCAGTTCCACGTCTGGGTCCCGGCCGACTGGACTGTGAAGGAGGCTCACGACCGGCTCGACCGGGTCGAGGAAGAGTTGCAGCAGCGTTTCCCCAACACCGAAATCCTGATTCACATCGATCCCGAAGGGCAGACCGACCGCGAGACTTTGCTGTCGCAGGAGATTACGGAGCAGGCATCATGACCAGCTTGCCCTTCTTCCAGGTCGACGCCTTCGCGGATCGGCCGCTGACCGGGAATCCCGCCGCCGTCATGCCGCTTGATCGCTGGCTCAACGATGCGGTCATGCAGGCGATCGCGGCCGAGAATAACCTAAGCGAAACGGCTTTCACCGTGCCCAGCGAAAGCGAGGACGCCGATTTCGACCTGCGCTGGTTCACGCCGACGGCGGAAGTCGAACTTTGCGGCCACGCCACCATCGCCGCGGGGCATGTCCTGATGACCGGGCATCCGCTGCGCTTCAAGACAAAAGCAGGCGTTCTGGCCGTCAGCCGCCACGGCGACATGCTCGAGCTGGACCTTCCGGCAGCTCCCCTGTCCGAGGTTCAAGAGCCCGAGCTGAACCGCGCACTCGGACTGCCTGACGGTTCGGCGTGGCTGGCGGAAGGCTGCAACGATGCCGCTA
>Ga0207679_10001685_pt1 | contig 13757 bp, 10 predicted proteins | sample KBSC73metaG_FD_184320 | JGI IMG/M metagenome (GOLD analysis project Ga0207679, IMG submission 184320) | Corn rhizosphere microbial communities from Kellogg Biological Station, Michigan, USA - KBS C7-3 metaG (SPAdes) (version 2) | ecosystem: Host-associated > Plants > Roots > Rhizosphere > Soil ... | reverse complement strand
GCGAGCGGTGTCCAGAAATAGTCCGGCACTCCGCCGAGCGGCGGGCGACGCGGTGGGGGCGAGGTCCGCCTCGCACGCTCTGCTGGGTCGCGCGTTTCTCGTTCCATAACTGGCCTCTTACCAGCGCCGAGCTACCCCAGGTAGTGCGCGCAAGTCGCGTGACAACAGCGTCCCGCGCGGCCGGAGCCGAGCGCGCTACCCGGGCCGTTCACTCACGTCGAACCCGTGTCGAGACCAGCATGCGCCACCGGAGCCCACTCGCCGCCGGCGTCGCGACACGAAGCTTGACGTCTACCGCGCCAGATACGGCTCCCGGTGCCAACAGCCCGAGCGTCCCCAGCGCTCGAGAGAAATCGAACGACGCACCCGCCCCGGGCCTGGCGTTCGAGGCATTCACGATCGTGACGACGTCTTCGGGCCGCATGTACCCGCTGCGCACGAGCATCGTGTCACCAACGCTCGTTAGGGTCGCGACAATCGGCGGAAACAGCGTGTCAGCCGTGGTGTTGCGGATTCGGACCGGCACAACGAGCTCGCGCGTTGCGGCGTCGAACCGGCTCGGATCGAGGACGATACCCACCGGCCGTGTCACCGTGTCCATCACTACCACCGACGGCGCGTCAGAAATCAGCTCGATCCGTGCGGTCTGAAGTTGGAACGTCCCATTGCGCGAATCCGGCCACACAGGGTGAAAGACACCCTTCGCGTCGCTCGTTAGGCCGACATAGTCCCCAACGTCACGCCAGCGCGAGTAGCCGCTCAGGAAATCCATGATGAGTGTGTCGCCGGCGTAGCGCAGCCGACCCAATCCAGGACGTACGTTGCCCGCGCCCGCCGGACGCGAGGTCTCCGACGAGACGCGCACCGCTGGCAGAAACGTCTGGCCACCATCGAGCGACGCGGAGTAGAACACGTCGTATGCATCGTCGGCCGCCGAGGCGCGTGTGTCGAGCCACATGACCCCAACCGCGCCCGAGTCGTTCACCGCGATGGCGGGTAGGAACTGCGACGCGGACGCCGGCGCCGAAGCGTCCACCATGCTCGGCGCGCTCCACGTTAGGCCACCATCGGACGACCACACAACCGCAATTCGCGGCTTGCCGCGCGTCCACCGCATGTCCGGGAACGCCGCGTAGACGCGGTCGCGATAGCGCGTCGAACGAACGTCCGCGGCAAAGGTGGCTGTGTTGTCGCCGACGATGCTGCCGGCGCGACGGCGCCGCAGCGTGGAGTCGAGGCCGTACCGCTGCTGCTGGAAGCCCGAACGCAGCGTGCCGAACGTCGCGCCGCCGTCAGTCGATACCACCGTCCCGTAGGAAGCCAATGGGTTGCCGCGGTTCTCCGGGAGGCGGAGATCCGGTCCGGTGTAGAGCGGAACGAGCACGGCGCCATCACTCAGCACCAGGACGTCGGTCACCACGATGCCCGGCAGCGTCACCGGCGCGTCGAAGGTGCGTCCGTCATCGACGGAGCGATGAAGGCGCGGGCCAGCGTCGAGATTCCCCGTCACATAGATCTGGCCGGCGGTCGGTCCCGTAGAGCGATCGACCGCGATCGCCACGCGGTCGTAGCCACGTCCGAGCCGAGCCGGCGCGAGCCAGCTCCGCCCGCCGTCCTCCGAGCGATAGACCGACATGCCCTGCACGAGTCCGACCTGCAGGGCCGTTCCCCTGGGACTGAACGCGACCTTCGGATCGACGGAGCCGAGATCGCGGTCTTCGGGCAGCCGCGCGTCGTACCAGGAGAACCCGCCATCGAACGTCGCGTATGTCTTGTTGACGTACCCGCCCTGCGGCAGTGTGAAGGTGATCGCGGTCGCGACGAGATTGAGCGAGTCGCCCGGGTTGGCGGCCACGGCGGATTCGACGTGCGAGACGTCGCCGTCCCGACTCACGAGCACGTTAGGCCCGACGGCAAGGCGAACCTGTCCTTGCACTTCGCTGAACGCGACTGCGCTCACTGCGAGCAAGATCGCAGGGGTCGTCCTCACGCGCGGCCCCAGAAGAGGCCGTAGACGAGCAGCGCCAGCACGAATGCCGTGATACCCACATACAGGCGATCGCGCTGCCACCAGAACGCGACCAGCGTTAGGGCCACCCGCATGATCGGCGTCGCGATGAGCAACACGAGGCCGAACTGAACGATCGCGTGGCTGTCGAGGCGATACGCCCCTCGCACGATGCCGCCAAGCGTGCTCAGCTCGGATGGCTCGCTGCGGAACGACCGAAAGTCTGCCGCTACTCCGCCATGCCGAATGAGGAGTGCAATACCGCCGACGACGACGACCAACGCGGAGGTGAGCACACCGATCTGCAGGAGTCGCCCGATGACCTGCTCGAGGGCGTGATCGCTCAGACGCGGCGGGCTGTTCGTATGACCAGGCTGGCGTTCACTCATAGCGCGCCGCTCGCGCCCTTGTACAGCATCTCGACCGCGAGCACGACGACCACCACCGTGAACAGGATGCGCAGCCAACGCACGCTGGCCGTCGTGAGCAGGCGTGCTCCAACCAATGCACCGGTCAACACGCCGATCATGACCGGAAGCGCCACCACCGGCTCGATGTATCCGCGGTGCAGATAGACGCCGGCGCTCGCGGCGGCTGTTACCCCGATCATGAAGTTGCTCGTGGTCGTCGAGACCTTGAACGGGAGCTTCATCGTGCGATCCATGGCGAGCACCTTCACGACTCCCGAGCCGATACCGAGAAGCGCCGAGACGATGCCGGCAACGAACATCAGCCCGAAGCCCGGGAGAACCCCTTCGACCGCGTATGGCTGCATGCCGGCCGACGTCGGGTAGCTCGAGTTCAGGCGGAGCCTGGTCGCCAAGGGATCCGGCGCGGTACTCGGCGGATGGTCGTCGTTGGATCGAAACATCCGATAGGCCGAATACAGCAACATGATACCAAAGAGGATTCCGAGAGCGCTCGTCGGAATCACGCCCGCGATGGTCGCGCCGACGAGCGCGCCGACGGTCGTCGCGACCTCGAGGAAAATCCCGACGCGGATGTTGCTGTAGCCCTCGCGCACGTAGGCAGCCGCGGCTCCCGACGATGTCGCGATGACCGATACGAGCGAAGCGCCAATGGCGTAGCGGAGGTCGACGTGCAACAGCACCGTGAGGAGAGGGACGACGACGATGCCGCCCCCGAGACCGGTGAGGGCGCCGAGGAGACCCGCGCAGAATGAGCCCAGTGCCACGACGGCTGCGAGAGTGAGAATGGTCATGACGGACAATCTATGAGGTGCACCGACTCGTCACGGTCGCGTCATGATGAATCCACCGGCGTTCGATCGCGTTGCGGCTGGTCGGCGTGAGTGGTCCTGAGTACATTCGCGTTCGCGTGGCTCCAGATCCAACGGCACTGGTCTCGCGTGCCCGCACCCATCGCCCCGAGATCGCTCCTGCCACAACCGCGGTGGCCTAACGAGCCCGATTTCGAGGCCCTCTTTCTGGGACTCATCAACCAGGTGTTGAATTACGCGAGGCTCGAGGCGGGCACGGTGCAGTACGACATCACGCGCGTCCCGCTCGATGAGGTCGTGACGTCGGCGGCGAGCCTGATCGCGCCGCAGGCGGGGGCGAAAGGTCTGACCTTGAACGTCGGGCGTCCCGCACGAATCGCCGCTCGCGCCGACGCCGACAAGGTTCGCCAGATCATGCTCAACCTGCTCTCGAACGCGGTGAAGTACACGAGCCGCGGCGGGCATTTCGGGATCGCGTCCGAACGGCGGAGCGATCACGTGCGCGTGCTCGTGCGCGACACGGGGCTCGGCGTCCCGCAGGACAAGCTCGAGACGATCTTCGAGCCGTTCGTGCAGCTGAATCGCGCGCTCAACCGGCCGGGGGAGGGTACGGGCCTCGGTCTCGCGATCAGTCGGGATCTCGCCCGGTGGATGGGGGACGATCTGACCGTCGAGAGTCAGGAGGGCGTGGAGTCGACGTTCACGCTTTCGTTGCCGTCGGCGGCCTAACGCCGGAAGCCCTGACGCGACGTTAGGCTTCCGGCGCGTCGAGCTCAGAACGTGAACCGCTGTGAGTTGGGGCCGAAACCGGGCTCCCAATATCCAAAGCCCGGAAGGGTCGCGAAGGGCACGACGTGATAGAAGACCGTCGTGCCGGACGCCGATGCCGGGGCGACGAATTCAGTGGTGTTGGCGGGCAGGTTGTAAGTAGGTCCGTAGGTTACGACGTCGTTCGCGCCAACGACAAGGACGTACACACGGTAACCGTTTTCCCGAGCCGAATTGTCCTGCCAGGTCAGCCGAACCCCGCTCCCGTCTCGAGCCGCGACGAGGTTGGTGACCTCCCGCAGTGGACCGGGGAGCGTGCCGGGACCATTGTACGCCGAGCACCCGCCGGCGTTGCACGCGCGGACGCGGTACGTGTAGAGGGTGGCTTCGGTGATGTCGGCGTCGCGGCTAAATCCGCGCGCGTTGTTGGAACCCGGCACCTTCGCGATCAGCGCAAAGTTGTTCGATCCGCCCACGGCGCGCTCGACCTGAAACTCGTCCTCGTTGTTGCTGTTGTCGTTCCACGCGATGCTGATGGTGTAAGTGAGCGGCGCGCTGGAGTCCATCCCCAGGTCCATCCCGATCGGCGCGTTAGGCGGCGCCGGGGTAACCGTCACCGTGGCGCTGGCGCTCTTCCCCTCGCTTGTCGCGACGATCGTGGTAGTCCCCACGCCAACCGCCTTGATCGCCGCTTTACTGCCGGAAATACCGCTTTCGGGCGAGTTCGTCACACTGTTGATTGTCGCGACCGCCGGATTGTTCGTCGTCCACGTCACATCAAACCCGGGCCACGCGAGGCCGTCGGCGTTCAGCGGTGTCGCCGCGAGGGTGTCGATCTCGCCAACGGTCATCGCAGCGGGGTAGGTCGGATACATACGCACCGACGCGACGGCCGCCGGAAGGACCGTGACCTCGAGCGACCCCTCTTTACCTTCGGCGCTCGCAATGATCTGCGTGACCCCCGGCTTTTGGCCCGTCACCCTCCCATTGGGATCAACCGACGCCGGCCCCTCAGGCGACGTCCGAAACGTAACGACTGGGCCAATCACCATCCGGCCCTGAGGGTCTAGCAACAGCACCTCGGCCTGCACCGACTCCCCCACCCTCAGCGTCTGCGGCCTTATGCTGACCACGATCTTCGCTACTGAAACGACGAAGACGGGCTGACGGGCCGTCATACCGCGGAACGTCCCGCGAATCTCCGTGTCGCCGATCGAGACGCCAGTGACGACGCCCGCGTCGCTCACCGTCGCCACCGCCGGATTCACGGAGACCCATGACCTCGGTCCCGGCATCGTCTCGTCGATTGGGACGACAGCGCCGTTGGCGTCGAAGAAGTACATTCGCAGCGCAGCGGACTCGCCCACCGACAGTACCGGAATCCCTTCAGTATTTGCGGGTCCATAGATCGTCCCACCCGCATCAACGGTGAAGGCCGCCGTACCCCGCACCCCATCCACCGTCGCCGTGATGGTGGTCTTTCCCATCAGCCTACCCGTCGCGACGGCTTGGCCTGCCTGTTCGGCCGCCGCCACGGTCGCGGTGACCGTGTCGTCCGAAGCCCACACGATCGTCCGTCCGGTGAGATCCGAAATGGGCGCGCCAGACGCGTCGAAGGCCGTCACCGTCAGGGTGACCTTGCCAGTGTCTTGAACGGTCCACTCGATCGTCGTGGCGTCCGGCGAGATCGCCACGCGTGCCACTGCGCCCACGACGGCGAGCGCCAGCTGACTGGTTCGCACGCCGGCCTTCGCGGTGATCGTCACCGCGCCCAGCGCGACCGCCGTCACCTCGCCCGTCTTCTCATCCACTGTCGCGACGGCCGGGGTGCTCGTCGACCACTTGACGGGAAATTTGTCGTTGACCGACCCGTTAGGCATGCGCACGGTGGCGGTCAACTGGACCTTGTCGCCCGGGTGAAGGCTGGTGGAGGCCGGCGCCGCGATCGTCACACTGCCGGCGTTTGCCAACGCCACCGCCGGAACCTCGGCGACCTGGCCGGGCGACACGCGACTCGTTAGGGTCACCTGTTGGCGATCGATCTCCGCACCGGACGCGTCGCGGAGCACGAGCTCGACGACCAGCGGGCACCCGCGCTGCTCAGCGTCGGCGCGCTGCGAGTCGGCCAGACACGCCGCCAGATCGACGTCGAGCTGTTTGCTCGCCGTCCCCGCGCCGTCGAGTGCGATGCTGGACGGCGTCGCGTGCACCGCCACGAGCTGCCCGCCCTGCTGGCGATACGAAACGACCACATCGACCGTTCCGTTGCTCAACGAGTCGAGTGTGGTCGCGTGGACCGCGAGCGTTGCCCCTCGCGTCGCCGGTGTTGTAGGCGAGTCGTGCCCGCACGACGTGACGGCGGGCACGAGGCTGACTGCGGCGAGTCGAGCCAGGAGACGACGATTCATGGTGACGTCCGCGAGAGAAGACCGACCCCGGTGCTTGCTCCGATCTGACGCCGTGCTAAACGCCCATCCACATCGACACACAATTCTTACGCGCGTCGCACGAGATGTCGAGTGTTGCTCTGGCGCCGCAGGTCTATCTCACCCGCACGGACGCCGTCCCGGCCTTGTCGCCACTCGTCGCCGTGATGACCACCATGCCGTCGGAGATGCCAAGCACGCGACCCGTATTGTCTACGATGGCGATTCCCAAATTACTGCTGGCCCACCCCACCCGCGCGCCGGCGATGACGTTTCCGCGCGAGTCGAACACGGTTGCGGTCAGACGGAACGAGCCGCCGACCCTGATCGTGGCGTTCGCCGGCGACACCTCCACGCGGCTCACCGTGGGTGCCTGGACCACGATCGTTGCAGTTCCAGTCCGCCCTTCGCTCGATGCCGTAATCGTCGCCGTCCCCGGGGAGAGCGCGGCGACGATGCCGGTCGACGTGACCGTTGCCACGTCCGCCTGATTCGTCGACCAGGTGACCGCCCGACCCGCGAGCGGTCGTCCCGCGCCGTCGCGTGGTTGCGCCTCGAGCTGGAGGGTCTCTCCTACGATGAGCGTCGCAGAGGTCGGGCTCACGGCAACGGAAGCAACGGGTGCCGGCGACACCGTCACCGCGCCGACGCCGCTCTTCCCCTCCACCGTCGCCGTGATGATTGCGTTGCCGGGCGAAAGTGCGGTGACCAATCCGGTCACACTCACGGTCGCGACGCTCGGTCGGCCCGAGCTCCAGGCAATCGACCTGCCGGAAAGGACGTTGCCCTGCGCGTCCAACGGCTCGGCGATGAGTTGGGCGGTCTGGCCCACCGTGAGATCGCGACTGGACGGCGAAACCCGCACGGCGACGACAGGGACGGGGATTACCTGGATCTGGGCGACCGCGGACTTCCCTTCGATGCTGGCGGCAACTGGCACCGTGCCGACATATCGTCCGGTGACGACTCCGGATGAAGAAACGGTCGCGAAGTTGGAGTCGGCGACCGCCCAGAAAACCTTTCGTCCTGTGAGCACGTTGCCGGACGCGTCGAACGCCGACGCCGTGAGAGTTACGGTCGCGCCGACGACGACGCTCGCTTCCGGAGGGGCAACCTGTACGCTCGCGACAGGTGCACCGGAGTGCTCCAGCTCATCGCTGTTGCAGCCAACGACGGCCACCGCGGCTGCCGCGGCGACCCTCAGCAACATCCACGTCGATTGAGGCCTGCTCATACGCAGCGGACTGGACCTGCCGAGATCGGAGCCGTCCATTCAGAGGGATGCCGAACCCGGCGCTCCCGAAATTCCCCGCAAGCATGAGGCCCGACTTGCCTAACCACGGACGCGAGACTCTCGAGACTCTCATCCGCCCCGCGACACGTGACGACGTCCCGGCCCTCGGCCGACTCGGCGCGCTCATGGTCACGACCCACCACACATTCGACCCGAAGCGCTTCATTGACGCTGGGCCGCACACCGAGACGGGCTACGGTTCGTTCCTCGGCAGCCAGGTGGATGAACCGGATATCATCGTTCTTGTTGCCGTCACGGAAAACCAGGTGATTGGCTACACCTACGCGGGGCTCGAGGGCCTCGATTACATGTCGCTTCGCGGACCAGCGGGCGTGCTGTATGACATCGTGGTGGATCCGGCGCACAGGCGCGGCGGTGTCGGACGTGCGCTGCTCGATGCGACGATAGCATCGCTCGAGGCACGGGGTGCGCCGATGGTCGTGCTGTCCACGGCTGAACGCAACGAGGCTGCGCAGCGGCTGTTTGCGAGCGCGGGATTCAGGCGGACAATGATCGAGATGACCCGAGACCTGTAAGAGCTCAGGGGGGTGGTGCAGCGGTCGTCGCCTGGTCCGCCGCTGTCGGATGCACCCGTGCCATGACCTGCTCGATGGCAGCGAGCAACTCGTCACCGGCGATCGGCTTTCTCAGATAGGCAATTACGCCAGCCGCGACGTAGCGCGCCTCCGCTTCGGGCGCGTCATCGGCGGTATACACGATGGTCGGGAGCTTCAATCCGCCGCCGACGAGACGCTGTTGCACCTCGAGCCCGGTCATGTGCGGCATGTGGGCATCGAGCAGGACGCAATCCGGGGGAGCCGCGCCTGCGGCGAGCGATTGGAGAAACTCGCTCCCGGAGCCAAAGACGCTCGCGCGCAGCCCGAGCGAGACGCAAAGACGGCGCAGGCCGGTGCGAACGGATTCTTCGTCGTCTACGATGGCGATAAGCATCAAAGCGTTCGCTGGTCCAAGTCCCATACGCCCCCACAAGGCCGGATGTTGAGCCAATCCGTTACCTAACGTTGCTCATCGAATCCGATTGATCAAGGAGGGGGAACAGGTAGTACCAATAGACCTCGGCCAGTGTAGAGTCCGGCAACCCGGCTAGTCGTTGGTCCCATCGATTGAGACAGGCCCAAGCGCGTAGAGTGTCCATTCGTGCTTGTCTCTCTCTTCGTGCTGGCGCTTGCGCCGCAAGTTCCGACTCAGGTCGCGAGCGTAACGCCGCCCGCGGTGCGCGCCGTCGTGGAAGCGGCGGCTGCCCGCAACCACGAGGCACGACCTCACCGGATGCGGGCGGATGCCGAGACCGAGATCGCGCTCGTCCAGCGTCGCACCTCGGGGCGACGAGAGATCGTGGCCGTGCAGCAGGAGGCGTCGACGATCGACTGGATCAGCGATAGCCTCGTCGAGCAGCGCATCACCGGCTATCGATCCGAGCAGGTCGGGATGTCTTACGCGACCACCCGGATCTACCGCGTCGGGTGGATCGTCCCGCTGCTCGTGGGTGACCGCATCCGCCTTCGCCTGCCGAGCCCCGAGGGCGTCTCGAAGGTCGAAAAGGCGCTCGACCCTGTCGTGCGACCGCTGCGCCGGCTCCTCGCCGAGCCCGAAACGGTGGCCACCGTGCATCCGCTCGCGCGCGATGGACGGCGCTACTACCACTACCCGCGCGTGGACACGCTCACGGAGCGGATGCCTAACGGCGACTCCGTCGAGGTCCTCCGCATTGCCGTCGTGCGTCGCGAGGACGTGCCGCCGGGCACGAGCGTGTTCGAGGGCGATGTCGACGTCGATGTGCGCACGATGCTGCTCGTGCGCCTTCGGGGGCGGGTGTCCATCGTGAGTGGCTACCTGCTCAAGGTGCGGGACGCGCTGTCCGACCAGGTGCGGATCGTGGGCTTCATGGACATGTGGAACGGCCCCGAGCGCGACGGGCTACGCCTGCCCGATGTCGAGCGACTCGACATCGTCAGCGGGGGACTCGCCGGGGAAACGGCCGAGTTGATTCGGTTCGTGACCCGGTTTCGGGGGCAGGACGTCGTGGAGCGGGGACCACCTTCTTCGGACGGAGTGACGGCGGGACCGCCGCAGTATTTCGTGACGTACGCCCCGTCGTCGCAACAGACGTCGTTCGACGACTGGCTGCTGCCGTTAGGCAGCGCGACGAGGATCGCGCAGACGCAGCCCATCGATGACCTGTATCCGGATCGCCTGCAACCGGATGGGCGGCCCCAGCTGACCTTCCGCGCGCGCGATCAGTACGACGTGTTCCGGTTCAACAAGGTCGAGGGCTTCTTTACCGGCCTCTCGGCCAGTTGGTACGCGCGCGACCTCGCGCCGGGCCTCGGTGTAACCGGGACGGCAGGATATGCGTGGTCCGAGGAAACGTGGCGCGGGTACCTCGCGGCCGGGCTCCGGCGCGATACGTGGCGCACGAACATTGGGTTCGGGCGACTGCTCGACATCACGAACGACTTTCGGTCACCGTTCGACTCGGGGAGCGTGTGGTTCCCGCTCCTCTGGTCATCCGACGGCTATGACTATGTGGACCGACACGTCGCTCGTGTCGCGCTCGAGAGGCTGCTCACGCCACACGGCTCGTACGTTCGGGTGGAGGCGGGGGGCACGCGGGACGCGGAGACGGTGGACTCACGCCGCCGCGGTCTCTTCTTCGGGCCGTTCGTCCCGAATCGTGTCGTGGATCCCGGTCGGTATGCGCGTGTCGTCGCGACAATGGAGTGGAACCCCGACGTCCAGGCCGACATCACGCGCGAGCGATACGGTGGAAGCATTCGCTATGAGCTCGGCGCCGGCGATCTCGATTACCAGCGGACGGAGGCGGCACTGATCACGAGGTACGATGCCGGCCATGTCGTGCTCATCGGACGATTGTACGGCGGGATGCTCACCGGAACGCCTCCTACGCAGCAGCTCCTCGAGATCGGCGGGAGCAACAATCTTCCCGGGTACGACTACAAGGCGTTCGCGGGGGACCGCGCGTGGATCGCGCGCGGTACGGCACAATACGCACTGCCATACCTGCGTTCGCCCTTTCCGCTCATCGCGGGATTCGTCCTTCCCGCGATCGCGCCGGAGCTGAACTTCGGCATCCAGACGGGCATGGCCTGGGCAACCGACGACCAGGCGCGCGCAGCCGTTAGGCGGCTCGGCGACAGAGTCGATGAGGAGACGGGCCAGCCGATCATCGACCCGAACACGGGCGAGCCGGTACCCGTGTCAGTTCCCACGGACCAACTGCGTGCGACCGCGAGCCTAGGCGTGCGCGTCCTGAGTGGCGCGGTTTACCTCGGGTTCGCGCTCCCGATCGACGCGACGCGCGACACGCGCCGGAACCTGCGATTCGTGTTCGGCTTCGGTCGACAGCTCTGAGCCGGACGAGCTATTCACAACGAAAAAGCAACCACGAACGCTGAGGACGCAGACGCAGGCGACGCCGAAGACGCCGGGAACCTGCCGCCTGAGTGTTTCTCAGCGTTCTCACCGGGTAATTCGTCGGAGTGATCAGCGTTCGCTGTTGCGTTGTTAGGCGTTGTCCATACCAGGCCTCGATTCCACGCTCAGAGCACGAGGCGGGCGAAACGACCGAGACGTCGCTGCCAGGTCTTGTACGGCGGTATCAGCTTGTCGAGCTCCTCTTGCGTCTCGATCCAGGTGCTCCGGGCCATGAGCGAGTACAGGTCCACCAACCCCACCGCGCCGCTCATGCCCGACAACACGAACACCGCTTCGCCGTCGAGCAGCTGGCCGCGAGGATCCTCGTTTTGGGTCCCGATCGTCATATAGAATGTCATGCGTGCACTGTCCGCACTCGGGCGACTGGCAGCGTAGGCCTTCAGCAGTTTCGCCACGGCGTCCACCGTCGCGGTGCTCAGCGTGTCGTCGTAGAGGCCCGTCTTGATTCCGCGGCGCGCCTGCTCGGCGCGCTGGATCGTGATGCGGATCGCGACCTCGCGCCATTCGGGGCGACTGGTGAGCCGCACGAGGGCCGCCGAGTCGGCGAAGAACTGCGTCTTGCGATGCAGCTGTGGCAGGCGAGGCTTTTCATCGCGGCCGAGGACGAACGGCTTGTACCCGGCGAGGTGGAGAAGCGCGGGCGCGCTGTCGAACACCGCGATCACCGATGAGTCGAATGGAAAGAGCTCGTGCAGCCATGGATAGCGCGTGACTCCGGCGTTCGTCGCCTTGGCCTCCTGGGCGATGTCGTTGACATCCTCCTTGGCGGTGTAGAGTCCGACGCGAAGCTCTCCTCCCGCGTTTTGAATCTCCTGTCTGAATTCCTGCCGTACCTGCACGAGGCGCAGCATGACGTCGTACGTCCGCGACATCTGCGGGAAGCCCGCGCTTGGCGCGTTGGCGAGCGCGGGACCTACGATGTACACCCGGCAACCGCGGAGTGACGCGCCGGCGAGCATCCCGGCCCAGCTGCTCGCGAGCCAGAGACCGTCGGGTACCACGAGGACGCTGCCGCGTGGTGCCAGCGTGTAGAGCATGGCGCGCGCGATCGTGGCCTGCTTGCGGCCGAACCCGGGCTCGTTATGCACCTGGAGCGCCCGACCCAACTCGTTGGCGGCACTCGCCGCTCCTTCAGCGCCATCCATGGCCATCTGGCACGTTGCGCACGGAGCCGTCTCGCGTAACGGCAGCGGGATCTCTCCGTCGGTAAACGAGTTCAGCTTGAACAGACGTCGCGCGGCGGCGCGAACCTCGAGCACCGCCGGCCCGCGAACGAGCACGCCGCGATCTTCCCACGTCGGCGTCGCGTAGTGTTCGCCGACTCCGACGCCGGACAGCACCATCCCGCCGAGGAAGGGGGCGGATTCCGTGACGTCGTAGAACGCGATCTTGCGATGGTCGCGCATCAGGTTGTCGGGGAGCAGCGGCACCCCGTCGATGATGCGATGGCTGCGGAACGTGAAGTCGCTCGGCTGCGTGATGTCGACGTGCACCTTGACGGTGCGCCGAAGCCAGTCATCCCCGCCGTGCTTCGCCGCAAGCGCCTGGAGCCCTCGGGATGCCGCGACCGCCGCGCGCAGCTCCTGTTGCCGCCTGCGGAGTACGGTCTCCAGCGAGTCGTTCTTGCCGGGAAGCTTGATCTCCGCGCCTAACGGGTCCTCGAGGATGGTCATCCACAGACGCCCGTTGTTCGGCTCGTAGAAGTTCTGGTCGAGGACGAGCATGTAGGTCGTCAGCTTTCCGGTGCTGTCGAACCGGGCAACTGCCTGCGTGAGCGCGGGGAAATACACATTCGCGGTCTCTGCGAACCCAATGCGGTCGACCGCACCCGAGGCCCGTGTTCCGGCATAGTCGTGAACCCAGAGCACGTGATAGTCGCGCGCCGCGAACAGAGAGCGGGCGATCTCGAGCTGCACGCGGTCTTCGCGCAGGTAGGTGATCTGATTCTTGGGCGTGAACGGCCGGCCGATGACGCGAGCGATCAGCGCGTCGATCTCCGCCTGGTCGTCGTGCTCCTCCGGCGTGAGCGCGAGCTGCATCGGCAGCCAGACTCGCCGGGAGTCGTCCCAACGCTTCGAGATGAACCGGTGCACTGCCACGATCGACGTCAGCCATTGATCGTGGACAGTCGCGGCGGCGAGGCGGAGATCGTTCGAGGTCGTTAACGAATCAGTGAGCCAGGTGCGGAAGTCGGCCTTCACCTCGTCGGTGAGCCCGGACAGGTCGTACTGCTGGTCCTTCGGGCGCCCGAACTGTGCGTCGAACGGAATGAGCATGTACGTCAGCAGCCCCGCCCTCGCGCGCTTCGCCGCTATCGCACCCAGCGTCGTGTCGTGGAGCGCGATCGAAAAGGCGCGCTGAAGCGACGCGTTGTAGACGCGTTCCGAGGCCAGGAACGTTCGGCCTTCGGGATATTCGGGTGATCTGACAGCCATCGAGTCGCGGACGCGTTGCGCCTGGGCTCGGACGTTCTCCAGGTCCTTCTTGCTGTCGGTCTCGTGGTGCTCGTTGAAGAAGTTGCTGTATGCGGCGATCAGCAGCGCG
>Ga0207679_10001682_pt1 | contig 13765 bp, 10 predicted proteins | sample KBSC73metaG_FD_184320 | JGI IMG/M metagenome (GOLD analysis project Ga0207679, IMG submission 184320) | Corn rhizosphere microbial communities from Kellogg Biological Station, Michigan, USA - KBS C7-3 metaG (SPAdes) (version 2) | ecosystem: Host-associated > Plants > Roots > Rhizosphere > Soil ... | reverse complement strand
TTCGCGAGGAACGTCGAGAAGCCGCTCATTGTTCCGTGCGCTCCACGAGCTCGACGAACATGTCCTCGAGACTCTTCTCGGCGCCCTCGAGGCGCTTGAGCCCAAGCCCGGCCGCCGCGATCACGGCTGGAAGCTCATGCTGCGCCGACCTGAGATCCGTCACGGCCAACGTGATTTGCTCTCCCGACCGTTCAATCGCGTTGACCCAAGGTCGTTTTTCAATTTCGCTAATCAGCATTGCCGGATCGCCATCCAGCTCCAGAACGAGACGATCAGCAGTGGCCCGGCGTTTGAGGTCGTCGATCGGGGCGTTAGCCACGACCCGGCCTCGATCGAGAATCGCCACCGTATCGCAGACGCGCTCCACGTCGGCGAGAATGTGCGTCGAGAAAAACACTGTCGTTCGTCCGCGCAGCGACGCGATCATCTCCAACACGTCGCGCCGGCCGATCGGGTCGAGCGCGCTCGTCGGTTCGTCGAGGAGCAGGACACTCGGCGCGTTGATCAGCGCCTGGGCGATTCCGAGGCGCTGCTTCATCCCGCGAGAGAAGCCTCCAACTTTCTGCCGCACACCAGTGAGGCCTGCCATCTCCAGCAGCGACTCGGCGCGCTCGCGCAACGCTCGGCGCTCGATCCCGAAGATCCGTCCCGCATACTCCACCAGCTCGAGCGCGGTCATCCAGGAATAGAACCCGGGCACGTCGGGGAGATAGCCGATCTGCGCGCGAACAGCGCTTCCTGCCGCCGAAGCATTCTGTCCGAGAATGCGCGCCTCGCCCGACGTCGGACGAGCGAGTCCAGTCAAGATGCGCAGCGCGGTCGTCTTCCCCGCCCCGTTGGGTCCGAGGAACCCGAATACCGATCCTTGCGGCACTGCCAGGTCGATTCCGTCGAGCGCCACCGCGTCGCCGAAGCGTTTTACGAGCCGCGTTATCTCGATCGCCGGCGCGTCCGTCATTTCCGATCGTCCGGGCCATAGAGTTGGTCGAGCGCGCGCTTTCGAGCGGCCTCGTTGGCGCCGCCCGCGCTCCCGGCGCCGCTTGTCTCCTCCGACAGCATCGGCCGCCCGACCGCGAGATACGCGACCGCGCCGACGAGGCCAGCCAGGACGATCACCAAGGCAAACACCGCTTTGCGCTGCGCGGGCGCCGGCCGTCTCACGAGATCGACGAGCGCCCAGATCTGGAGCGTGAGCTGCGTGACGCCCAACGCGATGATCGCGATGGCGAGCCGCTGGGAGATGCCGTGGGAGGTAAACCACTGCAACATGAGAGCGTTCTAACGGCGTGGGACGGCACAAAGGGCGCCTGGAAACTGCGCTTTCAAACAGCGCCTGGAAGGGACGCCTGGAAGCTGCGCACAAATGCCCCCGGCCGCGAGAGCGCAGTTTGACCGCGTTTGTCACCTTCCGCGGCCTTGTCCGGCGCACTCCAGGGCGGCAGGATTAGCGAATGGGGGCGTTGGGCGCGTGCCTGGCTCTTTTCTTTGGCAGAATCCTCACGGCCGACGGCGAACCCGCCGCCGGCTTGCGAGTCGTCGTCGATTGGTCGCACGGCAGTTTCGCGACGCTCGCCTCGGACACGCTCGATCTCGACCGCGCCGGCCGTTTCGCGATTCCCGCTCGCGGATGCAATAGCGATTCCGTCGCCGTCTCGATCGTTGCGGCAGCCGGCGCGCGCTATTACTCAACTCGCGTCACCATCGCACGCTCGCGGCTCGCCGATGAGCTCAAGATCCTCGTTCTCCCTCGCGAATGGACGATTCGTCGCGGGCGGTTCGCCGGCACCACCGTCAAAGTCGCGCCGAGCGACGCGCTCCGACGCACGGCCGGCCAGGCCAGCTTCGGCCGCATCGCGCACCAACACGTCGTCGCTTGGGATGCGTCGAGCCTTCCAGTCGGCGTCGTCTTGCGCCACGACCTCTCGCCCGGACTTTCGGCGCGCGATTCGATCGCCTTCTGGGAAGCCGCGCGCGACGTGGAAGACGCGATCGGCACCGCGCTGTTTCGGCCGACGACGGATACCACGGAGCACGACCGCGCGTTCCCGATTGACGTGCTCCTCGATCCCCGCATCACCGCGTCCGGAGTGACGTACGTCTCGTGGGATCGCGGCGGCCGACTGTTCGAGGGAACCGTACGCTTCCGGACGTCGCGCGAGATCGAGCTACCGTCGGTCGTCGCGCACGAGCTGCTGCACGCGCTGGGCTTCGGGCACACCAGCGCATGGCCGTCGGCGATGCAAGCGCGCGATTCCGGCGTGCGAGGCATGACCGTCGAAGACGTCGCGTTCGCGCAGCTTCTCATGCGTCTGCACGAACTGCAGGAAGACCCACTGGTGGTGGGCGGAATTGAAGGCGCGAAGGGAACGGACCGCCAGCTGATTCCTTGAGCCGCGAGTCAATCGACGGGCGGTGCTCCGCTCTGCTCGATGAGCTTGGCGACCAACGCCGACCACCCCGTCTGGTGCGATGCGCCGAGACCGCGTCCCGTGTCGCCGTCGAAGTATTCATGAAACAGCACGAGATCACGCCAATGCGGATTGCTCTGCAACGGCTCACAGTCCCCGTTCTCCGGTCGCCTGCCGTCGTGCCGCACGAACAGCCCGATGAGCCGGCGGGAGAGCTCGACCGACACTTCCCACAGCGTCAGCATTTGTCCAGACCCGCTGGGATGCTCGACACGGAAGGTGTCGCCGTAATACCAGTCGAACTTTTGCAGCGCCTCGATGATCAGGTAGTTGAGCGGGAACCACACCGGCCCGCGCCAATTCGAGTTGCCGCCGAACAGCCCACTGCGCGACTCCGCCGGCTCGTACTCGATTTGGCCGAAGTCGCGCCCCGCAACCGTGAGCTGAAAGGGCCGCGCGGCGTGGCAGCGCGACAGCGATCGCAGCCCGTGCGGCGACAGAAACTCGGATTCGTCGAGCATACGTTTGAGCATCGCGCGGAGCCGCGCTTCGTTGACGATCGCGAACAGCCGCCGGTCTTCTTCACCCGTCCGCGTGATCGACGCCGCGTCGCCCACGAACTCCGACTTGTAGGTGAAAAACCACTCGAGCCGTTTACGGAAGTCGGGTAGTTGGCCCAGCAGCTCGGCGTCGAGCGTCTCGACCGCGAGCAGCGGAATCAGCCCAACCATCGACCGCACTCGCACGAACGCCGAGCTACCGTCGGGGAGGCGGACGAGGTCGTAGTAGAACTCGTCCTGCTCGTCCCAGAGATCCTCGGAGTCGCCGCGCATGCTCTTCCGGCTGTTCACCGCGTGCGCGATGTAGAAGAAGTGCTCGAGGAATTTCGTCGCCACGTCCTCGTACGCCTTGTCGTTCCGCGCCAACTCGAGGGCGATGGCGAGCATGTTGAGGCAGTACATCGCCATCCAGCTCGTGCCGTCGCTCTGGTCGAGACGCACGCCGTCCGGCAGCTCGCTGCGATTGAACACGCCGATGTTGTCGAGCCCCAGGAAACCGCCCTGGAACACGTTGAGTCCCTCGGCGTCTTTCCGATTCACCCACCAGGTGAAGTTGATGAGCAATTTGTGAAATACCCGCTCGAGGAAGACGGTGTCGCCAACGCCCGTCATGCGTCGCTCGATCTGGTACACCCGCATCGCCGCCCAGGCGTGGACCGGAGGGTTCACGTCGCCGAACTGCCATTCATACGCCGGCAATTGCCCGTTGGGGTGCATGAACCATTCGCGCAGCAGGAGAATGAGCTGTTCCTTGGCGAACTTCGGATCGATCATCGCCAGCGGGATCGCGTGAAACGCCAGATCCCAGGCTGCGTACCACGGGTACTCCCATTTGTCGGGCATCGAGATCACGTCGTGGTTGTTGAGATGGGTCCACGTGTGATTGCGTCCATTCCAACGCGCCGCCGGCGGCGGCGGAAACGCCGGATCGCCCTCGAGCCACAGCTGCACGTTGTAGTGATAAAACTGCTTATTCCACAGGAGTCCAGCGAACGCCTGCCGCTGCACCGCCCGCTCGTCCGCCGACGCCTCGGGCGCCGCGAATCGGGAATAGAATGCATCCGACTCGGCGATTCGTTCGTCCAACACGGTGTCGAAGTCATTGAATGCGGCCGCGCCGCCGACGTCAGTCGAAAGACGGAGTCTGACCACCCGCGACCCAGCGGCCTCGAGCGACACGCGATATCGCGCCGCTGCCTTCGTTCCCTTCCCCGCGGGATTCACCGCCGCCACATCACCGCGCACGACGTAGTCGTGAAACGCATCCTTCACGTACGCGCCATCGTTCGGCGAACCGAATAGCCGCTCGGCGTTGCTGTCGTTCTCGGTGAAGAGCAGCTCGGGCGCACCCTCGCAAGTGAGCTGGTAGCGGCCGAGCGACCGATGGTCGGCGAGCACCCGCGCGATCCCGTCGTCGGACGTTAGCGCTGAGAGCACCGGACGATGGTCGCTCAGCCCCCACGACCACGTGTTCCGGTACCAGAGCGTCGGCAAGAGATCGAGCGCCGCCGCCTCGCTCGAGCGATTCGCCAACGTGATCCGGATAAGGATGTCCGTCGGCGACGCCTTCGCGTACTCGACCAGCACGTCGACGTAGGCGTCGCCGTCGAACACACCGGTGTCGAGCAGCTCGTACTCGCCGTCGCCGCGCCCGCGACGCGCATTTTCGTCCCGCAACTTCTCGTATGGAAACGGCGCGAGCGGATACTTGTACAGCGCCCGCATGTAAGCATGCGACGGGACGTTGTCGAGGTAGAACCAATACTCCTTCGCGTCCTCGCCGTGATTCCCCTCGTCACCGGTCAGGCCGAACAGCCGCTCCTTGAGCAGCGCGTCCTTGCCGTTCCACAGCGCGATCGCGAAGCACAACCGCTGGCTCTCGTCGCAGATCCCGAGGAGGCCGTCTTCATTCCAGCGATACGCACGGCTCGCGGCGTCCTCGTGCGTGAAGTACTTCCAGACTTTGCCGTCCGCGCTGTAATCCTCCCGCACCGTCCCCCACGCGCGTTCGGCGAGGTACGATCCCCACAGGCGCCACGGCTCATCGCCGGCATCCGCCGCCGCGATCCGCTCGCGTTCGGCCGTCTCGCGCGTCGTCACGAACCCAATCTAGATCCTTCGCGCACGCTACGCGTCGCTCGCTATAGCGACGCGCGACTCGTATGTTCGTTGCGGTGTCCTCTCAAACCGACCGCCTGAATACCGCCCTCGCCGGCCGGTATCGTATTGTGCGTCACCTTGGCGAAGGCGGTATGGCGTCGGTCTATCTCGCCGACGACGTAAAGCACGATCGAAAGGTCGCCGTCAAGCTCCTCAAGCCGGAGCTCGCCGCCGTTCTCGGCGCCGAGCGTTTCGTTCAAGAAATCAAAACGACGGCGGCGCTACAGCATCCTCATATTCTGCCGCTCTTCGATTCGGGAACGGCGGATGAGTTCCTGTTTTACGTCATGCCGTACGTCGAAGGCGAGACGCTGCGCGACAAGCTGAATCGCGAAACCCAGCTCTCCGTGGGCGAAGCGGTTCGCATCACGCGAGAAGTGGCCGACGCCCTCGACTACGCGCATCGACATGGCGTGATCCATCGCGACATCAAGCCGGAGAACATCCTGCTCCACGACGGCCGCCCGATGGTCGTCGACTTCGGTATCGCGCTGGCAGTGAGTGCCGCGGCCGGCGGCCGAATGACCGAGACAGGCTTGAGCCTCGGCACACCGCACTACATGAGCCCGGAGCAGGCGACGGCGGACAAGGACATCACCGGCCGCTCCGACATCTACTCACTCGCCACCGTGCTGTACGAGATGCTCGCCGGACAACCGCCACACCTCGGCGGTTCGGCGCAGCAGATCATCATGAAAATCATCACCGCGCCCGTCGAGCCGGTGACGACGTATCGGAAATCGGTACCGCCGAATGTCTCGGCGGCGCTGATGAAAGCGCTGGAGAAGCTTCCGGCAGACCGCTTCGAGACCGTCAAAGAGTTCGCCGACGCTCTCGGCGATTCCGGGTTCACGGTGGCGACGGTTGGCGCCGCACCGAGTTTCGCGAGGAGCGGTGTGAGGTCGCGCGCGTTCGCCGGCGCCGTGACGATGAGCGGACTATTCCTCGTCGCCGCGATTTGGGGCTGGCTTCGTGTGCCGGCGGCTCCGGTTATTCGCTACCAGCTACAGTTGCCGGCCGGAGGAACAGGGGATGCAGACGCCCCCGCGCCCGTCCCGGCGCCGGATGGGTCGTTCATCGTGCTCCACGGTCCGGCGCAAACGGGTCCGACCGGTTCAATGCTCTGGATCAAACGGCGCGAGAGTCGTTCGGCGGTTCCCATCCCGGGAACCGAGGGCGCGCTCAATCTCACAGTGTCACCGAACGGCCAGTGGATCGCGTTTGTCCTCGGTCAAGCCCTCGAGAAGGTGCCGATCAGCGGAGGCGCGCCCCTGACGCTGGTCGATTCACAGGTCAGCGGATCGCTCGGCTTGGCCTGGCTCGACGACGGCGCGATTGTCTTCGTTCGCGGTGGGGGAACGCCGTCCCTTGCGCAGGTGTCGTCGGCCGGTGGCCAAGTGTCCGCGCTGTGGCAGAATGACCGCGTCGGCGCGGCGGCACCCAAGCCAATTGCCGGAACGCATGCGGTCTTGTTCCTGCGATGTCCCAGCCCGGTCGCCTGCGACCTGTGGGCCGTGGACGTGCGAAGCAAAAGAGCGAGGGCCGTGCTGCCGAATTCTACGTCCGGGCAGTACGCGGCGACTGGCGACATCGTTTACGTGCAGCAAGGCCGACTGTTCGCAAGCCGGTTCGATCGCCAGGCGCTCGCCCTGCGCGGTCAGCCTGTTCCACTCGCCGACGGCATTGCCCCGGGTGGCGGCTCCGCGGTGGAGTTGTCTCGCTCGGGACTGCTCGTGATGCGCACCGGTGGCGCGGGCGGAATGCCGGGCAACGAATTCAACATGGTCTGGGTGGATCGCGCCGGCCATGCGACTCCCGTCGATACCGCATGGCGGTTTCACGTCACCGCGTATGCGAGCGATCAGGGCTGGTCGCTTTCGCCCGATGGGTCGCGCCTCGCCATCGGCCTGCTGACTGACGCCGGCGACGACATCTGGGTAAAGGACTTGCCGCGCGGTCCCGTATCCAGGATCTCGTATGATCCGGCGCCCGATGCCCGACCGAAATGGACTCCGAACGGTCGGGAAATCACGTTCCTTTCCGCCCGCGCCGCGCAGGGGATTTATCGCCACCGGGCCGACGGCGGAGGGAAAGACTCTCTGTTGGTTGGCGGCGGGATCGAGGAAGGAGCGCTTTCTCTCGATGGAAAATGGCTAGTATTTCGCGGCGGCTCGACCGGAAGAATTAGCGGCGGCCGCGACATAATGGGCGTACGACTTGGCGTTGACACCGCGAAAGTCCCGGTGATCGTCACTCGCTTCGACGAAGAAGCGATCGCGCTGTCGCCCGATGGAAAGTGGATCGCGTATCAGTCGGACGAGACCGAACGCACTGAAGTCTTCATTCGTTCGTTCCCGAACACCGACACGTTCAAACGACAGGTCTCGAATGGCGGCGGCCTGGCGCCGCTCTGGTCGCGCGACGGGCGGGAACTGTTCTACTTGAGTGCCGCCAAGGACATGATGAGCGCGCGAGTCGCCGCCGGTGTCTCGCTTTCCGTGAGCCAACCGGTGCCTTTGTTTCACGTTCCCGACGACCTGCTTCGTGTCGAATACCTCTTCTACACGCCGTGGGACGTCGCGCCGGACGGCCGGTTCATAATGGCCCGTCTGCGACGCGCTGAAAACGATGCGTCGACCGTCGTCGTTGCGGAAAACTGGCTGACGGAGCTCAGGTCGCGAATGAAATGATATCGCCGGCCCGGCGGCGCGTCGCGACGCTCTCGGCGTGGAACCGCCGGATGTGCGTAGCGACATACTCGAGATGGTCCTCGACCACAAAGTGCCCCGCGTCCAACCGGTGCATCTCGGCCGAGGGAAGGTCGGCGAGATAGGCGTCGCCGCCCTCGGGCGTGAAGAACATGTCGTTCTGGCCCCAGAAGATGATCGTCTTCGGCTGGCGCTCGCGAAGGAATGCCTGCCACTGCGGGTAGAGCGGAACGTTCGTCCGGTAGTCGTAGAACAGGTCGAGATTGAGCCGCTCAACGTGCGGACGCTGCGTGAACGCGATGTCCGATTCCCACGCGTCCGGGCTCACGAGCTCGGGTCGTTTGGCGCCGTGTAGATAGATCGTCTTGATCGTGTCGCGCGCGAGGAAAGCGATGAGCGGCTCTTCCGTCTCCGCCGATCGGTTCTTCCAGAGCGCATTGCGAAGTCCGTCCCACGCCGCGGTGAACCCGATCTCGTACGCGTTCGAGTTCTGGATGATGAGCCACTCGAGTGCGTCGGGATCCTTCGTGACGAGCCGGAACCCCACCGGGCCGCCGTAGTCCTGCACGAAGAGCCCGTATCGCGTGAAGCCTTTGAGCGTCAAGAACCGCTCGATGATTGCCGTGATGTTGTCAAACGTGTAAGAGAAGCCCGCTGGATCGGGCGCGTCGCTGAGCCCGAAGCCGGGATAATCCGGCGCGATCAGGTGAAAGCGATCGGCCAGGGCACGAATCAGATCGCGATGCTGGTGCGACGACGACGGAAAGCCGTGGAGCAGGACGAGCTTGGGATTGACGGGGTTGCCGGCTTCGCGGTACGCGATGTTCAGTCCATCGACCGCGAGACTACCGTAGCGGACGGACGCATTTTCGTTCGACATGTCTGCCATCCTGAGGAGTTGAGTTCCCCAGTTAGTGGCGCGGTCGCGCGAAATCTTACCTCTCGTCCGTTTTTTCCTCATCGCGGATCAGCGCGAGAAGGCTCTCCGTATCCTCGCGGCACGCCGTACAGTTGGCGATGTGTGTGACGAATTCGGCCAATCGCTCGGGAACGGGCTCGCCCCGTAGGACCAGCTCGCAGTACTCATCCATCAGTTCGCCCGCATGATCGCACCCCGGATCCGTGTCGGCACTGCCGAGCAATTTCGCCAGTCGAGGATCGTTCATACCGTCAGTTCCTCTCCGTAACCCGCCTCGATCAGCGCTTGCCGCAGCTTTCGCCGCGCGTCGTGAAGCGTTTTGTAGATGGCGCCTCGCGTGCTCGCCAGTCGCTCGGCGAGAACGTCGATCGGTACGTCGTTCGCGGTCACACTCTGAAAGATCATTCGCTGGCGCTCGGTGAGCCGCTCGCGGATGGCGCGCTCGAGCGCGGCCATCAGTTGATCCCTCTCCAGTCGTTGCAGCGGCGGCAGCGCGGTATCCGGCAATCGATCCCAGATCGTGTCGTCCATTTCCACCTTCTGCTGCCGCCACGCGTGACGCCGTAACCGACTGGACGTCTCGTAGATCGCGAACTTATACGCCCACGTGGTGAATCGCGCGGCGCCGCGATAGGTGTTCAACTTGTCGAGGATGGCCATCAATGCGTCGCTTGCCGCCTGGACGCACAGGTCGTCCACATCGTCGAGCGCACGACCCGGCAGCGTCGAACGCCGGCGCGCCGCTTCGCCGCGCGTGACACGAAGTAGCAGCGCATGGAGGCGTTCGGTGGCCTGCTCACGCTCTGGCCCGTCCGCCTGTAGCCCGCGCAGCCACTCCGCTGACTCTCGATCGAGCGCGACCGCGGTCATGCGAGAGCGTCGACCAAGCGCGTAGCGAACGGGTTCATGACGTGCAAGCTATGCGGGCGGAGCGTGCTTTGCATTGACCGCTCCGAGGCGTCCCAGTGTCCTTCGGGCGACCGCTCGGCCAATGCTGCCGATACTGCCGGCAGCATTGCACTGGGCTCGCCCTGCGGACACCGGGCTCGCCTCTGCGCTGCCTCCGTCAAGCGAAAGGACCTGGAGTGCCTATCGCCGTCTACGATTTGCGCGCCCGACGCGGCCCGCGATCCAATGTCGGTCGCGCGCAGCTCCACGCTCGCACCCGTGCGCACGAGGTAGCGGAGCAGCGTCTCCCGCGTCACACGCGCTCGCCCGCGGCGCCGCAGTCATGCGCCCGGTGCGCCTGGCCGCGGCACACGGAGCCGAGCGAGCGGGCCGGGCTGCCGCGGAGCGCGAGCCCAGTGCAATGCTGCCGGCCGTATCGGCAGCATTGGCCGAGCGGTCGCGCGGAGGGGCAGCCCGGTTCGCGAGCACTCGGCGCACGGAGCCCACTCGGCCCGCTCCGCACCAGAGAGCTCGCTCACCCCGGTCCGCGCTCAGCGTTTCGGCGGCGGTTCCGCATCCAGTCGCGCCAGCGCCCGTCGGACTTCCGCCACCTTCGGCTGCAGCTCCGGATCGGCATTCTTCCACAGGTCGACGAATTTGGTGTAATACGACGCGGCCTTCTGCCGATCGCCGCGCGCTTCATATAACTCGCCGAGGCGCTTGTAGGTCCCGGCGAGATAGCGCGGATCGCCGCGCGAATCGGTGGGACGCCAGTACGGCGTCGCCAGATAGCGCTCGAACCAGAAAACCGCCGAATCGGTCATCCCGGCCAGATCGAACGCACGCCCCAACGCCGCGTACGTGCAACGCGCGCAATCGTAGCTCGGTCCGTCGGGCAGCGAGTCGGCCTGCCGGATCTCGGCGATCGCGTCGCGCGGCCGATGCTCGGCAATCGCGATCTCGGCCATTGCCCAATGGCGCGACGGCTGCATCGATCGCTTGATCGTGGTGTCGCGCATTCCGTCCAGCAGCGCGATCATCGACCGTGCGCGATCGGGGCGGCCCGCGAGCGCGTAGAGTGTCGCGACGTCGACATACGGATGTTCGCTGACCGTCGGCGGCGGAAGCTTGGCCGCCGCGAGCGCCGAGTCGAGCCGCGCGACGGCTTGCGCGTTGCGCTGCAGAAACCAGGCGTCGATTAGCCCGTTGTCGATGGCCGTCACGACGGGCTGGTGCTCGCCCGTCCTGCCGGCCTCCATCGCGTGGAACTCCGCGAGTCCTTTCCGCGCGACGGCGAGCTGACCCCGCATGACCGAGAGCAGCGCGAGCGCTTCCAACTGTCGCGCCCGTCCCTGCGGATTCCGCATCTGCGGCGCGCTCGCGCGCAAGCCGGCTGCCGCCGAGTCGTATTGTCCGCCGATAACGAGAATCTGATTCTTCAGCCCTTGCACCAATCCACCGCGTGGGAGGTGCTGATCGGCCCAGCGGTCGAGTGAATCCGCTTCGTCGATGCGGCCCTGATTGATGAGAGAAATGATCAGGTTGCCGTATGTGATCACCGAGCCCGCGTTCTCGGCGATGCTGCGCCGATAGGTCGATTCGGCGCGCACGTTCTCCCGACGTTCCTCGTACAACTCCGCCAGGTTGTTGAGCATTCCATAATCGTGCGGATAATTCGCCAGATACTCTTCGTGCGCGCGTACCGCCCGGCCGCGGTCACGCGCCGGACCGAGGAAGTAGCCCGCCTCCGTGATGTATCGCTCGCGCTCGGTGAGCCGGTTGCGGAACTGATACGCCTTGGCGAACGCGGAATCGGCCTTGGCCGGGGGATAGTTCAAGTTGCCATAGACGATGCCGATGTTGCGGTACGCCATGGCGAAACCCGTGTCGAGCGCGACCGCCTCGAGGTCGAGACGCAGGGCTTTCTCGTAATCGATCTCGAGGTTATTGGCGCGTTTGGCCTCGACGAACTTCCTCAGCGCTTCGAGCGACGACGTCGTCACCTGCTCGAGCGGCGGATCGGCATGCACGCTCTTGAGCGACTCGCCGATCTTGCCGCGCAGGGCGCGCGCGAGCTTGTCGATCGTCGGCAGCAGATCTTTCTCGTCGGCGGCCGTCTCGTGAAACGCCGCCAGCTCGGCGCCCGAGTCGGCGCTCACCAACCGCATCGCGACGACGAATCCGCGCCCGAGCGGCGTGATCTCTCCGTCGACGACGGCCTTCGCTCCCTCACGCCGCGCGACGTCGCGCGCCAACGCGAGATCGACGGGCGTCGACGGGGCGCGCTGCATGCGCTGCAATGCACCGGCAACCGCCGTCGGGCTCAACACGTTCAGCACCTTCGACTGCCCGATCTCCGTGCGCACCGCCTCGCTCACCACGGCGCCGAGCGACGAATCGGCGCCGCGGACGCGAAAATCCGTGACGATCAACCGGTCGCGCTCGTGGAGACGCCCCGCCGCGAAGAGCGACGCCGCCGGACCGATGCCAAGCGCGCGAAGCACCATGAACGCGGCGACGACGAGCGTGAACGCGCCCACGGCGTAAACGCCGCCCAGCATGGTTCTGCGCCACGAGCCGGCGCGCAGCGCCGTCAGCAAGATGACAGGCAAGCCAACGCCCATCGTCACGAGGGCGCCGGGAAACACCCAGTCAGGGAGACCGATCCGCGAGATCGCCAGCTTCGCGAGCGTGGCGACGATCGCGAATGCGATCACGTACACGGCCAGCGCGGCACGCAGTGAGCGCGGCTCGCCGAACAGCGGCGTGGCTCGTTCGCCGGTCGGAATCGTGTCGAGCGCGGCAAGCAGCGCGTCCGCGTCGGCCGGCCGCTCCGCGGGATTCTTCGCCAGGCACCGCATGACGAGCGCCGCCAATGCCGGTGGCGTGTCCGGCCGAAGCTCCGCGACCGATCGCGGAATCTCGGTCATGTGCGCCGTCACGAGCTCGTGCACCGTTCTGCCGCCAAACGGCGTCTTGCCGGACAACAGCTCGTACGCCATGCATCCGAAAGCGTAGAAGTCCGCGCGGTGATCGGTCGCCGGATCGCCGGCCGCCTGCTCGGGCGCCATGTAGGCGGGCGTGCCGAGGGCGACGCCAGCCACTGTGAGCATGGTGCCGGTGACAGTCCGCGACGCGGCGAGCGCCTTCGCGATGCCGAAATCCGTCACCACGGCCGTACCGCGACTCAAGAGGACGTTGTCGGGCTTGATGTCGCGGTGGACGACACCGCGCTCGTGCGCATAGGCGAGCGCGCGCGCGACGTCGCGGAGGATCGACACCGCGAGTTGAATTGGCAGCGGTCCGGCCCCGACGCGCGCGCGCAAGCTCTCGCCATCCACGTACGGCATCGCATAGAACGGCAACCCGCCGGCATCGCCCGCGTTCAATACCGGGACGATGTTGGCCTGCTGCAACGACGCCGCGACCTTGATCTCACGCTCGAAGCGCTCGGCGCTGATCCCCTCGGCCAGCTCGGGCGAGAGGACCTTGACGACGACCTTCCGGTCGAAGCGCGCCTCGTGCGCCACGAACACGCGACTCATCCCGCCGCCGCCGAGCTCGCGCTCGAGGGTGTATGCGTCGCCGAGGGTCGATTGAAGCTGGTCGCGCAGATCCATCGCGGAGAAGGTATGCGCCGTCCGCAACGTTGTCAGGAGACGCAGCCGACCACTCGGCCGTCCCTACCGCATTGACCACTCCGAGGCGTCCCAGTGTCCTTCGGGCGACCGCTCGGCCAATGCTGCCGATACTGCCGGCAGCATTGCACTGGGCTCGCCCTGCGGACACCGGGCTCGCCTCTGCGCTGCCTCCGTGCGCGAAAACCTGTAGACCCGTACCGCGTCACGCCGTGTCGTTCCAGCAGTCGCCTGCGTGCGCGCAGCGCGCGCCGAGCCGCGCCACACGGGCGCATAGGCACGCGCGCCCGACGAGCCGCGCCACACGGCGCCGAGCGAGCGGGCCGGGCTGCCGCGGAGCGCGAGCCCAGTGCAATGCTGCCGGCTGTATCGGCAGCATTGGCCGAGCGGTCGCGCGGAGGGGCAGCCCGGTTCGCGAGCACTCCGCGCACGGAGCCCGACGCGCACGGAGCCCGACGCGCACGGAGTCCGCGCGCTTAGACCG
>Ga0207679_10001672_pt1 | contig 13821 bp, 16 predicted proteins | sample KBSC73metaG_FD_184320 | JGI IMG/M metagenome (GOLD analysis project Ga0207679, IMG submission 184320) | Corn rhizosphere microbial communities from Kellogg Biological Station, Michigan, USA - KBS C7-3 metaG (SPAdes) (version 2) | ecosystem: Host-associated > Plants > Roots > Rhizosphere > Soil ... | reverse complement strand
AAAGTATGAGAGAATTGATCATACTTTGTTCCGGAAAACAATTGATGAAGCCATAACAGCTGGACTATTATCCAAGTCCTTTTAACCACTTCACGAGCTCATCCTTTGCTTTCCCGGTTTTCTTCTGGATCCTGCCCCACCATTCATCATCTTTCCCTTCTTCATATTTAAGATCATCATCAGTTAAGTTGGCATACTGTTGTTTTAATTTTCCCTTCCATTCATTCCAGTTGCCCTTTAATTCCATCTTGTCCATAATGTAAGTTTTTATTACTATAGTCATTTAAAAACTGTGCCAGTCACGCTATAGAAACAAAGAGAACAGATGGAAAAAAGGCCCATAAGGATGAAGCTGTCTTACTCATCCTTCTTTTCAAATCTTCGATCAGGAATAAACCACATAAAAGTGACGAGGAAATAAATTGCGAGACCGACGAGGGGTTGCCAAAAACACAGGGCAATACCGATAGCATACGTAATAACAGAAACTTTTCCTTTTCGATCCGATCCCAATGCATTTGTGAATTCAGAATTTCTTCCATGCAAGTCAGTAAGACAATGGGCAAGCAAATAATAAGCGATACCCGCCATAAGCAGAACTATTCCGTACAGAGCTACAGGTATCGTTGTAAAATTATTTTCTCCCATCCAACCTGTCACAAAGGGAATAAGCGAAAGCCAAAATAATAAATGCGTGTTTGCCCATAATACCGTTCCACTTATTTTATGGGCTGCGTGAAGCATGTGATGGTGGTTATTCCAGTATATTCCAATATTAACAAAACTTAAAACGTAACTGATGAATACTGGCACTAACGGTTTTAATGTTTCCAGCGTATCGCCGTGAGGCACTTTCATCTCCAACACCATGATGGTAATAATAATCGCCAGTACTCCATCGCTAAAAGCTTCCATTCTTCCTTTCGTCATAAGCAGCCGGTTAAATGCGAAAAAAAAAATTCAGATGATTTATTTGCTGGTTTTCTTTGCCTCAACTTTTTGCGTCGCATATTTTTTTACGCCAGGTGCGACTTTCGTTGCAAGCAATTCCATCGAATGTAAAATTTTATCGTGAGGCATGGCACCTAAACTCATTTGAGCCAGGAAACGTGTGTGACCAAATAATTCATGCTGGTAAAGAATTTTATCGATCACTTCCTGTGGGCTTCCTACTAACAACGCTCCCTGCAATTCTGTGGAGGCTTCAAACTGCTCTCTTGTGCCTGGCGGCCAACCCCGCTCTGTTCCAATTCTGTTCATTACATCGGAATAAGGCGGATAAAATTCATCTCTTGCATTTTGAGACTCATCGGCAATATAAGTGTGCGAGTTAATGCCCAGCTGCATTTTGCCAGGATCATGCCCTGCTTTTGCGTAGACATCTTCATATAAACGAGCATAAGGTGTAAACCGCGCGGGCAATCCCCCAATAATGGCAAGCGCCATCGGCAATCCATGTTCTGCCGCACGGATCACCGACTCTGGGGTGCCGCCAACCCCAATCCATATTGGCAATTTTTTTTGATACGGGGCGGGGATAAACTCCACGGGCTGTATAGTCTGTGTATGCTTACCTGTCCACGAAAAAATTTCGGAGCCATTTAATTGCAAAAGCATTTCCAGTTTTTCAGAAAATAACTCATCATAATCCTGCAAATTGTAACCAAATAATGGGAAGGACTCGATGAAGGAACCACGGCCCGCCATAATCTCCGCACGTCCTTCCGATAGAAGATCGACTTCAGCAAATTGCTGAAATACACGAACAGGATCGTCAGAACTTAACACGGTTACTGCGCTCGACAATTTTATGTTTTTTGTTTTAACAGCTGCTGCACCCAGTACAACTGTTGGCGAAGAGATCAAATAATCAGGGCGATGATGTTCTCCGACTGCAAAAACATCAAGACCCAACTGATCAGCTACTTCAATTTCTTCAATCAAATTCATCATCCGCTGATGAGGTGTAATGCTTGCCTTTGTGATGGGGTGAATTCCTAAATCCGCAAAAGTATAGACGCCGATTTCCATAGCTTGCAAAGTTAAGAGAGTCTGACCTTCAGGAGGAATGGTTAGCAAGCTTGCACAATCGCAACAGCAGGAGTGAGGCTCGAGAGTTGTGACTCCAGGTTAGCAACGGCGAGTCGGGTCAATCAATCTTATTTGTCCTTTTGAACCGGGACAACCGGTGACGGTTCGAATACTAAAAAATCAGGAGGTTGGGGAGACTGACTGATCAGTTCACTGTATTTCATTTTAAGATGACGCTTGAATTTTCCCAGGTAACCTGGCTGGCGTAAGCCTTCTTTTTGAAGGGGGACGGCCTCGATGAGATCGTTGCCGATGTACATCATGAGTTGCATAGGCATTGGATATGTATACAAAACAAAAAAATAGTTCTCTGAATGACAATATCAAAACTACTCAATTTTGGAAAGTAAGTTTACGGAAGCAAATCATAACCTGTTCATACAGAATAGAGAACGCGAAGGCTATTTTGAAGTTTACAACTGATTGTTCTTACACACAGGCTATCTTTTCAACCCTGAGTTCATGTCGACCTCCTTCAAATTCAGTATTTCATAAATATTGCACCATTTTTTCTGCGTCGCCTTCCCGCACAAAGCGGGCGGGAATGCAAATAACGTTGGCGTTGTTATGAAGACGCGAAAGTTGAGCAAGTTCCTCACCCCAGCAAACAGCAGCACGAATGCCCTGGTGCTTATTAGCTGTGATCGCTACACCATTCGCACTACCACATATCAAAATGCCAAATGACGCTTCTTCATTTTCAACGGCGTTGGCTACAGGATGTGCAAAATCGGGATAATCAACTGAATCTTTTGAATGAGTTCCAAAATCTTGATAAGGAATTTCCTTTGCTTCCAGGAAAGAGATCAGATCTTCTTTGTAATCGAATCCTGCGTGGTCGCTTCCGATAGCGACGGGCTTATTTTTATCGAAATGAGAATTCATAATTCAATAAAAATTAATTACTAAACAATTAATAATCTAAACAAAGGTACATAGACTATGTACAGCATTGATCTTTTTTTATTTATTAATTATCTAACTCCATTCATTTTGCTCTTGTGCCTTTGCTTTATTGATCCGGCTGGCAATGATTATACTGGCCTCATAAAGGGCGTATAAAGGAATGGTTACAAGTGTAAGACTGAAAGGATCAGTAGAAGGTGTTATGATAGCAGCGGCAATAAGTATGACTACAAAGGCGTGGCGTCGATACCTCTTTAAAAACCTGGCTGTAACTATACCAATTCGTGTTAGCACGGCAACAAGCAACGGCATCTGAAATAACACACCGATGCCCACTGTGGTGTAAATCAGGTTCTCAATATAATCAGAAAACGTAGGTTTAATTTCAATAAGCGGACTTAAAGAATATGAAAAATAAAAATTAACCATGAAAGGAGTGAGGACATAATATCCAAATGCCACCCCCATAAAAAATAAAAGAGAAACCCAAAAAATCACACCACTTGTCTTTTTAAGTTCTTTAGGATTAAGTGCAGGTCTCACAAACCGCCAAAATTCCCAAAATACGTAAGGGAAAGCAAGGATAAAACCTCCCACAAAAGCAACAGTAAAAGAAGAGATAAATTGGCCGGTCATTGCTGTGCTGATAAAGCTGACTTTTGTTCCGCCCATGCACAATGAATTTCCCAGGCGAAAAAAATGACCAGCATCACACAGCCATTTATAGGTAACAAAATTTTCATGAGCTGGGGCCAGTAATATCTTGTCGACGATCTCCCTTACATAGATAAAGACGATGATAGCCCCGATAAGAACAGCGACAACCGCCCGGATAATATGCCACCGCAACTCTTCAAGATGATCAATAAACGACATCTCTGCCGCTGTATTTCTGTTTCGCTTGTTTAAAAAATCAAGTAACGCCATTTTATTTCTAAGGAGGGGCAAAGATAAGAGTTACGGGTTATGGGCTGTGGGTTCACAATTGCCGGGGCAAATTTTATGGAATCTTTTAATTTAAGGCATCGGGTCAAAAGCCATCATTTCAGTTTTTTTAGCTTGACCGTCTCGATGCGTGTTTCGCTGACGTTGATGATGTCGAACTCATAATCACCAATAATAATGCGCTCCTTTTGCTGCGGAATTGTTTCATAATAGTTGATGATGTAACCGGATAATGTCTCCGATTCAGTCACCGGCAGATCGAAATCATATTTTTTGTTCAGATTATCCACCTCCAGGCGGCCGGAGAAGATATATTCCTTTTCGGAAAGTTGTTTCTCAATAAATTCCTCAGCATCATACTCGTCCTCTATTTCTCCAAAAATTTCCTCCAAAACGTCTTCCATTGTGATAATTCCTGCTGTACCTCCAAATTCATCGACCACCCAGGCAATGCTTTTTCTTTCTTTTGTGAATTTGCCGATGAGATCAGCAGCGCTCATACTTTCCGGAACAGCAGGGATCGGCAACAATACAGATCTGATGTCTGTTGGGTTTTTGAAAAGATCTAACTGGTGAATATAGCCCACAATGTGATCAATATTTTTTTCAAATACGATCAGCTTACTCAGCTTTGTGTCCACAAATTGTTTTTTTACCGCCTGCATGGAAGCATTCAATTCGATACCAGTGATCTCCTTTCTCGGCACCAGGCATTGCCTGATCTTCACTTTAGGAAGTTCCAGTGCGTTTTCAAAAAGCCTTGTATTTAACTCTTCCCTGCCATCACTCATATCATGACTTTGTTGGAAAAGTTGGTCAAGATCACGTCGCGTTAATGCGGCTTTTTTCTCGTTGTACCTGACATTAAATACATATTTCAGGAGCCATTCAGACAACTTTATTAACCCTGAAGCCAGCGGATAAAACATTTGATAAAAAAAGTCTATCACCACCGCCATTTTATTAAGCAACGCATTGCTCCGTGCGCGGAATATGGCCCTGGGTATGAATTCTGCAAAAATGATGACAATAAAAGTCGCAACGACAATCTCAACGATAATATCAACGGTGCCTGGAATTTGCTGGTTGATTTTTTTTTCAAGATAGTCCCATGCGGGTCGCATTACCGTAGATACTTCCAGGCTAAAAAAGATGAGGAATATATTAAACCCAATGAGGGTCGTACCTAAAAAACGCACCGGTGACTCGGTAAATTGGCCGAGTAATCTGCCCGCGGTAGTTCCCTGTTTCTTTTTCAATTCAATGCCCAACCGGTTAGCACTGTAAAAAGCCATTTCAATCCCAGCGAAAAAACCCATCAGCAGCAAGGTGATCACAAACCATATAATCGTTTTGGCGTCAAACATCGGACTGTAAAGATAACCTACTGATGTTTAATGAAAATGCAGAAATGAATTATTGCTTTATAAACTCGTTTACAATTTCTTCGGCTTTTTTACAAGCCCTTTCGAGATGATCATTCACAATCACCTTATCAAAGCTGTGTTTGAAGGAAATCTCATAGCTGGCCTTGCTGATCCTGGCCCGCAAGCTCTCTTCGGTTTCTGTTCCTCTTGATAATAGCCTTTTTTTTAATTCATCGACAGAAGGAGGCTCTACGAAAATGGTAAGGCAGTTTTGAGGATGTTGTTGCCGTACATGAATGGCTCCTTTTATGTCAATGTCGAGTAATGGGATCTTTTTCATATTCCATATTCGTTGCAATTCAGACTTCAGAGTACCGTAATATTTTCCTTCATATACCATTTCCCATTCTACAAATTCGTTGTGTTGGATTTTTTGCTGAAATTCCTGTTGCGATATAAAATAATAATCCACCTTATCTTTTTCAAAGCCCCTTGGTTGCCGGGTTGCAGCAGAAACGGAAAAACTCAATTGGGGAATTGTATTTAATAAGTAATGTGTGATAGAAGTTTTCCCGGCGCCGGAAGGAGCAGTAATGATAATGATCTTGTTACTGGAAGCCATGTGCAAAGATGGGGAAGAAATTCTGAATTGATATTTGGCGAAAACCGGCTCGACAGCGCAAGTTAAACGCGCTTTATCTCTGCCCCTAATTTTTTCAACCTATCATCAATATACTGGTAACCCCTGTCTATTTGTTCAATATTTTGAATCACACTTTTTCCTTCTGCACTTAAGGCTGCAATAAGCAATGCGACGCCAGCCCGAATGTCAGGACTGCTCATGGTGATACCGCGTAATTTTTGTTCCCTTTCCAACCCAATAACTACTGCCCGGTGCGGGTCACATAAAATGATCTGCGCACCCATATCAATCAATTTATCGACAAAAAACAAACGGCTTTCAAACATTTTCTGATGGATCAACACGCTGCCTTTTGCCTGGATGGCAGTAACCAAAACGATACTCAGCAGGTCGGGCGTAAAACCGGGCCAAGGGTGATCATAAATGGTAAGTACTCCTCCGTCCAGATAATGATGTACTTCATATACATCCTGTGAAGGAATATGAAGATCATCACCGATAAAATCCAGTTGAATGCCAAGCTGCTGAAATTTTTCGGGAATGATACCAATGTAATCAAGGCCGGCATTTTTTATGACTATGTCACTTTGGGTCATTGCTGCCAGGCCTATAAACGATCCCACTTCTATCATGTCCGGCAGCATGCGATGTTCAGTGCCTCCGAGATAATTCACACCATCAATGTGCAAAAGGTTACTGCCGATACCTTCGATCTTTGCTCCCATTTTGTTAAGCATTTTGCACAACTGCTGCACATAGGGTTCGCATGCTGCATTGTAAATTGTTGTCCTTCCAATGGCCATTACCGATGCCATAACAAGGTTAGCAGTACCTGTAACGGAAGGCTCATCCATCAATAAAAAGGTTCCCTCGAGATGAGGTGCTATCAAATGAAAAAAACCGTCCTCAGAATGATAGTCAAATGATGCCCCGAGCCTTTCAAAATTCAAGATGTGGGTGTCAAGTCGTCTTCGTCCAATTTTATCACCACCGGGTTTTGGAATAAATGCTTTCCGGAACCGGGCCAACATGGGGCCTGCAAGCATTACAGAGCCACGCAATCGACCGCTCTTTTTTCTGAAGGTATCGCTATGTAAATAATCTATGTCAACATCATTTGCCTGAAAAATACAGGTATCTCTTTCTGGCCTGTCGATTTTCACATTCATTTCTCCCAATAACTCGATAAGGAGATTGACATCGAGAATATCCGGAATATTTGTAACGGTAACCCTTTCGGGAGTTAGCATCACCGCGCTAATAATTTGCAATGCTTCATTCTTTGCGCCTTGCGGATTAATCTCGCCTGATAATTTTTTCCCGCCATTAACTTCGAACGAATGCATTATACTAATTTGAAGTATAAGTTATAAAGTACAGAATGAAATTACAGGTAAAAACAAAAAAAGCTGACTATTTCTGATAATCAACTTTACCTTTTATAAACTTATCGCACTTACTCAATATCTCTTTTTCTTAAATTGGCCTCCGCCTCCACCACGATCATTGCGGTCATTGCGGTCATTGCGACGTCCGCCTCCGCCACCGCCGCGCTGTTGAAACTTGCCTCTTTGCTTGCCATAACCACGATTTTCCGGCTGCGGGCGGTAAGCTTTTACAAAAGGAGTGTTCGTAAATTCCAATTGACCTTCGGTTATATTGGTTAGCTCGCCTTGTATGGCATCGTCGTGTACAAGTTCCTTATGCCAGTTGTTATAAGCAAGTTTCATGTAATAAGCTATGGCATTGGCAAAACCCAATCGTTTTTCAGGATTTTCTTCCTTCAAAGCCTTCTGGATTATTATTTCCAGGTTTTTACCCAAATGCGAAAACTTGGGGTGCCTCTTTGGATATGGAAGTGGATCCGGTTTGCTTTTTAAAGTTTCTCTTGTAGGAATTGGGTATGGTGACTTTACACTCAGCTTAAAATCCGAAACCAAAAAGAGGTGATCCCACAATTTGTGGCGAAAATCTTCCACATTTTTTAAGTGTGGATTTAAAAAACCCATTAGTTCAATCACCACCTGGGCATTTTTTTGACGTTGCTCCGGATCCTCAATGGTCAGGAGGTATTCGATCATTTTCTGAATATGACGACCATACTCACGCATGATCAAATGGTTTCTTGTTGTGTTATATTCCATGAGAGTTTATGAACAACAAATGTAGAGAAAAGAAAACTAACGGCTTATTAGATGAGATATTATAAAATCAAAGGCAAAAGATAAGGGGCCCCGAACCAAGGCCCCTTTTACAAGCCACCATCCTCTTCCACCTAAGAGGTCATTTAATTAAAAGTTGATTGACACAAGACAGATGGCTCGTTACATCGATTAGCCGCATCCAGTACATTCCCCTCTGTAACGTCGTAATATATCTAACTCCATCACCGACAATCTCTTCCTCTTTACTAAAAACTGTCTGACCTTGTGTATTGGAAATCTGTATCAAGAATTTTCCAGAAGAAATATTCGCAAATTTGATACCAACAACACCATTCGAAGGATTAGGAAATATATTTATTTTTGGTTTATCTGTATTTTCAAGTTCAATGAATTTGATGTCGGTGAACCGCACATATCCGCTCGAATAAAGCTGCTCAACTCTGAAATAATAGTCCCCACTTCCCTCCGTCGCCGTATAAACGAATTTATAACCATTGGCTTCAAATTCCGTTTTTGACTGTGTGCCTACAGACGTGAAATTATTTCCATCCCGGCTCATTTCTATTTCATAATGATAAGCGGCATTGGGGTTATCGAAACCACTCCAGGTTATTTCAGCTTTGTCGGCCGTTAATTTTCTAACATTAAAAGAGCGAATATTTAAGGGCAGGGCAGATGAAGGGCAGGTGCAGTAGGAGAAATGAAAATTAACCAGGGCGGAGCTCAGTACAAAGGCTGACGCACTTCCACCTGTAACACCCCATCCGGCATTTGCTGTGATGTGATAGTTATAGGCAACACTGTCAGTACCATAAAAATCGGCTATTGTCGCCGAATCGTTGATGTTTACACAGAGGACTTTAGTTAAGACTGTATCTGAACCAGCTGAATAAAAATCGGTACCCGAGCCCAGAACGCCATCGAAAGCATCAAGAGGGAACGGGCCAAAATTTAAGTCGTTTGTTCCACTGCTTATAAAAGTGGGGATCCCCGGACCACTTACAGTGTCTCGTCTTGAATAATTATAGCTTCCCGTTTGAGGAGCCGATGAAAGATTTTCCATTGCAACCGAATCAATTATACCCTTAATAGTAACACAGAGATTTACACAGGTAACCATCCCGGTATGGGGGTCGAATTTTGGAAATTTAAATTGTGTGGCAACCACCCCTGCTCCGAATTTGATTGTAGTATCATAGGCCGTTGAGCCGGCGGGCTGCCCATTTGGACATTGAGAGTATCCCCGGTTAAAAACTGCTACCATAAAAAGAAATGGACTTATTTTTAAAAGGCAGTTGTAAAATTTTTTCATGTTACGAAAGTTTTGGTCAAAAGATATTGGAGGTCACTCTAAAATTACAGCTACCATATATCAGAATCAATTGTAAAACTGCCTCATTTGCAACTCCGTATTATATGAATGAGTGCGGAAATTATACCTATCAATTATACAGTTCCCGACTGGAGAATCGGTGGTTAGCAACAGCTAAAAAGTGAACGTAGTTTAATAATCATCGGGGCCGTTTTTACCATTGACAGCCAGTAGAATTCCGAAAATATTTTATAATCTTATCAAAAAGAAACCAAATGACCTATTCCTCTGAGAATTTTTATCAAAACAATAGCAGCAAAAAAATAAAAACATACGATTCTATCTTTGAAACAGAATGAAAATAGCAGTTAATACCAGGTTTTTGCTTTCCAATTATTTAGAGGGTTATGGTTATTTTGTTTTTGAAGTGTTTAAATACCTCACCAACAACCACCCTGAGCACCAATTCATTTTTATTTTTGACAGGCCGTTTGACAAACGGTTTGTCTTTTCATCGAATATCACACCCGTTGTAGTGGGACCCCCGGCCCGCCATCCCCTGCTTTGGAAGTACTGGTTTGATCTAAAAATTCCTTCCGTATTAAAAAAAAATAAGGCCGATGTTTTTGTTTCAGTTGATGGACTCTGTTCTTTGAGGACTGCAACACCGCAATGCCTGGTGATCCACGATGTTGCTTTCCTCCACTATCCAGCTCATATCAAGAGATCGCATTTATATTTTTTTAAAAAATATATCCCACAGTTTCTTAAAAAAGCAAACTCAATAGCCACCGTTTCTGAATTTTCAAAAAAGGATATTTTAAACCATTACAAAACAGACCCTGAAAAAATAAGCGTCGTATACAGCGCCGCCAAAGACATCTTTAAACCGGTAACCTTTGAAACCGCTGAAGCAACAAAGGAAAAATATACAGATGGTGCCGAATACTTTTTATATATAGGAGCTATACACCCCAGGAAAAATCTCGTCAATTTGCTAAAAGCTTTTTCAATTTTTAAAAAAAGGTTAAAGAGCAATATGAAGCTGGTGCTTGCAGGGCGCCTGGCTTGGAAGTATGATTCCTTCATCCAAAATTTAAAAAAATATAAGTTTAAAGAAGACGTAATAATGTTGGGCTATTTGAGCGAAGATGAACTTGTAAAGATCACGGGTTCCGCCTATGCATTGGTCTATCCATCTTTGTTGGAAGGTTTTGGTGTTCCTGTTTTGGAGGCCATGAAATGCCATGTACCGGTGATTACATCTTCAGGTTCTTCCATGGAAGAAATTGCGAAAGATGCGGCCCTATATGCCGATCCAGAAAGTTTTGAGGAAATTGCCGCGAAAATGATGCTTGTCTACAAAGATGAAAACTTGAGAAAAGAATTAATTGAAAAAGGCAAAGTCATTGCTGACCAGTTCTCATGGAAAAGGACTGCAGAATTGTTGTGGCAGAGTATTCTGAAAGCAGTTCATTGATTAGTTACCTTTGCGCTCAATTGACAGTTATGAGCAAATCAACAATAACGATTAATGTGGAGATGGCTGAGGACCGCGTACCCGAATCAATAAGCTGGAATGCATCGGATACGTCGGCGGAACGTGCACAAAAAGCTAAAGCCATGATGCTTTCATTCTGGGATGGGAGTGAAAAGAGTGCTTTGCGAATCGATCTCTGGACAAAGGACATGATGATAGACGAAATGGCTGATTTTTTTTATCAGACAATGATGACAATGGCCGATTCCTATGGGAGGGCAACAAAACAAGATGAAACGGTGGATGAAATGAAAAAGTTTGCGAAGAATTTTTACGGTAAATTTAAAAGCCAGCAGTTAAAAGAAAATAAAGCTTCCTAATATTTGACAAAATACCTATCATGAGCCTTGAACAAAAAATTATGGCCGATCTAAAAACTGCCATGCTTTCAAAAGATGAAAAATCGCTTCGCGCATTGAGGGCAATAAAAGCCGCTATTCTTTTGGCCAAGACTTCAGAAGGCGCAGGCGGAGAGTTGAAGGATGATGATGAAATAAAACTTTTACAAAAATTAGTGAAGCAGCGTAAGGATTCGTTGGAAATATTTCAGCAACAAAACCGAAGCGACCTTGCGCAGAAAGAGCAGGAAGAAATTGAAGTGATAGAAAAATTTTTGCCAAAGCAATTGTCAGCAGAGGAATTACACCTGGAAATAAAAAAAATCATTGCAGAAACCGGCGCCACCTCAGCTGCAGACATGGGAAAAGTGATGGGTGCAGCTACAAAAAGATTGTCAGGCAAAGCTGATGGCAAAACAATATCCGCCGCAGTGCGGGGTTTGTTGAGCAAATGAGGGCACCTAATCCTACACTTCATGATCATTGACATCATCTTTGTGATCTTAATAGTGCTGGCTCTTCTCCAGGGTTATCGCCGGGGACTTATTGTTGCAGTCTTTTCACTGGTCTCAATTATTGTTGGGTTAGCTGCCGCTATCAAATTGTCCGCGGTCGTTGCAAATCGGCTGGGACATGAAGTGAAGGTTTCAGATAAATGGTTGCCTGTTATTTCGTTTGCCATTGTTTTTATAGTCGTGGTGCTATTAATAAGACTTGGCGCCAGGGCAATTCAAAAACTTACGGAAGCAATGATGCTGGGTTGGGCCAATCGACTTGGGGGGATTCTTCTGTATGCCGTGATCTATATAATGATCTTTAGTGTTCTTCTTTTTTATGCGAACCAGGTAAAGATCATTAAACCTGATACCATCAAGGCCTCAGTCACCTATTCTTTTATCCAGCCTTGGGGACCTAAAGCCATCGATGGCTTCGCTTCCGCAATCCCTCTTTTCAGGGATATGTTTACACAATTGGAAGGCTTTTTTAGCAGAATACCTGAAAAAATATCAGTTTAATTTAAGATTTCTGCTTATTTGCCTTCGTGATAACGTATATATTCCTGCGAAAAAGCTTCCGCCAGTATCTTTGTGCAGGCAACCAAATGATAACTCTGCATGATAACTCTGCAAAGGGTATTTTATTTGCAGTAAATCAATTATTTTAGCGATAAAGATTTATACTGACTGGGACCCATGGAATATACTATCAAACAACAGGATAAATTCAGGTATCTAGAGGAAGGCCAGGGGGAGCCGCTGGTTCTCCTGCATGGGTTATTTGGCGCTATGAGCAATTTTAGCGACCTGATCGAGTATTTTCGTCACCACAACAAGGTGGTGGTTCCCCTATTGCCTTTGTTTGATCTGGATATTCTTCACACCTCAGTCAGCGGCTTGGAAAGGTTTGTAAACCGGTTCATCGATGCCAGAGGGTATGATGATGTCCATTTATTGGGAAATTCATTAGGTGGACATGTTGCGCTTATACACACTCTAAAGCATCCTGAAAAGATAAAATCACTTATTCTTACCGGTAGTTCGGGTCTGTTCGAAAACGGAATGGGAGATTCCTATCCCAAGCGGGGGGATTATGATTATATCAAAAGAAAAACGGAATTGACCTTTTACGACCCTAACATGGCTACCAAGGAATTAGTTGATGAAGTTTTTGAAATAACCAATAACCGTTTGAAGGTTATTAAGATCATAGCGCTTGCCAAAAGTGCCATCAGAAATAATTTGGGCGAGGAACTCAATCAAATTAAGCAACCGACGTTATTAATATGGGGCAACAATGACACGATCACGCCGCCTTTTGTAGCCCGGGAGTTTAACCGCCTGATACCAAACAGCGAGCTTTACTTCATTGACAAATGCGGTCACGCTCCCATGATGGAAGTGCCGGATGAATTCAACGTCATTTTGCATAAATTTTTGAAAAAACAAAATGAGCCTGCAACAGTTGCTTAAAAATTGCTGTCTCACAACTTAAATGCCGCTATCCATGTTAACGGGAAATCTACAAACTCAAACTCTCCCATACCTTCGGCTCGCTGACAAGGTATACCAGGCCCTTGAGCTAATGAATGAAAATCATGTAGAGCATCTTCCAATTGTTGATGGCGACAAATATGTCGGGATGATCAGTGAAAGCGACTTAGCGCAGGCGGAAAATGACCACTCTACACTGGAGCAGTTTAGCCAGTCAATTTCCAATCCCTCGGTTAAAGATGACGAACACGTACTAAAAGCGATACAGATAGCTGTTCAGAATGGTTTGACAGTGGTGCCTATTGTCGGCGAAGAAAATGAGCTCATAGGGGTTGTCACTTATGCAGACCTCTTGAAATATTCTTCTGAATTTATGAGCTTGAACGAGCCAGGCGGTTTGATCGTTTTAGAAATAGAAAGCAAAAATTATTCTTTTAATGAAATAAGCAGGTTGGTTGAAGCGAATGACGCGCAGATCAAACAGCTCAATACCAATGTTGACCCTGAAACAGGGCTGATGGAA
>Ga0207679_10001670_pt1 | contig 13824 bp, 15 predicted proteins | sample KBSC73metaG_FD_184320 | JGI IMG/M metagenome (GOLD analysis project Ga0207679, IMG submission 184320) | Corn rhizosphere microbial communities from Kellogg Biological Station, Michigan, USA - KBS C7-3 metaG (SPAdes) (version 2) | ecosystem: Host-associated > Plants > Roots > Rhizosphere > Soil ... | reverse complement strand
AGACTCTTTTTTAGAATACGAAACATGTGTACCTCTTCCTCACAGATCGTTGCCAGCATAGGACAAATTGAAGCTCTTATTGATCAGCGGAAAGTCAGGAATGATATTTCCGATGACAGCCCATTGGATCGCAGGCCAATTCGGGAACGATGGATCCCGCACCTTGCAGCGATGGATATGGCCATCTTCTCCGACCATGACGAAATAGAGGATTTCTCCCCGCCAGCCTTCGACCGCCGAGAGAGCCCATTCTCTCGGGCGCGGCTGATGACCCGACGACGCCAGCAGTGGGCCCGCCGGAATTTTGTTACGAATTTCACCCATCAGACGGATCGATTCATGGATCTCGTCCATGCGTACACGCAAGCGTGCGCGGACATCGCCATAGCGATAGCACACGACGTTGACCGCTAATTCGTTATAGGCGGCGAACGGGCGGTCCCGCCGGACATCCTGATCCATCCCCGACGCTCGTCCGACAACCCCGACCACGCCGTGGTCCCAAGCCGTGCGTTCTGTCAGGACGCCGGTTGTCTCTAAACGGTCGGTGAGCGAGGCATTCGCAAAAATAATGGATTCCAGCTCTGCAAAGTCCTTTTCGATCGTCTCTAGCACATCAACCAGTTGGCTCCGTTGGATGGCTGACACGTCTTTTGCGACGCCGCCAATGGCCAACGCGCCTCGGAGAAATCTCGATCCGGTCAACCGGTCGTTTAGCTGCATCACTTGTTCTTTCATCCGGCTGCAGTGGGCATGAGCCAGGGTATAGGCCGTATCGTTGCAGATCGCTCCAACGTCACCGAGATGATTGTGGAGACGCTCCAGTTCTAGAAAGAGCGACCGGAGATATCGCGCGCGTCTGGGGACCTCCAGGTGCAAAAGGCTTTCCACTGCCTCGCAGTAGGCCAAACCATGTCCGAGCGTCGTGTCTCCGGAAATCCGTTCGGCGAGCGGAAGCGCGCTGGTCAAGGTTTGCCGTTCGAACAGCTTTTCGATGCCACGGTGCTTCCAAAAGTGGCGGATTTCGAGCTGCATAATCGGTTCGCCGGCGACTGAAAACCTGAAATGGCCGGGCTCGATAATGCCGGCATGAATCGGGCCGACGGGAACCTCGAAGACGCCTTCACCCTCGATGTGACGAAACCGGTATTCGCCCTGTTGCCGGCCGATCGTCTTATCCCACAAGAAATCTTTCCTCAACGGATGGGTGCCCTTGGGCCAGTGTTCATGACGAACCAGACGGCGGAGATCAGGATGGCCTTGCGGGATCAAACCGAACAGATCACGAATCTCCCTCTCATACCACTGCGCTGCATGGACGAACGGGGTAATCGAGGTGAAGAGACGATCGTGCCCGACCACGTCTATCGTCAGGAGCACCCAGTGCCGGTCCACGCTGAACAGATACTGAATTTCGTATTTCTCTTCGAGCGGCCGGCAATCGGCGGCGAACAGCAGCGCCAGGCGGGCCTGAAGCTTTCCGTGAAGAAACCGGGCAAGCTCCGGAAGCCGGTTCTTATCAACGCGGTACTGCACCAGGCGGTGAGATGGATATTTCGCAATCAATCCGGGGAAGGCCGTCTCTAGCTGTTGCACAGGTGATGATCGTTCCGTCACCGGTATCTCCTACCGACTCAGCAACAGGGTGGAAGCCATTTCAAACAATTGCCGCAAAGTGGCTGGGAGGGCCACGCAAAATCCGAGGAGCACCGCACCCAGCAGAATGATCGGAAGATGACCCGTTGACCACTGTTCTCCATGGACGATGTCCTTCGGCGCTGGACCCCAGACCATGCTGGTGATTCGATACAGAAAACCGGCAAAAGCCACGACACTACAGAACAAGAGGATAACGACGGGAATCCTGGTGCCGGGCTGGGTCCATTCACCCGGAAGGCCCGATGAGCCTAACGCCGTGATGATCTGCATCTCGCTGGTAAACAGCGCAAAGGGTGGCAGTGCCATGAGCGCCAGTCCAGAAATCAGCAGGGCCAGGGCCGACCAGGGCAGAACGGCGATAAGACCGCGGACCTGGTCGATCTCCACGGTTTTAAACCGTCGGTGGATGTTGCCGGCCGCGAAAAACGCGAGCGATTTGGCAAAGGCATGGTTGATCAGATGGAATAATCCACCGAATGTCCCGAGTGGACCGCCGACCCCGAACCCGACCATCGCCAAGCCCATATGCTCAATGCTGGAATAGGCGAACAACCGCTTATAATTGTGTTGCAAGAGGATGAAGAAGGCTGCGAGCGCAAACGAGATGAGCCCGAACAGTGCCAGCAAGCCGCCGGTGAAATCCGGAGACAGGGCCTGATCGGCGATCCCACGGCATCGAAGGATCGCATACACCGCCACCGTTTCCAGCACGCCGGCGAGCATGGCCGCCACGGGGGCGGGCGCTTCACTGTAGGCGTCGGGCAGCCAACTGTGCATCGGCACCAGACCGACCTTCGTGCCGTACCCCACAAAGAGAAAGACAAAAGCCAGTTTCAGAATGTGAGGATCGAGTTGGGCCGCCACTTGCTGGAGTTGGGTGATATTGAGCGCGGAGCTGACATCGCCCAGCACGCGAAGGGAGGAATAATACATCAGCACGACGCCGAACAGTGCCAGGGAAATGCCGACCGAACAGAGAATCAAGTACTTCCACCCAGCCTCCAACGATTCGCGCCGCCGCCAGAACGCGATGAGGAACGTCGTGGCCAGCGTCGTGGCTTCGATCGCCACCCATTGCACGCCCAAGCTGTTGGCAACGGTCGCCAGGACCATGGCAAACAGGAACATGTGAAACAGGAAAAAGAAGAGACTGAGCCGCTGGGACGCAATCACGCCGCGCGCCACCTGCTCATCCATGTATGAGCGCATATACAGCGAACAGGCGAGGCCGACCGTGCCGATAATGAAGAGGATGACCGATGACAGGGCATCGATATACACGATGTCGGCGAAGGCCGTGACCGAGCCTTGTGAGAAGACGGCTCGCGCGAGGACCACCTCTGCGCCGACAAACGTGCCAATGCTGATGAGATTCGTGACATGGAGCCAGCGCGAGCTCTTGATGAGCAGGCTTAGACCCCCGGCCGTTAGTGGCGCGAGCAGCAGCAGGCCGACAGCGATCATGAGAGTGAATCCAGTCATTCCTTTAACTCGGTCAGATGGGTCGTATCGACACTATCGAAGGCGTCTTGCAGGCGGTTCGTATAGATGCCTGCGATCAGGGCGGCCACCAGCACGTCAAAGAACACGCCTAACTCGACGATCAGCGGCATGCCGTAGGTCGCGGCGGTCGCTCCAAGGAAGAGGCCATTCTCCATAACGAGAAATGCAATCAACTGCGTGACGGCCTTTTGTCTGGCGATCATCGTGAAAAATCCGATCAGCACGATGGCCAAGGCAATGGCTAACGAGTCACGCGTCAACAGGTGTCCAAAGGGGATGATCGGTTGGGTAATGAAGAAGGCGATCATGACCAGCGCGCCGCAGATCAGCAGGCTTGCCGGAACGTTGATCTTCATCACCAGCTCGCGGGTGACGTTGAGCCGTTCGATGACGCCTTTCAGCACGCGGGGAATCACGATGACCTTCACGACCACCGTCAATCCTGCGGCGATGTAAATGTGGCGGGTGCCGGTCAGGAAAGCCACCAAGGCAGCCGTCATCGCTAAAAACAGCGACTGGAGCGCGAAGAGGTCCACGCAGGCCGAAAGCCGGCGCTGCGCCACGATGGCAAAGCAGGTCAGGAGCAACATGGCCGAGCTGAAGTCGACGATTTGCGTTGCGATATGCGGCGTCAGCCAGGACACGGCTAGCCTCGCAAGATGTAAAAGAAGAGCAGTCCGAGCAATGCGAGGATGAACGCCACGCCGAGCAGATCGGTGACGCGAAAGAGACGCAGCTTGGCGAACATACATTCGATTGTCCCGATCAGCACGGCAAGGACAGCAATCTTGACCACGTACACCGCCAGTCCGATCGATAGGGCCGCCGGCGTCACACTCGTCGCAATGCCCCACGGAACGAACACATTGGCGATGAGTGTGAGGAACACGAGCAGCTTGATCCCGGAGGCCCACTCCACCAGGGCCAGATAGCGGCCCGAATATTCCAACACCATGGCCTCATGGATCATCGTCAGTTCGAGATGGGTCGCCGGATTGTCCACCGGAACCCGGCCAGTCTCGGCGAGGGCCACGATGAACAGGGCGGCGAGTGCCATCACGTGGGAGGAAGGATCGATCACGATGCCTTCCAGCAGAGCAGTTTTGTGCACAATTGTGCTGAGATTGGTGGAGCCGGCGGCCAAGGCGATGGCGAAGATGGCCATGATCATGGCCGGTTCGGTCAACGAGGCCACGATCGATTCTCGGCTGCTGCCCATCCCGCCGAATGGTGACCCGGCGTCGAGCCCCGCCAGAATGAGAAAGAACGTGCCCAACGCAAGCAAGTAGACAAAAGCGATGATGTTGCCCGCAAAGTTCAAAGGCATCTGCGAGGCGAAGACCGGCACAAGCAGACCAGCCGTCATCGTCGACGAAAAGACGATGTAGGGGGTGGCCGTGAAGATCCATGAAGTCGTCGTGGAGACGACCGGTTGCTTGCCGAATAGTTTCCTGAGATCGGCATACGGTTGAAACATGCCGGGGCCCCGGCGACATTGGAACCGCGCTTTCACCTTTCGAATGAGACCGACAATCGCGGGCGCAAGCGCGATGAGGACCACGGCCTGAGCCAGCGTAAGCGCGATCGCCTGGACTATCGAGTGGTCAGTGATCATGACATTCCGTGGTTACAGCGCCACCAACAACAGCACGACCAACGTCACGAACATATAGGCCAAGTAGAGGTGAAGACTTCCCGTCTGGACGATTCGCAGCCGGTCGGCCAATCCGGACATGAAGGTGATGACGGGGTCATAGAGGTGCTTCTGAAACATCGGTTCGATGTGAAATTCGAAGCGCCGCCGTTTGGCGAAGTACCGCGACTCTTCCAAGAACTCCGTTTCGAGTTTGACCGTCGGCTGATAGATCGTACTGAAGACGCGTTTGATCGGTTGCACGAATCCCGTCGCGGTGTACTCCATCCGAGGGGTCAGAGGAATGCCGCAGCCCCAGGTTTTGCCGTATCGATACCCGCGGGTGCCGCCGTAGAGCGCGACAAGGGCAAGCCCGAGTGCTGCCATTGCCGCCAGGATGAGACCAAGGGCAGGGGAGGAGAGACTCGAAAATTCGACGTTGACCGGTGCCAAGGCCCATCCGCCGAGCGCCAGCATCTTGCCTGCGATCGAGGTGCCGATCATTGAAGCGGTCACACGGTCCATGATTGGGACCACCAGCATCGGAGCCAGGCCGAGAGCGATGCAGCTTGCCGCCAGAAACCCCATTCCAATGCGCATCGGCCAAGGCACTTCTTCGGCGTGTCTCGCATGGGAACTACGCGGCAGAGCCAAAAAAGAGATGCCGAACGCTTTGGCGAAACAAGTCAGGGCAAGCACGCCCGTCAGTGCCAACATAGCCGCCGCGATCGGGAGCATGAGCTTCATCAAGAGTGAAGGCATCTCGTAGCTCAAGAAGAGACTTTGGAAGACAAGCCATTCACTGACGAAGCCGTTGGTTGGCGGCAAGGCGGCGATCGAAACTGCACCAATGAGAAAGAAGGCGCCGGTCCATGGCATCCGACGCAACAGGCCGCCATACTCCTCCATGTTGCGGGTGTGGGTGGCATAGAGCAGCGACCCTGCGCCGAAAAACAGCAGTGCCTTAAAGACCGCATGATTGAGCGTGTGGTACAGCCCTGCGATCAGTGCGAGAGCTGCCAATTCTTCGAGGCCATAGCTGTGGAAAATCATCCCTGCCCCGACGCCGAGCAGAATAATCCCGATGTTCTCCACGCTGTGATAGGCCAGCAGGCTTTTGAGGTCATGCTCCATCAGCGCATACATCACGCCGAGTAACGCCGACACCGCACCGACAGCAAGGACAACGAATCCCCACCACCAGGGAAAATGCCCGCCGAAAAAGTCGAAGTACACTCTGATCAACGCGTAGATGGCGGTCTTAATCATCACGCCTGACATCAGTGCGGAGATATGTGAGGGCGCAGCGGGATGGGCATACGGCAGCCACACGTGCAGCGGCACAATCCCGGCCTTGGTGCCGAAACCGATCAATGCCGTCAGGAAGGCCATGCTTCGGATGCCGTCCGGCAGGGGCTGCCCCGGCTGGCGAAAGGCATCAAACGAAAAGGATCCGCTGCCTTGGAAGAGCAGGAGGAACGTCAGGAGGATGAATGCGGTTCCGACGTGGGTCATGATCAGATAGAACAAGCCGGCATAGCGCACGTCGCTCTTCTCATGCTCTGTCACCACGAGGAAATATGAGAACAACGACATCACTTCCCAGACGACCAAGAAGAAGAATCCATTGTCGGCGATGACCACCAACGTCATGGAGAGCAGAAAACCATTGAAGAGTGATCCGATCAGCGAAATCGACACACGTCCGTAATATTCCGTTACGTAGCCAAGCGCAAAGACGGATGCAGCAAGGCCGACCAATGAAATCGTCAGCAGAAAGAACGACGCGAGGAGGTCGAGCCTGATGGCGAAGGTCAGAAGAGGCAACGTCGAAGGCACCGACATCGTAAACGGTTCGGCTGCGAGCAGGCCCGTGATGCCGAGGCACATTCCTCCAACCCCCGCAACACCGGCAAGGCCGTGCGCAAGGATGTTTTGCACCCTCGGTCTGGCGGGAACACAGAGTGGGAGCACCAGTCCGGCCGCATACCCGACGAGCGTCAAAAGAAGCAGAATGGCCATGTGCCGGTGGATGGCCTACCGTTCCTGGCGAATGAGGGTAGGAACGATCTGGCTTTGGGCTTCATCCGTGACTGCGAACCGCGTATACGGATGCTCGACCATTTGATTGGCGTAGAGCCGTCCGACCGGCGCTGAAATGTTGATGTCTACCTTTGTCTGTCCCTTGGGCGGGATTGTGATCAGCTGTTCTCTCGCACCTCCGATGTAGGGATGCCAAAGGACCAGCTTGTAGGTGCCCGGTGGGATATCGTTGATTTCGAAACGTCCGTCGTGATCCGTCGTCGCATAGTACGGATTTTCCATCGCCAATCCCCAACTCTCCATATAGGCGTGGAAACCGCACTGCATGACGAACACCCGACGGCCCTTCGACATGCCCACCAGCTGCTTCATGGGCTCGCCCGCCAAGTGTTTGTGGTACATGGCCGCGTCGCTCCGGTCCTTGAGGTCCCGTGGATGTTGAGGGTTCATAGGCAACGGCACGTTAAAGAGGACTCGGGCGCCGAGCTGAGAACTTTCGTAGGCTTGGATGTCGTGCATGACGGGATCCATGTTCACGACGACGACATTCTCTTTCTCTCGAACGATGGTCGTAAACGGGACAAAACGACAATCCCTCGCTTCAATACGTGGGCCCGTAAACGTAGCAGCAAAGCTCTTCCCCTTCTCGATGCCTTCGAGGTAGATCACGACGTCCCGAAATGCTCCTGACGGCCCGACATTGAACGGCTGCAATAAGCGCCAGCCCTGGCCGTCTGAAATCCGGCCACAATAGACTTGGTCGGGCAACGTCGTCAGATTGTAGCCTTTGGGTTTAGGGACTTGCCCTTCTAGCGTCACAGTGCCGAGCACCGTGCCTCCGTCGGATACCATTGTTTCTTCATAGGCCCAGGAGGCCTGTCCGTCGATGCAGGCCGCTATCAGGAGGAATACGATGAGGTAATGCATATCACGTCTCCTTCTTGTCCGAACCATGACACGTATTGATGATGATCAGATCTGGGACGGAAATGGTCGACCGGCTCGGTTTTTCCGACATCGATTCACGCCTTCTCGTGCCTTGAGATTGTTGGGATCAAAATCTAATATCCTCTTCCAATGGCATGACGCTTCGTCAGGTAGGTCCAACTCCTCGAGCAGGAGCGCCAATGCACAACGAGTGGTGACATCAGTGGGGGCGATTCTGAGCAACTTATGTAATTCAGCGAGACGCTCGATCCGTTTGTTGGGCATCTGCTTTCCTCGAGCTGTGTCCTGCTGTCACAGGATTTGTCGCCCGGTTGAAAGACCGCAAGTCACGCAAAACTCCATACATCACCGCGAGCAACAGTAGTGCGATCGGCAGGTTAAAGGGCCACAGGTCCAAAAAGCTGCCGACCAGCAGACACAACGCTGCTGCCACACACAGGATTTCCAGCCGGTCGACGTGCTTCATAGAAGGCGGGGCCATTGTTTCAATCTTTGGATGTCTGGGCACAACTGCAGGGAAGATGCCGGAGTGACGGCGTGAGAGGGCGTGGAGCCCGGGCTAAATAAATTACGTGTTTGCGCAAGGCGCCTTCGTTTTTCCACAGCCGCAGCCATCGGTCTTGCGCCACTCCTGCAAGATTTGCAGATTGATGGATAGTGAGCGTTGAAGCGATGCAAATTTTGCAGGAGGGAAGGGACGAGGTGATGGGCGACTACTCGTGGATCCCGTACTCTTTGATTTTGTACTGAAGGGCACGAAGACTGATGCCAAGCAGTTTGGCCGCCTTCTCGCGATGGTTGGTCACCTCGATGAGGGTGCGCCGGATCGCTTCACGCTCGATCTCTTTTAATGGTGATCCCAATGAGACGATCATGGTGCGTGCATCTTCCCGGCTTGCCTGAACTTCTTCCGGCAGATGTTCCGGTTCGATCACCGCGTCCTTCACCGTGACCACCAGCCGCTCGATGAGGTTTCGCAGTTGGCGAATGTTGCCTGGCCAGGCATAGAGCCGCAACAGCCGCATGGCTTGCCGGGAGATCTCCTTCGCTTGGCGGTGATGCTGTGTCGAGAACTCGGCCATAAAGCGGTCCGTCAGCAGGGGTATGTCGCCGCCTCGCTCGCGCAGCGGCGGCAAATGAAGCGGAACAACATTGAGCCGGTAGTACAGGTCTTCCCGAAATGCGCCTTCTTTCACCGCCGCTTCGAGGTTGCGGTTGGTCGCCGCAACAATCCTCGCATCGACCTTCACAATCTTGGTCCCACCCAGTCGTCTGAACTCCTTCGTCTCCAGCACGCGCAAGAAATCCACTTGCGACTTCAGCGACAACTCTCCCACCTCGTCCAGCAGCAACGTCCCGCCGTCCGCCAGTTCGAACCGTCCCATCTTGTTCGTTGTGGCACCCGTGAAGGCGCCTTTTTCATATCCAAACAATTCACTTTCGAAGAGAGTTTCAGGGAGCGCTCCACAATTCAAGGTGACAAATGGACCATTGGCCCGGTGGCTTTTGTGGTGGATCGCACGTGCCACGAGTTCCTTTCCGGTCCCGCTTTCTCCCGTGAGCAGCACCGTCACGTCGCTATCCGCGACCATCTCGACCAGACTATACATGCGCTGCATCGGCTCGCTCTCACCGGCCATCTCGTCGAAACGGGTCCGGGCCTCTAGACGATCCTTGAGTTGCTTGTTTTCGCACGCTAACGCGTGGCGTTCGAGGGCTTTCTCCACGACGACGGCTAACCGTTCACGATCAATGGGTTTCGTAACGTAGTCGTATGCCCCGCATCGCATGGACTCGACCGCCGTCTCGATGGAGCCGAACGCGGTCATAACCAGGACCTCGATGTCCGGCCACCTCTGTTTAAGTTGGCGAAGAAATTCCATACCCCCCATCCCGGGCATCTTGAGATCGGTGAGGATCAGATCAGCCGGGGCTGCCTCCAGCTCCTTCAGTGCCTCTTCCGCCATTCCGGCTCCACGCACCTGGTACTGCTTCTTCTCGAGGAGCGTCACCAGGGCTTCGCGGATGTTCAACTCGTCGTCGACGACGAGAATACGGCTTTGGACTGTCACGATCTCGCCTCGAGTTCCTGTGGATAGGCGACAAGGGTGGGGAATCTCAGGCCGACGGATGTTCCGCTCCCGGGCACACTCGAGACACTGATGAGTCCGCCATGGTCCTGCATGATCCGGTATGCGATAGCGAGGCCGAGTCCCGAACCGCCTGGTTTCGTCGTGTAGAAGGGATCGAACAACCGAGGCATCGCCTCTCCGGGTATGCCCACGCCGGTATCCCTCACCGAAATTTCTACCCAGCGTTTCCCATCGGTCGTGCAGGTGGTTGCCGCAAGATGACAGCGCCCACCTTCAGCCATGGCGTGGAAGGCGTTGACGATGACATTCACCAACACCTGACTGATCTGTGTCTCATCGCCAAGGACGGGCGGCAAATCCTTCTCGATCGTGTAGTCAAGGTGAATCTTATGCTCCTGCGCTTCAAACTGCATGAGTGCGACGATATGTTCAATGACCCGATGAACGTTCACTTCATGAGCCTCGAGGGAGCTGGGACGTGCGAACTTCATAAAATTGTCGAGAATCGCGGAGAGACGCCGGCATTCTGCGTTCAAGACCACCAAATAATGGGCGGTTCTGCTGGCCACGGGAGCCGGTTCGCGTAACTCTTGCTCGAGGAGATGGAGGTTCAAATCCATCGCGCTCAATGGATTCCGTAATTCGTGCGCCACTCCCGCAGACAACGTATGGAGGGCCGCAAGTTTTTCGGCTACGCGCACCCGTTGCTCGAGGCTCAGCCACTCCGTGACATCCTGTGCCTGCAACAGGACGCCGGCTGGCCGGCGATCATCTCCGACCAATTCGACTGTGCTGACACGAATCGTTTGAAGCCGGCCGTCGGGCCCTTCATACGGTACATCCTTCTGGCTCAGATGCCGGTGATGGCAGAGGGCTTCGTGGAGTGCCTCGCGGATGGTTTCCCCAATGGGGAACGCGGATTCATATGAATGGCCCAGCAAGTCAGCGGCCGGCCGTTTCAACACCGCTTCGGCTGTTGGGTTAACGGCGGTGATGACACCACTGTAATTCACACTCAGCACGCCGGTCGGAATGCTTTGCAAAATATTTCTGGCGAGACCCTTTACTTGTTCAAGGGTTCGCTCAGTGCTGGTATAGTGAGAGAAGGCGATGACCGCGGCAATGCTGATGGCACCAATCAGCAAAATAAGGACGGTGATAGCGACCCAATCGCGGTGAGAGAACATCACGACGACGGTCAACATGAGCAGCAGCAGGATGGCCGCGATTAGCCAGTCTGAAATCCTTCGAAAGCGGGAAGGTTCGGGAATGGGTCTAAACATCGTATGATACGGAATAGCAGGTGGCCATATGCTAGCATGCATGACCAATGGCGTGCACTGATTGGATCCAGACGAGGATTGGAGAACAACGTTCAAGTATTGTTTGGCAGGTGGGACCTCATCCCAAGAAACATGAACGGAGAGCACAGATAGCTATAGCTGAGGGCCTGTGATGTCAGTTTTGGAGCGATCCAATGAGCTTCTGCTACGGAGCCGGTCTAGCGCCCTGGAGCTCGCTGTTTCAACCGTTCCATGTTGTGAGGCGATCTCGCAAACCGCAAGTCAACGTCGTCTGATCTCGTTCCCGCCCTCGATGTCTAGTGCACTCTGCAGCACCCGTGAAATACTGCCTCGTGTTTTTGAAGCAGAGAACTTTTGTGAAAGACATTCCAAGTAGTATTCGATACTCGCTCGGTCATTTTCGGGGAGCAACTCTGGCATGACATCTCGTGCTATCAGACGTTCCGCGGCAAATATAAATTCGGCGGCCGCAGCAATTTTATCGAGTCCCTTGAAAGGCCTGTCACTCTGAGACCACATGGCAGCACCCCCTGCGCGAATTGCTTTAAAGGCAGGATATACGAGAGCTGCACCTTGACCTAGAAGAATTCGTTCTTTGATCTCGAAGATCTAGTCGGCATCGTTGAGGGAACCGGTTGCCGGAAAGGCTCAGGGGAGCCGAAGTAACTTCCGATACCTGTATCAAGCGCATGTACTTGCCAGGTAAAGCTGAGGCATTCCGCGGGACTCGAAATGCACGCATTTCGAGTAGAATTACGTAGTTGTTAGTAATTCTTTTGAATCTCTTTACCTACACTCCTAAAAAGGCGCTAACTAGAACTGCTGACCGGAGCATCTGATGCAGAACGATGACAGTGATCCGTCGCATAGACGACCTATCGAGATTCTCCTCGTTGATGACCATCCTCACGTTCGGCAGGCCCTGCGTGAACTGATCGCAACTCATGAAGACCTTACGATTGTGGCCGAGGCCGCTAACGGGGAGCAAGCCGTACTCCTTGCTGCCAAATTCAAGCCTGCTGTGGTCATCATTGATGTTCATCTGCCCGTGCTGAATGGCGTACCAGCGACGACATTGATAAAAATGAACAATCCGTTTACCGTTGCCATTGGGCTGACCGCAGGCGATCCAAGCGAAGATGCAAAAGCAATGAACATTGCCGGCGCCACAACCGTCCTCAGCAAGGACCAAGTGTGGCAAGCGCTGTACCCCGCCATCCTCAAGGGCGTCCAGCGAGTCCAAAATCCAGTCTAGTATCCGATTGCTTCATAGCCTATCGCCTCTTCGAGGAGGTTGGCCGTAGTGTCAGCGAATCGTCCACGCGCCTGATCAAGCTTCAAAGCCCATCCGTTGCCGTTATCGGTCTCAGCACGGGGTGTTACAAGTGAGACTGAAAAGGCAATGCCCGACGTTAGTTTTCCAGAAAACCGACCGCAACTTGCTGAGGCTATCCACCTACTGGAAATACGTGTGATTTCGACCTTAGCCTACACTGCTGTAGGCACGCGTAGCCTAGCGATTTAACTAGTAAAACAAAACCGTTAGCCTTGTTATATTTAACTCGCGCGGCCCACTTAAACACGGGGGTGAACTATGGCAGCTACGCGGGTACCGACACGCGTGTTAGTCGTAGATGATGAATCGTTGGTCCGCCGGATCCTCAAGCAAATCCTGTCAAGCTACCAAGATCTGGAATTGGTTGGCGAGGCAGCCAATGGCGACGAAGCCATTGCCGCGGTGGCAAGACTTCAACCAGATATCGTGGTGATGGATATTCGCATGCCTGCATTAGATGGCATTGCCGCGGCTCGAGAGATTCGCGTTATGAACCCCCATGTGAAAATAATCGGCTTGTCAGAGTATGGCACTGATTACAACACAGATGCGATGAAACGAGCCGGAGCCGTAGGGGTTTATCTCAAATCAATGGCTTTGGAAGAACTCTACCCCGCAATTAAAGCTGTTTCGATATAGGTCATGGTTTCTATCGGTGGGGGAAACGTTATGTCTCTTCATCACAAATATCGCGTTCTGTTAGTCGATGATTGCGTGCCGGTCCGTATTACACTGCGGAGTGTGCTCAAAGGATATGGTGATCTTCAGATCGTGGGTGAAGCATGCGATGGTAGACAGGCTATAGAACAGGTTGCAGCCTATGAGCCCGATATTGTCCTTATGGATTACAGCATGCCACACATGAACGGGATAGAGGCGACTCGGCTTATCAAGAAATGTTGGGAAGAAACGGTCATTATTGGATTATGTACGGTTCCAGATCCCTGCATTACTGATGGATTTGTGAACGCAGGTGCCTTAGCCGTCGTACACAAAGACCGTATGGAGCATCTTCATTCCACGATTCAACAAGCGTTTCCGAAGAGAGCGTCATCGGATTCCCTTATGGCAACATAAAGTCGGGCAAAGGCGCTATTGATAGGCTTATACGGATTCTAGAGAATCGCTCAGTCAGAATTCAGAACCCAACCGATAATCCGACAGTACCGAAGAAAACGGACCGATCAGCGGGTCCGTAAAACTCTGTTCCCATCCCAGCATCGAAAACAATGCGTGAACTCACCTGATGGCGGAGCCCTATGCCAATGCCTGTGGGATTGCGCTGCCCTTTGTATCGGGCTGTCG
>Ga0207679_10001669_pt1 | contig 13828 bp, 10 predicted proteins | sample KBSC73metaG_FD_184320 | JGI IMG/M metagenome (GOLD analysis project Ga0207679, IMG submission 184320) | Corn rhizosphere microbial communities from Kellogg Biological Station, Michigan, USA - KBS C7-3 metaG (SPAdes) (version 2) | ecosystem: Host-associated > Plants > Roots > Rhizosphere > Soil ... | reverse complement strand
GCCTTCGGCTTAGCGTTGTCTGGTTTCAATATTGGTGGCGTCTCCTTATCATTATTGTCTTCAATATCTTTCACGTCCTCCTTTTCGCCGGGTTGGGGAGGAGAATAAGCCGTGCCTGCTTTGCCCGTTGCCTGTACCGGGTTACCGCCGCCTCCGCCCCCGCCGCCACGAATCACTGGAGCAATTTCTTCAGGAATATTCAGATTGACTTCAACCGCATTATCGACAATGGGAACTTCAAATTTGGGGAAGTCCATCTTTATCAGGATAAAGATCAGCAGCATAAGGCCTCCCACTCCAAGAGTGATCATAGTGGCCTGGGTATTCTTTTTCGTTTCAAAGGAATCAGACATATAGGCTGCGGAGTTATTCATACAAATTTACATTTTAGAATGGGAAAAGGAAATCAAGCCTTTATTCACAGATGTTATTAACGAAACAAATGGTGTGCAACTTGCCCTGGGACTGTCTTATAAAATGTTAAGATTGAGACAGCTCACAATAAATGCAACAACGATTGAAACCTGCGAGGTCATGCAAATCTCTTTATAATAAAGTGCGGCATCCATTTTAATAGCCACGCAATAAGGGCCCAGCGACGAGTGATGTAAACTTTCCTCCTTTGCTTTTCAATGGCATTGAAAATTTGCCTGGCCGCCTTTTCCAACGGAGCCTCCCAAAAACGTCCTTTCCCTCCTCCGACGGGGTCATCCGGGCGGGCCTTTGCCATTTTTGTATTGACGAAACCCGGTTGCACATCGGTGATAGCGATATTAATTTTTGGATCGCTTTTCCTAATCCTTCGCGCTTTTAAATACAATCCTGCCATATACATGCTCATATAAGCCTTGCTCGCACTATATGCAGGAGCCTGGCTGTTTTCCCGCACAGCTGCAATAGAGGACGTAGTAGCGATCTGTCCGGCGCCTTGTTTTACGAAATAATTGAAGGTATAATTCACAATCTCCACAAAACCATTGACATTAGTTAGGGTAGTTTGCCGGTCGATCTGCCAGTCAAGCGTCTTACTCACTTCGCCGTAGCCCGAGTTATAGATCAAAAGATCCAATCCGCCTAGTTTTTCAATCAGGGATCGAAGATGCGTGATGTTATCCTCTGCCATTACATCGAAACATTCTGTGACAACCTGCTGTGGAAATTGTTTTTGCAGTTCATCAAGCAAATGGCATCTTCTCCCGGTTACACCTAACGTGTCGCCACCGGCAATAAACAATTTGGCCAGCTCAAGACCGATTCCGGAAGTCGCGCCAATGATGATAACCCGTTTCATGATTTTCTTTCTTTCAAGAGCCTAAAAAGAAACATTAAGCCGATCAAAGGACCGGGTGCAAGTAAAACAAAAAGTGAATCAATTTTTATCCAGTCTTGCAGGTAGTTTATAAATTGAATGCTGACAATCGTAATGGCAAAACCGATACACGTAACGATGGTCAATGCAGTTCCTTTATATTCAGGGATAGCTGTTCTGGCAACAAGAGTTGAAAATTGTGGAGAATCTGCAGCAACGGCCACTCCCCACAATATGAGTGTTAAAAGAAAAAATATTGGTGGCAGATGAAAAATAGCATATGAGCATAGGCAACACAATCCTGAAGTAAGTAGAGCAAAGAATGCCACGCGGCTGCTACCGGTTTTTTGTGAAACGTATCCACCGGCAATACAACCAATGCCACCTGCAGCAATAATAAGGAATGACCATAATGGTATATTCAACGCCGGGTGGCTGCCGGAATTATAAAATGAAAAAATGTATGGAACAAACGCCCACAAAGTGTACAGTTCCCACATATGACCAAAATATCCGAAAGCAGCGGATCTGAAGTCTGCGGACTTAAAAACCTGGAATATCGCGGAGAATTGAAAACGTGTGGCTGGCTTTCGATATGGCCCTTTTCCCACAAATAACAAAACGAGCAGGCCACCAGCCACAGCAAACGAGGAGGTGAAGACAAGCACCTGCGTCCATGGCAATGCATACATATTTGATCGCAATAAATGAGGCAACGCAGTTCCGAACACCAATGCACCGACCAGGAGTCCCAAAGCTTTGCCGAGACCTTTATCATACCAGTCCGAAGCTATCTTCATTCCGACAGGATAAATGCCTGCAAGAAAAAATCCTGTTAGAAATCTTAAGAGATATAAACCTGCCAAATTTTTTGCAAACCAAATGATCGCCACGTTGCTAAATGCTGCAATAAGAGAGCTAACGAAAAAAACCTTTGCAGAGGCAAACCTGTCTGCGATCGAAAAGATCGCAAATATCAATGTGCCCGCAATAAATCCAAACTGAACGACAGAAGTAATATTTCCTGCCGCATTGTTTTGCACACTGAGATGCTTCTGGATATCGGGCAGAATTGCGTTGCCAACAAACCACAACGAAGTGCCTGCAAATTGTGAAATGACGATCAAGGGAAGAATATGAATGGGTCGTTTGGTCAAAGTGCTCGTTTTAATTGCCCTCCAAATTTTATCGACCGAAGATTAGCTAGAAGCAACCCTGAAAATACAATGATCATGCTTACGATGTGTATCCATGAAAATTCTTCATTCAGAATAATGACAGCTCCGAGGCTGCTGAATATGGGTATCAGGTTACCAAATAAAGACGTTCTTCCTGCGCCAAGTATGCTAATGGAGATATTCCATATGAAAAAGCAAATTACTGAAGCACCAATACCGAGATATAAAATTGCGCCTATCAAATGCATGTTCCATTTCACAACAGGAGTATGATCATGCTCCCACAAGAAAAATGGAAGCAGCAGAACAGATCCGAGTAAAAATGTCACAAATAAAAAATTGAGAGGAGAAATGGAAACCGGTTTTTTCCTGACCAATATGTTATAGACGGCAAAGCAAAAAGCGGCAATGAGCATCCATACATCACCGGAAGAAAATTTGAGTGTAAGGAGATTTCTGAAATCGCCTCTTGATAAGAGAAAAAGTATGCCGGCAATACAAATAAACATGCCCGCTAACCTCATCCATCCCACTCTTTCCTTTAAAAAGATTCGAGCCATGATGATAGACATGATAGGGGAAGAGGTAGTGCCTATCAATGCGAGGTTAATGGCAGTTGTATAATGCCCGGCTATATACACAAATGTGTTGAACAAACTGATCCCTGCTAATGAAACCCAAAACAAATAATGCCATGACCTGCGAACAGCGCTCCATTCTGTAATAAACTTTCTTATGGCCAAGGGTAAAATGATAATTGTTGCAATGCCCCAACGGTAGAATGCAAGGCTGACAGGCCCGATCTCTTTGTAAACACCTCTTGCAATAATAAAATTGCCAGACCAGATAAATGCAGCAAGTGTGGCGAGTGCAATGCCTGTATAAATATTTCTGTTGTTGACCGGCAGATGGCTGAATTTGGATATTCTGATATTGAGATATTGGGTATTGTGATCTTTTCAACCTCCTAATATCTCAATATCTAAATATCTGAATACCGAATTTAGCAATTCAGCAATAAACAAATCAATGATGAGCAAAGTCCATATCGAACTGTCCCTTTATCCTTTCAATCGGTGGATTAAAATATCCAAATTTTAGTTCCGGAAATTCTTCGCGGACTAGTTGCATCAATTGATTTATTCCCATACACTCACCGGTTTCGGCAATGCCAATCTTTCCCAAGTACCAATCAGGGTCAATATTGAAATTGCGCCATTGGATCATCTTTAATCCTGTTTCAGAGATCAGTTTTCGCAATGCTTCGTACTCTGCAATGCTATCTGTCATTCCGGGAAAAACAAAATAATTGATCGATGTCCAGCCGCCATAGAAATTGACGATCCGCAGGCTTTCAACGATATCCTCAAATTCATAATTGTTGGGACGATAGTAAGGCATATAGACCTCTCTTCGCGCCGAATTAGTGCTTACGCGAATTGAGTCCAGACCAGCCTCGCAAAGAATCTTAACCGCGTCGGGTTTCGAACCATTTGTATTTATATTGATGCTTCCTTTTGAAGTATGTTTCCTTATTTCAATAATAGCGTCCCGGATTGTTTCCCACATTAACAAGGGTTCTCCTTCACAACCCTGACCAAAACTTATAACAGGAAACGGGGCTGATTGAAGATGAGGAACGGTGTATTCAACGATCTCCTCCGGCATTGGTAAAAAGGTCAATCGATCCTGTGTTGAAACAATGGGTTCTTCATCTGGCTGTAATGATATACATCCAACGCAATTCGCATTGCAGGCCGGCGAAACCGGAATGGGACATTCCCATCTTTGTAAAAAATAATTACGCGCCGCGGGGCAGTGATAAGTGAGAGCACAGTTTTTCGCAAGGTGATTTACTAAACGATTGTATGGATAAGCTTTTAATAATCGATTTACTCCAGATTCTACTTTTTGTTGATCGTAACCTTCACAATCCTGCCGGATATCCTGCTCAATTCGTACAGCAGGAACAAAAAATTTGTCATTGTTCCAACCTGCTGCTGTGTAACAAAACAGCGGCAACACCGGTGCGTCTTTTAATGTTTCATAAGCGGATAAATAAAAACCTGTATGTGCAGGAGGAATGAATGCAGCCACTGCCCAACCCTTTTCGCATAGACGCATCTCACCACTCTTTACATCGATGCCAATCCCTCTCCTTCCGGGCAGTTCATACAATTGTCCACCGCTTGGTAACTCTATCCATTCACCAGCGGGAACCTGTATAGCGTCCCAGCCACTCCTGCCGGTAACGTACAGCGAAGTGTCTTCAAAAATATTTCCCTTTCCGTCGGAATAAAGTATGTAAGGTGATTGCTTTAAAGTCATAATGAGTCAAATAGTCATTCAAGTCATTCGGTCATTTGACGCAGTATATGACCCCCGACTAAAGTGCAAATTTCGCAATTTATTTATTTAACGCCAGATGGTTTTCAATTAAGCATCTCTTGCCTGACGAGTCGCCTCGAATTTCGAAAATATGGCTCACAAAAGAAACTCAGAGAACTCATCGGCATATGGACCAGGAAAAAATGTTTATGATGCTACCGATGAGTCCCAAGAAAATGGTGTTGGGAGACTCATCGGGAAAGTAAAACTCTTTGTTAGCAATCATGCTGCAGACCAACAACCGAATTCTAATTTACCTGGTTGCCCATGTAGTTTCTTTATATTAAAGTGTCTCAACTTGAAGGCCAACAACTGTAGGGTTTTCGCTTTTGACGTTTCACTTTTGAGTTATCCCCAACTGTTGCCTGCAAAATTGATTAAATTCATTTTCAGGAACATCATCTGCGTTGATGATCTGCACATGCATCAACCTGTTATTCTTAAAATCAAGAGTAAGCAGATCGTCCCTCTTGATCACATTTGTCAATTGACTCCATTCCACGATCCTTTGTCCCGTTAACCCCGGTAAAATAACATTGGACATCGAAACGATAATTAATTCTCCACTTTCTCGTCTTCGGAGATAGATCATAAACAAAACAAGGACCCCTGCCAGGATTGCATGACTAAAAGCGACCAGGGATAATCCCTTACTCCAGAAATAAACCGCCCCCCCCAAAAACAACATTGATTCGAAAAATAACAAAAGAAAATGTCGCGACTTCGTATTGAGAATTCGTTTGTAAAAAATCGCGGTAACTAATAATAAGATGAAAGCAATAAAGTAAACAGCCGAAAAAAGCCAGTCTTTTATCCTGTTCTCAGGTACGTGTGAAAGGTCAATAATAAAGATGAGAGCTACGAGCAGGTGAAGAACCGGAAGAATTTTCAGCCTGTCTTTTTGTTTTACCAGGAACTTATACACAAACAATCAAATTATGTTATTCAAGCATCAGGTTCGATACGACTCAGATCGTTATCGGTACATCATAAATGTGATAGTGTAGTCGGGTGTAGAATACTACGAAGGGTTTGATTTCACCAACAAATTACAAAGTTTCCACAATACCCTGGCTCCTACATTGGCGTCCCAGTCGGATTCACCAACGCCAACTTCCAACAAATCAAAGCCAATTATCTGGCGACCGCTTTTCAGCAATTTACTAAACAGGTAAAAGATCTCTTCAATTTCAAATCCACCATGTACGGGCGTACCCGAATGGGGACAAAGTTTGGGATCGAGCCCATCAATATCAAAACTAATGTGCACTTTTTGAGGGAGCCTGCCAACGATTTCGTCTGCAATTTGTTTCCACGTCTGGCCCTCATACAACCTACACTTGATATCCTTATCAAAGTAAGTGATGATGCGGTCATTGCTGCTGTTTATAATATCAAGTTCACCACCACTATAATCACGTATGCCTACCTGTAAAAGGGTTTTCAGATTTTCAATTTCCTGCAATGCATTGAACATGATGCTGGCGTGTGAATAGGTAAAGCCACTATAACCGATCCTTAGATCACAATGTGCATCAATCTGCAAAATGCCAAACTCGTCATGCTTTTCGGCCAGGGCTTTGAAATAGCCTAAGGGTGAGCTATGATCGCCTCCAAGGAGAGCCACGAGTTTCCCACGGCTTAGCAGAACTTTTGTTTGTTCATAAACCCATTTATTGAGATAGGCACTGCCTTCATTTACATCCTTGAGGGTTTTTCGCATGAATTGATTGTCTTCAACCTTCTGTCCCCTCGATATGTAGTCAATATACAATTCCGCTTCCTTTCGTAGATAATCACTTTTCATCAAGAGTTTCTTATCTACTTCACGTAAATAAAAACCTTGCTTCCATCCATCCGGATTTTCGGAATCGAAAATATCGATCTGTACACTTGCTTTTCGGATATGTTCTGCAGCCCTTGCCGTGCCGGCACCATAGCTTACTGTTACTTCCCATGGAACGGGTAAAATAATAAGTCGCGCATCATCTTCGGTGAATGGCAGACCAAAAATATTGTTGTTAGGATTGCCGACATTGTTGGGATCAAACTGTGAAAGATCAGCCATAGTGAGAGTTTGGGAAACGGGCTGCAAATTAAATGCCTTTATCATAGCGGCAAAAATTGATTTTTTATTGCAGGCACATTTTCCTGTCATCCTTAACTTTAATCAATGAAAATCTTCAACGCTCAACAGATACGTGAGTGGGATCAATACACAATTCAGAATGAGCCTGTTCCTTCCATTGACCTGATGGAAAGGGCGGCATGGCAATGTGTGCACTGGCTTGAAGGAAACGACCTGTTGACTCATTCTTTTAAAATTTTTTGTGGCAAGGGAAATAATGGTGGCGATGGTTTGGCCATGGCGAGGATGCTCGCTCAAAAAGCATGTGATGTATCCGTTTTTATTCTTGAATTTGGGCATTTGGGAACAGAAGATTTCCAGGTCAATCTTGAACGCATGCATCAGCAGGCAGGTGTTGAAATTAAGTTTATCCAAACGGAACAACAATTCCCTTTGTTTGAAAAAAGAGAGATCATTATTGATGCGTTGTTTGGTTCGGGGTTGAACCGGCCATTAGAAGGAGTAACTGCCGCATTAGTCGATCACATAAATAACTCGGGTTGTAAAATAGTTGCCATTGATACACCAAGCGGTCTGCCGATCGATCATTCTGCAGAAGGGGAAAAGATCATTAAAGCAAACCACACTTTAAGTTTCCAGGCTTTTAAACTATCATTTCTATTACCGGAAAATGCAAGCTATATCGGCGAAGTTCACATTCTTGATATTGGATTACATCCGGAGTTCTATAATTCTACAGAGACCAACTATGAACTGATCGATAAAAAAATCATTTCAACTATCTATGAACCACGTAGCCGGTTTGCACACAAAGGAAACTTTGGACATGCGTTACTTGTTACGGGGAGCTATGGAAAAATGGGAGCGGCTATTTTGTGTGCGAAAGCCTGTCTGCGAAGCGGTGCAGGATTAACGAGTTGTCATATTCCGAAATGCGGATATGAGATCATGCAAACCGCAGTTCCCGAAGCGATGGTGATGAGCGATTTTAATTCATCGATCATTACGAAAATTGAAGAAGATCTTTCAAAGTTTAGCTGTATTGGTGTCGGGCCGGGCATTGGAACTGTAACTGAGACCAGGAAAGTTTTACAGGAAATATTTGAAGCATATAAGAGGCCCGTTGTGCTGGATGCCGATGCATTGAATCTCATTTCCTCAGATAAAAAATTATTTCAAAAAATTCCACAAAGCTCCATTCTTACTCCTCATCCAAAAGAATTCGAAAGACTATTTGGTGAAACTAAAAACGACTTTGAGCGCATACAGCTCGCTCAAGAAAAGGCAAAGGAATTAGGTCTCCCCATTGTGCTGAAGGGTCATCATACATGTATTGCGACTCCCGGTGGAAAAGCTTATTTCAATGATACCGGCAATGCGGGAATGGCGAAAGGCGGCAGTGGTGATGTGTTAACTGGAATTCTAACGGCGCTTGTCGGCCAATATCATGATACAATTAAGTCGGCAATTCTTGGTGTTTATCTTCATGGCCTTGCCGGTGATATGGCTGCAGAAAAATATTCAACCGAAGCAATGATCGCGAGTGATATTATTGATAGTTTGGGAGAAGCGTTTATGGCGGTGGAACACTCCAATGCATTAGACGTTTAATAGCGAACGGAACCCTGAACGGAGCGTCGCAACCGCAGCTAAATCAAAGCGATTAAGCCGGCCAAACAAATTTCCCAATTCCAAATTCCAAAATCCAAAATTCCCCCTTCTCCCCTATCTTTGCCCGCCCGTACCGAACGCATCTGTCGGGTGAGCTAATTCGAAGGTACATTCGGGCGGGCCGTCCTCCAAAGGGAGACATTAAATTTTCGTTTAAGAATACCGCTTATGGATAAATTGATTTACCTGGTGCCTGCCATGGCTGTGCTTGGATTGCTTTACATGTTCATTAAATTTAGTTGGGTTTCAAAACAAGAGGCCGGCACCGACCGGATGAAAGAGATCAGTACTTACATTGCGCAGGGTGCAATGGCTTTCTTAAGGGCTGAATGGAAAATACTCGCTTATTTCGCTGTCATCGTTGCCCTTCTTTTGGGATTCATGGGCAGTCGCAGCGAATCCTCTCATTGGTCTATCGCCATTGCTTTTCTTATTGGTGCTTTTTTCAGCGCACTTGCCGGTTTTATCGGAATGAAAGCGGCAACCAAAGCTAATGTTCGTACCACACATGCTGCACGTTCAAGTTTCTCAAAGGCATTATCGGTTTCTTTTTCCGGTGGTTCCGTGATGGGACTTGGTGTTGCAGGATTGGCTGTATTGGGATTAGGTGGTGTATTTATTGTCCTCATAAAGATATTTGCTCCTGACGCTATTTCCACCTCGCATGATGTTGGAAGGGCGATCGAAATACTTACAGGATTTTCTCTCGGTGCCGAATCAATTGCTTTGTTTGCCCGCGTAGGTGGTGGTATTTATACAAAAGCTGCAGATGTTGGCGCTGACCTTGTAGGAAAAGTGGAAGCCGGTATTCCTGAAGATGATCCCCGCAACCCTGCGACTATCGCCGATAACGTCGGTGATAATGTTGGAGACGTCGCAGGAATGGGCGCTGACTTGTTCGGGTCTTACGTAGCAACAGTTCTTGCAACCATTGTGCTTGGTCATGAAGTAACCAATGCTGATGGCTCTTCTTTGAGTGATGGTTACATGGGGTTTTCTCCGATACTATTGCCAATGCTTATTGCGGGTATTGGAATTATTTTTTCTATCATCGGAACTTTCTTTGTTCGTATCAGTGAATCTGCTCCTGTAAGTACATCAGTGGTTCAAAAAGCATTGAACATGGGCAACTGGGGAAGCATTATTCTCACTGCCATTGCAAGCTATTTCTTATGTGTTTATATTTTACCTGAAGGCAGTCTTTACATACGCGGTTTTGAATTCACAAGAAACCAGGTATTTGGAGCTATTGCTCTCGGATTGGTAGTTGGAACACTCATGAGTTTGATCACCGAATATTATACTTCGATGGGCAAACGACCTGTGAATACAATTGTTAGGCAATCGGGCACCGGGCACGCAACTAATGTGATTGGCGGCCTGGCGGTGGGGATGGAATCAACTTTGCTTCCAATCCTCGTGCTGGCAGGTGGTATTTATGGTTCTTATGCATTAGCGGGTTTGTATGGAGTAGCCATTGCTGCTGCTGGTATGATGGCGACAACGGCGATGCAGTTAGCGATCGATGCATTTGGTCCTATCGCGGACAATGCCGGTGGGATTGCTGAGATGAGCGAGTTACCAAAGGAAGTTCGTCAAAAAACAGATACACTTGATGCGGTGGGAAATACTACGGCTGCGACAGGAAAAGGATTTGCCATTGCTTCGGCTGCATTAACTGCTCTTGCATTGTTCGCGGCGTATGTTGGGGTGATCAATACCAATGGTTTCAAAATGGATGGTATCAATATTTATAAAGCAAACGTGCTCGCCAGTTTATTTGTGGGTGGAATGATACCCTTTATCTTCTCATCACTCGCTATACAGGCAGTTGGAAAAGCTGCTATGTCGATGGTAGAAGAAGTAAGGAGACAATTCAAATCTATTCCGGGGATCATGGAAGGAACGGGAAAACCCGAATATGATAAATGCGTTGCTATCTCTACAGATGCGTCTATTAAAAAAATGCTCGCGCCTGGCGCCATCGCTATCATCTCCCCGTTGATCATTGGCTTTCTCTTAGGTCCTGAAGCTTTGGGCGGTTTCTTAGCTGGTGCCACTGTTAGCGGAGTATTAATGGGAATGTTCCAGAACAATGCTGGTGGTGCATGGGACAATGCAAAAAAGAGTTTTGAAAAAGGCGCCGAGATCAACGGGCAAGTATATTACAAAGGCTCTGATCCACACAAAGCATCGGTAACAGGTGATACTGTTGGTGATCCTTTCAAAGATACCTCTGGTCCTTCCATGAACATCTTGATAAAGCTGATGTCCATTGTATCCTTAGTCGTTGCTCCTACCCTGGCACAAATTCACAGTAAAAAAGTAAAAGAGGTTGTTGTAAATACAACAGAAAAAACCTTACATTTATCTTCCCAAGAAAAAATGAAGAGTCAAACCTCGGCTCACTACATAAATAACTAAAGTTCTTAATCAGAACCATTACTTAAGTCCCGCTGTTTCCACAGGGGGGCTTATTATTTACCCCTGACCCCAAAGAGGAGTTCGGAAAATTTTTTATTCTTTACTGGTCTTGAAATTGAGGTTGAATCATTATTTCCATGGGCATGGAATTACAAAAGGAGTGTCTTTTATGCCCCTGTAGATCAGTGATAGTTCAAAAGTCTTTGGCTTAATGGAGGCCTGGTTCAATTTTGAAATAGTAACGTCATAAGATAATCCTAGTTGAAAATCTTTATATGCAAATCCAATATAAGGGATGACCGCATTTTTTGACCAGTACCATACACCCCCATTAAGGATCACATCTGGGTTGCTCGGCACATAATACCCTAAACCTGCACCGAATGAATAGTAATTAGCATCTTTCTGAAATTGGGTTATACCATTTACATTTAAGACCACTCCGGGATTTAGAAAAGTTTCAAAATTTGCATGTACAACCTGGCGCATTGCCAACCGCTGATTGTCGTCCTGCAGATAAGTTTGTTTAGGGGTATTCAGATGAAAGCCCGCTACGCCAACGTCGAGGTTACTTTTTTCAGAAGTCATACTGTACACAAGTCCGGCATTGGCCGAGAAAAATCCTTTCATATTTACCAGCGCTGATTCGCCGGTTGGCAAATTCTTATTAAATCCCCCGTAGCCTACCCATTGCTCTTCCCATGTCAGCCTGCTGAAATCAACAGTTCGTCTTCCGTAAGTAGCTCCGAAGCCGGTCCCTAACCTATGGACAACCGGTCCGTCGGCCAGTACAATATTATACGACATGTTTGCAGAAGCATACACACTTTTCATGATCCCATCCATTGCATAATCATACATCAACATGCCACCCAGTCCTAGTGTATTTTTCTCTTCATGTACATTCGGTATTTTATTCTGTAAAACTTTCGTATCGTAGGAGATCGTTCCAGTTGCATAGGGACTTGCCGGCCCTATCCATTGATCGCGAAAATTTGAGATCACGCGCCAATCCGAATTGATCCTTGCCGTTAATGCCGGGTTAACATTAAGAGGCGAAGAAAAAAATTGCGAAAAACTCGGGTCCTGTGCATTCATTGATCGCATCATGAGGAGCAGAACAATAAATAAAATCGCTTTTTTCATAACTCAAAGTTTAAATTACCTCATCAAAATGGAATTACCTGCTTGTTTATAATGAACTCCATCTACTCCTATCGCCTCGACTATCCACGTATACACGTCCATAACCTGTGGCTGACCCTTGAATGTTCCATCCCATCCCTGTCCAAGAGTATGCGTTTCAAACATCAGCTGGCCCCAACGATCGTACACGCGGAAGTATTTCAGTTCTTTGATACAGATCGTTAGCGGATATAACTTGTCATTGTGACCATCACCATTAGGTGACCATGCTTTCGGCACATCTATTTTTGACTTGCATCCCAAATCCTGTTGCTTTATAATTACGAGTAATGTATCAACTGTCGGGCAATTACCGTCAGGAGGCGTCAGCGTGATCGTGTACTGTGTTTGTTGGTTATAATTGAAAGTTGGATTCTTAATGTCATTGAAATTGATTCCTGCCGGCGGGTACCACTGATAAGTGTAGCCAATGCCAAGGTCTCTGGCGTTAAGTTGAAGGGATGTATTTGGTGCCGTCGAGACAGAAGGATATGTTATTCCTGGTGCTGCCTTGTTTACTCTCACAACTACTTGCACAGATCTCGTAGATGAACAACCACCATCTGAAGTTCCGGTGATATAATAAGTACCGCTTACTCCCACTGCATTGGGATCCGGCAGAGGTATCGTATTGGCTGCATCCATCCAGTATGTATAATGCAGGCCGGGATCACTATTTGCGGTAATATCCGGATTGGTGAGATCTACTGTTCCCGGTTCACAAACCGTTGCCGGATCGGTAACAACAACATCAGGTGCCCCGGTGTTTATTGTTACGATAACCGGTTTAATAATTGTACAACCGGCTGCGGATGTTGCCTTGATATAGTATGTACCGCTTGTTGCTACTGTACCTGGATTAGCAAGTGCAACTGTTGCATTAGCATCTGTCCAGTATGTATAACCGAGATCAGCATCACTTCCAGCAGTAATGCTGAATGCAGTAAGATCGATTGTATTGGGCGAACATGTGGCTGCCGGATCAGAGATCAGAAGATTGAGGCCGTTGACTATCACATGCAGTGTCGTGGTGGAATCACATCCCGATGATGATGTAGTGGTATATGGATAATCTCCTGCCTTATCTACTGTAATTCCGTTCCAGAAAAATGGAATACCACCTGAACAGACGGATGTATCCTTATCAACATTGATCGTGTTCACTACTATCACATGTAATGTCGTGGTGGAATCACATCCCGATGATGATGTAGAGGTGTATGGATAATCTCCTCCCCTGTCTATTGTAATTCCGTTCCAGATAAATGGAATACCACCCGAGCAGACGGTTGTGTCTTTGTCAACACTGATCGTGTTCACTACTATCACATGCAATGTCGTGGTGGAATCACACCCCGATGATGATGTAGTGGTATATGGATAATCTCCTGCCTTATCTACTGTAATTCCGTTCCAGTTAAATGGTAATGCTGATTGACATACCGTCGTATCTGTTGTACTTGTTACAACATTATTCACTATCACGTTCAGTGTCGCTACTGAATCACATCCTGATGCACTTGTAAGGTTTGCTGTATAGGTTCCAGCAGCCGTAATGGATTGGTCGTTCCAGTTAATTGGTAA